>LXNI01001582.1_pt1 | contig 18850 bp, 15 predicted proteins | sample 809091 | NCBI WGS metagenome assembly LXNI01 (sample SAMN04870527, study PRJNA318959) | sponge metagenome | biome: 01000161; feature: marine sponge reef; material: water | host: Sarcotragus foetidus | place: Greece: Milos, Mediterranean Sea | collected 2013-05-29 | depth 5-7 m | reverse complement strand
CGAAACGCGGTCGGAAAGCACGAAGTCCACCGCCTCGGCGCCCGACAGGAAACGGCGAACCTCCTCAAGTGTCTGATGTCCGTGGGTCTGGAGAGTCAAGATCATCCTCCGATGATCCCCGATTCCGCCCGGCTCACGCTCACCTCTCGCTGGACAGCACGGGCGTCATGCCGTCGCCAGTCAGAATCGTTGCAACGGCGGAGGCACAGAGCTGTACGGCGCCGGCGTTCTGGGATGTCTGGGAACAGCGTTGCTCGGTGTACCTGTGCGCCGAGGGCTTCACGCGAGACCGCAACGGTTGCTTCCAGAACGGGTCGTTTGCGGGCTATGCGGCCTCGTGTTCGGTTGGTTCGGGAGTCACCGCCGTCGAGAACCCCTACGGTTGGCCTTACACCATGCGGTGTGTCGAGCCTTCGGATCCCGTTCCGGATCCACCGCCACTTGCGGTGCCAAGCATTCCCAACTCTCGCGTGCCGTCGGCCGGCGTCGTGAACACGTTGTTTCCGGCCGCGTCGGGAGGTCGGCCTCCGTACTCGTACAGCCTGAGCGGGCTGCCGCCCGGCATCTCCTTTTCCGCGTCCACGCGGATTGCGAGCGGGACCCTGCCGACGGTACTCGCGGACACGGCATACCGGATCACCTACAGGGTGAGGGATCGGGCTGGCGCCACGGCTTCCTCGGCGTTCACGGCGGTGGTCAGGGCGGCGTCCGGGCCGCCACCGACGCCCTCGCCTCCGCCGCCGGGCCCGTCTCCGCCCCCACCCGCGCCATCTCCTCCTCCTCCTCCTCCTCCTCCTCCTCCTCCTCCTCCTCCGCCGCCGCCAGCGCCAGCGCCGGCGCCGTCCCCGCCTCCACCGTCGGTCCCCAAGGGTCCGGCAACAAAGAAAGGCGTGAACGTTTCGGAGTCGCGGACGTACATGCTCACTCTGTCCGCGCGGCTGGAGGTTTCCGTGGCGCTGACGGGAATGACGATCGACTTCGACTGCACGGTGGCGGGCAATCGCTGCACGAACCGGGGCGGCACGCGGGACGATTCGTGGAGCGGCACGCTCGACAAGGGGGAGCACAAGATCGTGGTGTACCCCTACGGGAGCGGTCCCGGGAACTACACGTTGACGGTGAGCGCGAAGTCAAAGGGCACGGGCGGCAGCACCGGGACGGTCACGAAGACGACGACCGTGGTCAATGTCAGCAAGACGGCCGTGTCCGCGGCGGAGACACACGGTTTCAGGCTGGACGCCGGGGCGAAGGTCGATGTGGCTCTGACCGGGATGACGATCGACTTCGACTGCAGGGTCGGCAGCGACCGGTGCACGAACCGGGGCAGCACCCGGGACGATTCGTGGAGCGGCGACCTGGAGGCGGGCAAACACGTCGTCACGGTCTATCCGTACGGGAAGGGACCGGGCAACTACTCCCTTGCGGTGACCGCCACGAGGACGCTGACGTACGTGGCTGCGCCCACGGGCATGACGGCAACGATCTGCGAGGAGGACGAGAACGGCGAGGAGTCCTGCACCGAGATTCGCATCGATGACTCGGTCACGGTGACGGCCCCGCCACCACCACCTCCGCTTCCTCCTCCACCGCCGCCGCCGCCACCACCACCACCGCCGCCACCGGCGCCGACAACGTCGCCGACTCCAACCAGGAGGGCACTAGGAACACTCGCAGACGAGATAGACTGCCGCGGCTGGAACATCGACGCTGGCGACCGCTATGGAGCAACCAGGACGCGGAGCGATGGAACTACGTACCCTCACAGCGGAGTTGATATCCAGACGAACGGACGGAGTGCTTTCCGCGCACCCGCGGCGGGGACCGTGACGAGGCCATCGTTCGCGAGCCAAGCAGCTGGCTGCGGAGATCCCTACGCGCAGCTGACTCTCGCGAGCGGGGACTACTTCGTTTTCTGTCATGTCTCGGACTCAGCGGATCACCGCGTTACAGGCTCGGTCGAAGCGGGTGCGGTAGTCGCCTACGATGGTGAGACCGGTAGCTCCGGCGGACCCCACATGCACATCAAGTACCGAGAACGCCTTGACGATGGCAGCTACCGGACGGTTGATCCCGTTGAGGCCTTTGGTGGGCGGGAGGCCTTGGAGCAGCAAGGATTCAGTTTCGATGAGAATGACCCGGCGAGTTGCGCCGAAGACGGAGGGGAGTAGGCAATGCGGTGGAGAATCAGGTGGGCTCTTCTTGGTTGTCTGACCGCCGTTGCACCGTCGGTGGCACTCGGGGCCGAGTTGCCGAGCGGTGCTGAATTGGTCGGTGGAGTGATCGACGACCAGGGGCAGGTGCTCTTTGTCGCTCGCGGAAAGGACGTGAGCGATGGTTCCTTTCTCGTACGACGGTGGGGTGCGAGGCAGGAGATTTTTGAGCTTCCGAACACTTTGGTCAAGAGTGTTCGTTTGTTGGAGAACGGTCGTCTGCTCTTGTTCAGCTCGAAAGGACCGATTGTGAAGGGGCGGTTATCCCTGGCCCTCGAGATCATCAAGATAAGGGCGAACGGACCGCGGGCTCTTTGGAGTTGGAACAGTAGACCCGAGTGCCTGAGGGAATGTGAGCCTCCCGTTGTTTCCAGCGACGGCAGGTCGTGGGGAGTCTTTCGTAGCGATAACAGTGGCGACCAGAGCGAACCCGGTAGGGGCGTCTTCACCTTCGGTCGTACCAGGAAGACGGGCAACAAGGCTGCGCAAACGGAGGTGGTCGATTTCGGAATCCCTAACAGAAGCGAGTTTCCTGAGTCCAGTTTCTTCTGGTTCCTTGATTCCGACAACCAAGTGGTCATGGTGCCTTGGAGCGGAGGAGCGTTCATTGTTCACTTCGCTGCCGGCGGCTCCCCTTATGCGGTTCCTCTGCTGCAGGGGCCGGATCAAGTGAGCCTCCGTTGGCAGGGCAGAGATCGTGTTCTTTGGGTCGGCAGTGGGAATCGGTGGAAGGCCTACCACCTCTGGGATCTGGGCGCGTCAGGACTGCCGAGCGAAGCCCTTTGGGAGTATGAGAAGGATGAAGGGTGGGAGCCCCATTCCGAACGGGGTGTTGTCCGTGTGTTTCGTGGCGAAGACCGTTACCGGATTGAGCATTTGTGGCGCGAGCCGTGGTCTTCGCTTGAGGAGTACCATGTGTCGGAGTGGTATGGAGGGGATGGTCCCCGTGCCGGCCTTGACCGGGACTGGCTGGTCAGTGCGAATGGCCGGCATGGGGCGGTTCTCGAGACCCGTGGGCTGGAGGAGAAGAGCGGCGTAGTCGGCACCACGAGCTTCGGAATGCGGTTTGAGCCAGCGGCGCAGCCACCGATCGAGGCCGCAGAACCGGCGGCGAGAGGCCCCGAGACACCCCGAGACGCCGAGCCAAGAGGCTCTCGCAGGGGGCGCTGAGTTGGCAAGTCTACCCGGTCTGTCGGAGCGGAACGCGGCGGGCCTGCCGTCACTCGGCGGGGCCGACCGGCGTGCCGTAGGGAACCGGCGGCTCGCGCTCGTGCGTCGGGCCGAGCGCGACGATGCGCCAGCGACCCCGGGACGAGCGGAGGTCGAGACTCTGGGTCTCGTAGCTCGCCTCGCGCACGTACTCGACCTCGAGACGGACGATGTCGCCCAGCTCCTCCTCGCCGGTCACCGCGACCCCCTTGAGGTCGGCGACACGCTGTTGCAGGTACTGCTCGAACGGGGCGTCGCCCATCTCGTCGTGCACGGATTCGAGCTGTTCCCGGACCTCTCCGGCGAAGAGATCGAGATAGGCCTCCGCGGCGCCGTCCCCGCTCGCTTCGATCATCTGCCAGAAGACCTCCCGCGGTTCGCCTGCATCGGCCGAACGCTCGGGCAGGCGGTCGCGAAGCGCGATCGCCAGGCCTGCCACCAGGACCAGCGCGGTCAGCGCCGTGGCGCCGGCGTTGCGGGTCATCCTCACTGCGGTTGTCTGGAGGGGGGACTGGTCAGCTCGCGGCGCAGAAAGTCGATGTCGATCGTGCTCCGCCCCGGTTCGAGGATGGTCTTCCGCATCCGCGGCAGGACGCGTTCCATCGTTTCCAGGTAGGAGCGGGTGCGGACTTCGTCCCGGTTGCCGCGCGCGGCGGTGGCGATCGCCCGGAAGCGGTCCCCCTCACCGGTCGCGCGCTCCACTTCCGCGGTCCGGAAGCCTTCGGCCTGCGCCACCAGTGTGCGCGCTTCGCCGCGGGCGACCGGCACGACCTCGTTGCGGTAGCTCTCGGCCTCGCGGATCAGGCGGTCGCGATCCTCGCGCGCGCTGGCCACGTCGTTGAACGCTTCGCGCACCGGGCTTGGCGGGCTCACTCCCTCGAGACTTACCGAGAGCACGGTGGCGCCGGTCTCGAAACGGTCGAACAGCCCCTGCGACGCGGCCTGGACGCTCTGCTGCACGGCGACCTTGCCGGTCGTCAGCAGTTCGTCGACGCTCATGCCGGCGATCACTTCGAGCAGGGCGCTGCGTCCGCTGGCCTCCAGCACGGACTCGACGTTCCGGAACCGCAGCGCGTAGGCGAGCGGATCGTGGATCGCGTACGAGACGATGAGTCGGACGTGAACCACGTTCCGGTCGCCGGTCAGCCACCGTGCCTCGGCGGCCGGAGACTCGCCGCCCAGCACCCGGTCCGGCGCGGTGAAGCCGAGGGTCAGGCGCTTCGCCTCCCTCACCTTCAGCTTGTCGACGCGGCCGACCGGTCGCGGCCAGTTCCAGTGCACCCCCGGGCCGGCCGGCACGGCCGTGGCGCGGCCCAGCACGCGCACCACGGCCTCTTCGTCGGGAGCGACGAAGTAGACGCCCCAGCCCAGCCACATGAGGGCGAGAGCCAGCGCCGTCGTGGCGAGTGCGCGACGCCTCATTGGGATCCCCCGCCCAGGAGCGAGAAGAGCTCGGAGTCCGCGGACAGGATGACCGTCGTCTGGTCGTCGAGGATCGACTCGTAGGACTCGAGAGTGCGCAGGAACCGGTAGAGAGAGGGATCCTGGCGGTAGGCGTCGCCGTAGATGCCGGCCGCCTCGGCATCGCCCTTGCCGCGGAGGATCTCGGATTCGCGGTAGGCGGCCGCCAGGATCAGCTCGCGGTCCCGGTCGGCCTCGGCGCGGATGACCATCGCCTGCTCTTCGCCCTGGGCGCGGTACTCCTTCGCGATCCGCTCACGCTCGGCCCGCATGCGGGCGAAGACGGACTCGAGGTTCTGCTCGGGGAAGCTCAGGCGGGTGAGCTGGACCTCCAGGATCTCGACCCCGAGCTGGGGCCCGGACACGGCGCCCGCGGACTCGCGGACTTCGGCGGAAACCTGTTCGATCCGCAGTTTCTTCGGCTCCGTGGACACGAGTTGGGAGAGCTCGGTGCGGCCGAGGGCGGCAGCCAGACCCGCCCATACGACGTCGTGCAGCCGCATCTCGGCGCCCGAGATGTCGCCGATCGTCTCGAGAAATCGCGCCGGGTCGGCGATCCGCCAGACGACCGCGGTGTCGACGACCAGGTTCTTCTTGTCCTGGGTCAGGAACTCGGCCGGCGCCGGATCGTAGAGGAGCACGCGATTGTCGAAGCGGATCCGCCGGTCGATCGGCCACTTGAACCGGAGGCCCGGCGCCTCGACCGTGCGCAACGGCTTGCCGAACCGGGTGACGATCGCGCTCTCGGTCTCCGGCACGACGAACACGGACCGCGCCAGCGCGACGATCGCCAGCACGGCCAGGCCGGCGCGCCACCAGGACGTGCCACGGCCCGGCGAATGCTCGTGCCCGCCGCCGCCGCCGTGGCTGTGCGCCTCGTCGTGGTGACCGTGATGGTCGTGGTGATGTCCGTGGCCTTGACTCGTCATTGGTCTACCTCATTCTGGGCAGCGCCCGGTGGAGGAACGTACACATCGAGAAGACGGTCGTCCGCTTCGTCCACGAAGACGAAGCGCTTACGGCCGGCGTCGGCGTCGGTGATCAGTTTCGGCTTGCCGGCAAGCGAGCTCTCCAGCGTCTCCAACTGGAGGCGGAACCGGTGCAGGTCGCGGGCCCGGCGGTACTCCCCGGCGCGCAGCTCGAAGCGCTCGCTCTCGCCGCGGCCCGCCTCGACGCGCCGGGATCGGTAGGCCTCGGCCTCCAGCAATTGCCGGCTCGCTTCGCCGCGGGCGAGGGGCAGGCGCTCCAGCGCGTAGCCCTCGGCCTCGTCGATCAGCGTTTCCCGCTCCTCGAGCGCGCTCGCCGCGTCGCGGAAAGCGTCCACGACGTCGAGCGGTGGGTGGGCGTCCTGGACGGTGGCGCTCACCACCTCGACGCCGGCGCCGAGGGCGTCGAGCTGCGCTCCGAGGTGGCGGCGCCACGCCTTCTCGATGCCGTCCCGCTTGCCGGTCAGCACGTCGTCGAGCGAGTGGCCGGCGAGCACGGTGCGGAGCGAGCGCTCGGCGCTCGCCTCGACGAGGAGTGCCGGATCGGCGGCGGCGAAGGCGAAGGCCGCGGCGTCGGCGACGCGATAGTGGATGCGGGCCGCGACCTCGACCAGGTTCTCGTCCCCGGTCAGCATCAGGCGCTCGAGGGGCGGCGTGTCGTCGAACCCGGCGTGACGGACGTTCCACTCGTAGCTCGGCTTGGCGCCGGCTTCGGTGGGGGCGGCCGCCCGCGGCGAGCCGACCGCGGCCACTCGCAGGCGCTCCGGTTCGACCCGCGTCACCCGATCCACGGGCCAGGGCAAACGCCAGTGCAGGCCCGGACCGAGTTCGCCGCCGACGTGGAGGCCGAAACGCTGCACCAGGCCGATTTCCTGGGGCTCGATGATGCGCAGGCCGCTCGCCGCCCAGAGGGCGAACAGCACGAACGGCGCCGCCCGCAGCAGGCGGGGCGCCGCCGCGCGGATCCGCGTCGGGCTGTCTTCGAGCGCGTGTTCGATGCGGTGGACGGCTTCCCGCCGTCCAGTGTTCAGGGATCGCCAGCCGGCAATCAGGCCCTCGACCGGACCGGCCAGAGCGGGGACACGGCGCCAGCCGCGCTCTTCGCGCGCGGCCACCGCCCGCCCCTCGTAGAGCAGGCGGACGCAGTTCAGGATGACCAGCAGGGAGGCGGCCTGGTGGACGATCGCCGCGGCGGCTGGAGGCAGCAATCCGAAAGCGGCAAAGCCGACGGCGACGAAGTTGATGCCGAAGGCGAAGATCAGAATGCTGCTGCGAATCCGGGCCACCACCCGGCGCGAGTAGCGCAGCAGCGGTGCCAGGTAGTCGAGCCGGTCGGGCAACAGGACGACCTGCGCCGCCTCGGCCGAAAGGTCGGCGGCGCCGTGGCCGATCGCGACGCCGACGGACGCGGCCGCCAGCGAGGGCGCGTCGTTGATCCCGTCGCCGACCATCAGGACGTTGCGGTTGCCGCGGGAGAGTTCCCGGAGCTGCCGCACCTTCTCTTCGGGAAGCAACTCCGCCTGGACCTGGTCGATGCGGGTCCGCCGGCCGATCGCGCGCGCCGTCGCCTCGGCGTCGCCGGTCAGCATGACGATCGGATCGACACCGGTCTGACGGAGGTCGCCGACCGCGTCCGCCGCCTCGTCGCGCAACGGATCGGCGAGGGCGAACGCGCCGGCGAACCCGCCGTCGACCGCGACGGCCAGCCGGGTCTCGCCGGTGCCGGGTTCCGGGACGAGGCTTTCCGCCACGGCGCCGAGATCGTCCTCCGCCACCACCTTCGTCAGCAACGCCTGGTTGCCCACCACGACCTCGTGGCCGTCCACGGATGCCGTGACACCACGGCCGGGGTGGAGCTTGAAGTTCTCCGGTTCCGAGAGCTCGATCTGCCGCTCCCTGGCCTCGGTGACGAGGGCCCGGCCCAGCAGGTGCTCCGAGGTCAGTTCAGCGCTCGCCGCGAGTTGAAGCAGGTGAGCCTCGTCCATGCCCGCGACCGGCGCGACCCCGGCCAGCGCCGGACGCCCGCAGGTCAACGTGCCCGTCTTGTCCAGCACGCAGGCGTCGATGCGCGACAGCGACTCGATCACGTCGCCGCCCTTGACCAGGGCGCCCTCGCGCGCCAGCCGGGCGATCGCCGAGGCCATCGCCGCCGGCGTCGCGAGCACCAGGGCGCAGGGGCAGGCGACGATCAGGGCCGCCACCGTGCGCATCATCTCGCCGGTGAAGAAGTAGATGCCGACGGCAGCGAGCAGCACGGCAGGCAGGAAGAAGCGGGCCAGCTTGTCCGCGGTGCGCACTACCCGGGCGCGCCGGCTCTGCGCGTCCTCGATCAGGTTCGCGATCCGGGCGACTGTCGTGTCGCTGCCCGTCCGTTCGGAGCGAATCTCGAGCACGCCGTACTCGTTCAGGCTGCCGCTCCACACCGCGTCGCCGATTCCGAGTTGCGCCGGCAGCGGCTCGCCGGTCACGCTGCTCTGGTCGACCGACGACTCGCCACGCTCGATCATCCCGTCCACCGGCACCCGCTCGCCGGCGAGCACTCGCACGAGATCGCCGATCTCGACCTCGCCGAGCGCCACGAGTTTCTCGCGGCCGTCGCGAAGCACCCGCGCCTGTTCCGGCTGGCTGGCGACGAAGCCGGCGATCGCCCCCTTTGCCCGATCGACCGTCCAGTGCTCGATCCCCTCGCCGATCAGCATGATGAACATGACCTCGGCGGCGGCGAAGTACTCCCCGATCCACACCGCCGCGCCCGCGGCGATCGCAATCGTCAGGTGAGACGAGAAGTGCCCCTGGAGCAGGTCCAGGATCGCGTGGCGGATGAGCGGATAGCCCGCGACCAGGGTGAGGATCAGCGCCAGGTCGATGCCGGCGACCGTGCGGACGACGCCGAGCAGATAGAGCAGCAGCAGAAGGCCGACCGCGCCGCAGAGCGCGATGTAGCCGATCCGCTGCAGCAAGCCGTGGCTGTGGGAGTGGCCGTGGCCGTTGTCGTGGAAGGTTGAGCCCATCAGTAGTCGTGCCTGGAACTCCGCTTTGGCGCCGTCGTCAAAGGCAGCCGCATGCTCACTAGATCGCAAACAACATCATGGCCAGCCCCGAACTCGCGATCGCGAGCCCGCTCAGCGTGTGGACGTGGGCCTGCAGGCGCGGGAATCGCACGAAGTCGAGGCCCCGGTAGGCCAGCGCCACGACGCCAGCCATCGTCGCGATCGTCGTCACGCCGAAGGCCACGGTCACCGGGATCACCGCCCACAGGCCGACCTGGAACGCCGGCACCATGAGGATCGGGATCAGCGGTTCGCAGGGCCCGAGCACGAAGATGACGAACAGGCTCCAGGCGGTCAGGCCGGCCACCCCGACGGCCTTGCCGGACGGGTGCTCGTGGCCGCCGGCCGCCCGGTGGTCATGCGAGTGAACGAGCCCGCTGGCGTGTTCGTGCACGTGGCGCTGCCGCCTGCGCCTGCGCGCGAGGGACCAGGCCGCGTAGGTCAAGCCGAAGGCCACCAGGGCCCACGCCGCGAGATCGCCGCGGACCGCCTCGATCGACTCGAAGACGCCGACGCGGCCCTCCATCCAGTGGTGACCTTTCTGGAGATCGAGACCGCTGGCGAAGATCGCCAGGCCGATGCCGGCGCCGCCCAGCAGTACGGACGATGCGACATGCCCGCCGCCGCACAGCCCGGTCACCCACAGCGTCCTGCGCAGCGACCAGCCGCGCGCCTTGCCGAGCACGACGAAGGGCAGCGTGTGGTCGATGCCGATCAGCGTATGGACGAAGCCGATGCCGACCGCGGCCGAAACCAAAACCCAGACTGTGTCCATCTACTCGACCGTCACCCAGATCGGTGACGACCAGGCGATCTCGCGGTTCTTCTGGATCACCCGCACATAGTAGTAGTGCTCGCCGGGCGTAACGTCGCTGTCGACGAAGGTCAGGTCGACCTCCTGGTCGAGGTTCTGGCGGTTGTAGAGGAACGTCTGGTCGCGGATGATGTCGATCTGCTCGATGCGGGCGGTGCCGATCACCTTGACCACGAGTTCGAACCGCCCCGAGACCTCGGCGATGTCGCCCTGCAGGTACTCGCGGCCGTCGGCGCGCATCCGGTAGTCCAGGATGATGTTGTCCGTCGCGGCGTAGGAGTGCCGCTGCTTCATCGCGTCGAGGAGGCCCCCGGCGGTGAAGTCCTCGGCGATCGTGGCTGCGTAGGAGATGTGGGTCGAGATGTGGTCCGACGCGGCCTGCACGCCGAGCTTGTAGCCCTTGGCCCAGGCGTTCCAGACGAAGCCGGCGGGCTGGAAGCCGCCCTGCTGGCCGTAGGGCTTCTCGGCCGTCGGAGCGCGCGGGGCGCCCTCGTACTCGGCCGACGTGCGGTCGCCCTGGTAGATCTCGACCAGCGGTTCGACTTCGGGGTCGTTGTCCCGCCAGTCCGTGCCCATGCCGGTGGCTGAGGTGTGGGGGATCGAGATCGCGTCGTGCTCCCGGAGGTACGCGAACAGCCTCGCCGCGCCTTCCTCGCTTTGCCGCTCCGCCTCCGTGATGGGCAGGGTCGGCATGCCGCGCTTCGCGGAGAGGATGTTGCGGTGGCCGCCCGGGTAGCTGATGCTGCGCTCGTAGGTGTAGACGGGCACGAAGCTCCCCGGCAGGCGGAAGATGTCGGCGATCTGGGGGTGCAGCCAGTTCACGTACTCGATGTCCTGGCCGCCCCGGTTGTTGTGCTCGCTGACGCCGAGAAAGTCGAGTTCGGCGGCGTCCAGGGCGTAGCGGTAGGCCTCCATCAGCGAGCCGTCGTTCAGGCCGTCGTGCGAGAACTCGGTGTGGCGGTGCGTGTCGCCGCGGTAGATGCGGTAGGTGCGCCCCTCCGACTCGATCGTGTAGGCGCGGATACGCGCGACGTCCTCCGCTTCGTTGGGGTGTACCGGGTAGGTCGTGTAGGGGCGCGTTTCCGGGTCGACGAGGCGCGGCGACGTGGCTGCGCCGGTCAGTGCGGGCAGCTTCGCCGCGTTGATCGAGGAGTGGTCGAAGAGGTACTCCTCCGAGTCCCGGTTGTCCGTCGGCCAGGCGGCGAACAGGTTGCCCCGGCCGTCCGAAGCCAGTTCCCAGCGCACGTCCTGGCGGCCGCGGCTGAACGGCAGGTGGAGCGGACGCGTCCACTCGCCGCCGACGTAGGCGGTGCCGAAGATTTGCCAGGCGGCCCGGTGGGCCGGCGTGAAGTCCGGCGTGTCGCGGGCCCGGATCGTGCGGTGGCGGAAGAACAGCCACATCCGGCCGTCGGCGTCGGCCTGGAGCACGGGCAGGTCGTTGAAGCCCGGGATGTACTCGGGGAGTTCGCGTTCGAGCAGTTCGTTCACGTCGTCCGCGGGAACCTGCCACTTGACGCCGTCCCAGACCGCGACGGCGAGAGTGCGCCATTCGTAGATGCGCGTCGCTTCCTTGTAGATCTCGAAGCCCGAGTCCTTGCCCCACTGGAAGCCGCTTTCGTTCCAGGCCGCCCAGAGGCGGTTCTGGCGATCGCAGGCGATCGACACGTGGGCCTCGAACTTCGGCGTGTCGGCGACGGGGACCACGTCGCTCCAGCCCGTGCCGTCGAAGTGCCGTAGCAGGACGTCGTAGTTGCCCTGGTCGTAGGTGTCCCAGGCAACGTGGATCCGACCGTCGCCGCAGGCTGCAACGGCGGGCGTCCAGTCGTTGGCGTCCGAGGTCGAGACGGTCTGCGGGGCTGACCAGCGCGAGCCGTTGTGGCGGCTGGCGAAGATGTCCGACCGGCCGTCGCGGAAACCCTGCCAGACGACCCACAGGTTGCCTTCCGCGTCGCTGGCAAGTTCGTGTTCGATATCGGCCTGGGGCGCGTAGGTCAGGCGCTCGGTTGCCGACCAGGAACCGCCGTCGGCGTTCGCCAGGTAGCGGCCGTAGAGGTCGAAGTTGCCGTCCACCTGCTCGGACCAGACCACCCAGGGACGCCCCCGGCCGTCGCGTCCCAGCTTCGGCATCAGGCGGTCGCCCGGTTCGCCGGTCACGGGGATGGCCGGTTGCCAGCTCGAGCCGTCGAAGCGGCGCGCCATGATCGAGGCGCCGCCGTCCCGGTAGGCGGTCCAGGCAACCCAGACCTCGCCGTCCTCGCCGCCCGTCATCGTCGCGAAGTCGTTTTCCGTGTCCGGCGACGACAGCGGTTCCGCCGGCGCCACCCGGTCGGCCAGCACGGCGCCGTCGAGAAAGGAGAGTTTTTCTCCGACCTCGACGTCCGCCGGCCGCAGGTCGAAGTCGCCCCGCGGTGTCGTGAAGGCAAGCCGCGTCCCCGAGCGCGCCGCCACGTCGACGACGATGCCCGGGTGGTTGAGGTAGAGCACCGTGCCCTTCGGGTCTTCCCACTGGTAGACCCGGCGCGGGTAGTTCACGCCCCGGCGTGTCGCCATCGTCCAGCTCGTGCCGTCGACCGACTCGGACGGATGCACGCTCCAGCTCCGGAGTGCCAGGAGGTCGCCGCCGGTCACTTCGACCGAGCCGTCCCAGGACTGCGGCTCGGTGTCCGTGATCCCGAACCGCACGCGGACGGAGACGACGTCGTCGCCGGTGAGCGGTGGGATGGCCTGGGCGGCGAGGGAGCCCGTCAGGAGGAGTGTGCAGGCGAGGCCGCTGACGGCGGCATGGAGCAGGGCAGGTCGTCGGGCCATGCGTCCTCCGAACAGATGAAGCGGAATGGGTGTTGGTGGGCTAGCTCTACTCATCCTAGCGTCGCAACCCACTGGGTGCGCCGGCGTCCCCGCCGGCATCCGCCCGACGACCCCGTGCGCCATCGGTACACTGCATCCATCCGAGATCACACCGCCCGAGGGAGGTTCGCTGTGCAGCGATTCGCCGTTCTGATCCTGAGTCTGGCCGCACTCCTGATGTTCGGCTGCGCCGCCGACGACTCGTCCGACTCCGCCGCGACCGCAGCCGGCGCCTCCGCGGCCGAAGCCGGGCCGCCAGCGGACCGCCAAGCCTTCTTCGGCGACCTCCACGTCCACACGAAGTACTCCTACGACGCCTTCGTGTTCGCGACCCGTGCCAGTCCGGACGAGGCCTACGAGTTCGCCAAGGGGAATCCGATCGAGCATCCGGCCGGCTTCGACCTCCAGCTCGACCGGCCCCTGGACTTCCAGGGCGTGTCCGACCACGCGAACTACCTCGGCATGCTGCCGGCGATGACCGACCCCGACTCGCCGGCCTACAACCACCCGGCGGGCGAAACGGTCCGCAATGCCGAAACCGTCCAGGAGCGGCGGGGCATCTTCGCCGCCATGCAGCCCTACGTACGCTACATGGCCGATGCCGACCCGAGCATCCGCGAGCACCTGAACAAGGATGTCGTGCGTTCGGCCTGGAGCGAGATCGCGGCTTCCGCGAACCGCCACAACGAGCCGGGCGTGTTCACCACCTTCATCGCCTACGAGTACACGTCGGCCGGCGCCGGCGGCATCTACGAGAACCTGCACCGCAACGTCGTCTTCCGCGGCGCCGCGGCGCCGGACATTCCGTTCTCGAGGCTCGACTCCTACAACCCGGAGGACCTCTGGGCCCGGATGGACGAGTGGCGGGCGGACGGCTACGAGGCGATCGCGATCCCCCACAACACGAACGGCTCCGGCGGGCGGATGTTCGAGTACGAGTACTTCAAGGGCGGCGCGATCGACCAGGCCTACTCGGACCTGCGCAGTCGCAACGAGCCGATCGTCGAGATCACGCAGACCAAGGGCACCTCGGAAACCCATCCGGCCCTGTCGCCGAACGACGAGTGGGCGGGCTTCGAGATCATGCCGTACCGCGTCTCGACCAGCATCCTGAGCGAGCCGCCGGGCAGCTACGTGCGCGACGCCCTTCGCCGCGGCCTGACGATCGAAGCGGGCGGCGTGTCGAATCCCTACAAGGTCGGCGTGATCGGCTCGTCCGACACCCACGTCGCCGCCGGCTCCTTTGACGAGGAGAAGTACTGGGGCGCTTCGGGCCTCATGCAGGAGACCCCCGAGCAGCGTGGCTCGGTGCCCAGCGAGCCCGCGGCCGGGGCCGACCTGCAGAACCCCACCGCCGCCGCACAGCCGATCGACGACGGCACCGGCCGCATCTATCCCTTCACGACGGCGATCACCAACGGCGCATCGGGCCTCGCCGCTGTCTGGGCCGACGAGAACACGCGCGACTCCATCTTCGACGCCTTCCGGCGCAAGGAGACCTTCGCGACGTCCGGCACACGGATGAAGGTCCGGTTCTTCGGCGGCGCGGCGTTGGCCGGCCTCGACCTGGACGGCCCGGACCTCGTCGCCACCGCCTACGAAACCGGCGTGCCGATGGGCGGCGATCTCGTCGGCGTCGACGGCAGCGAAGCCCCGAGCTTCTTCGTCTGGGCGATCCGGGACACGATGGCCGCGCCGCTCCAGCGGGTCCAGATCGTCAAGGGCTGGGAAGCCGGCGGCGAGACCGACGAGATGGTCTACGACGTCGCCTGCTCCGACGGCCTCGAGGTCGATCCGGCCACCCACCGTTGCCCCGACAACGGCGCCACCGTCGATCTCAGCGACTGCTCCGCCAGCGACGACGTCGGCGCCGGCGAACTCAAGACCGTCTGGACCGACCCCGACTTCGACCCGGGCCAGCGCGCCTTCTACTACGCCCGGGTCCTGGAGAACCCCACCTGCCGCTGGTCGTCCTGGGACGCGCTGCGTGCCGGCACGACTCCCCGCGAGGACTTCCCGGCAACGATCCAGGAACGCGCCTGGTCGTCACCGATCTGGTACACGCCGTAGGAGGGCCGCGCCTCTGCGCTGTCGCAGCTTACGTCTTGGCGGCGCCGCCCGCGGTGCAATAGACCTCGCGTAAAGGGCGACGACTGTCGGCGTCGCGTAGCGCGAAGACAGGTAGGGGCCTCAAGGTTCAGGGCGATTCCCGCAGTCCAATCCGGGAGTACAACTGTTCCTTGAAGTCATCAAAGGCTTCCGTGTCGCCACGCGTGATCGAATCGAGCGCGAAGAACTTGTCGGTGGTCGGCGACTCATCTCGGAGGAGCTTGTGGTCCAGGCCAGCGATCCCAAGAATGGTCCAGCATTCTGTGAAGCCCTCCCTCTTGGCCTTCTGATGGCTCTTCTCGGCCTCCCCTACTCGATTGTGGACGTTGGACACGTCCTTGCCGCCCTTGATCTCGATTGCGATGACAGGACGGCTGCGGCCGGACGGTAGTTCCTCATGAATGGCGATGTCGGGGTCGGAGGCGAAGAAGATCCGGATGGGTGCGCCGGCGGCGTTTCGCATCTTGATGGTGGATTGATCCACTTCGACGTGGGCGCTTTCGGTCAGGACGGCGATCAGGTCGAATACCCTCCGGGTGGCTTGCTGACCGACGACGTTCAGGGCGCCGCCCCGCAATTGCGGTCCCAGGGTGAGCAGCGTCAGGTCGTGAACCTTCGATTGGGTCAGCCGGTCCACAGAGTGCACAAAGTGAGCCGCACTGATGCAGAGACAGCGCGCAAGTTCGGCTACGCGGCTCTTCTGGACCTCGGATAGTGCTCCATTCTTTTCCATCGACTTGAAGGCGCTCAGCCCGTGCGCCTTGCCGTAGAACTGTTTTTGCGAGAAACCGAGCAGGAGCCTGTAGTAGCCGAGCAGATGCGGATTGGCACTGAGCAGACTCGGCACCGCGAAGAGGATTTCCCCTCTCAGTCCCCAGCCAGCCAGGCGCTGAAGTGCTGCCCTATCAGCGAACTGGCGAAGTTCCCGGTCTACTGCGTAGATGTCCGCTTCGGAGGAGGCCCGCAGGAGCGCATCAAGCAAGTGGGTCGACCGGAGTCGCTCCAGGCTCTCATAGAAGGAGATCTGGAGGACCGGCAGCGGGGGGTCCAGTGTCACTGCGCCGTGTCGTAGTCGAGCGTAAAGAGGGTTCGTTGGGTCGAACGGATCCGCTTTTCGGCGAGCTCGGCATACTCGCGGTTGAGTTCGATACCGACGTACCTGCGGCTCTGCTGTTCGCAGACGACTCCCACCGTTCCTGAGCCGAAGAAGGGGTCGAGCACCCAGTCTCCCGGAATGGACCCGGTGAGAATGCAGGGCTCGATCAGCGTTGGAGGGAAGGTGGCGAAGTGGGCTCCGGCGAAAGGCTCCGTCGGTACGGACCACACGGTCCGGCGGTTCCTGCCGTTGACGCGGGCCTTGGAAGCGTCATAGTGATAGCGAAGCGACTTGGTGAACAGGAACATGTACTCGTGGGACCGCGTGGGACGATCCTTGACGCTCTCGGGCATGCAGTTGGGCTTCTCCCAGATGATGTCGCTTCGGAAGTACCAGCCAGCGTCCCGTAAGGCGAAGGCGACCATCCACGGTATGCCCACGAGGTCCTTCGGCTTCATGCCCTTCGGGGTCCTTGCCCTGTAGCTCATGGCCCGAACAGGGTTCTTCTTGTCCGGCGCCCTCGTCGCGCGGTTGCCGCTTGTGTAGCTGTCGCCGAGGTTGACCCAGAGCGTGCCGTCGTCCCGAAGAACCCTCCAGACCTCGTGGAAGATCGCGGTCAGGCGCTCGACGTAGAGGGTCGGTTCAGGCTCGGCGCCGATCTGATTCTCATCGGCATAGTCGCGGAGCCCCCAGTAGGGAGGGGAGGTGACGCACGTCCGGAACCAAGAGTCGGGCAGGACCGGCAGAATCTCCTCGGCTGCTCCTTGGAAGAGCGTGGAGCTCTCAAGGCGGATCGCCTCACTTGCTGGTGTTGCGCTGACTACGTCCACGACCGGATTCTACTACCGGCCTCGCCTCCAGATGGCCAGCGCACCACGACACCAGGACTGTGCGTCGGGTCCACGCGAGCGGCTCTTCTAGCTTAGCTACTCGGGAAGTGACCGCGGCTGAACGCGGCTTCACAATCCGGGCTTGAGGCAGCCCCAGCGGCCGGGTACTCCGGGAGCGTCAGGCGTCCGGCGGCCTTCGCGCTCGCCGTCGAGCCCGCACGAGCACGACGACGAGCGCCACTGCGCCGCCGAGCAGCGCGAGCGCCGGCGTGTCCGCGCCTTTCTCGCCGAGCGCGGCGTTGAGCCCTCCGCCGGCGAGCATGCCGATCAGCGCCGCGAGCAAAGCCCTCCCGACGACGTGGGCCTTTGAACGGCTTCTCCCTTCGCTCATTGTTCAGGCTCCGAATACTCACGCGCTCGGTGGAGTCCGGGCCGCCTGCCAAGGTTGGCTTGGCTGAGCTGCCGGCCAAGTTCGGAGGCCTTCGTCACTCCGTCCTCGTTCCGTAGTGGCGATCCAAGTCGTCGAGCAACTGGAGCCCGCGCTTCGCATCTCCGCGTGCTGCGCGCATCCTGAAGCGCATCTCGGTGTCGTGTTCGGCCAAGGCGCGGATGGAGAGTTCTTCCATCAAACTGTTCAGGCTCAGGTTGCGCTGCGCGGCGAGCGCCGCGAGCCGGTCCCGGTGAGCATCAGGAATTCTGATCGTCAGGGTGGCCATGTCTGCCTCCTCTCTGAGCCATTGGCCCGGCGTGGCTCCCCAACACTTTCACGAGGCTGTTAGCTTCGCGCCTCGGCGGTGACCGCCGGGATTTCAAGGGAGATCACGCATCCATGAAGATCGACGACCTCGGCATCACCCTCTTCGCCTGGAACGACATTCCGCCGCACTCCTACCTGGGACGCGGGCCGTTCGACCCGGCCGGCCAGCCGAACCGCACGGGCGAACTCGGCCTGGTGACGATCCGGACCGACGAGGGGATCGAGGGCCATTCGTTCCTCGGCATGGGGACGAGCATGGGAGCGCCGGCGTTGCTGAGGATGCTCAAGCCGATCGTGATGGGGCGCGATCCGCTGGCCCGGGAGCAGCTCTACCAGGAGATGCTGGAACGGCGGCTGGTCGTCCAGCCCTGGGTCGTCGGCGCCGTCGACGTGGCGCTCTGGGACATCGCCGGCAAGGCGGCGGGGGAGCCGATCCACCGGCTGCTCGGCACCTACCGCGAGAAGCTGCCCGCGTACGCCAGCTCCGAGCAGCAGCCCAACGTCGAGGCCTACGTCGAGCAGGCCCGGTCGTACCAGGCCGCGGGCTGGCAGGGCTACAAGATCCACCCGTTCCGCGTCTGGCGGGACGACATGCGGATCTGCAGGGCCGTTCGCGAGGCGGTCGGCGACGGCTTCCCGCTGATGCTCGACTCGACCTGGGGCTACGACTACCCGCAGGCCCTGCGGGTCGGCAAGGTGATCGAGGAACTCGACTTCGAGTGGTACGAGGATCCGCTCGGCGACCAGGACATCTACAACTACACGAAGCTGCGCCAGCAGCTTCGCATCCCGATCATGGCGACCGAGTTCCCCGGCGCCTGGTACGACTCGTTCGCGCCGTGGATCTACAACCAGGCGACGGACTACCTACGCGGCGACGTCGCGCTCAAGGGCGGCATCACCGGCTGCCTCAAGGCCGCTCACCTCGCCGAGGGCTTCGGGATGAACTTCGAGATCCACCACGGCGGCAACTCGCTGAACAACGTCGCCCACCTGCACCTCAGCGCCGCGATCCGCAACTGCGAGTGGTTCGAGGTCCTGTTGCCGGCGGCCGCGCAGAAGTACGGCCTCGTCGAAGACATCGAGGTCGACGACGAGGGCTACGTCCACGCCCCGACCGGCCCCGGCCTCGGAGTCGAGATCGACTTCGACCTGATCGAGCGGAACAAGACCGCCGAGCTCCGGTAAACCACTGGGCCCAGCCGACATTCCGGCACTGGGTGCGCCGGCCTTCTGGCCGGCATCCGGGCGCCGCCGCGTAGCGGCGAGCGCAATTCAACTCCACAACGCGCCACACCAACGAAGGTGCCGGCCTGCGGCCTGCGCGTCTACTGGCCGCCTTCGGCGGCAGCCGGCGGGGACGCCGGCGCACCTGTACCTTTCCGAGGTTGATTCCGATCACCGTCTCGTACCGATCCGCCGTAGTCGCCGAGGCTGCGGTAGCTGTGGGAAACCGGTCTGCCGGTTTTCCAAGGTCCGGC
>LXNI01001581.1_pt1 | contig 18863 bp, 11 predicted proteins | sample 809091 | NCBI WGS metagenome assembly LXNI01 (sample SAMN04870527, study PRJNA318959) | sponge metagenome | biome: 01000161; feature: marine sponge reef; material: water | host: Sarcotragus foetidus | place: Greece: Milos, Mediterranean Sea | collected 2013-05-29 | depth 5-7 m | reverse complement strand
TCGGCCTCCCGGCCCGCCACAGCACCATCAATCAAAGAGTTACGAGCGACAAACACCCGAAGCTGCCCCAAATTCCACCCGCTTCAGGCCTCAAAGACGCTCAGGTTGGTAAACTTGGGTTAATCCCTGCTGCAGCAGCCATTCCCGGACGGCCAGGTGCGGTTCGTGGTATTCGGCGTCCAGCCCTTCGGTGCCGTAGTCGAACCAATAGCGAGCGCCATCCGGCACTGTCAAGCCATTCTCGATATCCCGAATGATGAAGGGCGTGTCGTCGGCGCCTTCCCCGGCCTCGTCGCCCGAAGTGAATCGCTCGGCCCAGTCCTCCGACAGCACGAAGTGCGTGGAAACGCAACCGCAGGCCCCGAACACGTCCGAATGTTGAGTGACCAGGTAGTACGAAAGGAGGCCGCCCATGGAGGAACCCATCACCGACGTATTCTGTGGGCCTGTCAGCGTGGAAAACTCCTCATTCACGCGGGGCATGAGTTCGTCGATCAGGAAACGGGCGTAGTTCGGCGCCCCGTGCCACGGCGAATACTCGAATCCCCGGTCAGCGGAGTTGAAAACGCCCACGACGATGACCGGGGGAATCGTGCCCGACTCCACCAACCGCACGACCGCGTCGTCCACGTCCCAGATTTCACCACTGCCTGTCAGTCGCGGGTCGAACAGATTCTGGCCGTCGTGCATGTACAGGACCGGGTAACGCACCTCGGCGGCAGCGTCGTAGCCGGGCGGCAGCCAGATGCCGACGTGGCGCGGCCTGGCAAGGTGGTCTGACGCGACATCCTTCCAGTAAACCAGCGTCCCCTGTACGCCCGAACCCTGCCAGTCATCGAGGTAGGTCACAGGGTCCGCCTGAAAGGCGCCGATGTCGTGGCTGACTTCCAGCGAGTCGTCGACCAGAACGCTCAAGTTGGGTAGTACGTTTCCCGACGGCCCGAGCGCCTGGCGGTTCCAGCTACCCAGCGTGAACTTGTATTCGAATTCCGTCCCGGCCGGCATTTCGATTTGGGCCGAACGCTCGAGCCCGTCGCCCGTCATCAGGAAACTGTCCGGGCGCCAGGGCCCAAGCGTTTCGTGGTTGCCGGTCAGGTAGACGTCGCCGATGTCGCCCGGCACGGTGATACGCACGGTGACGGAACAGCAATTCGCATCGGCTGTTTCGCCGGCCGGCCGCTCGGTGCATGCCGCCAGGGCGACAGTCATCAGGAGCGCAGTTCGTGATGCAATATTCATGGCGTCTCCCTGCCGCAGCACAACGCTGCGGCCGCTTCGAAATCAACCCCCACAGCATACTCCACGGTTCGGCGCACTGGAACGCGCACCGCGCGTATCGCGGTTGGTGGGTGGGGAACGCCGAATCTAGAAGCGGAACGTATGGGTGTATTTCACCGCGTACTGGGATTGTTCGGAGCGCAGCCTGGACAGCGTATGTTCGGCGGAGAAGCCGTGGTTGATGACGATGTACAGGTCCTGTCCGGCGCGGGGATTCCACCGCAGCCGGCTGTTGATTCCTACCGATTCCGATTCGTTGTCATACTGGACGAGATTGAGCCATGACCAGCGAACGTTGAAGGCGACGTTGGCGTTGAGGGCCATCAACCGGGTGACAAACTGGCCGGTGGGCAGTTCGATGTCGTTGTACTCGTACTCCACGCCCATGAGCAGACGGCGATTCGGGCGCCACTCCAGTTCCGCCGACATTTCCACCCGGTCGCCGTTGAAGAATTCCCCCTTGTAGTAATCGAAACCGGGCGCCAGAACACGTTCCGATGCGCCCGATATCTGGATATTGAAGCCGCTGTATTCATAGTCGCCGACAGGAATCACCGTTCCATCGACCACTTCGAAGTCCTCGAAAAGCACTTCCCGCCAGTGGTTGAGATTAAGGCTGATTTCGTCACCCGAATGGGTCTCCAGTTCAAACAACTCGGCGAACAGCCGCTCGCTTTCCAGCCCGCCGGAAAGCCTGTCGAACGATTCCACGAACGCACCGTGGTTCAGTTCCCTGATCCAGGGATGATCCGGATAATGGGCGTATCCGACCTGAATCTCGCTTCGCCGGATCCCGCGACGATTAACGAACCCCAGCGCGGGATTGAACTGCTCGCCGAATTGCTCCATGGCGACCTCGCCCCGCAGCCCGGTATTGTTGGGCGCCGACAGGGAGACCCCCCAGGCGCTCTGATCGCCGATCATGTCCTGGGTGTCCGACTGCTGATACCACGCCTCGCCTTGCAGCGTGCGTCCGCCGGGAAGTCCGGTATTGCGATACCGGAAATCCAGGCCGTACAGGGAGTTGTCGAGATTGCTCCGGGGATCACCGTTGGTCACGATCATGCCGATGCTCGACTCTTCCAGTATGTTGGCCGACAGGCGGCCGACGAACAGATTGGAACTGTCGACGCCCTGGAACTCGTCCTGCTGAACGTCGAGCACGCCGATGTTCCAGCGCCCGACGCGCCCGGTGACCTTCGCGCCGAGATCCAGGTCCACGGGCTGCCCCCTTGCGCCCAGGCCGATCCGGCGAGAATGGAATGGAATGCCGTTTCGCCGCAGTCCGCCGAAAGAGAAAATGTCCACATCCTGCAGAAAAAAGTCCCGCTTCTCAGGGAAGAACAGCGAGAAACGCGACAGGTTGATCTGACGGTCATCGACTTCTGTGGAAGAAAAGTCGGTATTCATCGTCAGCACGCCGCTCAACGAGGGCGTGAAGTTGTAGAAGACGTCCAGCGCCGGCTCCGCGGACGAGGTGTCGGGGATTCCATCGTAGCTGCGGGACCCGGACATCACCACGGTCGGAATGACATCCAGACCCCTGCCCTGCCTCAACCCGGTCAAACCCGTGATCGTTCCCGTCGTACCGGGATTGACCTGCCTGTTGAAGGAAACCCAGGCAATATCTTCCTGGTGGCGGGCGATGCTGCGCTCGACGGTGAATCCCCAGTCGGCGTTGTCCGGGTTGAAACTCAGCGTCTTGAACGGAATCTCGAATTCCGCGGTCCAGCCGTTGTCGTCGATGGCCGCTTCGGCGAACCAGATGCCTTCCCAGTCGCGATTCTGACGGGTTGGCGTTTCGAAAACTCCGTCCTCCCGGCTGCTGTTGGGATTGACCTGAAAGTTGTAGCCCGTGCGATTGTTGTTGAAGGGATCGAGATAGATCCCGATGGAATCGTCAAATCGCAGCGTGCCGTGCTGAACCATCTGCCGCGCCCTGATCTGATCCGGTTCGCTGTCCCACATCCTCGCGGCGACATAGAGATTGTCGCTGTCGTAAAGAATCCAGACTTCGGTACGCTCGCTGGGCTCGCCATGGTCCACGGGCTCGAATTGATGCATGTCGTCCATGGACGGGGCGTTCGCCCACACGGCATCGTCCAGAACGCCGTCGATGACCGGACGAGTCTCCGTTCGCGCCACCGCCAGGATCTTCTCGCCGGATACGCGTGACAAAGCAGCATCCTGCGCGGACAACGGCGCGGCAAACGCCATCGTCACTGCCATCAGACAAACAAGATTATTGCGACGCGCACGCAGCATTGACCAAACCTCCGTAGCGATCAGGGGACATGCAAAATCTGCGCATAATGTTGTCATACAACCGTGCGGTCATGGGTTAATTGTTCGTAACGACTTGAACCTTAAGAATTATTTAGAGCTTGAGATATGCCGACTTTCATTCCCGACCCGTGGCCGGCCGTGCTGCGCCATGCGGCAAAGGCGTTTGCAGACGCGAGCCTGCCGCCAACGTAGAATAGCGGCTTCGTTCTGGAGACAGCGTTCAGTGATCAAGCTCGAGAGCCACATCAGTGGCGCCTGGCGCGAGGGTAAGGGAAACCCCGCCATTCTGCTCAACCCCGCCACGGAAGAACCGCTGGCTGAAACATCCACCGACGGCATCGACTTCAGGGCCGCATTGGATCACGCCCGTGGCGTCGGCGGACCGGCCTTGCGGGACATGACGTTCGCCGAGCGCGGCGCGTGCCTGCGCGGTATCTACGATGTGCTCTACGCACATCGGGAGGAACTGCTGGATCTCTCCGTGAGCAACGGCGGCAACACCCGCAACGACGCCAAGTTCGATGTGGACGGCGCCAACTACACGCTGCTGGCGTACGCCGACTACGGCAAGTCGCTGGGCGAGCGCAAGCTCCTGGTGGATGGCGAGTCCGAGCGGCTGTCACGCAATCCGCGCTACGCCGGCAAGCACATCCTCACCCCATTACGAGGCGCCGCAGTCCATATCAATGCCTACAACTTTCCCGCGTGGGGGTTCATGGAGAAGGCCGCTGTGGCCTTGCTCGCGGGCATGCCGGTCATTACAAAACCGGCGACCAGCACCGCGCTACTGGCCTACCGCATGATGCAGTTGCTTGTTGACGCCGAAGTGCTGCCTGACGGTGCGCTGTCTTTCATCGCCGGTTCCACCGGGGATTTGCTGCACCACCTGGGGCCGCAGGACGTGCTCGCCTTCACGGGATCGAGCGAGACCGCGAAGCGCCTGCGGAGCATTGACGCGCACGTGCAGTCTTCCATGCGCATCAACGTCGAGGCGGACAGCCTGAACGCTGCCGTGCTGGGTCCGGATGTGGGGCCCGGCAGCGAGGCCTGGCACCAGATGATCCGCGACATAACCACGGATGTTCGCCAGAAGGCGGGGCAGAAATGCACCGCGATCCGCCGCGTCCTGGTACCGCCCGAGCGCCGGAGAGACTGCATTGACGCGCTGGAAGACCAGCTTGGCCAACTGATCGTGGGCAACCCGGCCGATGCGTCGGTGCGGGTGGGACCGCTGGTCAATGCCGCGCAACTGGACGACGTGCGCGCCGGCCTGAAGGCTCTGGAGACGGAATCGATGCGGATCACTGGCGATGCCGAACCCAGCGGCCTGACGGGAACGGAGAACAGCCGCGGCTATTTCGTCACGCCGTTTCTGTTTGATTGCGAGGACGCCGGCGCTGCGAAATTCGTGCACTCGCGCGAAGTGTTCGGCCCCGCGGTCACGGTGATGCCCTATCATTCGGTGGAGGAAGCGGCAGCCATCTGTGCCCGTGGCGACGGCGCGCTGGTATCCTCGGTCTATTCGAACGACCGGCGATTTGCCCGCGAGATGCTGCTGGCGCTGGCGCCGTTTCACGGCCGGCTGACCCTGGGCGGAGACAAGGTCGCCAGCTTTGCGCCGGGTCCGGGCGCCGTGCTGCCCGCGATGGTCCACGGAGGGCCGGGACGGGCCGGCGGCGGGGAGGAACTGGGCGGCCTGCGGGGGTTGTCGTTCTACCTGCAGCGCACGGCCGTCCAGGGTTACCAACCACTGCTGGAGAAGTTTTTCCCCGGCGCAGACCAGGGCCTGTGAACGCTGTCCGGGACAGCGTTGCCAGGCTCTGAAATCGAGGACACGATATGGTCCAGTCAATAAGCCGATTCACCCTTGCCGCCGCCGCGCTGTTGCTACTGAACGCCTGCGAACCGCAGGACGCCGACACGGACACCGAATTGGCGGCCGCGGCGGAAGTCATCACCGTCGTGCCCAACTATCTGCGTCCTCCCGTGATGGGCCGCAACGGCGGCGTGTCCGCCGGCCATCCCCTGACCACGGCTGCCGCGATCGAGATTCTGCAGAACGGCGGCAATGCGTTCGATGCCGGCGTTGCCGCGCTGTTGACGGGCGGCGTCGTGGAACAGGACCTCTACAGCCTGGGCGGCGAATCGCTGATTCTCGTGTACCCGCACAGCGAGGGGGAAGTCACGTCAATCATCGGCCAGGGCTGGGCGGCGCGGGACGCGACCATCGAGTGGTACCGCGAGCGAGGCAGGGATCTTTACGGCTACGGACTCGACCCGGCCGTCGTGCCCGGCGCGCTGCACGGTGCGCTGACGGTGCTGGAGCGCTGGGGCACCATGAGTTTCGAGGAGGTGGCCGCGCGCGCCATCGAGCACGCAGAAGTGGGATTCCCCCTACGCTCGCGCACGGTCAGCACGATCTACAGGGAAATCGACTTCATCAATCGATGGCCCTCCAACCGCGCCTACTGGACCCGGCCGGACGGCTCGATGTTCGGGTCGGGAGAGATCATCCGGCTGCCGACGCTGGCGAACACGTTGAACAAGATGGTCGAGGCCGAACGCGAGCAAAGCGCGAACGGCCGTGAAGCCGGTATTGCCGCCGCCCGGGACCGCTTCTACAAGGGCGACATCGCCGAGGAGATGGTGGCATTCCTGCAGGCGCACGGCACCCCCTTCGTGCTCGAGGATTTCTCGGAGTTCTTCGCCCGGGTCGAGGAACCCGTCAGCACGACCTACAAGCGCTATACCGTCTACAAGCAGTCCTTCAACAGCCAGGGGCCGATGCTGCTGCAAACGCTGAACATTCTCGAGAATTTCGATCTCAGGAGAATGGGCCACAACAGCGCCGACTACCTCCACACCATCATCGAGGCGTTCAAGCTGGCCTACGCCGACCGGGATACCTATTACGGCGATACCGAATTCGTGGATATCCCCGCGCAGGGGCTCCTGTCAAAGGAGTACGCCTCTCAGCGGGCGCAGTTGATCGACATGGAGCGCGCCTCGGAGACCTTCGCGGCGGGCGACCCATTCGTGTTTGACGCCTCTCATGACCGGGAGGATTGGCAATACTGGGTGGCGGACGCCGCGGACCCGCCTTCGGAACGGCTTCAGGTTGCCGCCGCAGACCGGCCGACGGACACGATGAAGGACACCACCCATATCGCCATCATCGACAAGGACGGCAACATCTTCGACAGCACGCCCAGCGGCGGCTGGATCGGCGGGGCGGTCATCCTCGGCAACACCGGCATCGCCATGAGCGTGCGCGGCGAGCAGTTCTGGCTCGACGAGACCCGCGCCGCGCAGTTGCGGCCCCGCTCGCGGCCACGCTACACGCTGACACCCAGTATCGTGCTTCGAGATGGAGAGCCCTTCCTCGCCATCGGCACCCCGGGCGGCGACAACCAGGAGCAGACCATCCTGCAGATGTTCCTCAACATCGTGGAGTTCCCGTCCCAGTGGTACCCCAACCTGCATCAGGCGATCCAGGCGCCGAGGGTGCAGAGCCTGCACTTCTACGCCTCGTTCTGGCCCCACGAGACGGGCTTCAATGAATTGAATGTCGAAACCGATCTGCCGCCACAGGTCATCCGATCGCTGGAGGACCGGGGGCACATGGTGAATCGCATGCAACCCCTCGGCATCCCGTCGTGCGGCACTGTCGTTCTGCTCGATCCAACGCACGGTGCACGCATCGCCGGGGCCGACGTGCGCCGAGACTGTTACGCAATGGCGTATTGAAGACGCGCGAGCTTCCGGCTTTGGCGACTCGGTCGCTGCGTCACCCCGGGCGGGCCGCTGCTTCGGCCGAGCGGCCCGCTCCTTTGGCCGCGCCGAGCCGCCCGTAACCCGGATAGAGTTCGAGATCCTGTTCGGCCCGCAGGAGCGGCCGGCCGAGAATCATGTCGGAAACCCGCTCCGCGACCATCATTGTCGGGGCGTTCAGGTTCCCATTGGTGATTCTGGGAAATACGGATGAATCGACGACCCTGAGCCTCTCGAGGCCGCGCACCCGGCACTGCGCGTCCACCACGGCCATCTCGTCCCCGGCATCCCCCATCCGGCAGGTACAGGAAGGATGGTAAGCACTCTCGACGTTTTCCCGAACCCACCGGTCGATCTCGCGGTCAGTAGCGACACCGGCACCGGGTTGAATCTCCTCGCCCCGGAAAGGACTCAACGCCGGTTGCTGCATGATCTGGCGAATCAGGTGGATGCAGTTACGCCAGACACGCACGTCGTCCGGGTGCGTGAGGTAGTTGAAGAGAATCCGGGGGTCCGCATCCACGTGCTTCGAGTCGATGGTGACCTTGCCCCGGCTCTTCGGCTTGTTCGGTCCGAGGTGGACCTGGTAACCGTGGTGTTCGAAAGCCTGCTTGCCGTCGTAGCGCATGGCTGCGGGGAGGAAGTGTAGCTGGACATCCGGCCATTCCATTTCCGGGCCGGAGCGGATGAACGCACCGGACTCGAAGTGATTGGTGCTGCCCAACCCGTCCCTGAACAGAAGCCAGCGCAATCCGATCAGCGCCTTGCCAAGGGGATGCAGCGTTCCGTTCAGGGTGATCGGCTCCCGACACTGGAACTGGCAATAAACCTCGATGTGATCCTGAAGGTTATCGCCCACACCCGGCAGTTCATGCGCGACCGCAACGCCCGCGTTCTCAAGCACATCCCGCGGCCCAATCCCGGATCGCTGCAGCAGAACCGGGGAACCGATGGCGCCGGCCGTCAGGATGACTTCCCTGGCGGCCGCGGCTTCCATGTGGCGGTTCCCGCGTTGAAAGGCCACTCCTGTCGCGGTACCTCCCTCGAGCAGGACCTTGTCGACGTTTGCGCCCGTGACGACAGTCAGGTTACGCCGACTTCTGACGGGCGCCAGGTAGGCCCGGGCGGTCGACTCGCGCACCCCGTCCCTGACCGTCATCTGCAAGGGGCCGAACCCTTCCTGCTGATACCCGTTGCTGTCATCGGTGCGGGGGAAACCCGCCTGGACCCCCGCTTCGATGAACGCCTGATAGAGGGGATTGCGCCTGGCGTTGTTGCCGCCGCCGGTGCCCACCGGACCGTCGCCGCCACGCCAGGAATCCGGGCCGCCCTGCCAACTCTCCGAGCGGCGGAAGTACGGCAGGCAATTTCCATAGTTCCAGCCCGACGCGCCAAGAGCCTCCCATTCGTCGAAGTCGCGACCGTGGCCGCGCACATAGACCATGCCGTTGATCGAAGACGAGCCCCCGAGCACCTTGCCCCGCGGGCAGTCGAGGCGGCGGCCGTCCAGGCCCGGCTCCGGCTCGGAGACGAAGCCCCAGTTGAACCGCTTGACGTTCATTGCCTCGGAAAATGCCGAGGGCATGCGGATGAACACACTGTTGTCGCGACCGCCGGCCTCAATGAGGAGTACCCGGTTCTCGGCAACGGCCGACAACCGGTTCGCCAGGACGCAACCGGCCGACCCGGCGCCAACGATAATGTAGTCGTAGCTGTCTTTCTGCACGGATCACCCAACAAGTAATGGATCGGCTGTCGGCAAGAGCCTGACGGGGCGCCGCAAGCCGGCGGCTGGCCAGTTCAGGCAGGATTGCACGGGAGCGTTGCGGCGGGCCGCCCCGGTCCCCGTACCGGGCGGAAGTCGTTGCTGCACCTGGCAGGCTGCTAGTTGAATCGATACCTCAGGGTCGCTCCAAACCAGCGCGGCGGCCCGAATACCTGAATCGTGTAGAAGCCGAAACCGGTGATGTCGTAACTATATGTCAACGACCGCTCGTCGGTCAGGTTGTTCACGAAGACGCTCGCGTCCCAGCTATTCTCGGGGGAGATGTAGGTCAGTTTCGCATCGAGCAACGTATATTCCCCGCCTTGCGTCACTTCCTCGTTGACGACATTGAAGTATTGCTTGCCGACGTAGTTGACCGAGGCCTGGGCGGCAAACGCCCCTCCGTTGCCCAGACTCCACTCCTTTCGGAGCACGCCGTTGGCGCTGAAATCCGGCGCCAGAGGCGCCTCCTGGTTGTCGATCACGGTGCCGCCGTCCGGCGAGGTGCCGTTGACGGTGGTGTCGAGCACACTGACACCGAGCAAAATGTCCCAGCCGTCACCCGGCGTGACGGCCAGTTCGACTTCGCCGCCCCGAAACTCGGCTTTCGAGTTGATCAGACGACTGGTCGTGTCCGCGAAGAAGAACGCCTGAAAGTTGTCGTAGTCGTAGAAGAAGACGCTGCCGTTCAGGCGCGCCCTGCCGTCGGCCCAGCTCGTCTTGGCGCCGAGTTCATAGGCCGTCAGGATCTCCGGGTCGAAGCCCACGAAATCGATGTGCGCGGCATCGAAACCATCGGTGGGCGTGTTGAAACCGCCGCCCTTGACGCCCCGGCTGATGCCGAAATAGACCAGGTCGTCCTCCGTGACCCGCCAGTCGATCTGCGCCTTGCCGGAGAATTCCTCGTCCTGGCGCTCAAATGGATGGGGCGAACCGTCAACCAGGAACCCGGTGAGATCGTAGATGCCCGGTTCCGCGGCGAGAAGCGCCTCGCCTTCGGCCCGAAGCGCCGGATCCGTAATCAGGAACGGCGGGCAGAAACCGAAGCTCAGGGGTGAGGCGACATCGCATTCCACCATCTGGTAGACGAAGTCCTTGTCGTCGCGGGTCCAGCGCAGTCCTCCCGTCAGGAGCAGGCTGTCGCTCAGGTTGTAGTCGACCTGGCCGAATGCCGAGATGGTGCTGGTTTCGGAATCCCCGGTGAAGCGGGGCAGATAACCGTCTGAAGGAAAGGCGAATGCCCCGGAAAAGTCATTCTGGATATACAGGTAATAGGCGCCCGCGATCCATTCCATCGTGTCGCTGGCACCGCTGATGCGCAACTCCTGCGAGTACTGCTCGATGTCAGCGGTCGCATCGTAGGTCACGACGTTGTAACGGGTGCTGTCGTCCTCCTCGGCGTAGACCTTGTCGCTCAACGTGTAGTCGGTGACGCTCACCAGTTCGGTAGCGTCGCCGATACTGGTTCTGAAAATGCCCGTAAGGTTGAGCGTTTCGCGATCCACGCCGCTGTCCGTTCGGTCGTAGGCCCCTTCGAGTTCGTCGCCTATGCCATCGTCGACGCGGCCGCCGGCGGCATCGAAAAGCGCACCTCCGTAGAAGAAACTGTTGGTTCCGACCGGTTGATCCGCCGTGAAATTGCCGCAATCGGTGTCGCCGGGTTCGCAGAAAACGATTCGCCCATCGGCACGAATTTTCGATGCCGCGGAATGGAAAACGCCGCCCCGGGTGTCGATGTCGGTGTGCTGCCCGATCAGAAGCAACGACGAACTCTCGCCAATGTCGAAGTTGACGAGGCCGCGGATCGATTGGGTATCGTCCGCACGCAGGTTCGGACCGATGGCGTTCTTGACGTATCCGTCGTCGGTGTTGCTGTAGAACGCGAGCCTGCCCTGCGCCGAGTCCGAGAGCGGGCCGCCGATGGCGCCGACGATGCCGATCTGCTCATACGCCCCGACGGTCAATTCGATGAAGCCGTCCTGTTCGTCCGTGGGCCGCTTGCTGATGAAGTGCACCAGCCCGCCGGTGGCGTTGCGCCCGTACAGCGTCCCCTGGGGTCCGCGCAGGATCTCGATTCGTTCCACATCGAAGAAAGGTATGCCGGATGCGCCGGGGGACGAGACATAGGCCTCGTCCCGGTAGAGCGCCACCGGTGCCTCCTGGCCCTCCGCGAAATCAAGCTGGCTTACGCCGCGGATTGAGAAGAGCGCGATGTTCCCGGTATCACCGGTATTGCTGGTGGTGACCAGCCCCGGCGTCTGCGCTGCCACATCCAGTGAATTGTCCCAGCCCAGAGCCGCGATTTGCGCATCATTGAAGGCAGTGACCGAGACGCCAACGTCTTGCAGACTCTGTTCCTTCTTCTGCGCGGTGACGACAATTTCTTCCAGGATCTGTGCATTGAGCCAGCCGGGGAAGGTCCAGACAAGCGCGGCATACGTCAATAGCGCCGCAAATTTCGAAGGGGCTTTCATCGATCCACTCTCCATTCTTCTGGCCGGTTTTTTTTATTGAACACCCATTCGATAAAAAAATCCAGAGGAATATTGGGGAAAGAGCCCATTTTCTTGTTGCTACCCGAATTCAAGGCCCGCAGGCCGCACCATGCGCCGTCTCTCACGGCGAGCCTGGATATCCGAATGGGGAAGAAAGACGAGATTCGGGTGGCAGCCCGGTCCTCGCGCCGCGACTCGGTCAAGTCTTGTCCGTTACCTCGACGCCGCTCAACTGCAGTTCCAGGTAGTCAACGCATAGTTTCCTGGCGCGCGCGGTATCTATGCCCTCCGCCTGCAGCGCTCCCCTCAGCCAAAGTCCGTCGATCAGCGCTGCCAGCCCTTCGGCGACATAGCGAGCCCGCTCAACCGGCAACAGCTTCCTGAGCCAATAAGCCAGGTTCGACTGCAGGCGGACCTTGTTGACCCGCTGCAGCCGGGTCAGGGACGGCACGTGGATCGCATGCCCCCAGAATGCGAGCCAGACGACGATCGCCTTGGGGTTCACCTGCTGCTGTGCGAAGTTGCTGTCGATGATGTGCAGGATGCGCGCTTTCGCATCGGCGGGGTCGATACCCTCCGGCGCCTCCCGGGTGGATAGCTGTTTGATGAGCTGGCGCATGGTCGCTTCGAGCAGCCCGTCCTTGCTGCCGAAATAGTGGCTGGTAATGCCGACGGAAACGCCCGCCTTCTCGCTGACCCGGGCGATGGTGGTGCCCGAGAATCCGTACTCGTGAATGCACTCGAAGGCGGCCGCCATCAACTGCGCTTTTCTGATCGGCTCCATGCCGAGTTTGGGCATATCACTGACTCCCGACAGTTCAGCGGACAGCGTCCGGGGTGACGGCGGACAACATCCCCTGTCTGCGCATGAAGATGAGATATCCAACCGCCACATACAGCGCAATGACGACCAGGCCCACCCACTCGATCTGCAAGGGCGTGAACTGGTACAGCAATATCAGTCCGAAAATCACACTCCAGTGCAGGCCGACGTAGCGCAATCCGCCGAGCCGCTCCACCTTCAGGTTGAGGTTATCCGTGTAGAGCCGCGTCAGCGAGTCGAGCGAATTGATCACGAAGACGACACCGACAACGATCATGAACGTGTTCATCGCACCGCCCACGGCCACCCCGTGGGTGTAGTAGAAATAGATTATCGAAAACCAAAGCGCCAGCGGGATCGACGGGAAGACCAGCAGGGAAGCGAGCAATTGCCAGGTCTTCAGGTTCCTCGCGAAGCGGGCCACGAACTGCCCGATCATGATGCTCCAGGCGAACCACCAGTACAGATAGAAGGCGTGGTGATCGCTGATCGGGGTCACGAAGCGGTGCATGTTGGGAAAGTAGTCCCCGAGCTGCACGAGCGTCGCGCCCATTTCCTCAAGGCCCATTCCGCTTGCAAACCACATCGCCGCGGCCAGCACACCGAACAGCCCCACCGAGGACACGCTGAGCACCTTCACGTACCGGATGTTGGTGCTCGACAGCACCGCAAACAGCACGACCGCCGCCACAAGGCCGTATTTGAACAGCGGGGAAATTCCCTCGATATAGGTCGGCAGGTAGAACAGGAAAAGGTAGCCCGTGAATGCGCAAGTCCCGATGATGACGGCATTGTTCACCAGCTTGATCCAGGGAATTTCAAACAGCTTCAGGCGCGGCTCGACAACCAGAAAATAGAACGTCGTCAGGAAGTAGAAGATCCAGATCAGAAATCCCCAGCTGCCGAACATTATCGCCAGCGGATTGGTGAACCCATAGGCAGCCTCGGTCTCGTACATCGGGAATTCCGCCAGCGGAAACATGATGAGGCCCACATCCATGCCGGAGGTGAAGAGAATCGACATGAACGTGAAGAAGGCCACCGGTTCCGTTCCCGACAGGCGCAGATTCCTGAACAACAGGACGACCGCGATCGAGATCAGTACCACGGCGATCGAAGCGACGGAGATGATCAGATTCATGAGCCGGATGCCCTGCCGAGACCGCTGGCGCGCCTACGCGAGGAATCTCGCCGCGAGCAGGCCCAGCGCGCCCGTCATGACCAGGTAGTACATCGTCGGGATGATCGTGCGGCGCAGCGTCGCGCCCTCCTGGCCCAGCAGGCCCACCGTGGCTGAAGCCGCGACGACGTTGTGGATCGCGATCATGTTGCCCGCGGCCGCCCCCACGGCCTGCAGCGCCACCACCAGCGCCGCGGAAATTCCGAGCGCCGTGGCTACCCCGTGCTGCAACAGCGCAAACATGAGGTTGCTGACGGTATTGCTGCCCGCGATGAACGCCCCCAGCGCACCGATGAACGGCGCGAAGAACGGCCACACCGCGCCTACGTTCACCGCAACCCAGTCCGCCATCACGATGGGCATGCTGTCGATCCCCAGCGCGTTGACGTCGGAGTTGATGTAGATGCGCACCATGGGGACCGTGAAGATCAACACGAAACCGGCGCCCAGCAGGGTTTTGGACGATTCTGAGAAGGCTGCAAGAAATTCGCGGCCACGCATCCGGTGCAGCGCGACGGTCAGAAGCGCGGCCACCAACACCATGAACGCCGGCAGGTAGAACGGCGTGGTGCTGGCGGTCACGGTGGTGCCCAGGATCTCCTCCCAGCGAAACGCCACCGACTGCAATGCCCGGCCGACGGGCAATTGCGGGAGCCGTGAGATCACCAGCAGTCCGGCCACCAGGACATAGGGCATCCACGCCCGAACCGGCGTCATCTGTTCTCTGGGCGTTTCAAGCCGCATCTCAAGTTGACCGATCCATCGATTGGGCCACTCCTCCCTGGGAGCGAAATCCCATTCGTCGTCGGGGACCAGAAAACGCTTGCGCGCCGCCGTTGTCACGATCGCAAGTCCAGCCATCCCGCCCAGAAGCGAGGGGAATGCGGGCCCCAGGAAAATGCCGCTCAACAAGTAGGGAATCGTAAAGGCGAGCCCCCCGAGCAGCGCGAAGGGCCAGATGGACAATCCTTCGGTCCAGGACCGGTTCCTGCCGAAGAACCGCGTCATCATCATCACCATGAACAGTGGCATGGCGGTGCCCACAACCGCGTGCAGCACGGCCACATGGACCGTGACAACCTGCAGGTGGTCGGCCATGGTCAATCCGGCCGCGGTCAGTTGTTGCGTGACTTCGGGACTGTCCAGGCCGCCCCGTACACCCACCAGAATCGGTGTGCCCACCGCTCCAAAGGTCACGGGCGTACTCTGGACCATCATGCCGAGCATCACCGCCGTCATCGCCGGGAATCCCAGCGCGACCAACAGCGGAGCGGTGATCGCGGCAGGCGTGCCGAATCCCGATGCCCCTTCGATAAAGCTGCCGAAAAGCCAGCTTATGATGACGAGTTGCACCCGCCGATCCGGCGTGATCGTCGCAAATCCGGCGCGAATCGCGGTAATGGCGCCGGAATGTTTCAGCGTATTGAGCAGGAGAATCGCGGCGAAGATGATGAAGAGGATTTCAAACGTGATGAACAGTCCCTGAATGGATGCGGCGGCAATCTGGGTCACCGGCATGGCCCAGGCGAACAGGCCGATGACCACCGCGAGCACGTATACGGCCGGCATCGCGACCCGAGCGGGCATGCGAAAGCCCACCAGCAGGATCGCCGCCACAAGAATGGGCAGGACAGCCAGTAACGCCTGCACTGATTGCGACATGGAAGCATCCCCTGGTGTGAAATTCGGGTGTCCGAACCGGGCGAGTCAGTTCATTCGGGTCGAAGCCATGAATAAGCCTGTTGCACTCATGACCGGACTTCGTTGATCGCCAGGCGCCGAACGGCATTCGTATAATGGCCAGCCTAGGTGTAGACCGGTAATCAGTCAATTCCGGCGATGTCCTCAGGGAGACCATAGTGAAACCGCAACTCGCAACCCTGTTCCTGTGGGTGGCGGCCGCACCGGTGGCGGCCCAGTGGCTGTCGCTCCCGACCCCCGGTGTTCCGCGTACGGCAGACGGCGCGCCCGACTTGTCCGCACCTGCGCCGCGCACTGCGTATGGGCACCCCGACCTGACGGGCCTGTGGCGAAACCTGACCGTGCGGGGCGACTTGAACGACAGGGGCAAGCTCCAGCCGTGGGCCGCCGCGCTTGCCGATGAACGTTTCAGCCGTTTCTCTGCTGACAGGCCTCGTTACCATTGCCTCCCGAGCGGGCCGGAAAACATCACCAGCACTGGTAACGCCTACGGTCTGCGAAGAATCGTGCAGCATCCAACCATGATCACGATGCTCTACAACGACATGACCTATCGCGAAATTTTCCTGGACGGCCGTGAACTTGAGCCGGACCCGCTTCCCACCTGGACGGGCTACTCCGTCGGCCGATGGGAGGGCGATACGCTCGTGGTCCGGAGCAACGGCTACAACGACAAGTCGTGGCTGACCCGCAGCGGTATTTCGCACACCGAAGACCTCCGCATCACCGAACGCTACCGTCGGCCCGACTTCGGTCACATCGAAATCGATGTGACATACGAGGATCCCGGCACCTTCGATTCGCCGCTGCACGCGACCGTCGAGATGACCTACGCGGCTGACGACATGATGCTCGAGGTCGTCTGCGTCGAGGCTTACGGGGGCCGCGAACACTGGAGCACCGGCGTCACCAGCAACGACACGGCGTTGGTGGACCTTGCCCCGGAAACGCTTGCCGGATACGTCGGCACGTACAGGGGCCTGTACCTGTCGAACACCATCACGATCGAGATCACGATGGACGAAGGTCAGTTGTTCCTGCAACGGGGCAACAGCCAGCCGGCGCCGCTCCTGGCGCAGACACAAACCGCCTTTGTGCAGCGGGGAGGCGGATACGGGTACGTCTTCGCCGTTGAAGAAGACGGAACGGCGAGTGCGATATCCGAGGTCCACGTATCGGGCGCGTGGACTTTCGACCGAGCGCCCTAGCGGCCCGTGGCCGGACACATTCTGAAGCTATTGGCCAGCAGTCTGGTATAGAATTGCTTCCGCAGCGAATGTTGTCGGATCGGGGTGTAGCTCAGCCTGGTAGAGCACTGTCTTCGGGAGGCAGGGGCCGGAGGTTCAAATCCTCTCACCCCGACCAGAAAACCATAGTCTGTTCAACAAGTTACGGAATTAGCTCGCTGCTCGAATCTTGAAAAATCGTTGCTGATTCTTTGCGATCGCAAAGAATCCCCGGGCAGATCGGCCGGGTCCGGCTATGAATCGCGCGGGATGCCCTTCAGTTTTGCGGCGCTTTGGAGTGCGAATTGGGAGGTGTCGCCCGCGCTTGTCGCGCATACGCGGGATTCCGGCGGATGGCGATTGCCGCGGTCCTGGGGAATAGGCTCGTTTCGGCAGATGCTTGAAGACCGGGCTTTCCACGGACGTGAAGCGGTTTAGCGCCCACCTCAGAGCTTCGGCTCGGCTGCAGGTCGGGATCTCCCCGGATTCGGTGCGCATTACCTGAGGTGTCGAGATATCCGAGGCAGGCCATTGCACGGAAGGGGCCTCCGACGGGCAAGCAGTCGATATCGAGCGGGCGCCGGACGCGCCCGTCTATGGCTGCCAGCCCTTGAAACAGCCTGCGTTCGGATGAATGGACGCGGGCTTGACGATTCAGGCCTGATGTATACTTGTACCTTGAGATTTTCGGTAGTCGCCAACGCAGGGGATTTCCACACGGAACGTCTACCTTGTTGTACGCCGGGGTACTCGCGTCCGTATACCAGCGCCAGAGCGTGGGGAAATTCTCCACGTCACGGACGGCTCCTTGCCGGTCTGACCGATATTGGGATGCATGAGCCTCTTCGCACGTGGCGCCCGGCTTCCAAGCCGCAATGGAGAAGTAAGCTAGAGTACTTCACGTTGGGGTTTTTGTTGGGTACTTTCACCGCTACGGCCGTGCCTTGGCGCTTTGGGTTCACCATTTTCTGATGTCCAGTACCGCGCCCTGGCACTCGATCAAGCAGACCGTTCATCACAACAACGAGCGCTGCTGGGTCGGTGCTCGAATTGAGGTCCGCCATATGCGGCTGGGAACGGGCGACAAACCCCTTTGCCAGGAGTGCCGACGATTCAATACCAAGGGAGAGACGCGCCTTGGCCAGTCAGGCAAGTAACTCTGTCATGATCGCTCCACGGCGGACATGCGTCCACGAATGTAGAACTGGCCGCCTTGCGCTGCTCGCGCTGGCGATTGTCCTTGTCCGCCCGCCCGCTTTGGCCCAGGAGCCGATGGATCCGGCAGGGGAGTATCGACGGCTGACGGTCGAAGGCCGCGAGTTCATCGTCATGCCCGCCTATGCTTCGGGCGCGTCCGAGCCTCCGGGCCTGGTGCGCGCGGCGGCCGGCGCGTTCCCGGAGCCGATTGCCGTGGAGGTCCGGGAAACGATCTCGCACCGGATTCACGTTGTGTCCATCGACGGGCAGACCTGGCGAGCCTCGGCGCCGCTTCACGGGCCACGTTCATGGGTGGTATTCGATCCGGCCCGACGGCGGTTCGAATCGTTGTTGCCGAGCATCCGCGTCGAACTGGGCGGAGGCACGACGCCTCAGGCCGTTGCCTTATCGGTGGGCGCTACAGGAATCGAGGTATTCGACTCGCTCGGCTTCGCCATCGTCATCTTGCCGGGGAATCTGCATCCCGCCGACGCGCTGGCCCGTATCCGGTCGCTGCCTGGCGAGCCCGAAGCAACCGCAAGGTTGCGGCGCCCCAGGATCAATTGGCGATGAATTCGAACGCAATGTCGAAGAGCAACGCAACGGTCCAGTCAGCGCTCGACGTCGAAGCGGCCGCCCGTCTGCGGCGAGGACTCGCCATCGTGGCGTTGGTGCTGATTCTGGGAGGTTGTCGCGGCGGTGGCGATGGGGGCTCCGCGCCCACCCCGCCTGCGCCGCCCGCGGCGGTATCGCTGGAAGTCGTCGGCGTTGCCGAGGTCGAGGAGACCGGAAACCCGAAGGTGCAAGTCACCGCGCGACTCGACGCGCCCGCCTTGGGGGCCGTCACCGTGGCGTTGAGCCTGGCCGGCACGGCCGAGCGCGACCGCGACTACGCCCTTGATGCCGACACACTCTCCGTGGCGCCGAGCGCGACCTCCGCCACCGCCGAATTCGACGTCTATCGCGACTTCGACGAAGAAGGCGACGAAACCATCGAGGTGAGCCTGGGCGCGATCACGGGCAACGCGCGGGCAGGCGACCCGTCCTCGGTCACGCTGACGGTGATCGATGGACCGGCGGCCACGCTGAACAAGATGCCGTCAGGCAACGGCGGCGACGACGGTGGCGGCGACGGCGCGGT
>LXNI01001580.1_pt1 | contig 18878 bp, 17 predicted proteins | sample 809091 | NCBI WGS metagenome assembly LXNI01 (sample SAMN04870527, study PRJNA318959) | sponge metagenome | biome: 01000161; feature: marine sponge reef; material: water | host: Sarcotragus foetidus | place: Greece: Milos, Mediterranean Sea | collected 2013-05-29 | depth 5-7 m | reverse complement strand
TCGACGAGATGGTCGTACATGCGCTGCTTGCGACCCAAGTCCATCGGGTCGACGAGAGCCTGGTTGCCGTCGCGCAGATCGACCGAGCACCACAGCGGCGCCTCGGTGATCCGCCGGTCCGGCCAGGTCCGGTCGGCAAGCTCCACCGGCGGGTAGGGCCGGTACTTCGTGAACGGCATGAGATTGGGCGTGGGCATCGTGTCTGTCCTTGGTGAGCGGGTGTTCTGGTTCGGTCGGAGATCCGCGGGTGTCGGTCGGGGCGGGACGGAATGGGTCCGGAGAAGCACAAATCCCCCCGGCCAGCGGCACGAGGGGATTCGGCGAGCACCGATATGTGGCGCTCGCCTACACGAGAAGCAGGAGGTCGGCGAAGGTGGTCACGACCGAATACGTTAGCCGAGCCGGCGCCTGGGTCCAACGCCGCAGCCGGCCGGGCTCCGATCAGGGTGCGATCAGGGTGCGATCCGGGTGCGATCCGCGCCATGCTGGGGGGGTGAGCTACCTGGTGTGGGAGGCGACCCTTCCGGAGTTGCGGTCGCCGATGCTGGTGACCGCCTTCCAGGGCTGGTTCGATGTGGGCGGCGCGGCGACCGGCGCCCTCGAGTGGCTGAGCGAGCGCAGTGATTCGATCCGGGTGGCTCATATCGACCCGGAGGAGTTCTTCAACTTCGCCGAGCAGCGGCCCACTGTCAGGCTGCGGGACGGTGATTCGCGTGAGATCGTTTGGCCCTCCAACGACGTCCACGTGCTGCGCCCGCCCGACGGGCAGCGCGACCTGGTGCTGGTGGTGGGAGCGGAGCCTCAGCTGAGCTGGCGCACCTACGCGGAGATCGTTGTCGAGCTCGCGTCCCGCACCGGGGCGTCCTCGCTGGTGACCGTGGGCGCCCACATAGCCGACATTCCCCACACCCGGCCCTTCCTGGTGACCGGCTCCACCGCCGATACGGGAATGGCCAAGGCTTGGGGTCTGGACCGCCCCAGCTACGAGGGCCCGACCGGGATCGTGGGCGTGCTCCACGAGCGCTTCGAGAGGCTCCGGCTTCCGGCGGTGTCGCTGCGGGTGGCCGTGCCCCACTACGTCTCGGGCGCCCCGAATCCCAAAGGGGCCCGGGCCCTGCTGGAGCGCTTCGAGCGGGTGACGGGGATCCCCACCGGCTGGTCCGAACTCGACGAGGCCGCCGAGGAGTGGGAGCAGCGGGTCAACGACGCCATGGACTCAGACGACGACGTGGTGGCCTACGTGCGGCGCCTCGAGGCCCGCGCCGACGCCCGGGCCAAGCGCAGCGTCCCCAGCCCCGACGACCTGGGCGCCGAGTTCGAGCGATTCCTGCGCCAGCAGGACAACCCTGGCTGACGCGGACCGGGGGGAGAAAGATGACCGCAACCGCCATCGCACCGGCCGCTGCCATCCACCGGGGTGACGAGGAGTTGCCCTGGGCGGACGCCGGGGACGGCATCGAGCTCAAGGTGATGATGGTGCGCTCCGAGGACGGGCTGTGGATCCTCCGGAACCGGTTCGCTGCCGGCGTGCTCATCCAGACCCACCGCCACACCGGCCCGGTCTACGCCCACACGCTCAGCGGCGCCTGGAAGTACGTCGAGTATCCGGAGGTGAACCGGGCCGGGTCGTTCCTGTTCGAGCCGGCCGGCAGCGTCCACACCCTCACTACGCCCGCGGACAACACCGAGCCGACCGACGTCTGGTTCCAGATCCACGGCGTGAACCTCAACCTCGACGCCGACGGCAACGTCGAGTCGGTCACCGACGGCCCCGGCGTGCTGGCCGCCTACCACGCCCTCTGCGAGGCCCAGGGCCTGCCCCGCCCCAACGTCGTGACCTGAGGATGACAGCGTTCGGCGAGGCGGCAAGATCCCAACTCGACACCAACCCTACAGCTCTTTCCCGCAGCTGTTCAACTGATTATGTTGCAGCATGCTGGCTCTGCGGTTAGAGGTGCGACCGTTAGCTCGCTTGATTCGCTAGTCCCAGGAGTCCTTCGTAGTCAAGTCCGAGTCTCTGAGCGACATGCTGCTCGAATGCCATCCCCTTCTCGGCTCGACAGCACTCGTCACAGATACGCCAAAACTCCTTGTTATTTCTTATGACCGCCTCTTCGTCGAGATCGTTCCCGAAGAAGCTGCTAAGGTCACGCACCAGAACGTCGAGATCTAGAGCGTCGCGGTCAGCCTCGGTGATGGCAAAGAAGGCTACCTGTTCCAGTCCGATAGAAACGTCCTCTGCATCGTCTTCTGTGCCGGGACGATTGAGAGAGGAGAATTCCAAGTGAAGCGCGATTTGTACTGCTGGCCAGATCTGAGCGAGAACTTGCTTGGGTTTCTCTTGGACGACAGGGTCGTCTGGGCTACGACTAAGTTGAGAGGCATCTGCTTCAGGAAGCTTGCCTGCCAATAGCTTATGGATCTCGGCGTTGGGCATGCCTAGGGCGCTCCAGTTCCCCTCAAGGTGCCTTCTCGCGTTGCCGAGAAAGACCTCGTCATTATCATGTGCGAATAGCCATCGTATCCTGCAACGGATCTCTTCGGTTGTATGCACTAACGCAATCCGGCGCAGAGTGGTGTCGATTCGATCCGCCGCGTTCGGCAAGCCCTTCATGCGATTCCGGTGTGTCTCCTTCCAGTGCTTGATCTCGCGCTTGACGCCGCTCGACCATTCGGCGGAGGTCTCGGCCTTGTCCATATCCACACAGAAGAACGGACGATATACGCATAAGTTCGGTGTGTTTTCTACAATAACGTGGTCTCGAAATGCAATCTCGAAGTAGATCCGGTTTGCCAACGAAGTTGCGATGCTGCGGGACACGTCCTCATCGCCGATATCGCCAAGCTTGTCGTCTGTCAAAATAGCCGTGTGCTCCGGGCCGCGGTCCGGCTGGGAGCGTGACCAAAGCAGATCATTCTCCGGCTCAGGCGTCGGCCAGCGTTTCTTGAGGCGAGGATCGCGCCGACCTCTATAGTCCGCAGGATCGAATCGCAACTCATCTATAGCGGTCGGATTGACAAGTACCTGGCCAACCCTCAAGAACTCTTGGTGTAGACGGTTGACTTCCTCAACCGCTGGCATCCAGTCGCCCAGAGGATTGCCCTCAGTGCAGGTGTCCATGTTGTGGCGGCGATGCTCAGTAATGCGGTGAGAAAGGTAGATTCGCGGAGCATCTGGATTCTGGACTATTGTTCTCAGGGCACGCTCATCGTGTTTAGTGCCGAGCACCGTCAGTTTCGTGCGAAGGGTCTGTGCAATATTCTCTGCCTGAATCATCTCCGAACGACGCCACATCAAGAGGTCACCCAGTGCCAATTCTATGACTTGCGATTGCAGTCCTTCCTCTAGCTTCTCTGTGAGTCCATCCTCTTCGACATGCTTGGTCAGCTTCTTGAGCATGCGTCGATGGTGCTTCATGAACACGTCCGCATAGAGATTTCCATCGCCTCGTAGGCGATAGTACATGTCATAGATGTCATCGATCAATATGACGACATGAACAACCGAGCAATCACCTCTCGCTAACTCAGAGACATCGATCGGGGAGAAGAACTCGCTTGTATCGGGGTTGTACCAAGTCAAGTGCATCGACAGCACGGCAGGATCGGACGGGTTCTGATCTACGATGTCGTTCAATATCTGGGCGCATGCCAGTCGCCAACTCTCATATAGTTCGCGCCGTGGACGCTTCGCCACCGTCTCCATCTTGGGAAGATCCGATGCTGGCAAGCCCTGCTCGGGAGGCTCCGAGTACCATGTACAGACCAAGCTCTCAAGATCCTTGACCAGAGGATCGCCGTTGGTGACTGCCGTACGAAGATCGGAAATCCTGAGCGCGCTGGCGATATCGGTTAGGCCGGTGCCGGAGGCCGCGCATAGAAGCACTATCGGTAACCCGTTCGGGACAGGCACATCCACCTCAGTTCCGCTGCCGGTCCGCGCTTACGGGTGCGGGAAGGAGATGCGGGCGCTCAAGAAGCGGCGGAGAGCCTCCTGGCAGCCTGGGAGATCTCCGCGAGGCCGATACTAATCTTTCCGGGGGAGTAGAAGGTCGGTCTAGGACGGTTCTCATCCGGATCGTAGAGATAGATGATCTTGTTGTCATCGAGGACCTTGAGGATCTCGTTCATATCCTGATGTGCAGGATCGCCAGTGAGCATGCCTTCCGTGGTGTTGAAGTATGAGTGCAGCGTATCTGGGTTGGCCATGACCCTCTCATGCAGCGATGGGCCTGGGGAAGTGCGAGCATCCGGTCGATCTTGATCGCGTTCGACAGCCTCGGGCATATCTCCTCCTTGTAGCTCTGTGGATATCACGGGGGACACTCTGGGTATAGGTGTTGATGCCTGTGAATAACTGAGAGTGGACGTGAATGCTCGTTGTATCTATCACGTACCCTTCAGCATAGCAAGTTGGCCGCTCAGATACGAACATTTGTTTGGGAGACTATCGCTCGGCGGTGTTCACGCGCACCGACTTGGGGCATCGCTCGGCGTGAGCAACCAGAGGGCAGCCGCACGGCTGCCGACGCCCCTCCCCCAAGTTCTGCTCGCCGGACCGGAGGCCGTACTCGCCCCGTCGCAAAGCCTCCATGGACTCGAGCTTCTCCTGGATGACGCGCAGCCGGTTCGAGATCGTTCGCATCTGATTCTCGATGGACTTCAGTACATCAAGAACGGACTTCACGCCGTCCCCTATGGACTTAAGAACTTCAACGATGTAATTCTTCATGCATAGAGCTTCGCGCTCCGTAGCAACGAGAGCGCGGATCCTGCAATGGGTGCCGCTCGGACGCTACCACGAACACCTCAGACAATTACAGGCCGAAGGTGCCGTCGAGGCGGGTCTTCCAGTTGCCGGACGCGATGGTGCCGCCGTCCACCGGTACCGACGTCCCGTTGACGAAGCTGGCCATGTCCGAGGCAAGGAACACGATGACGGCCGAGCACTCCTCCGCCGCGCCCATTCGCCGTAACGGGGTGGGGTACGTGCCCTCGATGACGTGGGTCCCGCCCTCGGCGAGGGCGGCGTCACCGGGTGTCGGCATCATGTCGGGAGCCACGCAGTTGACCCGGATGCCCCGGTGCCCGTACTCGACGGCCAAGGTCTTGGTGAACTGCTCCACCGCAGCCTTCATCGCCGCGTAGACCCCGAAGCCGGGGGCCGAGTGATAGGCCTCCACCGACGTGACGTTGACGATGGCGCCGCCGTCGGACATGAGCGGCACGCCATGGCGCACGCAGTTGGTGACGGTGGCGAAGTTCTCCCTGATCAGGGTGTGCTCACCCTTGGGGGATACGTCGGCGAAGCGGGCTTTGAAGGTTCCCCCCGCGTTGTTGACGAGGACATCGATGGGGCCGAGCTCGGCATGGACCCGCTGCAGGAACGCGGCCACCGCGTTGTCGTCGCGGGCGTCGAGCACGTCCGACAGGCATCGCCGCCCGGCCCCCTCGATCTGAGCGACCGTCTCCGGCAGATGAGTGGGGTCCATGTCGAAGACGGCCACGTCGGCACCGAAGCGGGCCAGAGCTGCTGCGGTAACCGCGCCGATCCCCCGACCCGCACCGGTCACCACCGCAACCCGGCCCGTTAGCAGGATGCTGTCGGGGGAAGGATCCACTGGTTTCCTCTCGCCGGCGGCCTGAAGTCACCCCGACGATACTGCCGTGCCCCGGCCACTAGGGTTGCCGGCCGGCGACAGGGAGGGCAGACCAGCATGGGAGAGTTCGTTCGAGTCGAGACCGGCGGGGGCGTGGCCACCATCCGCATCGACCGGCCCAAGATGAACGCCTTCAACCCCCAAGTGCTCACCGAGCTGACCGAGGCCGCCAACACCATCGCGGCCGACGGCGGCGTGAGAGCTGCGGTGGTGTGGGGAGGCCCGAGGATCTTCGCGGCCGGTGCCGACATCGGAGGCTTCACCGGCCTCGCCGCAGCAGAGGCTCAGGCGCTGTCGCGCCTCTTCAACGACGCGTTCCTCGCGGTGGAGAACATGCCGCAGATCACGGTCTCGGCCGTGAACGGCTACGCGCTCGGCGGAGGCATGGAGCTGGCCATGGCCACCGACTTCAGGGTGGCCGCCGAGGACGCGACATTCGGGCAGCCCGAGATCCGGCTGGGCATCATCCCCGGCGGCGGCGGAACCCAGCGGCTTCCCCGCCTGGTGGGCGTCACCAGAGCCAAGGAGATCATCTACACCGGCCGCAACGTGCATCCCGACGAGGCCCTCGCCATCGGCCTCGTCTCCGCGGTGCATCCCCCCGAAGCGACCTACGACGCGGCGGTGGAGATGGCCGCGGGCTACGCCGCAGGCCCGGCCGCGCTGCGCATGGCCAAGCAGGCGGTGATGGACGGCCTTGCCTTGTCGCTGGCCGATGCGGTTGCCTGCGAGACCGAGCAGTTCGGCGCCTGCTTCGACACCGACGACGCCACCATCGGAGTGGCCAGCTTCCTCGAGAAGGGCCCGGGCAAGGCCACCTTCACCGGCCGCTAGCCCTGACCACCGCCGAACTGGCAGCACAATGCACGCATAGAGCGCAAAACGCTGCCAATTCTGCTAGTCGACCTCGAGGCGGTTGAGCCGGATGGCGGCCAAGGCCAGGCCCACGATTGACACCGCGGCCAGCACCACCAGCGCGGTGGTGGTCGTGTGGGGGTCGAAGCCGTAGTCGATCTCGCCGACACGGCTGAGCACCGACCGGGTGTAGCCCCTCAGCGACAGGCGAGCCGCGAAGTCGCCGAGCCCGACGGCCAGGCCCTCCCAGAGCAGCACGTAGCCGATGCCCCAGATGATCGGCTTCTTGACGAGCAGGCCTACCAGCACGAACAGCGACGAGTAGGCCGCAGTGCCCAGCGCGGCCGCGGCCCCGGCGGCGAGGGCGAGGTCAACGGATCCCGCGACCCGGTCGGCCGCCAGCCAGCCGCCCACCGCGGTCGGGATCACCGTCAGGGGCAGCGCCGCGGTGGCCGCCGCGGCCGCGGCCCCCACCACGACCGGAGCGCGGGTCATGGGGCGCAGCCACAGGTAGACGAGAGTGCCGTCCTCGCGGGTCTCGCCCAACACCGACGAGCCGAACACCAGCGAAACGATGGGCACGATGATGATCAGCCCGAAGCCGTCGGCGTAGCCGGCGCCGTCCCTCAGCAGATCGGCCGCACCCCGTTCGCCTTCGACGGCGTTCAGACCGACCAGCCAGCCCACCAGCATCATCAGCGCGCCCAGCCCGCCCAGTGCGACCATCTTCCCGGGGGTGAGGACCTGGCGGACCAGCACCCGGTAGGTCAGCACCGCGGCCCGGAGGCTGGGCACGTGCCGGCGGGTCCGGGACGGGACTGGCGCAGTCATCGCTTCTCAATCCCGGAACGGGACGACTGATGAGTCATCGCTTCTCCACCAGGTAGCGGAACACCGACTCGAGATCCTCGTCGAGGGGGACGACCCTTGACAGGCGGGCATCGAGGCGCTGCGCCAGCGGAGCGACCTCCCGGCCGAGGCGGTCGACGTCGCGGGTGTCCACGACGAGGGAGTCCGCACCGACGCTGACGCCCACGGCGGTGCCCGACTCCACCAGGGCGGCCGCGAACTGCCGGGGCTGGTCCACGGCGATGCGGATCCGGTGGGGGCGGTCGTCCATGAGCTCGCGCAGCTCGCGGTAGTCGCCGGTGGCGGCCAGGCGTCCCTGGGCGATCACAAGGATCCTGGAGCCCAGGCGGGCGACCTCCTCGAGGACGTGGCTCGACACCAGCACGCAGCGGCCCTCATCACCCAGCCCGTGGAACAGCTCGATCATGCGACGTCGCTGCACCGGGTCCAGCCCGGTGAGGGGCTCGTCGAGGATCAGCACCTCGGGATCGTGGACCAGTGCGGCGGCCAGCTTCACCCGCTGGCGCATGCCCTTGGAGAAGCCCGACACCCGCTTGGAGTCGTCGGGGTCGAGGTCCACGATTCCCAGGGCCCGCCGGGCGGCGGGCTCGGGCTCGGCAACCGCCTCGGTGGCCGCGGCCAGGGTCACGAACTGTAGGGCGCTGAGCCGGTCGAACAGGCCGTCCTGCTGTGGGGCGAGGCCGATGCGGCCCCGGACGTCGCGGTCGCGGCGGGCGTCGGCGCCCAGCACCCGGACAGTTCCCTTGGTGGGCGGGGTCAGCCCGCACATGACCCTGAACAGGGTGGACTTGCCCGCGCCGTTGGGACCGAGCAGGGCAGTCACCCCGGCCCGGACCGTGAAGCTCACATCGGACACCGCCACCACGTCCCCGAACACCTTCGACACCCCGTTCACCTCGACCATGGCCGAAGCGTCGGGCGGCGGGGGCGGCGGCAGGACGGTGCTCATCGGCTCAGCGCCAGTCGCCGGTAGCGCCACCACACCACGCCCGAGCCGAGGGCGACCCACGCCAGGTTGGCCGCCACCACGAACGGGGTGGACAGCTGGTCCCGCCCGGCCCCGGGCTCGAACGCATCCTCGTCCCGGGGCGCCTGCTCTCCGAACGGGTCCAATCCCTCGACGCCGTAGATCCTGTTCTTGAACTCGTCGGCGATGCCTCCGAGGTCGACCGCGTAGATCTGCTCGCTCATGTCCGCGGCCTCCACCAGCGCCAGCGTCGTGAAGCCGCTGCCCCACAGCAGCACGACCACGCCGATGGTCGCGAAGAGCCGCCGGTCGGTCAGGCTGGCCGCGGCCAGGCTGGCCGCGGTGAACGCCGCCGAGATGGCCGCACCGGCCGCGATGATGCGCACGAAGATCTTGATCCACTCGATCAGCCCGTCGGGCCCCGAACCCTCGATGGTGCGGGCCACCAGCAGGAACAGCACCGGCCCCATCGTGAGGACGGCCAGCGCGACCGCCACGGCCAGCGCCTTCGAAGCGAGATAGCTCCACCGCTGCAGCGGGGTCGACAGGTACAGCTGGAGCATCCCGTTGCGGCGGTCGGCCACCAGGATGTCGGGCACGATGATGGCGCAGTAGAAGAAGAGAGCGGTGGTGATGAAGCCGTAGTACTCGTGGTAGTCGGGAAGGATCTCGTCCTCGATCGTGTCGATGTCGAGCACGACGGCCAGCCCCACGAAGACCACCGCCGGGACCAGCGCGATGACCACCGCGAGCCACGGCAGGATCTTGTGCCGGGCCGCCCGGCCCAGCCCGAGAGTGTGACGCACCGAGTAGCGCACCACCGAGCGGACCGATCCGGGCAGGCCGGTGCGAGGCCCGTCGTAGGACCGGTAGCCCCGGTCCATAATCTGGGCGGCCTCGCCGGCCGCAGCCGGGGTTGAGCTCGGTGCGGGAGCGTCGTTCATCGGGCAGCGTCCTCGAAGAGGTCCTCGAGCGTGCGGCGCCGGGTCTCGAGGCGGCGGATGCGGGCGCCGGCTGCCGCGACCGCGTCGCGGGACCGGTCACAGAGCTCCTCGAAGGCCGCGCCCCGCAGCGCCAGCGTGGCCTCGTGGCGGCGAACGTCGATCCCGCCGGCCCGCAACTCGGCCTCCACTGCCTCGACCGACCCGGTCGGCTCGGCCACGTCCACCAGTTCGAGGGTGATCCCGTCGCCGGCCCCGACCAGGTCGCTGATCGGCCCGCAGGCCACGAGGCGGCCGGCGTCCAGGGCCACGATGTTGTCGCACACCCGCTCCACCTCTTCGAGCTGGTGCGACGACAGCACCACGTTGATCGAGAAGTCCTGGCTGATCTGGCCGATGAGGGTCAGCATCTCGCTGCGCTGCACCGGATCCAGGCCGTCGGTGGGCTCGTCGAGCAGCACCAGCTTGGGATCAGAGGCGATGGCCTGGGCCAGCTTGACCCGCTGGCGTTGACCGGTGGACATGGTGCCCAGCGTCCGGAGGCGCTCCTCCCCCAGCCCGACCAGCCACAGCGTGTCCGAGGCGCGGTTGCGGGCCTCGCCGCGGGGCAGGCCCTGCACCTCGGCCAGGTGGCGGACGAAGTCGACGGCCCGCATCTCGTCGGGCAGCACGTTGCGCTCGGGTGCGAACCCCACGTTGGCCCTGAGCCTGTGGCCCGCCCTCTGCGGGTCGAAGCCCAGCACGGTGAGCGATCCCGAAGTGGGGATGCGCAGGCCCAGCATGGCGTTGAGCAGTGTGGTCTTGCCCGCGCCGTTGGCCCCGACGAGGCCGGTCACTCCGGGCTGCATCTGGAGGTCGAGAGCGTCGAGAGCCAGAGTGGAGCCGAAACGCTGTGTCAGCGCCCGCGTCTCGACAATGCTCACCCACCGAGCCTATTCCCACCCCGTCGCCTTCATGTCCCACGGCCATGTGCCACAACGGCCAGGCTCGTCCTTGCCAATAAGAGGCTGCGCGGATAGGTGAGAGTCCGTCACGTCGCAGCGGTGTCATTCCCGCTCTTGTTCGCTGCGCTCACGGGCCGCTCGGGCCACGGCCTCGCGCCGTATGGGCCGCGTTGTCCCGCCTATTCGCTCGGCCTCTAACCCGCGTGCCGTGGTCCCGGTGCCGCACTGAGTGCAGCCGCCGCTGGCTGCCCGAATCACCCAAGCACGAACCGCGCCCCCGCTGGCCCGCCCTGAGTCTTCAGCAGGGGCCGTCACGGGCGGGCTGGGCGGCTCGGATTTTCCTGAGCGCAGCCCTCGCGGTGGTCGGGCCGGGGCGGCTCGCGACCACGTTGTCCTCGTCCGAGGGGTGGGTGCCGGACAAGGATTCGGGCGGTGCTGTGAACAATCGCGGTGCCGCTGTCAGCGGCCGGGAATGTTCGGTCAGGTGGGCGGGTCCGAGGCTGACCCGCTGTGGAGGGTGCAGGGTGTGGTTGCCGTCGGGGCTCTTGTGGATCTGCCAGCCGTCGCGGTGGATCAAGTTGTGACACCCCCAGCAGGCGGGGACCAGGTTCTCGATGTGGGTTCGGCCTCCCTGGGAGACCGGATCGATGTGATGGGGCTGGCAGATCGCGAAGTTGGCCCCGCAGTGGAAGCAGCCGCCCCAGCGCGCGTTGAGGAGGCGGCGCTGGGTCTCGGTGGCGTCGCGTCCCGCGGTGGTGCGCCAGAGCGGCTTGCCGCTGCGGTCGAAGATCACGCCGGTGATGGTGGCGTTGCACGTCAGTTCATCGAGGACCGACCTCGGCAGCCGCGACCCGTCGGGGAGCTCGCCGATCAGCCTGCCGGTGTCATCATCGACGTGCGCGACCACGCTGATGTCCGCAAACGGCTTGGCCGCACCATCGGATACGCCGTCGGTGAGGTCGTCGAGGGCGTCCGCGAGGCACTGCGGGAGGCTGCGCCGCTCACTCTTGGCGACGTTGCGCTGGTCGGCGGAGTGCAGGCGGCGGGCGGCGCTGTTGAGCCGGTTGGCGATGCGTCGCCCCGCGACCGGGTCGAGTTCGCCGCGGAGATGGAGCATCCCGTCGTCGCCGTCGAAGACGCGCACGCTGCGCCGGGCGCGCATGCGCCGGTAGTCGGACTCGCCGCCGTCGTCTTGGCGACCCGCGGTCCATCGGCGGGCCTCACGCCCGAACTGCTCGGGGCGCATCGTCTCAGCTTTGGCCAACAGATCCGTGTCGGACGCGACCATCGCGGCGTCGGTCTTCTCGATGGCCTCTGCCAGGCGCTTGGCGTTGGCCCGTGACACTCTCCCGGACTCCACCGCGTCGCGCACCGCCGGCGCGGCGTTCAGCACCTTGGCGGTCTTGATCTGGCTGTGCGCCTCGTGGCGGGTCAGCCCGGCCGAGTCGGCGAGCACCTGGGCGCCGCCATCGCCGTGGCGCTCGGTTCCAGCGATCACCTGAGCGGCCGCGGTCTGCGCAGCGCTCAGGGCCGCCATCGCGGGCTTGCACACCGCCAGAACTCGACAGGCCTCCGCGTTCGACAGGGAGCCTCGGTTGATGGCGGCCAGCGCGTCTGTGGCCGCTGTCTCCATCCGTCCGAGCGCCTCGATCAGCATGATCAAAGTATGCCATACCCCTGTGACATCGATCAGCCATGTCCACTCTTTTTTATGAATTTTCCATATTGTTCAAACAGAACAACATCCGTGCCGCGGCCGACAAGCGTCCCCTGCGGAAGTTCTGCCACGAACACACCGCGGCTCGAAGCTTGCGGCCCGCCGTGTGCGAGTGGTCGCCCATCACAGTCGCCTTCCGGCCACGACCAGCCGGACCCGGTTGCTCAAAGCGCGGCCATGAGGCGAGGCAACGCATTGAGCCAGAACGAGAGCGCGCCGGATCGTTCGGCTCGTGGGGTCAGTGGCGCCGCTGCTGCCTGCTAGCGGATCTGGCGCAGACGCGCGGTCACCGCCATCTGGTCGAAGGCGTCGGGATCGAAGCCGGCGCCGGCCCAGTCCCGCAGATGCTCGTGCTCGGAGTGGGCGGGATCAGCGAGAGCGGCGCGCAGGTTCTCGTAACCCCAGACGCCGCCACAGTCCTCCGGCGGGCACGCCCGCTCCCCCGCCGTGCACATCGGGTAGCGCACATCGGGCGACGGCGCCTCGATCGCCTCGACGACCACATCGTGCTCCCAGCTGTCGCCGAAGTCGTACGACCACTGCACCTGCGACCCGACACGGGACAGCAGCTGCCCCAAGACGAGGTGCCGCTCGTCGATGATGTCGGTGCTGAATTCGTCCGGCTGTCCTATCCGGAGGTCAGCGACCTCGAACATGTGCAGGTGGTATCCCTCCCACCCCATGACCGTCTCGAGCATCCGATTGAACTTCCGGAGCTTCGTCTCCGACGGCAGCACGAACCGCCGCCAGACCGTCGGCTCCACGTACCTCAGTTCGATCCGCAGCGTGTGAACGCTCGGCCCGCCGAGGAACGGGAGCGGTGTCCCGGGAACGAAGCCGGTGTCAGGCATTGGGTGTCTTCTAGCAGGTCCGGAAGGTCTTCGAGATCCTCGGGCTCGTGTCGCGATGCGGCATCATACGAGGAGGGGGTCGGTGAGGATCTCGACTAGGGCGGGGCCTTGGTGGTCCAAGGCGGCAGAGAGGGCGTCGTCCAACTGGTCGGCGGCGGTTACCCGGAGGCCTCGGGCGCCGCAGAGTTCGGCGAAGGCAGCGAAGTCGGGGTTGTGCAGCGAGGTCTGCCACACGTCGAGCTCGGCGGCCCGCTGCTCCTTGGAGATCTTGCCCAGCTCGTTGTTGTTCAACAGCAAATGGGTGATGTCCATGCCGTGCTTGGCCGCAGTGGTCAGCTCCATGGCGTACTGGCCGAACCCGCCGTCGCCCGACACCGACACCACCGCCCGGCCGGCGTGCTCGGGGCGGCTCTGGGTGGCGGCCCAGCAGCCCATGGCCGCGGGCAACGAGAAGCCGATGGAGCCGAGGTAGCCCGACATCAGCACGGTCTGGCCCCTGGTCTCGAAGTAGCGGCCGAAGGAGTAGGCGTGGTTGCCGACGTCTACCGGCACGATGGCGTCGGCGGGCACCAGCCGGCTGAGCGCGTCGAACACCGACGCCGCATTGAGGCCCTCGCCGCGGTCGTCGGCGCGGCGCCGGGCCTTCTCGTCGCGCCAGATCGCCCAGCGCTCGGCCACCTCGGGTCGCAGGTCCTGGCACCGGCGGTCTGCAGGCATGGCTCCGGCCAGGGCCCGCGCCGCCACGCCGACCTCGGCCAGCACGGGCACGTCCACCGGATGGAACCGCCCCAGCGCCATCGGGTCGAAGTCCACCTGCACTATCGGCTTGTAGTCGGCAATGCCGGTGTGGTTGGCGAACGACACTCCGAAGGTCAACAGCAGGTCGGCCTCGTTCATGAACCAGCTGGCGATGGGCGTGCCCGAGCGGCCCAATACCCCGCAGGCCAGCCGATGCCGGTCCCCGATCAGCCCCTTGCCCTTGAAGGTGGTGGCCACCGGCGCCCCGACCTTCTCAGCCAACGCGACGATCTCAGACATCGATCCGCGGGCGCCGTGGCCGACGATAATCAACGGGCGGGCCGCACCGGCCAGCGCCTCCACTGCGGCGGCCAGCGCCTCTGCGGGCGGTTCAACGGCACGCGATCCGGTGCGTCCCTGCGGCGACCCCGGCTCGCCGGCCCCTCCGGAGGGCGCGGGCAGGACCTGCACCTCGTCGGGCAGCACCAGATGGGCCACGTCGCGCTCGACCAGGGCCGTCTTGCAGGCCAGATTCATCAACTCGGCGTAGCTGGAGCCGGCCTGCACCGTCGCCGAATAGCGCGACACGTCGGCGAACGCGGCCGACAGGTCGGTGTCCTGGAAGGCGCCCCGGCCCCGCACCGCGGAAGGCACCTGGCCCGACAGCGCCAGCACCGGCGCCCGGTCCATCTTGGCGTCGTACAGCCCGGTGAGCAGGTTGGTGGAGCCCGGCCCGGCTATGGCGAAGCAGGCGGCCAACCCGCCGGTGAGCTTGCCGTAGCCGCAGGCCGCGAACGCCGCCGCACCCTCGTGGCGGATGCCGATGAAGGTCAGCTCTCCTCGAGCTTCGGCGGCTCGCAGCGCGTCCGCGAACCCCAGGTTGGAGTGCCCCACCATGCCGAAGACGTGCGTCACGCTCCAGGCCGCCATGGTCTCCACCAGCACGTCGGACACAGTGCGGTCGCGGAGGCGCTCCACGGGGAGCGCCGCGTACACGCCGTCGGCGCGCACCTCGGTGCAAAACGCGGCCGGAGCGTCGTCGAAAGGCGGCGGGGGCTTGCCGTTCTTGGGAGAGTAGTCATAGCCGTGCCAGGGGCAGCGCAGCCACCCGCCCTCGATCGACCCTTCCCCCAGCGGGCCGCCCTGATGCGGGCAGGCGTTGGCGAGGCAGCCGTAGCCGCCGTCGGCGGTGCGGGTCACGCAGAGGCTCTCATGGCCGACGGTCACCGTCATGACCCGGCCCTCGCCCAACTCGTCGAGATCGGCCAGCTTGTGCCAGGCGAACTCGCCGTCAGGCAGCGCCGGCTCGCTCACGCTCGGGGCTGGATCGTCGGTAGGGACCACTGCGGTGACTCCTAGATGGGTTCGATGGGAGCGCCAACCTACATTGGCCGCCAAGCGCCCATCCTTGCTGTTGTCCTCGGCTCTGCTTTCCTACAACCACCACGTCGCCCCTATCGTTGCCGCAGCCCCCGACGAGATCATCGGAGACGACCATGAGCACACCGACGTACCAGCTTCACCACCTGTGCATCTTTGAGAAGCAGCCCCGCGACGCCATGTGGAACTGGCTGCGCTGGTACCACGCCATACCGGCCTACTACTGGGAAGGGCTGCCCGACCTGCACCACACCGGCGAGGGTGGCGTGGACTACACGTTCCTGGCCTGCGGCTCGCCCTTCCAGATGCAGATGGAAGCGCCGCCGTACCAGTTCGAGTACGAGCGCAACTGGTTCGCTCAGCACGACTCGGGCATCAACCACATCTGCTGGATCGTGCCCTCCGCCTACGACACCGTCGACCACCTCCAGTCCAACGGCGCGACGGTGGCCATGCCCTTCGAGGAGTTCGGCGACACCTACCACGGCTTCGTGGCCATCGACCCCGAGGGCCGCTGGGTGGAGATCATGTCCTATGTCGGCGACTTCAAGACCCCCGACGTGGAGTTCCGTCCCATCGGCCATCCGGGTCTCCAGACGTTGGGCGTGGTCCAGCTGTGCCGGGACCTGGACAGCCAGGTCGAGTGGTACACCGACGTGCTCGGGCTGCGCATCATCCTCGACGCCCGCAGCGACAACGACGGGCTCGTTTACCTGGCCGACCACACCTACGACGGGCGCCAGTGCGTCAACGTGCTGGCCACGCCCCGCACCGAGGCCGAGCACGCCATGATGGACCGCCACGGCCCGGTGATCTCCACCGTGCTGTACCAGGCCGGTGACGTGGACGCCGCGTGGGCCGACGCGCTGGCCGCCGGATTCGGCGAGGTGGCCGCCCCCGCTCACGACGACCGCATCGGAGCCCGCGCCGGGTACCTGCGCGAGCCCAGCGGCAACCTCGTCCAGGTGCGCGAGCGCCTGGCGGCCTGATCTTGCGCATCAGGGGGATCCACCACACGGGGCTGGTGGTTCGCGACCTCGATGCGGCCGTCGCGTTCTACGGTGCGCTGCTCGACATGGAGATCATCGGGCGGGACCGGTGGCGAGCCCCCGACCCCGCCGCCGACAGCGCGGTGGGACTGGTCGGGTCGTCGGCCGACGGCGTGATGTTGCGGGGATCGAACAGCTACCTGGAGCTGTGGCAGTACCACGCCCCCGACCGGGTCGGAGACGACCCCGCCGAGCGGGGAGCCCACGAGCTGGGGTTGCGCCACCTCGCCATCGAGGTTGACGACGTGCACGCCGCACTCGACCGGTTCGTCGAGTTGGGCGGCACCCGCACCGGGGACCCGCTCCGCTTCGATCACGGCGGCGACGCCGTGTACTGCCGCGACCCCTTCGGCACCATCGTCGAGTTCATGTCGGTCGTGGGGACCCAGGACTCGCTCGACGACCTGTAGCTCCAACGACCGAACCGGCATGAGCAAGTCCAAACCGTCCGGGCCGGCATGAGCGAGCCCGAACCGACCATGGGAGCCACGATGCTGAGGGAAGACCCCGATTTCCTGGAGCACTGCTACCGGCGGGTGCTGGGCGAGCTGGGATTCTCGGCCGAGCACGCTGAGGTTGTGGCCCGATGCGTGTCCGACGGGGACCGCAACGGCAAGCTGACCCAGGGCATGGGGGTGTTCGAGATCCCGGTGCTGCTGGCCCGCACCGGCACCATGGATGTGAACGCGGTGCCGGAGATAGTTGACGAGGGGCCGACCTGGCTGGTGATCGACGCCCGCCGTTCCTCGGGCCAGTGGGCGATCACGATGGCCACCGAGGGGGCCATCGCCAAGGCCCGAGACCACGCCATCGCCATCGCCTTCGTGCGCGACTTCAACGACGCCGGCGCCTTCGGCACCTACGTCCGGATGGCGGCCCGGGAACACATGATGGCCATCGCCACCAACAACAGCCTGCCCCTGGTGTCGCCCTGGGGCGGCATGGAGAACGTGCTGTCTGGGGCGCCGTTCGCGGCCGCCTCGCCCGGCGGCGAGCATCCGCCCATCGTCTCCGACATCCAGGCCATCGAAGTCCACGACGGCAACCTCAGCGAGGCCTACTTCGGAGGCAAGCGGCTGCCGGGACCGTTCCTGGTGGACCCCGATACCGGCGAGCTCACCGACGACCCGGCCCCCTACTTCAAGCAGATGGAGGAGTACGGCCGGATATCCGACTGCGAGGCGCCGTCGGTGTTCGGCTCGCCCCGCCTGTACGCCTTCAACCTTTTCACAGAGATGCTGGCCGGGATCATCAACCCCGGCGCCCGGCTGAGCCCCGAGATCGCCGGGCCGCCCTCCTATTGGCTGGAGCCCCGCGACGAGGCCCTCACCGGCGGAGCGTGCGTGATCGTGATCGACCCGTCTCACTGGATGCCCGCCGGGGAGGCAGGCCGGAAGTCGGACAAGCTGGTCGAGGCGGTCAAGGGAGCCAGGCGGCGCCCCGGAGTGGATGAGATCTTCCTGCCCGGCGAGCGGGGCTGGCGGGCCATGGCCTCGACCGAGCCGGTCGAGATCCTCCCCGCCCACTGGGAATCGTTCACACAGATCGTCGAGAGCGTCGGCCTGGACATCGACAGCCTGCGAGCCGAGTTCGCCGACTAGGAGACTGCTGAGCAAGGCGTTCATGGTGGCTGCGGTCTGGGTGCTGGGGGTCTGTGTCGGTGTGTGTGTTGTGGTGTGGCTGGCGGTGCGGGTTGGGGGTTGGCGGCGCTTCGCGGCGGTTCCAGACGCAGTGCGGCGGGCAGGATTCGGCGTTTGGGGCCTCTGCGGGTGCCGGCACCGGCCGGGCGGGTCAGGCGATGGCCCAGCCGGTTTCGTTGTGGTGCAGGCCGAGGCTGGTGAGGCGTGTGAGGTTGACTGCGGCGGCGCGCAGCGCCAGCCAGTGGCGGTTCTTTCGGGCGCCTCTGTAGGGGCATCTTCGGTTGTTGCGGACGAGCCATGCGATGGTGCGCTCGGCCATGGGCCTGTGTTTGGTGTAGGCACAGTGGAACTGTCGGGTTCGGGCCTGGGCGCGGGCTGCGGCGAGCAGGTCGTGGTGGGGGTGCAGCTTGATGGTGCGGCCGTTGGCGGCGGTGGTGCAGCGTGAGCGCACCGGGCAGTTCCGGCACCTGCTGGCGAAGCGGGCCGTCCCTTTGGGGGTTATGGCGACGGTGACCCCGGCGGGGCAGGTGGCGGTGCCGGCGGCGGTGTCGATGTCGAAGTCGTCGATGCTGTAGCCGCCTTCGACTGCGGTGCGCAGAGGCGGCGGCTTGATCACCGCTTCCATGTTGCGGTCTTTGAGCTCGGCCCTTAGCGCGCCGGTGCCGTAGGCGCTGTCCGCGAGCACCACGGTGCCCGCCGGCTCGTCTTGGAGCAGCCCCGCGGCGGCCTCCGCGTCGGCGGCGTTGCCCGCGGTGAGGTCGACCGCGGTGATGAGCCCCGTGTCGGGCTCCGCGCAGACGTGGGCCTTGTAGCCGTCGCGGTAGCTGTGGGCGCTCTTGTGGGCGTGACGAGACTCGGGATCGATCACCGACACCACCCGATCCTTCGCGACGCGGCGCGCGATGCGCCACCGGCCCGGCCCGCCGGCGGGCTCGGTGTCTTGGCCCGCGACGAGCGCCAGCAACCCCAGCGCGTCGGCCTGCGCTTCATCGAGGTCCAGATCCTCCGCCGCGACGATCAGCTCCAAAGCGTCGTCCACCAGCTCGCTCACGAGACGCTCCACATCGCCAGGATCGTCCCAGTCCACCTCGGGGCCCGCCGCGTCGAGGTTGTGCTCGCGCACCCACACCTCCTCCAGCGGCGGCACCAGCCTGCGCAGCTTGCGCATCTGCACCCGCAGCATCGTCACCGTGCCCTGGCGCGCCACCGCGTCATCGAGCACCGTGGAGTCCAGCACCCGGCGGTCCTTGCCCGACACCGCCCCCG
>LXNI01001578.1_pt1 | contig 18909 bp, 16 predicted proteins | sample 809091 | NCBI WGS metagenome assembly LXNI01 (sample SAMN04870527, study PRJNA318959) | sponge metagenome | biome: 01000161; feature: marine sponge reef; material: water | host: Sarcotragus foetidus | place: Greece: Milos, Mediterranean Sea | collected 2013-05-29 | depth 5-7 m | reverse complement strand
CCTGCGGCCGGCCGGCGCGCACCAGCCCGCCGAATGCACGAGAAGGCGGCGGGCTGATCAGCCGCCAAGCTATCGCTGCGGCGCCGCCGGCCAACGCCAGTACGGCTGGAACGATCAGGCTGCGGCGCGACCAGCCCGGGCGTGGATCCTTCACGCGCCAAGCTCTTCCATCGTTACCGGCACCGGACGTCAGCGTAGGCCGGCCACGCGCAGGGCGGCACGGTGCGCCGCCCACTCAGCACTATCGTCAAGTGGCTCCAGCTTGAATCCCGGAGCACTGCGAGCAAGCGCCGTCTGGATGATGTGGTCGGCCAGATGCGGGTTCTTGGGCAGCACCGACCCGTGGAGATAGGTGCCAATGGCTGCGCCGGCTACTGCGCCCTCCGTGCCGTCCTCGGCGTTGTTGCCATGGCCGCGAACCACCCGCGCCAGCGGCGCAGCGTCAGCCCCTAGGTAGGTACGCCCGCCGTGGTTTTCGAACCCGACGAGGCGCGAGTCGTTCCAGTCACAGACGACGTTGCCAATACAGCGCGGGACGTCGGCGCCCGGGTGGACCGTCTCGGCGTCGAAGACGCCGAGGCCAGGGAGCTCCGAGCCATCGGCGGCACGGTAGCGGTGGGCCATCAGTTGATAGCCGCCGCAGACGGCCAGCATTGCGGCGCCGTCGCCAAGGTCGGAAAGGAGGCGGTCGGCGTTCTGCGTCGTTAGACCCTGGCTTGCCAACTGCTGTTGGCGGTCCTGCCCGCCGCCGATGACGTACAGATCGGCCGACTCGACAAGTCGATCGTTCCATTCGACTCGTTGGACCAGCGTCGCTAATCCGCGCCACGCGCAGCGGCGCTCCAGACAGGTGACGTTGCCACGGTCTGCGTACAGGTTCATGAGATCGGGATAGAGGTAGGCGATTCGAACAACGGGTCCAGACTCGGTCATGCTGCCTCTTGCCAGTAGGGGTCGACCCAGCCGCGGCGCACGCAAACCGCGCGCAGATCAAGCATGGCGGTGTAGGTGGCCAGCACGATAAGCCGACGCGTTTGGTCCGTGGGTCCAGCCTCCATCGCGGCGTCGAGTGCCGGCGCGATCCCCGGATGGACCTGAACATCGTCAACGGCCGGCGCGACGCCCGCGTACTTCATGCGCAAGGCCAGATCCTCGGCGCGGCGTCCGCCGACCGACAGGCGTCTCGGAGCGAGGCGCTCGAACTCGACGTCCCAGATCCAGGACACATCCTCACCATCGGCCACCCCGTCGTTGAGGAGCACCAACGTATCCAGCGGCTCGGGTTCACTGCGAAGGAGATCCAGCGTCTGGTTGGCGCCGGTCGGGTTCTTGACCAGCAGCAGCGTAATGAGCGCGCAGGGCGCCTGGATGGTTTCAGCGCGGCCAAAGGCGGGCTGGAAGGACTCCAGAACGCTCATCGCGTCGCCGGTGTCGATCCCAGCGGCACGCGCGCCGGTTAGGGCGGCAGCCAGGTTATAGGCGTTGTACAGACCCGGTAGCCGCACATCGACCTGTCGGTCGGCGTCGGGAGTCACGATCCGATAGCTGGACCCGGCGAGGCCCCTGGGCCGGAAGTCGGTGATGCGTACGTCGGGGTTGGGGCGGTGGAAGTTGCAGGCCTGGCAGTGGTAGCTGCCGAGGTGGGCGTAGACGACGCGGGCCCAGTCGAGGCGACCGTCGCAGATGGGGCAGCGACGGACATCGGCCCAGGCATCGGGTGTTGTGGAGCCTCTGTCGACATCCGCGCCGAAGAAGAGGAGCGGTCCGCGGTGGCTGCGGGTGACGGCAACGACGGCTGGGTCATCAGCGTTGGCGACGATGGTTGCGTCAGGGCCAAGGCTGTCGATGGCGCCTTGCCAGGCGGCCGCGGTGCGGTCGACCTCGCCGTAGCGATCGAGCTGGTCTCGGAAGAGGTTGAGGAAGACGGCGACTCGGGGTCGGACGGTTGGAGCGAGGGCAGCGAACGCCCATTCGTCGAGTTCAAGGATGGCGCGGAGGTGGGGGGCGTTGCGGACCTGGCCGGTCCAGCCGACGTGGGGGAGGAGGGCGGCGGCGAGGCCGCGTTCGAGGTTGGAACCGGTGGGGTTGGTGAGAACGCGGTGGCCGGCAGCTCGGGCCAGGGCGCCGAGGGCGGCGGTGGTGGTGGTTTTGCCGTTGGTGCCTGTGACGGTGACGGTGGAGTGGAGTTGGCTGAGGCTGGCGGGGACGAAGTTCGGGTCGATGGCGGAGGTGACGAGGCCGCTGACAGCGGTTCCACCGCCTCGGCGGGTAAGGCGTGAGAGCCAGCCGGCGGTGCGGCCGGCGTAGGCGGCAATCGGACGGCGGAGGGGCATGGGCGATTTTGCGGCGGGACGGCGGAGCGCGCTAGGGGCCTGGCGCTTGATGGAGGTACTCGTGCTCGCAGCCGGCGGGCAAAAGATCTGGCGAATTTTGGGGATCGGATTCCGCCGGTTTCGGGGCGGGGCGGGGGGGGCACGCGATGGGGTGGCGAGGGATCAGTCGACGGCGTAGGTGGACAGGGCGGTGGGGTCGAGTTCGAGGCCGAGGCCGGGTTTGGTGGCGTCGGGGGTCCAGTCGTCGCCGGCGATTTCGGGGAACTCGGTGAAGACGATGCGGTCGGCGGCCTCGACGGTGCCCAGGCACTCGACGACCTGCATGTTGGGGGTGGCGCAGGCGAGGTGGAGGTGGACGAGCTGGTAGGCGTGGGAGGCGACGGGGATGTTGAAGGCGTCGGCGAGGTGGGCGACCTTGAGCCACTCGGTGACGCCGCCGACGCGGCCGACGTCGGGCTGGGCAATGTCGGCGGCGCCGCGGCTGAGCAGATCCTTGAATCCGTACTTGGTGTACTCGTGCTCGCCGGTGGCGATAGGCACGGTGAGGGCGGCGGCGACGCGGGCCAGTCCGTCGATATCGTCGGCCAGGACAGGCTCCTCGTACCAACCGATCCCGTATTCCTCGAAGCGGCGGCCGAGGCCGATGGCCTGCTTGGCGGTGTAGCCGTTGTTGGCGTCGATGTAGAGCTCGACGTCATCGCCGAGCGCCCGACGGACCGCGGCGACGCGGCGGAGATCGGCCTCGGGCTGGGTGCCGAAGTCCATGCCGACCTTCATCTTGACGCGACGCATACCGCGCTGGACGTAGCCGAGTTGCTCGTCGATGAGTTCGCTGTCGGTGTAGGAGGTCCAGCCGCCGCTGCCGTAGATGGGGGTCGAGGCGCGGCAGGGACCAAGCAGCTTGTAGAGGGGAAGTCCCAGGGCCTTGGCCTTGAGGTCCCAGAGGGCAATGTCGACGGCGGAGATGGCCTGGAACGCGAGGCCCTTGCGGCCAAAGCCGCGGACGCGCCAGAACATGTCCTGCCAGAGGCCCTCAATGTCGAAGGGATCGGCGCCGAGGAGGATGTCCTTGAAGTCATGCTCGACGACTGACCGAAGGCCATGCGATGGGGCTGACATGCCGAGACCCTCGACTCCTTCGTCGGTGCGGATGTGGACGAAGCAGTAGCCGCCGGCGGTCATTTGGAGCGCGGTTGCGTCGGAGATGGGCGGGTCGCGCGGGACGATGACGAGCGTGGTTCGAACCTCAGTAATCTTCACCGGGTCGCTCCTGTCAGTCCTGGATAACACGGGGAAACGTGCGCCAGGACGCGGCCGAGTCTATTGATGCCTTGCGTGGGCGTGTCACCCTAACGCAGCGGACGGAATGATCTAGCGACACGAAAGGGAAGCTGCCGCGTGCAGGTTCGAGCAGTGGTGTTTGATCTGTTCAATACGTTGACGGCGCCGGTGGATGATGTGGAGTTCAGGGCGTCGGTGCGGGCGATGGGGTTGGCGGCGGGCGTGGACCCGGATGCCTTGACGAGGGGATGGTTTGATCTATGGCGGGAGCGGTTTGACGGGACGTTTGGGTCAACCACTGCCGACCTGCGGGGCGTCTGCGAGGCGATTGGTGGCGAGGTGGACGATGCGGGCATTCGGCGAGCGGCTGAACTTCGTGTGGATTTCTCGCGGCGGACACTGCGGCCACGGGACGACGCGGTTGCCACGCTGGGATGCTTGCGACGGATGGGCCTGCGGACGGCATTGCTCAGCAACTGCTCGGCGGATGTACCAGATCTGTGGCCGACGACGCCATATGCCGAGTTGATCGACGAGCCGCTGTTCTCGTGTGTGGAGGGATTGGTCAAGCCGGATTTCGACCTCTATCTGCGGGCGTGTGAGCGCCTGGACGTGGGACCGGAAGATTGTGTCTACGTGGGCGATGGCGGAAATTACGAGTTGACAGGAGCGGCACGAGCCGGGATGCGAGCGGTGCTGATCAGGACGCCGGATGTGCGGGCGGCTTCTTATGACTCGGAACGGAGTTCCTGGCGGGGTGAGGCGATTGAGACGCTGAGCGAGATTCCGGGACTGATTCGTGCCGGTCGCGAGGCCTGACGCGGCGGTGGCACCGGCGCCGAGTGGTTTGCGAGGCTTGCGGCGGGTGAAGCGGAGGCCGGACCGAGTCTGGTCGACGGAAGCAATCTTGTAGTCGGCAAGTCCGTTGGCGAGGCCGGATGCGCGAACGACGCGCCCTCGGACATTCTGCCTTAACCGGTTGACCGATCTCGTCGAATAGCTAATCCCCCTTCAATGAGCTTCGAGGCGGTGGATGGGGCGGCGCGATATGGTTCGGGGGTTGGCTGGTGGGGAAGTGGGTGCCGATCGGGAATGAGCGGTCGAGGAGTGCTAGACGTGGCGAGCGTGGGCGAGGTGCAGTCTGCGGTGCGGCGCGCTCGGGCGGCTGAATCGCGGCTGCGGATTGTGGGCGCCCGGAGTCTGGCGCGGTTTGCTTCAGGTCCGGCCCAGGGCGCTGAACTGCTGTCGATGCGCGGACTGGACTGGATCGAAGTCTCCGCGCCGGACTTCACGGTTCGGATAGGGGCCGGGGTGAGGCCGGCGGACCTGGATGAGGTTCTGGAACCGCTGGGGTTGGTGTGGCCGGTGCGCCGGCTGGAAGCGCCCGGGACGGTGGGTGGATTGGTTGCTTCGGGGCGGGGGACGACGATTGCGGCGCCGGACGGGCCAGCGCGGCGGTGGGTGCTGGGGGCGCGGCTGGTGGACGGGACGGGCGAAGCGCTGACGGTGGGCGGGGCGACGGTGAAGAATTCGGTGGGTTACGGGGTGACGCACGCGCTGTGGGGTTCGCAGGGACAGCTGGGAGCGATCGTGGAATTGACGCTGCGGGTGCGGAGGCGGCGGGCTGAGGACGGCGAGCCGGGCGCCGTGCTGGCGCGTGAGGCGCTGGATGGTGCGGCGGCGCTGGTGCGGTGCGAGGACCTGGCGCCGGGGACGGCGGAGCAGGCCGTGGAGGGGATGGAAGGGGCCGTGAGGGCGGTGGCGTCGTCGGACGGATTGCGGGCAGTTGGGTGTTATGCGGAGCGGGGGGCGGCTGAGGTGGATGCGGCGGCTCTGCGCGCGCTGGGGATTGCGGCGTGGCTTGAGCCGGGCGAGATTGACAGGGGTGACCAGCCCAGGCGTGGTTGCCCGGAAGACCCTCACCCCAGCCCTCTCCCACGGGGAGAGGGAGTAAGAGCCGCCGCAGCTATGCCACGGGACGAGGGAGGGAGAGGGGCCACGGCTCGGGGAACTAGGGGCGTTGCCCAAGGGTCTCCACGGCTAGAGAGAGAAGGTTTGGCGCACGCAGAGACTCGGGCAATTGGGGTGGTGCGTGGGGCGTTGGATCCGGATGGGGTGTTTGTTTAGCCGAAACGGACCTCGAATCGAGCGAGTCAGTTTATGTCAAGTAGTTCTGTTGATTCTTCCTGGCCAGAGATCACGGTTGTGGCTAGAGACCGTTTGCCCGAGCCAGTCGGGAGGAGTGGAAGAGGCTGAAGCCGATGCACTACCGCCTGCCGTATTCACCGGATAAGAATCGATCCTCGCAGACTTCGCGTCGCGATCGCGAGGAGATTCAGGCTCTTCGGCCGCCACCCACCAGGTCCGCGGCCGTCCTTGCTCGGCACGCTGTAGGCGCAGGGGCCGACGTCCAGGTCCGCGAAGGACCAAAGGTCTCGGGGTGACAGAGAGTGCCAGGTAGGCATCCGGCCACGCCAAATCAGTCGGTGCAGTACGGCTGTGAGCCGCGTCAGACTTGCATGAGGCAACGGTCCGCGCTGTAATTCAGCGGGCGGAAACGCGTGTGAGGAAAAGTTCATGTCGCCGGCTGGGCTTGCGTGGCTTGACTATTCGGAGACCGACCAGCGACGGGCGCGAGAGATCGTCAGGTGGTTTTTACAGCCCGAGAGTCGCGATGAACTGGGGCTCGGCCGGATTCGGGACGCGCTGAGCGACACGCTGTTTCCGGGAACCTCGTTTCTGCTCACGCGCGCCCGATACCTGCTGTTCGTGCCCTGGCTGTATCGCGAGGGGACGCGCCTGGGACACGGCGGCCAGAAACTCTCGCAGTGGGTTGAAGGACGTGAACGGCGGCTCATCGAGGCGCTGCGTGCCGGCAAGGATCTTGAGGGGCTGATCGGGCGCAACGTGGGGGCCGCGGTGCGAATCCTGCCGTCGACCATCTACTGGAACACCCTGCGACGGTTCGGCATCTTGCGGCGCGAAGGAACGGAGGGACAGGTTGCGGGTCTGCGCCAGATTTCGCGCCCGCAAGATGAAGCGACCGAGTTTCTCGAGCACTCCGACGCGGTGTGGGCGCCCTCAATCCCATCGCCTCCGGACGATTTCTTCGACCTCACTCGTTGCGACTTCGCCCTTACACATGACGAGGCAACCTGGCTTGCCGAGCGGATCGGCGCGGCGGTGCCCGATAGCCTGCTCCAGTTCCTGGTGACGCAGCGGAAGCATCACTCGGACAGCGCGTATGCCTGGGAAGATCCCGAGGCTGTCGCGGCGGAGGGTCCAGTCCGGGATGCGCTGGACGAGGCTCGCCGGTTTGCCGTCGCGATGCACGGGGCCGCGCTGCTTTACAACCTGCTTCTGGCCGAACGGGCCGAGGAAATGGGTCTCTCTAGGCGCGCCGGGCTCAGGGACCACTACAAGAGCTGGCTTGACGAGTGGCAGGTGGATTTTCGAGAAATCAACGCGGGGACCTGGGACCTGGACGGGTTGTGGGCCCTGATCGCCGCACAGGGACGGCCTGCCGCGCTGCCGACGCGCTCATTCGTATACGAGTGGGTTGACCTGGCGCGAGAAAGCGGCGGGCGGTTGGCGGACGACGACAAGGCGCGAGAGCTGATTCGGAATCGGGAACGCGTGCAGAAGCGCGGCCAGGCACGGCTCATCAACGACCGCTTGATGCGTCAGTGGGGCGGCGCGTCCGGATCTGGACGCCTCAATTTCCGCTGGCCGGTCGTCAGGCGAATTCTCAATGAGATCGTGGATGGGCGGGAGAACGGCCATGCTGGCCCCTGACAGCCGCGAGTTGCTGCTGGACGCGCTGCGACCGCCGGCGGGCTGCTCGCTGGACCGCGCCGTCGCGACAACGTTCACGCTCGATCTGGAGACGGCCCTGACGGTTCCACTGGCGTTCGCCGGTTTTCGATTGGACGAGCAGCCGGATCCCATCGAGATCATGCAGTCACTGCGCGGGATGAGCGATCGGATTGACATCTTTTGCCAGGCCGGCGCGATCGGCGCGGGTAGGTGGCCGTCCGACTTGCTGGCGCTGCTCGAAGACGTCATCCACGAGGTGAAGCGTCCGCGACCAGGCCACATCTTCCATCCGAAGACCTGGGTGCTTCGATTCCGCGACGAATCCGAGGCGCCCTCATATCGGCTGCTGGTGCTCTCCCGGAATCTCACGGCCGATCGAAGTTGGGACACGATTCTCTGGCTGGATGGTCGGCCCACCGGACGGATCAACAAGAGCAGCGAACCGTTAGAGCGGTATGTTCGCGCGCTGCCCGGGTTGGCCGTGACACAGCTATCTCCAGACCGTCTCGCGGTCCTGACCGAGCTCGCCGAGGAGCTGCGCCGGGTCGAATGGGAGCTACCCGACGGCGTTCGCAAGGTTCGCTTTCATCCGATCGGCCTTCCACGTGCGCGTCGATTTCCCGTCGACGAGCACTTCCGCGGCTATCGAAAGCTGGTGATTTCTCCATTCGTCCGCGAAGGCGCGATTCGGCGAATCTTTCGGCCACGGGCGGGCCAGACGGCCGTGCTCATCTCGCGTGGCGGGGAGCTCAAGGCTCTGCCAACAGACGCACTCGAGCACGTGGACGTCTTTGAGCTCGATTCGACGGCGAGCCTCGCCGCGGATGACCCTGAAGGGGAGGCAGACCGGAGCTTCTTTACGCAACTGCACGCAAAGGTCTTCGTGGTCGAGCGCGACAAGCGAGCGCATCTCTTCGTTGGCTCGGCCAATGCTACGGATGCGGGGCTGAGCCAGAACGTCGAGTTCCTCTGTGAGCTGGTCGGCCCGAAACGGACGCTTGGGGTCGACGCGCTGGTGGGCAAAGACGCGCCGCTACGCGCCATGCTGACGCCGTACGAAGCCAGTACGGAATGTCGTGACGATCCGGCCCGCGAGGACGGCCGAGCGCTCGAGAATCTGCTGATTGATATCGCAGGGGGGATCCACTTCCGCACAACCGTCACAGAAGGATCCGAGGGATGGGTCGCGCGCATAGCGGCCGATTCGGCACCGGGGCGCATCCGAGATGGGGCCGGCGTCACGATCGCTCCCCACAACCGTCCGGACGAGACCCATCCGCTCGATCCCGCAGAGCCGCTTGACGTCGAACTTCCGCCCTGCGAGCTGGTTGATATCACGGCGTTTCTTCGGCTCGCGGCGCGCCAGTCGGTAAAGGGGAAGGTGCTGGAGCGCTCGACCGTCGTCTGCTCACAACTTGAAGGTTCGCCTGACGATCGATTCCGGCAAATCTTTGCCCGGCAGATTGACACGCCGGAGAAGTTTCTGCGGCTGCTCGCGCTGCTTATCGGTTTCGCGTCCGGGACGGTTACTGAAATCGCAGTGAACGGCGAAGGGTCGGGGCGCTGGTCAGCAGGCGCCGGGCAAGGCGTCCTGGAACTGCTGGCGCGAGCTCTCGCGGAAAGTCCGGAGTCAATCGATCACCTGGACGAGATCATCGAGCACCTGCGCCGGTCGCCGCATGGGCGGGCGGTCCTTCCGCCGGGCTGGGACAGCGTATGGCTGCCGGTCCTCGAGGCGCGACGCGCGATGCGCGCAGACGCTTCGTGACCCAAACGACTCCCGGCGACCGGGAACTAAGGCTCAGCGACTTTCAGCGAGCGACCGCCGAGCACGCGTTCAGGCGGCTGTACCGCGATCAGGACTCGTCGCGGCGATTTCTGGTGGCCGATGAAACCGGGCTGGGCAAGACGCACGTCGCGCAGGAAGTCATCGCCCAGACCCTGGAGCACCTGGAGCAGGTCGACCACGTGGGTCGCATCGACATCGTGTACGTGTGCTCCAACGCGGACATCGCCGCGCAGAACATTCGGAAGCTGAACGCCACCGGCTCGGAGAGTCCGAGCTTTGCGACGCGGCTCACGTTGTTGATCAGGCAGCCGAACGTGCTGAAACCCGCACCGGGCGGCACGGGCAAGCCGGCCACATTCGTCGCGTTCACACCGGCCACATCGTTTCAATTCGGATGGCAGCTGGGGACGGCGATTGAGCGTGCCGTGCTCTACGTCCTGCTGCGCGATTACCTGGGCCTCAGCGGCGCGCGAGCGACCGCGGCAGAGCGGATCTTCCAAGGCGGCGTGTCGAGCCGGCAGAGATTCGTCGACTGGTACGTAGCATCCGTGCGCTCAGGGCCCTTCGAGTCAAGCATCCAGCGGACTTTTCTCGAAGCGTTCGAGGGGAGTAGCGAGCGAGGGTCGCTCGTCGCGTTGATCGACGAGGTCGCAGGACGGCGGGCCCTGTCACATAGCCAGCGTGCGTCGGCGCGCCAAATCGTTGGTGGGCTGCGCCGAATGCTTGCGCGAGCCGCTGTCGAGGCGCTGGAGCCGGATCTCGTAATCCTGGACGAATTCCAGCGTTTTCGAAACCTGCTCGACGACAAGACTGGCGGGGAAGCGGCCGAACTGGCCCACGAATTCTTCAACCAGTCCGACGCGCGCGTGCTGCTGCTCTCGGCAACGCCGTATAAGCCGTTCACGTACGCAGAGGAGGCCGAGGAGGGCGCCGGTCATTACGCGGACTTCCTCAAGACCCTGGAGTTCCTGGCGGACGCGGATGAGCCCGTGGATTCCCTACGGGCTGATCTGGACGCGATGCGCCAGGCGGCGCTGGCGGGCGAGCCGACGGCGGCGATCCGAGACCGGGTGCAAGCCCAATTGCGGAGGTGGATTGCTCGAACCGAGCGGCCTAGCGGCGACAGGCGAACAACGAGACTTGATGCAGAGGCAAGCCAGTTTTGCGTGCAATCGGACGACTTTGCCGGCTTTGTCGCGCTGCGGCGCGTCGCGGAAGAGGTCAAGGCACCGCTTGGCGTCGAGTATTGGAAGTCAGCGCCCTACTTTCTCAACTTCCTGAGCGGATATCGGGTTGGGGAGCGTGTGCGTGACTGGATGAAGGATGCGGAACTTCGGGCTCGCCTGGTTCCGCTGTTTCACGGCGCGCAGCGGATCGAAAAGGCCAATGTTGAGCGATTCCGGCCGCTCGATTGGGCGAACGCGCGCATGCGCGCGCTTTATGGGGCGACGCTCAAGCAGGGTTGGTGGCGCTTGCTCTGGATGCCGCCGTCGCTTCCTTATCACCAGCTCGGCGGCCCGTACGAGTCAGTCGATTCGACCAAGATCACGAAGCAGCTCATTTTCTCCAGCTGGGTGGCTGCTCCCGCCGCTATCGCTTCGCTCCTGAGTTACGAGGTCCAGCGACGGATATTTACGGGAGCCGGGCACCGACTGAATACACCCGCGGCCCGGGCAGCCCTCTCAAGGCGCCTCGACTATCGGATGGTCGATGGGCGGCCGGCCGCAATGTCGGCGCTCGCCCTGTTTTGGCCGCAGCCGGTGCTTGCCGAGCTTGCCGACCCGCTGGACGCTGCCCGCAACCACGCCGAGTCGCCGAGCGTGGAGCGATTGCTGGAGTGGGCGTCCGAGCGCGTCGAAGCGGTGGTTGGCTCGAACGGCAGCACCAATTCAACAGCGAGCGCGGTGTGGCACTGGTTCGCGCCCGTGCAGGCCGAGCGGGGCAGCGACCTCGCGGACGCGCTGATCGGGGCGTGGCCAGGCACTCTTGCGGACGCGCTGCGGGGAGCTTCTCCCGACGACTCGCCCGACGAGGATCGGGGCGAGGCGCTCGTGTCGCATGTCAGGCATTTGCAAGAGGCTCTGGGCGATTGGACGCCGGAGTCGGAACGGCCGGCGGACCTGGTAGCGACGAGTGCGCTGCTCGGTTTAGGTGCGCCGGGGAACATTGCGTGGCGAGCGCTCAAGCGGCTGAGGCGAACGGGCGACGCGGTAACCGAGTTGGGCCACTGGCGCGCGGCGGCGATCCTGGCGTCCGGCTTGCGGAGTCTTTTCGCGCGGCCCAATGCGATGCTGCTGCTCGACGGCCTGTACGGAGGCCCAAGCAGCGCGCGCGCGGATGAAGGCGCCTATTGGCGCCGGGTCGCGCGCTATTGCCTCGACGGGGGGCTGCAAGCGGTTCTCGACGAGTACATCCACCACCTGGCCGGGGAGTCAGGGGCCAACACGACGACCGATGAGGGGCTGATCTCACTGGCCGCAACCGCACGGCGGGCCATTGCCGTGCGGGAGTCGGTCAACCGCGCAACCGATATCGATCACTTTGACGGCGACGGCATCGCGTTCCCGAGCCGGTTCGCGATGCGCTTTGGCAGCACCCGCTATAGCCAGGACGAAGCCAGACTTCCCGAGGTGAGGGCGGCCTTTAACTCTCCGTTCTGGCCGTTCGTGCTCGCGACGACATCGATAGGCCAAGAGGGAGTCGACTTCCACTGGTGGTGCCATTCGGTGGTCCATTGGGACCTCCCAGGCAACCCGGTCGACTTCGAGCAGCGTGAGGGGCGGGTGGACCGCTATAAGGGGCACGCGATCCGAAAGAATGTGGCGGCGGCGCACCGATCGGTCGCGCTGGCGCCAGGAGTCGGCGACCCATGGACTGCGGTCTTTGAATCCGCCGCCGCGGAAGATGACGAGGGACTGGGCGACCTCTCCCCCTACTGGATTTACCCGGGCGATGCCCAACTCCAACGGCGAATCATGGCTTTTCCCCTAAGTCGCGACGAGGCGCGATGGGACCGGTTGCAGGAGTCGCTGGCGCTCTATCGACTGGCGTTCGGTCAGCCGAGGCAGGAAGACATGCTGGCCGTGCTGCGCCGTCGCGGCGTCGCCGGGGATCCGGAACGGATTGCGGAGATGCGGATCGACCTGCGGCCGCCGGCGCCAGGCGGAGTCAGGTAGACGCTGCATTCGGTCTTGGTGGCCGGTCATTGCCCGGTTCGGTCCAGGAGCACACGACATCGTGTGGTCGATTTACGCGATCGACGCATCTCGAAGAGAGCGTTGGCTGTCCAGGCTGACAGGACGGACGGCCAAGAAGCCGGGGTTTCGATGGTCAGACCGCCGTAGTCGATGGACCATTCGCCGATGAGGACGCCGCCGAGGATGTAGACGCATGGTAGTGATGAGTTGATCGTTTGCCGGTTGGGGGGACGGAAGGCGTCGACGAACCGAGTGGGCAGCGGAATCGGGTACGGAATTCACCTGGGTGGGTGAGCCGGGTGGCTTATACTCTGGGCTTCTTCGGGGCGTGGCGCAGTCTGGTAGCGCGCATCGTTCGGGACGATGAGGTCGGAGGTTCAAATCCTCTCGCCCCGACCACTCCTTCAACGACCTTTCGCATAGGCGGCGGGCCCGTGAGCGATGGAGTCAGTCCGGAGTCTCCGACTGGCGCCCGGTGGCACAGACGAGTCATGCGGAATCCCTGATATACGCCGGGCCGGGCTGGTGTGTGAGACTCGGGCGGAGTGGCTCCGGCGGCCTGGCGCCGGCGACTTTGACGAGGATTGACGATGGCTGAGAGCGACCCTGCTTCCGACGCGCTGTGCGATGTGGTTTATGGCCTGGCCGTGGTGGGCACGGTTTCAGCCGACGGCGAGCCTAACGGGATGACGGCGAACTGGATGTCGCAGGTTTCGTTCGATCCGCGGACCTTCGCGGTGGCGATCCAGGACACGGCGCACACGCGCAAGAACATCGACGAGACAGGGGTGTTCAGCATCTCGGTGCTGCCGGAAGGGTCGAAGGACCTGTCGCTGAAGTTCACGGCGAAATCGACGAGCGGCGAGGGTCGCCTGGAAGGCGAGCCGGTGTCGACGCACGAGACGGGGACGCCGGTGTTGGACGCGGCGACAGCGTGGTTCGAGTGCAAGGTGGTGTCGTCGTCGCAGCCGGGCGACCACGTGGTGTATTTCGGCGAGGTGATCGGCGGCGGCATGGGCGAGGGCACGGCGACGACGCTGCGGGACACGGGGATGAGCTACGCGGGGTAGACCAGCGTGCGATCGGGAAACCGGTTGCGCTAGGGTTACGCGTGAGCCAAGTCACTGACAGGTTAGAAACATGAGCCTGTGGGTTCGATGGGGGCGTCGTGGACTCCAGCGCTCGTCGCTGGTCGGGGTTGCGTTTCTGGTGGCGCTCAGCCTGGCGTTGGGCGCCTGCGGCGGCGAGGAAGAGTTGAAGCGACAGGACTACAGCACAGCCATCGCGCCGGAGCGGTGCGGCGGTTCGGGCGGCGGTCCCTGCTAGACGGGCGGTACGTGGTCTGAGCCTCGGCACGGCGCGGACGCGATGACGGCCGCCTCAGTCAGCCGGGGGTCCAGGCGGTGACGGCGGGCCACCAGACGGGGCGGATGATCATCATGGCGAAGGCAAAGAGGACGAGGACCGCCACGGCGACCCAACCCCCGATCCAGCGTGGCCACCCGATGGTCCACTGACGGCCGGCGCGGAAGTGGGTTTCGGCAGGGAGCATGATGCCCAGCCAGATGGCGGTGGCGAGACCCATGGCGACGGTGCTGGTGACGAGGAACGTTGGGCTCATCCGGTAGGAGTTGGTGAGCGCCAGGCCGAGACCGCTGGCCAGCAGCAAGACAAGCGATGGGGTGGTAACCCAGCGGTTTAGTGTGCGCAGGACCGGTTCAGTCGGGAGACCGTCGGTCCAGCCGCCGGCCAGGGCCATGCGGCGCCCCTGGAAGACCACGACGAGGGCCCCAGTAAAGCCGCCGAGGGCGACCGTGCCGCTGAACTGGTGGACGACGAGCAGGAAATTCCAGAGCTCAAGCGTCACGGCAGGCGCTTCAGGCGGGCGAGACGATCAGACGCGCCAGCGTTCCCTAATCTCGCTTGGGACAATGACGCCGAAGCGGATTTCGGTGTCGGCGGTGGGCTTGTAGCTAATGGTGACGGCGCGGGTGCCTTCGGGGACTTCCCAACTGCGCCAGCCGCGTTCCTCGCCGCCGGGCGCGGGTCCGGCATTGGCCAGCCGAGCGGCGGGGGCGGCCTGGCGGGCAATGCCGGAGCCACCGCCCGCGATCTCAAGGGTCATGACCTCGGGATCGAGGTTGATTGAGCCGCTGCCGCTGTTTTGGACGACAAAGTAAGCGGAGATGAACATGAAGCCGGGTTCGGCGTTGTCGAAGTTGCCGAAGGAGCGGGTGGCGCCGACCTCGGTCAGGGTGATGTTGGCGCCACCGCGATCAACGGTGCCGCCAACTTGCGCGTCGACGGGTCCGGGTGGGTCAACCGCGACCGGCTCATCGCTAGCCGATTCGCCGCAGGCTGCCACGACGGCGATGAGCACGATGCTGAGCAGCGCGCCGAACACGGCGCGGCGACGGATGCGGTATCGGGTCATTAGAAGAAACCTCGGGAATGCGAAGGTCCACCGTCCTAGCCTCAGTGTCAGCTTATCGTATGCGGCGCGCGAGCCGATGAGGTGCGCGGGGCCGGGCGGACTCGGAGGGTGTCACGCGCGACGGTGCGGAGCGTTGAGTCCTGCTGGCGGCGGTGACGATCCGAGCGGCTTGCGGTGAGGGGCGATCAGACGTGGCGAAGGTCCGACGTTACCTGCCAGCGTTCGCGGACTTCGCCTGACAACGTGAAGCCGAAGCGAATCTCGACGCCCGGTTTGGGCCGGTAGCTGAGGGTCGCCGCGCGCGTGCCCGCGGGCACTTCCCAGCTGCGCCAGCCGTCAAATTCTTCCCCGGACGCCGGTCCGGTGTCTCGCAGGCGGCTGCCGGGGGTGACAACCCAGTTTCTGCCGACAGATCCGTCCGGGAGTTCGAGCACGAGCGCGTCCGGGCCCTGTGCGGGCGTTTCGGAACCGGCGTTGCTTATCGAAAGCCGGGCCGCGATGAAGACTTTACCGTCGGCGACTTGCTCACGGCGGTCGAAGGAACGAGCGGCGCCAGCCTCATAGACGGTGATGGTCAGGCCGCCGCGTTCGACGGTCTCGCCAGGCGTCGCGTCAATTGGTCCGGGAGGGGCCACCTGGGCACCCGCACCATCGGCGTCGCCGGACGACTCACCGCAGGCGGTCAGCGTCAGGGCCAGAACGACACCCAGCAGGAGGCGCCTTACGCCCAACTGTGAGCAGGTCACTAGAAGTCGGCTGAGAGACACGAGACTTAGCGGCCTCTGGGAACGTCGCGGGGAATCTTAGCCTGAGGCGGGAAGAAGTAACGAGTTGCAGGTGCGTGGACTGCCACAGAATCGACCGACAGGACCACGTTCAAAGGCGAGGGAACGCTGGCGGACCACGGGCGCCTGGGCCTGGAATCGCGCGCCTGACCTAGCCAATGTTTGACCGGGGTCTCGGTTCGCCGCATCATTAGGTGAGATATAGGGAGCACCGTCCATTGACGGTTGCGCCTGGACGTTTCCGCTCGGGGAGGCGCCGGATGATTTCGAGGTCGATTCACCGCGCGGGCCGCGCGGGGAAAGTCGCAGGCGCCGGGTTGTTGCTGGCGCTCGTCTTTGCGCTGTCAGCGTGCGGTGACGATGAGCCGAAACGAAGCGGCGAGTTCAAGCTGAACCCAGGCGACTTCTACTGCACGGGCTACAAGGAAGGCAGCGTGGGCGACACGAACTTGCTGCCCGGCGACCACTACTGGGAAGGCACGCTGGGCCAGGACTGCGACAGCTAGGGCGGCATTAGGCGCCGTTGTCGGCGCGCCGCTCGGCCGGCTGTTGCTTGAGGTTTCGGGCCGTGAGGTCAGGCTGGGCTGACGGTGTGGCATAAGTATCCGCGTGAGGTTGCCGACGATGTGTTCGCCCTGGGGGGCTGGTGGGGCGCCCTGGCGTACCTGGCGGTTGGCGCAGAAACACTCCTGATCGATACCGGTGTAAGTCGGGTGGCCGGAGCGATTCTGCGGGCAGTCCAGGCCACGGGTATTCAACCAGCTTCGATCGACCAAATCGTGCTGACGCATTACGACTACGATCACTCAGGTAGCGCGGCGCAGCTGGCCCGCGAGCTAGACGTGCCCGTAGCGATTCACGTGGCGGACGCGGCGCTGGTCTCGAATCCTTCTGCCAGCCCTGGCCTGCGAAGGCTGCTGTACCACGATCCCGTGCCGCAAGTACTGCGCTGGGAAGCGCCGGAGATCACGACGACCCTGAAGGAAGGGGACAGGCTCGGCGACTGGCAGGTGTTGCACACTCCAGGGCACACGCCCGGGAGCATGAGCCTTGTGCGCGATGACGTCGGCATCGTGGGCGACGCGCTGGTGTATAGCCGCCGGCGGCTCATTTCAAACGTGCGGCATCTGGCGACCGACCTAGAGGCACAAAACTCGTCGACGAAGCGGCTGGCCACCGCTGGGCTGCGAACGGTGCTGCCCGGCCACTTCGCACCGTGCACCGATCCCTGTGCAGTGAAAGAGTTGCGGCGGCGCCTCGGGGCCTAGCCCGTCCTGGAGGTAGGCGCGCCGCCGGCGGCCGCGAGATCAAGCTCAGATGGATTCCAGATGGCCCTGGCAGGTTGACGAGACGTCGAGGCGATCGGGTCGAATGCGCGATACGGTCCAAACCGCGAATGTCTCGTGCCAATCAGCTCAGGTCGTAACTCGGTCCTCATGTGAGCTGCCTCCCGCAACTGTTGCCGTCAGAATCAGTACGGCGGAATATGCGGAGAAGGGGCTCAAGAATGTCGCCGATCAGAGGACCAGTCGCTCTTAGTCTTGCGATAGAGAACCCACGGAAAACCCTCCGCTTTCTGGCTGTTGCAGCCATCGCGGCATTTGTTGTCATGTCAATAGCAACATTCGGCGCCAGGCGGGCCTCTGCGGATGTCATGGGCTGCCAGTACGTGCTTGGCTTCGAGGCGCTGCAGGGAATGATTCCTGATGCCGTTGGCGACTGCCAGGACAACGAGCAGCACGATCCGAGCGACGGCATCACGCGTCAGCAGACTTCGAGCGGCGTGTTGCTTTGGGATAAGGCAACCAACTGGACGGCCTTCACGGACGGCTACCGCACGTGGGTGAACAGCCCGACTGGTCTACAGGAACGGCTGAGTATCGAGCGGTTCGATTGGGAACCGGCATCGATTGCCGTTGGGGCCACAGCGGAGGCGGATACACAGACGCTTGGCTACGTGACGGCGGCTATTGCCGCATACGAGCAGGACGGACTTTCGTCGACCGTAGCCCACTACAACAGTGAAGTGAGCATCGAGGGTGGCCGCTCGCTGATGATGGTCGACCGATCGTCCCTGACGCTGCTGGCCGCGCCGATCTTCCGCAACCTGGTGGGAGCCACCCTGCCACAGGGCCACTCGCTCTTGCGGGTCGTCCGCGGCGTGACCGAAGACGGATTGTGGCTGAACCACTTGCAGACAAACCCGGTGAACGGTCAACGGGAACCGAGGCGAAGCTACTTCGTGCTCCACGACGGCATCGTGTTCAGTTCCGGGCATTTCTCGGTGCGGGCAGACCTTGCGGGCGTCATCCGGGAGTACGTGAGCAACGCGATCGGCCGGTACCAAACGGACGGCCTGGAAGCGACGATCGACTTCTAAAACAGCGACGCGAGTGTCGATGGCTACCTGTACTTGTTCCTGATGGACCGCGATGACATTTACCTGGCCCACCCAATCTTTCCGCACTTGATCGGAACCGACATCAAGGATGTCGTTGGATCGAACGGATACGAGCTAGGTAAGGAAATCGCCAAGGCCACCCCGGAGGGGCACTAGGTCGAGTGGCCCAATCCGGCGACGGGTCGCGAGGAGCCCAAGACGGCGTGGGTCGTTCGGCACAACGGTCATATCTTCGCGTCGGGGGTGACTCAGGAGAAATTGCGTTGGCTGATTCTTCCTCGGCTACGGCGAATGGTATCAATAGGCGCTGTCGGTTCACCATTTCGATCGACTGGGTATTGCCAGCATCCAGGCAGGAGCGTGCTTCGCCGACGACCGAGGGACGGCGAAGGTGTGGCTTTGTTGCTAGCGCCAGTCGAGGGCGACGCCCCAGTACTCGTCGGGCTGGTTGAGGAGGCCGTCGTAGGCGGCGGCGATTTCGCCGGCGGGGAGGCGGTGGGAGATGAGCTGGGCCAGTTGGAGGCGGCCTGACGACACGAGGTCAAGGATGGTTCGGGCGTTGCCGGCGATGGAGAGGGGATGGCCGCGGGCCGGGTTGATGGGCACGCGGTGTTCGAGGGCACCCTTGATGGTGACCCAGGTGCGGTGGACCGGCTGGAGGAACTCATTCAGATCGGCGGTGACGGGGGCGCGGGGTGAGCCGAGGAGGATGAGTTCGCCGTAGGGGGCGGCGGTGTGGATGGCGGTTTCGGCGACGCCGGCGTGGCCGACGGCTTCGACGACGGTTTGGGCGCCACCGCCGGTGATGTCGCGGACCTGGTCGACGATTGACGACATCTCCTCGCCAATGACGCGCTGGATGCCGACGCGCTG
>LXNI01001575.1_pt1 | contig 18953 bp, 15 predicted proteins | sample 809091 | NCBI WGS metagenome assembly LXNI01 (sample SAMN04870527, study PRJNA318959) | sponge metagenome | biome: 01000161; feature: marine sponge reef; material: water | host: Sarcotragus foetidus | place: Greece: Milos, Mediterranean Sea | collected 2013-05-29 | depth 5-7 m | reverse complement strand
GATTTACGCCAACAACCTCCCTATTCCCGACAGCTGGGCAGATTCCTGGGCGCTTACGCGCGACGAATAGGGCTGTTCGGAGCACTACTGCTGCGGGCGTTGCGGAGATGAGGTACAAAAGAAGAGCGGCAGTCTCACATGGAAACTGCCGCTCTTTATCTTTTTTGTGTAACTACTAAGCCATATACAGTACCTGGCTTGACCAGCCCATTATCCCTGCCGCCATTCAGGCTATCTGATTGCGTATTCGGTTGGCGGCAGCCACGTTGCTGGAGCGGTACTGCTGGAATGCGCACACACGGTCGGTGAGCGATGGTTTTGTAGGGGGGCGTTGCGGGGGCGCAGCCCCTGCACAAGGGAGGGCCGAAGGCCCGACCGCCCAAATGCAAAGAGAGAGTATAGAGGAGACAGCTCCGCTCGCCTCATTCAGGATCGCAAATTAATTCTGGCTGAGTAGTTTCTTTTTTGTTAGCAACCAGCCGGCCAGCGCAGCGGGCATACGCTCTTTTGCAAAGGGTAATACAGCATCGCTACTGCAACTGCAGGAATGCGACCGAGGCCCAGGTGGCGCCTTCCACATCAGTGCCGACCAGTAGCGCCCATTCGCGATCCTCACTGTAGCCGAGAATATTGTACCTTTCGCCATTTTGGACGTAGCCTACGATCGGCGCCTCCAGGGTCGGTCCGCCGCGCAACCGCAGGCGGCCCCCCTGGCCGGTGGCGATGGTGGCGCGGCCAAATTCCACTCTCAGCTCTATGTCCCGCAACTCGACCAGCGAGGACGAAATCCAGACCGGCTCATCTATGTTGGGGAAAAAGATGGCAATCCACATTTCGTCGGAGCTGAAACCGGCGACAGGATAGGCTTCGCCGACGGAGACGCCTGCGAGGACCTCGGCGATGGCTTCCGGCTTACTGCGCACGCGCAGATTACGGGTCGTGACGATCGCCAGGTGTCTGGTGACTTCGCCTAACTGCAACAGCGGTTCATCGGTCGGCGTTGTCTCCGGCACAGTTTCGACAACCTCTTCCTTTTCTTCGGAAATGGACATTTCGCCGATAGTTACCGTAAAGATCTGGTTGATCGGCTCACCGTCCTGCAGCACCGGCATATCCGAGCCGGGGAATTCGAAGACGTCAAACACGCCACCGTCTATATGGAGCATGGCATAAAGGGTTTCGGTGGCGGCATCGACATCGATCTCCACAGCCAGGTCGGTGGTGACGCCGGCCCTCAGGGGCGACTGTCCGATGATCGGCCCAAATGATCCGGCATCGTCAACGTGGATGACTATCCAGCCATCCAACTGGGCCACAGCTTCCGCGATAATGACCTTGCCTTTGATCACATCTTGCGCGTGGACGGTGATGCTCGGTTGCAGATCATCGAACGACATTGCTGCCTCTTCGGTTTTCTCCTCGTCGGTGGTTTCGGCGGCCATCTCGCCGTCGTCGGCCGGTTCTTCTTCGGCGGCCGGCTCCACGGCTATTGCTTCGCTTTCAAGCACAAGCAGATCGGCGGCGTCACCACTCAGCGTAACATCTTCCGCCCAGATCCAGCCGATTCTTTTTACATCCGGCACCTCCACATTCAGCCAGCTGCCATCCTCGGTCCGGCCGAGCACGGTGATGACATCGCCCTTGAGCAGGCCGGCGATTATCGGCGTTTCTGCATTGGCCGCCTGGCGCACTCGCAGGGCGTTGACAGCTACCGTTGCCTCCAAGATCATCGTTTCCGGCACGGCTGGCTCTGAGGCTTCTTCCGCTTCAGGAGGCGCGACGGGAGTCAGGATCATGGTAATATCTCCCTGGAAGGGATAACAGCTGCTTATCAAAAGGGGCAAGATAGCCAGTGCCCCTAACAACGAGATGCGAAAGCGATTAGGCATAGTTCCTCCCAAACTGACGTTCGCCCGCCGCCCAACATATGGGACGCGGACTCGGGGGCGGGTAATGGGAACAGGTGTATTGTCTACTTTGACAGATGCGTGCGAGCGTTCATTATTCGAGCCGCGCCATTTTCAGGCAACGGCGGATTTAATTATTATGGCACGGTGAAAGAAACGCTGTCAAATGATTTTGGCTTATCTGCTTATGCGGTTACGTACCGTTTTAGGGGTGAATGTGCGGCGCGATCTCTACGCTTGGCGGGTTTCGTCTTGCGGACAGAGGTCCAGAGGGAGGTGCAGCAGGCACCATTTCACGGACGTGCCATCAGTTGCGATACTCACTTTGGAACCAGGAAGAGTCGTTTGACAGGCAGTGTGCGGCTGCATATACTGGGCGCGTTTACTCTACCAGAGGCTGATCCACTCTACTCCAACTGGGGCCCACCAGACATTGTTACGCGCTCCCGGCAACCATCACCCAACATCGAGAATACGATATTCGCACACGGGGCCGTTTGACCGCTGACATCGCGTTCATATCGAACCCGGGAACAGTTCACGCTCAAGAGTCAGCCTGTTGGCAGGCTCTGCCGACGGGATCTTTGACAGTAGTCCCGCCTACCGGGAGGATTCCATGACAACAGTTCGCGATCGGATGTGGCTTTGGGGTCACGAGGCCGGCAGCCATGACACGGAATGGGCGATCGGTCGCCCGTCACGCATAACGCCGGTGGAGGCTGCGTTTTATATGGACGTGCCCAATTTGATTATGGTGCGCTACCATGATAAGCCGGAAATGCCGTTCGACCAGTATGCGATACCATTCCGGAGGCTGAAGCAGGTCTTCTGGTCGGTGGTTGGCGGCGCGGGGCGTTCTTCGGAAGAGGAACGCGAGCATGTGCTGGCGTTGGCGGCACGCAATCCGAACATCATTGGCGTATTTATGGATGACTTTTTCAGACGGGCACAGGGTGAGGGCGCTCTGGGCGTCCTGTCGGTGGAGGAACTACAGTCGCTGCGCGATCAGTTCGAAATCGGCGGGCGCAGGTTGGGGTTGGGCGTTACGCTCTACACGCATCAGCTCGGGATGCCCCTGGCGGCCCATCTTGAACTATGTGATTGGGTCTCCCTGTGGACGTGGGAGGCGCCCGAGCTCAAGGACCTGGAAGCGAACTTCGCCCGGTGCGAAAGCCTCACACCCCATAGCCGCAAGCTGCTAGGGTTGTACATGTATGATTATGGCCTTCACCTCCCCATGCCTCTGGAGGCGATGCAGATGCAGTGCGAAACGGCCTTGGATTGGCTGCGCGGCGGGAGGATCGAAGGCATGATCTTTCTGGCAAGCTGTATCTGTGATCTGGACCTGGAGACCGTGGAATGGACGCGGAATTGGATCGCAGAAGTGGGTGACGAGGAACTCGCTTGACAGCAGTCCCGGTGCGCAGTCGCTGGAGACCAGTCACCGGTCCGACCTGGGCCCGGGTTCGCCTGTTGACGCGGTCAGGTATTGGACATTCGGCGACGGATGAATCGTCTCATCTCCGCACAGGCGTGATATAGTTACCTTGCTTGGAACGTATAAGAAGCAGTTCTACTTTGGGATGACGCCCAGGGGAACTGTGCCATGCCCAAGACGTCCTCATTGGTTGGTGCGCAGCCGCTTCGCCAATTGAGGGCGGCCGGAAACCGGGTAACTGTTATGGAGGCAGAAGATGACCACAGCGACGGAATTCAGGGAACAGAATGCATTGCTCGATGATCCGCGGGCGCTGCGCCAGCAGATGGCGACCGATGGCTTTCTGTTTTTTCGCGGCCTGGTGCCTGCGGATGAGATCGTAGCGCTGCGACGCCAGATCCTGCAGATCTGCGACAACAACGGCTGGATAGCGCCGGGGACGGAGTTAATGGACGGCATCGCCGACCCCTCGGCGGACGGGATGGAGCCTTTCTGCGGTGTGGGCGTGCCGCCGGCGGCCTATGGTGACGTGCAGCGCCTGGAATCATTTCATCGTCTGGCGCACAATCCGGTCCTGGTCGACATGATGGGGAAGCTGTTTGATGAAACGGTGCTGGTACACGCCCTCAAGATCGCGCGCGTGATGATCCCGGCGAAGGGCAACCCGCCGACGCCGGCGCACCAGGATTTTATCTTCATCCAGGGCACAAAGACGGTCTATACTTGCTGGATGCCGCTGGGGGACTGCCCGCGGGAACTGGGCGGGCTGAGCGTATTGCGCGGTTCGCACAAGAAGGGTGTCTTTCCGGTGCGGGCGGCAGAAGGCGCGGGCGGCCGCCATGTCATATTCGATGAGGATACTCCGCAAGACTGGTTCGAGACCGACTTCCAGATCGGCGACGTGCTGGTCTTCCACAGCCTGACCGTTCACAAGTCGATTCCGAACCGGACGGAGAACCAGATCCGGCTGTCGACAGATTTCCGCTATCAACCGCCCTCATTGCCGATTGAAACGAAATCGATCACGCCCCACTGCAATGTGCTCCCCTGGGAAGAGATTTATGAAGACTGGGAGTCGAAGGATTTGCAATACTACTGGGAGCAGTATGATCTTGACTTCCAGGAGCATGACGCCTCGCTGGTGGAGGTCCAGGAAGGGTGAAGGGCTGATGGCGAGTCGTGAGGAGCGGGAGGAAGAGCATGTCTAAGCCGATCGGGTTGCACCCTGAGAATCCCCGTTATTTTGAGTACAGGGACAGGCCGCTGGTACTGATTACGGCGACCGAGCATTACGGTGCGGTGATCAACCGCAACTTCGATTACGTCGCCTATCTGGATGATGCGGCCGAGAAGCGGCAGACGCTGAGCCGCTGCTTTCTGCTCTTTCGGGAGCTGCAGGTTTTCGACCCTGCTACGCAGGTGAAGCCGATCAACCCACATTCGCCGTGCAAACCGTTGCCGGGCGAATATCTGTCTCCCTGGATGCGTAGCGGGCCAGATTTTGCCACAGACGGCTATCCCAAGTTCGATCTGGACCGGTGGAATCCGGAATACTTCGAGAGGCTGCATGGCTTTCTGGCGGCGGCGCAGGCGCGGGGTGTCATCATCGAGCTGACGCTATTCAGCAGCACGTACAGCGACGCGGTGTGGGGGCTGAATCCGCTAAACGCCCAGAACAACATCAACGGGGTGGGCGACATCCCGTGGCAGGACTACATTTCCGGCCGCGATGCTGCGCTGATGGAGAGGCAGATGGCCTACGTCAGCAAGGTGGTGGAGGAGGTGAACGGTCACGATTGCTTCTACTTTGAGGTCTGCAACGAGCCGTTTACGGCCATTGCGGGGATGATGCCGGAGACCGGTTATGCCACACAGGCGGAGGTTGATGGCTGGCAGGAGGCGGTGCGCGATCGGATCCGTGCGACAGAGGCGGGGTTGCCTAAGAAGCATCTTGTGTTCCAGGTGCCGGTAGAGAACTGGCGCACGGACACAGCGCTGGAGCAGATCCTGGGGGAGGAGTCGGTGGACGCGGTGAACCTGCATGATTACCAGCAGTTGACCTACAAGGGCTCGATTCTGGCGCCGCTTTCGCGGTTCATGCAACGCGACCTGCGGCTGGCGCGTATTCAGCAGGTGTGGACTGCTGTTCACGAGACGGGCAAGCCGTTCGTGTTCGACGAGGATAACGCGGCGACGAGTTCGCTGGACGAGGAGTCGTGGATCGTGCATCGCAAACGGGCCTGGGCGACGGTCTGCAGCGGCGGCCACTACAACATGATCGACTTTTCGATCCAGGCCGGGGGCCAGGAGGCAGGTACGCCGGCCTCGCAGGCGATGATCCGCAGTTGGATGAAGAATCTGTCGGCGTTCATTCACGGGGTCGATTTCGTGCAGATGGGGCCGGACCCGGACTTTGCCAGCGAGACGCCAGACAATACGATTGCGATCACTCTGGGTCAACCGGGGCGGGCATACGTGGTTTATGTGGCGGATCAACGGGAGGTGGATGATTCCGGGCTGGGACAGCCCTGCCAAGGGCGCCTGGCTTTCACGCTGCCGGTGGGCGATTATTCAGCCCGGCTCTTTTCGCCGGCGGAGGGAAGGTATACGGGACAGAGGCTGGCCCTTGCCGGCGGTGAAACGGGAATCGAACTGGCGTCGTTCAGCCACGACATTGCCGTTCATATTGAGGCAGGCGGTTAGTGGTCGGTAGCTGGTGCAGTTATCTCCAACCGAAGAAGGAGTTGCAAGATGGAACTTAAGCTTTCGTGCGCAGATTTCACCTTTCCGCTGTTGCCGCACGATGACGTACTGAAGCTGATCGCGATGATGGGTTTTCAGGGGGTGGATATCGGCCTGTTTGAGGACCGCTCCCACATTTATCCCAGCCATGTAATGCCTAATATGGCGGCGTCGGCGCGCGATCTGACGAGCCGGGTCCAGGATAAGGGGTTGGAGATTGCCGATGTCTATTTTCAAGCCTCCGGTCCGGGGTTACCGGCGCTGGCGATAAACCATCCCGACGCGGAGGAGCGCCGCCAGGCGCGCGATCTGTTCGCGCGCGTGGTCGAGTTTACGCTGCGTTGCAACGCCACCCATATCTCGATCGAGCCGGGGCTGCCGTGGGAGGGCGAATCCTACGAGACATCGTTGAAGCGGGCGTGCGAGGAGCTGGCGTGGCGAGTGGAGCTGGCGCAGGCGGCGGGATGTGTGTGCGCGGTGGAGCCCAACGTCGAGTCATTGACGCGCACGCCGGAGCAGACGCATCGCATGCTGGAGATGACACCGGGATTGACGCTGACACTGGACTATTCGCATTTCGCTTACCGGGAGATCAGCGACGACGAGAGCGAAACATTGATCCCGCACACCTCCCATTTTCACGCGCGCGGGGGGCATAAGAACCGTTTGCAGTCGCTGATCCAGGATAACGTGATCGACTATCCGCGCGTGGTGCGGGCGCTGCGGGATTCCGGCTACGGGGGCTACATCTGCGTCGAGTATGTGTGGGTCGATTGGGAGGGTTGCAACGAGGTCGACACGCTGTCAGAGACGATCCAGATGCGGGATCTGCTGCGGTCGGTCGATTTGTGAGGGTAGTGCAGTTGGAGGGCGATAGTGACGGCGCTCCGGTTGTCCTGTGAGCACACCCGACCTGCACCTGCGCACCCTGTTTTTGCTCGATAGAGACGGGCGAATCCGAGGGACGCGCGAGCCGGACCCGGATCCAGGCCCGTTTTTCGCGCTTATTCGCGGCAGGACGAGTTGCGCCTGGGCTGTAAGGGCGGACCTGCCGCAGGATATCGCGGAGAAGCTTGCCGGTCTCGCCCGCGAAGAGCCGCCGGTTGCGCATTTTCGCGACGCTCCGGTGCATGCGGAGCGGTACATGGCGCTGGCCGGGGGAGAAGTATACTCCGGGCCGGCGTTTGCTTTCCCCGAAACAGTTGAACAGCCTGTTGCCACCGTCATTGTAGATGACGTGCGGTTGCTTGCGCGCCACTTTTCGGGGTGGACCGATGCCGAGATTCCGGGACGGTCGCCTGTAGTGGCGGTGGTGGTGGATGGCGATGCTGTGAGTGCCTGCTTCTGTTCACGGCGTTCGGACGCGGCTGCGGAGGCCGGGTTGGAGACGGCAGAAGCCTTTCGGGGACGGGGGCTCGGTCCGCAGGTGGCGGCGGGGTGGGCACTGGCGGTGCGGGCGTCGGGGCGGATTCCGCTTTACAGTGCTTCGTGGGCGAACGGGGCTTCGCTGGCGGTGGCGCGTAAGTTGGGGCTGGTGGTGTATGCGAGTGGTTGGAGTTTGGGGTGAGGGGGGCTTGGTCCTTGGTGTGCCTGGACCCTAAAGAAGGGACCCAGAGTTCAGGTGGGTAGGCGAAGGATCCACCATGCTCTCGGGGTTCGGTTTTGCGGCCACGTATTAGCGACCGATGTGTTCCCATTTGTCCCGACCACGGAAAAGCCAGCCAAGTGGTGAGTGTCGAGATACTCTATCTCTTGAAACGCTCCACCGATCTGAAACTCTCCACGCTTGAATTCGTGACTGCATAACCGCCCTGCAGCCACGCTGGACCTGCCCCATTGAAGATGAAGCGCTGCCAACATATTGCGCCCGACATCCTGCGCAATCAAGATTTTGCTCTGCAAAATCTTGATTACTGCGACTTTTTGGGACGGGGCGGACATTAAAGCCGGCGCACTGAGGCTTGTCCGCGCAGTTGGCCCAAAACCGGGACCACTTTCCCCCAATTCGCTCTTGAGCGCCGCGCGCGCCTCCGCTATAATCAGGGGACGGCAAGTAGAACGAGTTTACTGGCGGCCAGCCTTTATCCACCAGGCACAGGGAGAATCGGTTGCGCGTTGTATTGATCAGCAAGGCGCTCGTGGTGGGCGCGTATCAGAGGAAAGCGGAGGAGATTGCCCGGCAGGGGGTGGAGCTGACGGTGCTGGTGCCACCGAGTTGGCGGGACCGGCGCGGTACGCAACGGGCGGAACGGCTGCATACTGTGGGCTACGAACTTCGTACGATTCCCCTCCTATTCAACGGCGCATATCATATGCACTTTTATCCCACTCTGGTAAGGGAGCTGCGGGAGTTGAAACCGGAGGTTGTGCATGTGGATGAGGAGCCATACAATTTGGCTACGCTTCTAGGTGTGCGAGCGGCACGGTCGGTGGGAGCGGAGCCACTCTTCTTTACCTGGCAAAACCTGCTGCGGCGCTATCCGCCGCCTTTTAACTGGTTTGAGCGCATGGTATACCGCTCCTGTGCGGTCGCCATCGCCGGGAATGCCGAGGCCCGCGAGGTTCTTGTGCGCAAGGGCTATGGGGGCGAGATCGTGGTGCTGCCGCAGTTTGGCGTAGACCCGACCATATTCCGGCCGCAGACGGCGGCGGACGAGGAAGAGGGGACGCAGCGCAGAGAGAATAACGAGTCGTTGAAGCGCCCCTCAATCATCACTTCTCAGGCCGACAAGTTTCATATCGGCTACGCCGGCGGCCTGTTGCCTGAAAAGGGGCTGGACTTGCTGCTGCGGGCATGCGCCGGACTCGAGGGCAACTGGCGGTTAACGCTGGTTGGCAGCGGAGAGGAGTCGGAAGCGCTGCGGAAACTGGCTGTTGAGGTCGGCATCGCAGACCGGGTCTCGCTAGGCGTGAGACTACCCAGCGCGGAGATGCCGGATTTCTACCGTTCACTCGACCTGTTGGTGCTGCCCAGCCGGACGCGGCCAAACTGGAAGGAACAGTTCGGACGGGTGCTGATCGAGGCGATGGCCTGCGGGGTACCGGTGCTAGGAAGTGACAGCGGCGAGATCCCCCACGTCATAGGCAGTGCCGGTGTTATCTTCCCGGAGGGGGATGTTGAAGCGCTGCGGTCCCATCTGCAGCGGCTGATGCAGGATCGGGCAGCGCGCAGGTGTCTGGCAACTGCGGGGAGGGAGCGGGTGCTGGCCCAATACACAATGGCAGAGATCGCCCGCCAGACGGTCGCGGCTTACACAGCGGTGGCCAATGGCAGCTAACCTCTGAACACTGTCCATTGAAAATGAAAGTTGTCGTCAACGCCCAGCTTCTGCATACGGGCAGCAATTACCGGGGCGCCGGGGTCAGCAATTACTGCCGCAACTTGTTGACCGCGCTTGCCGCAGAGGCGGGCGGGCATCAACTGATGGCCTTTGTCAATGACCGCGACTTTAGCTGTCCTCAGGGGCGTCCGGGTGTGGAACTGCGTTATACGCGCTGGCCGGCTGCGGCGCCGTTTCCCCGCATAGTCTGGGAGCAGACGGCATTGCCTGCGGCCCTGTGGACTGACCAAGCGGATCTGGTACATGGTCTGGTCAATACCTTGCCGCTAGTGACGAAGGCGCCTGGCGTGGTGACCGTCCACGACCTCAGTTTTGTACGGCTGCCGGAGCGTTTCCCCCTCCACAAGCGGCTCTACCTGTCCAATCTGTGCCGTGCGAGCGTCAACCGGGCCAAGCGCGTGATTGCGGTCAGTAAACAGACGGCTTCCGACTTACGGACGGAATTCGGGGTGGACAGCCGGCGCGTAGAGGTGGTGTATAATGGGGTCGGCGGGCAGTTCCGGCCTCTGCCTGCTGCGGAGGTAGAGGGTTTTCGAGAGCGCATGAGGCTGCCGGCGAGATTCTTGCTCTATGTTGGCACGTTGGAGCCGCGTAAGAATCTGCCCCATTTGCTGCGATCTTTTGCTGGCTGGCGGGCGGCCAGTGCGACTGGGCGGGATGTAGGGTTGGTGTTGGCTGGAGCAAGAGGCTGGCACTATCAGGAGATTTTCCGTCTGGTCAGCGAGTTGGGCCTGACTTCAGACGAGTCAGGGACACCGTCAGAACAGGAGCCGGTCGTATACTTTCCGGGTTTCCTACCGGAGCAGGAGTTATGTTTGTGGTACAACGCGGCCAGCGGATTCGTCTATCCCAGTCTGTTTGAGGGGTTTGGGCTGCCGGTGTTGGAGGCGATGGCTTCGGGGACACCGGTGATTTGCAGCGACGCGCCGAGCCTGCAGGAGGTTGCGGGCGATGCGGCGCTAATCGTGTCGGCGCGGGATCAGGCGGCTCTGCAAGACGCGTTTGAGCGCCTGTTTTCGGAGCATGGCGTCGCCGATTCGTTGCGGGAGCGCGGACCCCGGCAGGCGGAACAGTTCTCCTGGGAGCGGGCCGCCGCTGAAACGATCGACGTGTACGAAACTGCATTAAACGGAGATTAGTGGGCAGTACAGACCACGATCTATACAACGCCAACCGCGGGCCACTGGCCACTTAATTGACGCCGATGACGACAATACAGATGAAACAGCGCAGAGGCCGCCAGGCATCCCAGCAGACCCGCGACGCGCGGCGGGCGAGCAACGGGGAAACAGGCTCTCTGGACGGCAATAGAGTGATTGCCCTACTTGCGCGGATTCCGGCGAACTGGTGCCCGGCCCTTTTGCGCATCAGTGATTTGCTTCTGATCGTTGTGGCTTTTGTTCTGGCCTACTGGCTGCGCTACCAAGCGCAGTGGTTCCTGACAGTCGATCCGGCAAACCAGACCGAACTGATCACCTATGTGCCGTTCGGGCTGGCGCTGGTCTTTCTCCTGTTCTGTTCGTTTCAGTTTTCCAGAGTCTACGAATACAGGCGTGGCCGCCTTTGGATAGAGGAGGTCTACGCTATTGCCAGCGCGACAACGATTGGCGTTGTCGTTCTGATCGTGCTGAACCTGGCGTTTGGGCAACTCTCCTATAGCCGTCTTATCTTCCTGTACACGGCTGTGCTGGTCACGCTGCTGTTGGGCATGAGCCGTGCGGTTATCTACGCGGTGCGCGGCTATATGCGCAATCAGGGACTCGGTCTGGAACGCGTGGTGCTGGTGGGTGTGGGCGAAGTGGGGCTGATGGTCATGCGCACAATTGCGGCTCGTCCCAGCCTCGGGTACGAGCTGGTCGGCTTTCTGGATGACGATCCGAGCATCAATCAGACGGATATCGGTCGATTTCAGGCGCTGGGACCGCTGACCAACTTTTACGAGATATTGCAGAACCATGACATCGACTCGACTATCATTTGCTTGCCATGGCGGAGTCACCGGACTGTGGCGCGCCTGCTTCATCTTTGTGAAGAGAACGGTGTCGAGGCGCAGATCGTGCCGGACTTTTTCCAGTTGACGAAGAACCAGATGCAGGTGGAGCGGCTCGACGGGATTCCGCTGATCACGACGCGAGCGGTATCGATTGCGGGCTGGAATCTGTTCGTCAAGCGGGCGCTGGATGTGACCGCGGCGACGGTCTTGTTGGCCGTTGGGTTGCCGCTGGGCGCGCTGATTGCGCTTGCGGTCCGCTTCAATTCACCGGGGCCGATTATCTATTCCCAGACGCGCATAGGTCGCAGCGGGCACCCGTTCAAGATTTTCAAATTTCGTTCGATGACCGCTGATGCCGATGCACAGCTTGATGAGATGGCCGAACTGAATGAGGCGTCGGGGCCGCTCTTTAAGATGCGGGATGACCCGCGCCGCACGGCGGTAGGGCGTATACTGCGCCGCTTTAGCCTGGACGAGGTGCCGAATCTGATCAATGTTTTGCGGGGGGAGATGAGCCTTGTCGGGCCGCGCCCGAACGTGCCGGATGAGGTTGCCCAGTATAAGGACTGGCACCGCAGGCGGCTGTCGGTCAGCCCGGGGATGACGGGGCTTTGGCAGGTCAGCGGACGCAGCGATCTTACCTTCGACGAGATGGTTTTGCTCGATATTTATTACGCGGAGAATTGGAGCCTGACTTTGGATCTGGGGATTCTGCTGCGCACGATTCCGAAGGTATTGGGCGGGGAGGGAGCGTACTGAGAGTTTCTAGTTTCTGGTTTTTGGTTCTTAGTAACCCCACTGGGACGCGGTAGTTCACTACGACTGTCCTGTACTCAAACACTCTCTTGTAAAACCAAATTCATTCGCTCCGGCTGGAAGAGGCGGGGTTCCATTTCGCGCAGGTCGGGCGCTACGGCCAGTGGGAATTCGCATTGGGCGAGAACATCCTGTTCGAGGGAGGCGCCGGGCGCGATCTCGATGACGGTCCAGCCTTCGGCATCGAGGCGCAGGACACAGCGCTCGGTGACGGCGACGACGTTCTGGGCGGTTTGGCGGGCGCGGCGGCCGCTGAAGGTGACGTGCTCCACTTCGTTGACGAACTTGCGCACTCTACCTTCGCGCTCAATGCGCAGGTGGCCATCGGCAACGTCGAGGCGGGCGCCGGCGGTGTAGGTGCCGCTGATGACGACGTTCTTGGCGTTGGCGGTGATGTCGACAAAGCCGCCAACACCTGCGGTCACGTGGGGACGGGCGGCCAGGCGAGAGACGTTGATATTGCCCTCGCGGTCGATTTGCATGAAGGAGAGGAAGCAGCGGTCGAAGCCGCCGCCCTGGAAATAACTGAACTGGTCGGGCGAGGGGATGATGGCCTGCGTGTTTGCGGAGCAGCCGAACTGGAAGCCTTGCAGCGGCATGCCGCCTACGGGGCCCTGCTCGATCACCCAGGTGACTGCACCGTCCAGCCCTTCTTCGAGGAGAACACGCGGCACCAGCGCGGAGATGCCGAAGCCGAGATTGACCGCTTCGCCATCGCGGAGTTCGAGGGCGGCGCGGCGGGCGATCACTTTTTGCAGGCTCCACTCGGCCAGCTCGAAGCTGTCGGACGGGACGCGCACCTCGCCGCTGATGGCCGGGTCGTAGTCGGTCTGGGTGGTCTGCATGGGGTCGGCTACGACCACGACGGCGTCGACGAGTACGCTGGGCACGCGTACGTCCTGGGCGGACAGGGTGCCGGCGGCGACGCGACGCTCGACTTGGGCGATGACGACGCCGTCATTGTTATGCGCGGCCAGCGCGACATCGTAGGCGCCAAGAAAGGCGCCCTCGCGCTCGAAGGTCAGATTGCCCAACTCGTCGGCCGTCGTTGCACGGATCAGTGCGACGTCCGGGTGCAAGGCGCGCAGGAAGAGCCATTCCTGGCCGTCGAATTCCACCAGCTGAACAATTTCTGTTTGCGTGCGCTCGTTCATGCGCCCGCCCTGGCGACGGGGATCAAGATAGGTGTCCATGCCCAGTTGCGTGAGGACGCCGGGGCGCTTGGCCGCGGCCTCGCGCAGCTGGTGGAAGATGAGGCCGCTGGGAATGTTGTAGGCTTCGACTTCGTTCTCGTAGATCATGCGCCAGATCGCGGGCGACTCCATCGACGACGGGCCCGAGGGGAGTGAGCCGGCGATCACGCGCGTCAGCAGACCGGGGCGGGCGATGTGGTCGATGCCGTCGATGCCGTACATGTCGCCGGCGGCGATTGGGTGAATGGTGGTCAGATTTTGTGGATGTCCATCTTGCACAAAACGTTCGCCGACGGCGCGCAGCAGGGCGTCGGGGCAGAGCAGCCCGCTGGACGAGTTGACGGCAACCGTCGCTGCGTCGGGGATGAGGGCTGCGGCTTCGTCCAGGGTGATAAAACGGGTGCGTGGCATCTGTAGATTTCACCTTTGCGGGAGAGGCGGACACGCGCATGCGGGTAGAAGGGATCGACGCGCCCGTCGAGTAGCGATGGGTCCATTATAGCGGTACGAGCGTTTTGCACAAGGACCAGCGGATGCGTGTCTGCTTGGGAAGGGCGCGCGCTAAAGACGGTGACGGCTGAAGATGAACGGGTCAGGCGCGCATACGGCGGTAGGCCTGGTCGCCGACGGCAGCGGTGGCGGCGCAGCCGATCTCATCTGCCTGCAAGAGCGCGGCCCATGTGTTTTCAGGGGTAACGTCAAAGGGCACGTTATCCATCAGGGGCGTCTCGGCACTGGCGGCCATGGCCGCTTGCAGAGCGGGACCGTCGGCCGCGGTGTCGAGGGAGAGTTGGGCCAGATGGGTGGGCAGGCCGATCTCAGCGCAGAAGCGAGCGACCTGGACGCACTCGCCGGTGGACTGCTCCAGCGCCAGTTGGGTGAGCAGGCCCAACGCCACCATTTCGCCGTGCAGGTAGTTTTCGCGTGCGACGGGCAGGCGGGTGAAGCCCATGGCAACGGCGTGGGCGGCGGTGACACCACCGCTTTCGAAGCCGATGCCACTCAGGAGCGTATTGGCTTCGATCACGCGCTCGAGCGCGGGGTCGACCTCGCCGCGATAGTTGGCTTCGGCAGCGGCAATGCCATCGTCGAAGACGGTCTGGGCGCACAGTTCGGCGATGGCCTGGGCGGCGATGGTGGGCCGGCTGCCGATGACGGCGCGGCCGGCGGGGTTGCGGTAGCAGGTGCGGGCTTCGTAGCGGGTGGCGAGCGCATCGCCCATGCCGGCGACGAGGTAGCGGACGGGCGCGGCCGCGATCAGCTGCGAATCTACCAGCACCAGCGCGGGGCTGTCCGGGAAGGACTCGCCGCCGTGGACGATGCCTTCGTCGGTGTAGACGACCGACAGGGCGGAGCAAGGCGCGTCGGTGGAGGCGATGGTGGGACAGATGACGACAGGTATTTCAAGGCGGTCGGCGACGCATTTGCCAGCGTCGAGGCATTTGCCGCCGCCGACGGCGATCAGGCTGTCGAAAGGTATGTTCTGTGCTTGCAGGCTGGTGGTGGCGCGTTCGATTTCGGAGAAGGAACACTCGCCCTCGAATATCTCGACGACGGCTTCGATCTGCATGGCGCGCAGGCCGTCCAACAGTTGGTCGCCGTGGCGGCGCAGGCCGCCGGGACTGATGTAGACAGCGGGTCGTGTGCTGGGGACTATTGACAGGAAACGGCCGAGATGGTCGAGCAGGTCCGGCCCCTGCACGTAGCGCGCCGGCGAGATCAGGCCGACGGGAGGCATCTGCCGTCCGGTGTCCTCGAGGGAGAAGATCGGCTTGGGAGAGAAGTCGACAGTTCTTGTCATGGTGTTGCTCCTCGGGTCTGTTGCCGGCGGCGATTGCGCCACGGTGCGGGCGGGAGGCGTGCGGGCGCGGACAGCTAAGGTGTTGGCAACATTGTCGACGGCTTCGCCCGTAAGCGCAAGGAGGGGAACGGCAAGGGATAGGGGCTAGGGGTTAGCTTCGCTCACTTGAGCGAGGAACGAAGTCTGCTTACCGATAGAACCAAAGCAGTCAGAGCGGCTGCTCGTTGAGGCGGTCGGTGATGACGTCGGCGAGGCGGATGTCGTAGTCGAGGTGGGGCGCTTCGAGGATTGTGAGGGTTGGGTGGCGCTGGCGGGCGGCGGCCAGGATCTGGGGTAGGTCCTGGCGTAGGTGGCGGCCGCGGTGCAGGAAATAGGGCAGGGCGACGATTTTGCGGGCGCCTTGGGCGGCGAGGTCGTCGACGGCGTCGGCGATGCGGGGCTTGTTGCAGTCGAGGTAGGCCGCGGCGGCGAGAGAATAGCGGGCCCTTTCGTGCAGCCAGGCGGTCATTCGTCTGACAGGCTCGTTGGCGTACTCGAGAGGCGTGCCGTGGGCCATGACCAGGAGGGCGGCCTGTGTCCCGTTGGAGGTGTTCGGCTCCGGATCGACGGCCTGCAGGCGCTCGAGAGCGATGGCGGCCAGCTTTTCATGGAAGCCTAGACAGGCGGCGACGCGGATTGTCAGGTCGGGAAACTGAGCGGCGACTTTGGCGATATCGACGGGCAGATCCTGCTGGACATAGACGCCGTCGATGAGGAAATAGGGTTGGACGGTGACGGAGGTTGCGCCTGCGGCCACGCATTTTGCGACGGCTTCGGCGAAGGTGGGGCGGCTGAAGTTGAGGAAGCCGGCTTCGGCGATTGGTGCAACGCCGCGTTCTCGCAGGCGGGCGGCGAGCCGGATCATGGACGCGCCGCTATCGCTGTGCAGGCTGCCGTGGCCGATGAGTACTACGCCTTTCATATATTATTCAGTTTAGCATTTCCAGTTCTTATCGGGCAATCGCGGCGGTCGCTAAAAGCTGAGAACTGACAACCAAAAACTGCGGTCAGGCCTGATGGAGGCCACATTCGAGCTTGGACAGCCCGACCCAACGGCCGGCGCGCAGGTCATCGCCGGGCTGGACGGCCTGGGTGCAGGGCCAGCAGCCGATGCTGGGGTAGTTCTGCTCGTGCAGTTCGTTGTAGGGGACGTCGTGGCAATGGATGTAAGCCCAGACGTCGGCTTCGCTCCAGCGAACCAGGGGCGCAATCTTGACGACATTGTACTTATCGTTCCAGCGCAGGATCGGTGTGCCGGCACGGGTCGGCGACTGGTCGCGGCGCAGGGCTGAAACCCAGGCGGTGCTGCCCTGGAGGGCGTTTGCCATCGGCACGACTTTGCGGATATTACAGCATTTGTCCGGGTTGCTGCGGTAGAGGTCCTTACCGTGGGCCCGCTCCTGCTGGGCGACGCTCAAATCCGGCGATACGCGGCGGAAGGGGCGGTTGTAGTGGCGCTGGGCGCGGTCGATCAGGGCCAGGGTTTCGGGGAAGAAGTAGTCGGTGTCGATGTAGAAGATGTCTACATCGGGGTTGATGCGCATGGCGATGTCAATCAAGGCCATGCCGCTGGCGCCGAAGGCTGAGCCGATTGAAAAACCTTCACCGAACTGCTCGATCGCCCATTCGAGAATCTCTTCGGCGGATTTTTCTTCGAGGCGTTTATTGAACTGGTTGATAGAGGCCAGTTGCCAGTTATCAAGCGAGAAAGTTTCCTGCGCGAGTGCAATCACGTTCAGTTCCTCTGTATTTGCTCCTATCCAAAGCCACGGTGACGGTCTTTTTGGGTTGCCTGCGCACTGGTTAGGTGGTAGCGCATAAGAAAGATCGGCACGCCACGGCAACGGGGCTACGGATATGGGAATTTTTCTGTTATGTAGAGAAGTGTTAGCGGGCGCTCATCGCGGTCAAATGCGTCTGGAATTGGGTAGCCCTGTCCACGCAGGGTTGACGCACGTTTATGTTGGATGAGCCTGTCAGGGAATTAACTACAAGTACAGGAGCAACAACAGGAGGAGGTCGTACACAAGCAGCTTGAGGAGGAGGAGGTGACAATCTTGGTAGTTTGGGAACGATTGGATTGTCTGCCGGGCGAGGCCGCCCGACTAGGTTGGTCATACGTTAGAATACGCATTTCCTTGTGCTCCTTCTCAGCCTGCTATTTCGGGGCATAGGTCAGGCTTTGACAACTGCTTGCTAACAGATGAAGGGTCGGCGAGGTTATTGGAGATCCTTCCGGGCCGCTTCGCCCCACTTTTGTGAGGTTGGGGCACATTATACACAAGGGTTGGGGGTGTGTCAACATCGAGAAAAGTTGGATCTGGGGTAACGTTGTCTGAACAGTGATTCTTGGGATTTCAGGGATGGGCAGGATTGCATCCCGGCTTTGGGACAGGTTTTAGTTTCGTTGCGATGGATGGATTTGAAGGCGGGCTTTTAGCGCGGCACTGTGTTTTCGGGGCGCCGGCCGGTGTCCGGGAGAGGGAGCCGCGCGGGCCCCGTTTCAGTGTGAGGCGCTGGTGCGGGGCCCGGAGAGCGGGTCAGTTGTCAGTGGCCAGAGGAGACGGCAGGTGGTCGAAGAAGAAGATGTCGCGCAGGCAGTTTCCGCTGGGCTGGGAGACTGTAGGCTGGTCGTCTCGGGCTGGCCACCCATGCCACCAGGCTGCGATCTCCTGATCCGGCTGTTGTGGTTGGAAGGTGCATGGGTAATAGGCAAATGGCGATTCGTCGTAGGGGCAGGGATAGAGTATGGGTTCTATGCCGACGTAGAGGACGTAGGTGAAGTATTTGCGTCCCGCTATGCCACCGAATGTGAGGCTGAGCAGCACTGTCGCCAGCAGGATTGTAGTTCTTGTCATCAGTTTTCTCCTCGCAGTGTTCCCGGGGGCAGGGGGTCATGGTAGAGGAAGTCGAGTACGCAGCTTCTCTGGGGCTGGTAGCGGATGTGGGTAGGGTCGATGGAAGGCCAGCTGTAGTAAAGCTGTGCGCCATCGGGTACGGGTGCGTCGGTGTATTCGAGGCAGTTGTCTGCGGTTCCCGACTCCTGGCATGGGTAGACATACGGTTCGTCGGCTTTGAACCAGAAAGCGTTGAGGTAGTAGCTGGCGACGCTGCTGACGCTTGTACAGCCGATTACGAGGGCCGCGAGCAGGGTAGCGAATTTGACTGTTATCATTCTCACTCCTTGTCGAATGCAGGGACTGGTCGTGGATGACCTCTGTCCCGCTGAAGATGTTCCTGTCCGCAGGCAACTCCAAGGCGTTCGGTGTGATGGCGATAGGTTGTGTGTAGATCACCCGTTTCTGGCTTGGTGAAGGTGGGGTCTGACCGCGGGCTCGGTTGACCCAGGCAGGCTGCAGACATGCTTAAAGTTTAGCAGTTATTGGTGGGGGATACTTGGTTCAGGTCGACCATTTTCGGGAGGTTTTTCTGCCGGTTTTGGGAGCGAGGGTGTGGTGGGGCGGTTGTCTGAATCAGGATTTGCAGGATTTGGAGATTTTCAGGATGGGAGGTGTGCCAATGACACAATAGCACCCGCACGAGTATGGTGCGAGAGAATGCAAGCGTTGGGCGGTGACGCGAGTTCGGGCCAGTTTCTTGGGCACACATTGTCTGAACTGTGATTTTTTTGATTTGGGGATGGACTGTGATTTGCATTGCGGAGAAGATGGGCGCGGGCGGTG
>LXNI01001574.1_pt1 | contig 18955 bp, 12 predicted proteins | sample 809091 | NCBI WGS metagenome assembly LXNI01 (sample SAMN04870527, study PRJNA318959) | sponge metagenome | biome: 01000161; feature: marine sponge reef; material: water | host: Sarcotragus foetidus | place: Greece: Milos, Mediterranean Sea | collected 2013-05-29 | depth 5-7 m | reverse complement strand
CGGGAGGCTGTCAAGAGAATGAGCCGACGACTTGGCGGGTCTGGAGGGGCGATTGTCAACGTGTCATCGGCCGCCTCTCGAACAGGCTCGCCCAATGAATATGTTGACTACGCGGCCTCGAAGCGTGCAATCGACAGCTTTACGATAGGTGTTGCACGAGATGTGGCAGCGGACGGGATTCGTGTAAACGCCGTGAGACCGGGATTCGTCCGCACTGGAATACACGCGGACGGAGGCGATCGCAAGCGAATCGAGCAATTGCAGGATACCCTGCCGATGATGCGCGGCGGTGATCCAAGCGAAGTGGCCGCGGGTATAGTTTGGCTTCTGTCTGACGAGGCGTCCTACGTGACCGGCGCATTCATCGACATGGCTGGCGGCGTGTAGACATCGGGGCCGCTTGCGTCGCCAACGCAGCGGATGCCTGTGCTGGGTTTCCGTCGGAGAGCTTGGGCCACCTTCTCACCAAATCCCGGGTGCATGCAAGGTCGCGACTGAGGCCTTGCTCATCAGACGCGCAGGCAACACGTCGCGACGAGCGCTTTCACGGATGAATCCTAGGGCGTGCCAGACGCAACGAACGACAGCGTTGATACCGGCCATTCGAGAGATCGCGATAGAGTAAGGATTCTCCATGGGCGGATTCTCTTGTGATGCATGAAGCACGTCGTGCGGAACGCAACCGCACAATGGCCCTAGACGCTGCCGAACGCGCACTTCTGTCGAGGCAACTCGTGCATCTGGCTTCACCCGCCGATCCAGCCGCGCTCATCGGTCAAACCGTGTGCCAAGACCTGTTCGAGGCGCTCCCTCACCTCCCATCGGGGTTTGTCGATCTGCTGATCGTCGACCCACCCTACAATTTGGCTAAGTCATTCAACGGTCGCACCTTCAGGCAACTCTCAGAGGAACGGTACGAGTCTTGGATCGATTCGTGGCTAGGTCCGCTCCGGCGTGTCCTGAAGCCATCGGCTTCGATCTACATCTGCTGTGACTGGCGCTGCTCGGCATGCGTCCAGCGCGTCGGAGAGAGGTACTTTCATGTGCAGAATCGTATCACTTGGGAGCGCGAGAAGGGTCGCGGTGCACACCGCAACTGGAAGAATCGCTCCGAGGACATTTGGTATTTTACGGTGTCGAGCGACTTCACTTTCAACGTTGATTCAGTGAAGCTGAAGCGTCGAGTCGTGGCACCGTATACGACAGATAGCGGACAGCCCAAAGACTGGGAGCGAACGGCGGCTGGAGACTTTCGCTTGACTCATCCATCCAATCTCTGGACAGATATATCCGTCCCGTTCTGGTCCATGCCGGAGAACACCGAGCATCCGACGCAGAAGCCTGAAAAGCTGATCGCGAAGCTAGTGCTCGCTAGCTCGAATCCCGGCGACGTAGTCTTGGATCCGTTCTTGGGTGTGGGGACCACATCTGTTGTCGCGAGAAAACTGGGCCGCCCTTACGTTGGGATCGAGATCGATGAGTCGTATTGTTGCCTTGCCGAAAAGCGACTTGCGCTTGCGGATGCCGAGCGCGTCATCCAAGGATACCGCGATGGTATCTTCTGGGAACGTAATGCTCTCCGTCCACAGAAACGTGCAGCGAGCGACAAAACCAGCGCGTCCCACCCGTTGTTCGCTGCGGACCGACCGTCATGACGAGCCGCCTGTTCCGCACCGACCGGTTTGTCACAGCGCAACGCAGGATCCAGGATTTCCTGAACATCCAAGACCGATTTCTGTCCAGTAGCACGGTGGGAAGTCCGCGGGCAGTCGGTGACGCAATTCAGGCGATCCTGGGAGAACACTTTCAAACAATCATCGGAGCCGACATCTGCGTCAAGTACTCATCGCAGTTTGCCCGGCCCCGAAGACAGCTCAGTCGAGATGCACAGACATGGTCAGACCCCAGTCACCGCTCCAGAAGCATCCCTTCAGAGTCGAGACCGACAGGCCTCGACCCGGAGCTTTCCATCGAGGTTCGCCGGTCTCGCCTCACACCTCAGCCTTGTCCCTGAAACTGACGCCGCGATCAACCCACGTAACTTAGCCCGAATGATTCGTTCCGGTCGGTCACCCAGTCCCAAGTGCTCGACTTGAAACTGAGTGGTGCGATTGCGAGGTTCGCACAACAGTGCGTCTGCGTGGGCGGCCTCGCGACAGTTTTCGCGAAGACGAGGATATTCCAGTCTGAGTGTGTTCGTGCCGTATCGAGAATCTCCACAATGGACCTGCTGAACGGAATGGCGTGGTCACGCCTCGCCGAACGGTCGAGATTTGCTTATCTAGCGCGAGTAGTCGAATCCTGGCTCTTGGCAGGCGATCCAAACATCGGCAGACGTAGCACGGATTCGTGCGAGTGAACTCTCGGCCGGAACTGTTCTTGCGGCTTTGCCAAGACCCTACGCAATAATGAGGCAGGCTGCAACTTGCCACCCGCAATGGGGGACTGGGGCCCATCGATCATTCGCCGGCTAGGATCCGCTGTGTCGCGAGTCCGGCCAGTCCTGCGCTGGTGCCTTCCCGGGACGCTGGTCTTGGTGCTGGTTCCTGGGTGGATCATGTACCTGTCGGCGGGCATGTCGGCGGGTATGCCGGCGGTCATCGGGTGGCTGGCGCTGGTGACGGCGGGCCAGATCCTCGCGCCCATATCATTGATGGTGCTGCTCGTGCACGCCCTGCGCAAACGCCGCTTCAGCCGCCCGATGCAAGTGACTTTCGGCTTGGCGGCGTTGGCTTTCTGGCCGGGTTTGTGGGGATTCGGAATCTTCACCATCACCTTCCCGTTCAGCTTGGAGACATCCTCGCCATCTGCAACAGTTCGCTTGCCGTCCAACGAAGAATTGCGCGTCGGCTGGGGCGGGGACCGACTGGACACCAACTACCATGCGGCCTACCCCGACCAACGCTGGGCCTACGACCTGCTTGTCGAACCCGCCATGCACGGCGGGGAGGATTTGGCCGACTATGGCTGCTACGGCACGCCTGTGGTCGCACCCATTGCGGCGACCGTGGCAATGGCGAAGGATGGATTGCCGGATCACGCCCCGGGCAAGGCAAGCATGGACATCGAGAACCCGGCCGGCAATTCGGTGGCGCTCGAGCTCGACACGGGGACCTACCTGCTGATCGCGCACCTGCAACAGGGCAGCGTGTTGGTAAAGCGCGGTGATGTCGTTCAGGAGGGCCAGCCCATCGGAGCCTGCGGCAACTCTGGCAACACCAGCGAGCCCCATATTCACATCCATCACCAGCGCCAGAATCCACGAGGCCGCCCGCTCAACTTTTCCGAAGGCCTGCCGCTGTATTTCCGGGATCACGACGGTGCATCAATGCCAGAAGGCGGCTTGGAAGTCCGGGATGACGAGCTGGTGCTGACCGGAGCGATCGTCCGCCATGTGGGGCAGTTGCCCGCGGCCGGCGGGCCATAGCGTCGGACCAGCTTGTGAATGCGGCTCGATCCTGTCAACTGCGCCCCACTGGCCCACCATCCACCAACCAGAGCAACGTTGTGCGACGCCCCTCCCCGCCCGGCGCTCCCTCTGTATACTCGAATCGGCAACACTGAATTTCGATGCCTCTCTTGATCGCAGCGCTTGCAGCCGTGCTCGCTCTCCCAGCCGCGCAGGCCGATGCACCGAACCAAGCGGTGCAAGTGCTGCTGCAAAACTGTGCGTCTTGCCACGGCCAGACCCAAACGTCCGGCCTGGATGTTCGCACGCGGCAAGCACTGCTAACCGGTGGGACGCGGGGCCCCGGAATCGTGCCGGGCAACGCGGCCGCCAGCTTGGTGTACCAAGCAATCCGGCATCAAGGCGACCTCGCAATGCCGCTGCAGTCCGACCGCCTAGCAGCTGAGCAAATCCGCGTCCTGCGCGAATGGATCGACTCTGGGGCCAGTTGGCCCGAGCAGGCGAGCGCCGCATCTGAATCCACGTGGTGGTCTTTTCGCCCGCTCGTCCGCCCCCGGGTTCCGCCGGGTGATTCCGGCTGGGCGCGGACGCCTGTCGACCGCTTCCTCGCCAGCCGATTGGCCAGCGAGGGCCTCGCCCCCGTGGCCGAAGCCAACCGTCGCACGTGGATTCGACGAGCGACCTTTGATCTGCACGGACTGCCGCCGGATCCACGGGATGTCGAAGCCTTCGTGGCCGATGACGCGCCGGGCGCCCACGCCAGAGTTGTCGAACGCTTGCTGCAATCGGAACGATACGGCGAGCGCTGGGGACGCTACTGGCTCGATGTGGTGCGCTACGCCGACAGTGGCGGCTTCGAGACCGACATCTACTTCCCGGATGCGTGGCGCTATCGCGACTACGTGATCAAATCGTTCAACGACGACAAGCCGTTCGACCGCTTCGTCCAAGAGCAGCTCGCGGCCGACCAAATCTGGCCCGATGACATCGAGCTGCGAAGTTCCTACGAAGTCCCCCCGCAAAAGCAGCGCAACCTTGAGGCGCGCATCGGTACCGGGCTCTACACCATCGGCACTGTCTACCACGAAGCGGCGCTGAACGGGCATCAACTGCGCTACGAGTGGCTGGTCGATGCCGTCGATGTCACCGGCGAGGCATTCTTGGGCTTAACCATCGGCTGCGCTCGCTGTCACGACCACAAGTTCGACCCGATCAGCCAGCGGGAATACCACCGCATGATGGCATTCTTCGAGGGGAGCGAGATCAGGCGGATCCCCGTAGCCACCAAGATGTCGGAGCTCGGGTATTACTCGAGCTACCCCAAGCAACTGAAGGTCTTTGAGTACCAGCAGGCGCTGAAGGCGCTGGAAGCAAACGTCCGCAAGCGAGTGGTGGACAAGATTTCCGCCACGTTCCCAGAAGATGTCGTCAGTGCGTACCGTGTGGGGCGTTCCGAGCGCACGGTCGAGCAGCAGACCAAGGCTGCCGTTTTGGAACGTGCTCTCACCGAGGCAGGCCTGTTGGAAAACCCGGGCGGATACGCCACCCAACTGCCCTACACCGCCGAAGAACGCGACCGTCGCAAGACTCTGATCACGGAACTCGGAGAGGCGGCCGCAGCGGCACGCTTCGACCTGCCGACGGCAACCGTGCTGGGACGCGCCGAAGTGAGCTATCCGGTACGGCTGACTGCTCGTGGCGACTGGCAGTCAACTGGCGCGATAGTCGCGCCCGGCGTGCCGCGAGCACTCCGGCTAGCGGCGGACTTGGAAGGCAAGCAGCGGCGGCAGGGGCTCGCCCAGTGGCTGACCGACCCGGCGCACCCGCTCTTGGCGCGTGTGATGGTGAATCGGATTTGGCAGGGCCACTTCGGCCGCGGGATCGTCGGCACTCCCAACAATTTCGGCCGCCAAGGGGATCCCCCGACCCACCAGGACCTGCTGGACTGGCTGGCCGCCGAGTTCATCGAGCAGGGCTGGAGCGTCAAGGCCATGCACCGGATCATCATGCTCTCCAGTGCGTACCGCCTGTCTTCTTCCGAAGACCCCTCGAATGCCGAGCGCGACCCTGCCAACCTAAACCTCTGGCGCATGAACCGGCGCCGGCTGGATGCCGAGAGCATGCGCGACACGGTCCTATCCGTCTCCGGTGCGCTGAACCTGAAAATGGGCGGACGCGCCGTGCTGCCGCCGCTCTCGGCCGAGGAACGGCTGGGCATGTGGGATAAGAACGACTGGCCGGAGTCGCTCGATCCGGCCGAGCACAATCGTCGCAGCGTGTACATCTACGCCAAGCGTCAGTTCCCGTATCCGATGTTCAAGACCTTCGACGCCCCCGACCCCTCGACGAGTTGCGGGCGGCGGGCCGTCACGACCGTGGCACCGCAGGCCCTGACGCTGCTCAACAGCGAATTCATGCTGCGCTCCGCCCAAACGCTGGCTGCTCGCCTCGCAAGCCTGGGGTCACCGGAAGAGAAGGTCGAAGCGGCTTGGAAGCTGGCCTTCTCCAGGCCGCCCTCCGAAGACGAACAGCAACAAGCCGTAGAGATGCTCGCGCAAGCGGGCCCGCAGGAATTCGGAATCATGCTGTTCAACCTCAACGAATTCGCCTACATCGATTGAGCCTTCCCATGACAGCAGCACATGCACTGGCGGCCGCGTCACGGCGCGAATTCCTCGAACAGGCCGGGCTCGGCTTCGGCGGGCTGGCCGCGTCGTGCCTGCTGGGGCAAGACGCTGGCGCAGCAGTGTCGCAGAATCCGCTGGCGGCCAAGCCAGCTCCTCTGCAGGCCAAGGCCAAGAGCGTGATCTTCTTGTTCATGCACGGCGGTCCCAGCCACTTGGACACGTTCGATCCAAAGCCCCTGCTCCAGCAATACGACGGCCAGCCGGTTCCCGAGTCATTTCGCAACCGCGACTTCCAATTCACCAAGATGGACAAGGTGCCGCTGCTCGGCACGCCGCGGAAATTCGCCCGGCATGGCCAGTCCGGGCTCGAGGTATCGGACCTGTTCCGCCAGGTTGCCCGCCACGCCGACGACCTAGCGGTGATCCGGTCGTGCCACCACAACGGCTTCACCCACATCACCGGCCAGAACTGGATGAACACCGGCTGGGCCCAAGTCGGCAGGCCGAGCCTAGGCTCTTGGGTGGTCTACGGGCTGGGCTCGGAGAGCGAGAATCTGCCGGCTTATGTGGTCATGCTGGACGGGGGCATCAAGTCCGGCTCGCCCGCTTACGGCTCGGGCTTCCTGCCGGCGATGTACCAAGGCACCGTGCTGCGCAGCGAGGGACCGCCGATCCTGAACATCCGGCGTTCTGGCGAGACCGATACGGAACGTCGACGGCTCCTGATGGAGAAGCTCGACTGGTTCAACCGGCGGCATCTGGCGACCCGCGATCAAGATTCCGAGCTGGAAGCGCGCATGACAGCCTATGAACTTGCCTTCCGGATGCAGACTTCCGCGCCCGAAGCGGTCGATATCTCCTCCGAGACGGCGTCAACACAGGCCATGTACGGCTTGGATGACCGCGTCACCCGACCGTTCGGCAAGCAGTGCCTGCTGGCACGGCGCATGGTGGAGCGGGGCGTGCGTTTCATCCAGCTCTACTCCGGCTGCGGAAACAACGGCGCCAGCCCGGGTTGGGACGGGCATAACCAGATCGATTTCAACCACGAAACGATGGCTGCCCAAGTGGACAAGCCGATCGCCGGGCTGCTGAGCGACCTCAAGTCCCGCGGCCTGTTGGAGCAGACGCTGGTCGTGTGGGGTGGCGATTTCGGGCGCACGCCGTTCACCGATGGCGGCGAGGGAGGCGCGCGCAACAATGCCGGTCGCGACCACAACCCCTACGGTTTCACCGTGTGGATGGCCGGCGGCGGCATCAAGGGCGGTCAGGTCATTGGCGCAACCGACGAGATTGGCTTGAACGCGGTGCGGGACGAGGTGCATGTCCACGACCTGCACGCCACCATCCTGACGCTGCTGGGACTTGAGCACGAGAACCTGACCTTCCCGTTCCAGGGCCGACAATTCCGGCTGACTGACGTGGGCGGCCACAATAACCTCGCCGATCGGCTGACTTCCGGCTGAGCGATCCGTGCAGGCTTGGCCGAGCGCTCGGACCATTCCGCCAAGCGGCCAGGCCCCAGCCGCTGTGCCGCACCCGGGCAGGAGCATCGGCGACGCTCAGCCAAGCAAGTAATAGTGCGCCACGCTGCCCAGCACGCCCAAGAGCGCGGCAGCGCATACCCAAGGCGTCGCCCACGTCGCCTCGTCCCGGCCCCACCTGGCGATCAGCGCTTCGGTCAAGAATCGCTTGGCTCGAAGGGCCAGGGCTTGCGACGCCAACAGGTAGCAGGCCATGATCTCATTCGCCCGGTACCAAGCTTCCGGCGAACTCATTGAACGCGGCGTGCGGAATCCGTAGTACGGATTCGGCGGCACCCAGCCAAACAACAGGGGCACTGCAGTGAGCGCAATAATCGCCGCCACCGCCTCGGCCCGGTAGCGCTCCCACAGCAGGCGCAGGACTGCCGCCCCGCAGGCGGGCGGCAGAACGAACCGGCGCATTGGACCTATCGAGCGAATCGGCCGATCGCACGGCACGCGAGCGGGCGCCGGGCTTGGTCACATCGGCGCGGTGAAGATGTGCCGCAATGCGCCTGAGGGATCTCAGCAGCCCAGCAGGCGATCGGCCAGTTCATGGAAATCCCGGACCTCGAAGTCGGGCAACAACGCCGACTCTTCGTAGGGCAATCCATAGCGGTTGACATAGGCGCCCCGGTAGCCACACGCCCGGGCTCCCAAGATGTCGAACGCATGCGCCGCCACCATCATGATCTCCGCCGGCTCGCAACCCAGCTCGCTCGCGGCCATCCGGTATACCGAGGGGTGCGGTTTGAAACGACCCACGCTGTCCACTGACAGGCTCCGGTCGAACGTCGCTTCGACGTTGTTGGTCGCCAAGTGCTCCACCAGGGCGCGATCGCCGTTGGAAAGCGCTACCAACCGATAGCGCTCGCCAAGTCGCAACAATTCCGCCTGCGCGTCTTCGAACGGACGCAGGCGCTCGAACACGCCCAGCATATCCCGGACGCTGTCGGCGGTATACGCCACGCCGTGGCGCTGGAGCGTGTGCTGCAGGGCCCGTCGGGCGGAGTCGACGTAACCCCTGTGCCCCAGCATCAGAATCGTGTCCTGGTGCTGCTCGAGGCGCTGGCGAGTCCGCCAGTCGGCCCAGACGGCGGCCGCATCGGCCTCCGCTCCGGCCGCGGCCAAGAAATCGCGTACCGCCGGGACGATGGAGCCCGACAGATCCAGCACCGTACCGAACATGTCGAACGTCAAGGTGCTGATGTGTGCGAGCGAACGCTGCATAGAACCGATCGTAGCGAACTGGCCGCGCTAGCTAGTCTTGCGCACCGTCGAACGGCTTGCGGAACGTGATCCCGACAGGACGGGGCTCGCGATGGACGGGCTCGCGCAGTTGTTGCAGCTTGAGGCGCGCGATCCTCGCCCAAGGACTGGACGAATCGAACTGCAGGTAGGCTTTCCAGTGCTTGACCGCTTCGGTCGAGCGCTCGAGGCGCTCTTCGACCAGCGCTAGGTTGTAGTGCGCGTCGGCATAGTCGGGGCAATACCGCAGGGCGTCGGAGTAATGCTGGACGGCCTCTTCCAGCCGGCCGGCAGAATCGCAGATATTGGCGAGGTTGTAGTGTGCCAGGGCATAGTTCGGATTGAGCCGCAGGGCATCACGGTAATGTTGCTCGGCCTGGTCGGTTTCGCCTTGCCGGAACTGCAGCGTGCCGAGATTCACCAAGGCCCCGGCCGCCCCGGGGTCACATTCCAGCACCTTGCGGTAGAGTTCGACCACCTCCAGCACAGGTGCGCCATCGTTCTCCAACTCCAGCGCGCGCTGGAACAGCGCCTCGCCGTCCGGGGCGAGCTCCTGCGACTGCCCCGCGCCGCTTTGCATCTCGACGACGGAGGCTTGGCGCAAGCGCTCGACATCGAACTTGAGCAACAACTGGCCGGTTAACGCCTCGATCTTCTCTCCTGGCAGCTCGAGCGCGATGCGCCGACCGTACGCGACGATCTTGAACTCGCTCAACGGATGGGCGACAGTGGCGAGCCTGTGGCGCAACTGCTCGAGCGCCTGCTGAATGCGCTTCGTCGAGATGCTCTCGGCGCGCAGGCCCTGCAGCGTCCTGAGCGAAATCAGGTCTGAGAACGTGTAGCTCTCCTTGGCCTCGGTCAGCCCGGCGCGCTCCCACGAGCGCAGACGGTTCTCGTTGATCCCCAAGATCCGCCGAATGCCGGATCGCGAGTAGCATTCCGAAGCCTTGTCAGACTTCACGCTGCGAGTATAACGCAGCGCGGTTGCTTTGCTCGGCATCCCCGTTCGGCGCACAGCCTGCCGCGCTAGCGCTCATTCAGGACGGTCTTCGCGGCGAGCGCTCCGAATGCGCCGGCACCGGCCGTCAGCACCATGGCTTCTACCAAGATCGTGAAGGCCAGGGCGCCCCAGAAGACGGTCGGATCCTCAAGGGCCGTAACCGCTCCGGCGATCAGAGACGAGTTTTCCGCCTGCTCGCGCAGGGCCTCCAGAAACGCCTCCTGGCCTTGCCCTCCGAGCACTGCCAGTTGCGTGACGAGCGACGGCAGGTAGCACAGCAGGCCCGTCAGCGCCCCCACGCCGAACCCGTGCCACAAGCCTGAGATGGGTGCGACCCTTTGCTCGAACCGTCTCACCGCATAGTGCGCCGCCAGCCACACGACCCCGAACCCGAGCATCGCTGCGAATTCGCCCAAGCCAACCAGCAAGGCCAGCGCACTGACAACAAAGCGCAGGGCGATGCCCACGATCGCTGGAGGCCCCACGGCCCTGAAGTAGTCCTTCGCCGTCAGCTGGCGCGGCCCCGGCTCGGGCTGCGCGGTCGGTTCAAACCGCTCTTCGGGCTCGCCCACGCCCGGTGCCAAGGGCCGCCCGCAACGGGGGCAGAACGAGGCTCCCGGAGGCAGGGGGCTGCCACACGTGCAGTTAGCGATCATCTTGCTTCTACCGCCTTCGGCCATGCGGCTCGGCTCGCGGCACCGTGCCGGGCAGAGCTTGCTGCCCGCAACCTCAATTGTAGGCCCAGCCACCGCTGGCAGTTGCTCGCTCAAGCGCCGGAGCTGCGAATCACCCGGAGCAATTGCTGGCCGTACTTCTTCACTACCGCGGGCCCGACACCGGGCACTTCCAGCAGTTCGGCCTCGTTCGAAGGCTTGTGATCGACCAAGCCGTTCAGCGTGCGATCCGGAAACACCCGAAAAGCGGGCATCCCGCGCTTGTTCGCTTCGCTCTTTCGCCACGCCCGCAGCGCGGAAGCGATCAATTCGTCCGAAGCGCCGCGGGCCGGGACCTCTCCCAAGCCAAACTGCTTCTTGCCACGACCAGAGTTACGCTTGGCCGCGAACTTGGTCGGCGCGGCTTTCTTCGACCGGGACGCTTTCTTGGTCGAACCCAAGCCGGCATCTTCCGCTGCCAGCCTGACGCGGCCGCCTAAGCTGGCCGCTTGACGACCCTCCGGCGTCAGCCGGATGCGGCGGAATTCGATTGATTCGCCTTGCGCGTTGATAAACGAGTCTTGCTCGACACGCGCCAGATCCGCCTTCGCCAGACCGTCCACGAGCCGCTCGAATGCCTTGCGGTCCACCTTGGTCGGTTCGACGCACTCCCGGAAGACCTTGCCGACCGATTGTCCGTCTCTCTCGACCAAGGCTGTTCGGATCGCATCTAAGGCCGCCGATTCCTTCGGCGTGGGCGGCCGGAACGTCTTGACGGCGCAGGTCTCGGGGTCGCAGTTGTCGCAATGCTGGCAGGGCTTGAGCGAATCCTCCAGATCGTCGAAGTGTCGTACCAAATCGAGCATGCGGCAATGGTTCGAGCGGGTGAAGTCCGACACTTGGTCTAACTGCCGGATCTTGTAGTCGCGCTGCTCCTGATAGCGCGCCAGCCAAGCCCCGTCGCCCTTGGTCGCGCGCTCGTCCCCATCGATTCTCACGCCGCCGTGCATCCACAACTTCTCTAGCGCCCGTTCGAACTCCTCGGCATCCCCGGAAAAGACCGCGGCCAGATCGCTGATCGGCGCCTTGGCCGCGCCGAGGCGGTTGAACAGCGCTTCGAGCTTGGCCGGCTCGGGATAGTCTCGTTCCAAGAAGAACTCGTGCGTCTTGCGGTCCGCCCAGGAGTGCAGCATGACTGCCTTGGAGGGCAGTCCATCTCGGCCGGCTCGGCCAATCTCCTGGTAGTAGCCCTCGATCGAACCTGGCAGCCCGGTATGGACCACCGTGCGCACGTCCGGCTTGTCGATGCCCATGCCGAACGCGATCGTGGCGACGATTACCTCAAGGTCGCCGCGCAGGAACGCAGCCTGCACGCGGTCGCGATCCTCGCCGGGCATGCCGGCGTGGTAGGCCGCTGCCGACATGCGCGATTGCAACAGCTCGGCCTGCGCTTCGGCGGCCTTGCGCGTCGGTGCGTAGACAATCGCCGGCCGCCGCGCGTCGTCAAGCATCAGCCTCGCCAGTGCAGACGGTCGCAGCGACGGCACGAGTTCCACCAGCTCAATCTGCAGGTTCTCGCGCCGGAACCCATGAATCGAACGCTTGCAATCCTGCAGGCCCAGCTGGTCGATCACGTCGCGCTGGACGATGGGGGTGGCCGTCGCCGTCAGCGCCACCACCGGGGCCGGGCGCAGGCTCGGCAAGCGCTCGCGCAAGCGGCGGTACTCCGGGCGGAAATCGTGGCCCCACATGGAGATGCAATGGGCTTCGTCAATGGCGACCAAGCCGGGCGTGCGCTTCGCCAAGAATTCGGGAAAGCCCGGCACGGCGAGGCGCTCGGGGGCGATGTAGAGGAAATCCAGCTCGCCCGCCATGTACTCCTTGCACACGCGGCGCGATTCAAGGCGGTCGCGCCCCGAGTGGATCCGCTCGGCCCTGAATCCCTGCTGGCGCAGCTTGTCTGTCTGGTCTTCCATCAGAGCGATCAGCGGGCTGATGACGATTGTCGTTTCGCCGCGCGCGATCCCGGGCAGTTGGTAGCAGAGGGACTTGCCCGCACCTGTCGGCATCACGAGCAGCACGTCCCGACCCGCTACGACCTCGTGGCAAACCGCCTCTTGGTTGGGCCGGAATGAGTCGTGCCCGAAGCGCGATCGCAACAGATCACGGAGCTGACTGGGGGAGACATCGACCGGCTTGGGCTGAGAACTGGAGGGGCTTGACCGGGCTGGCTGGGCGGGCGGCGGCACCTTGAACGCACGGCGTTGCGGGGGCGGCCCGACGCCCGCGTCGCCTATCTCCTGCGGGCGCCGCGGGGCCTCGCCTGCCTCCGGCGGAGGCGTGGCCCGCGGCCGTGCGGCTTGGTCGACTGCAGCTGCTTCTGGCTGAGCGGACTGCGAGCGCTGCCGGGAAATCCGGCGGTCGGGAGCCTGCTTTGGACCGGGCACCGGCTTCGCCTGAGCTGGCGCGTGGTCGCTTGCCGGGGCCGAGCCGTTGTCAGAACCGCCTACAACGTCGCGCACGAACTCCTCAATGCCCCGTATGAACCTGTCGTAGCCGCCATCGCCGCGCTCGATGCTGCGCAGCCTGGCCTCCCATTCGCCGGTCATTTGGGGGCTGCGAACCTTGGGATGAACGACTTCGAGCAGGCGGATTCCCTTCTCGGTCGCTCGCAGGTTTTTCTTCTCCCGCTCGATATAGGAACGCTTCAGGAGCGTTTCGATGATCGAAGCCCGGGTCGCAGGCGTGCCGATGCCGCGCTCCTTCATGGCGTCCGAGAGCGCCTGGCTGTCCAGTGTCTTGCCCGCTGATTCCATGGCCGTCAGCAAGGTTGCATCCGTGAACCGCGGTGGCGGCTTGGTCCGCTTCTTGACTGCCTCGGCGTCTTGCACCTCAACTGTCTGGCCCTGGCGCAAGCCGCCCGGCAGATCCGGCTCGGACTTGGGATCGCGCTTGCCCTTAGGCTTGACATCGAGCACCTTCCAGCCGGGATCGTCGACGGCCTTGCCGGTGGAGAGGTACTGGTCCGCATCGGCCTTGTGCGCGACGCGTGTGATCAAGGTCGTGGAGGAATATCGATAGTTGGAGTGCCAGGCCTGCAGGAAGCGGCGATTGATCAAGTCCAGCACCAGCGCCTCGGCCGACCCGTCCCGCACGCCGCTGGCCGACCCGGTAGGGATGATGGCGTGGTGATCGGTGACCTTGGCGTCGTTCACGAACCGCTCGGGAAGCGGATCGGTGCCGGTGCCGCCCGCTACCAGGGACTCGTCGTATCCTTGCGCCACGCGCGATGCGATCTGGGGCACTTGGCTGGCAACATCGCTGGACAGAAAACGGCTGTCGGTGCGTGGATACGTGATGGCCTTGTGCTTCTCGTACAGTGCCTGCGCCAACCCGAGAGTGCGCTCGGCGCTGAAACCGTACAGGCGGTTGGCGTGGCGCTGGAGTTCGGCGAGGTCGTACAGATGGGGCGGCGGCTGCCGGTGTTGGGCCCGCTTGACCGAGACAATGTCAGCGCGGCCCGCCCGTGCCCGCGCCACGATCTCGGCCGCAACCTTGCCGGCAGCCGGCAGCCGCTGCTGCCGCTTGCCCTTCTCGAGCCGGAAATAGACGCCGCGGTAGCGCCGGCCCTCGCCAGCGTCGAATTCGGCGTGGACCTCTAAGTAGTCCTCCGGTACGAAGTCCCGGATGGCAATCTCGCGCTCCACCAGCATCGCCAGAGTCGGGGTCTGAACCCGCCCGACCGAGAGCACCTCGCTTTGGTCGTGGTCCAGCGTGTAGGCACGCGTGAGGTTCATGCCGACCAGCCAGTCGGCGCGGCTTCGGGCGCGTGCGGCCGCCGCCAAATCGTCGTAGCCGCTAGCCGGCTGCAGGTTCTCGAATCCGCGCCGGATCGCGTCCGGCGTCAGTGATGAAATCCACAGCCGATCCACGGGCTTGGACGAGCCCGCCACCTCGTAGAGCTGGCGGAAGATCAGCTCACCCTCGCGGCCGGCATCTGTGGCGCAGACCACCCGCTCGACCTTCGGGCTGTTGAGGACCTTCTTGACGACGCTAAACTGGTCGGCCCGCTCTTCGTCCACCAATAGCGGCCATTCGTCGGGCAGCATGGGCAGCAGCGAGCGCCGCCACTCCTTCCATGCCGGATTGATCTGGTGCGGCTCGGCGAGGTGGACTAAGTGGCCGATCGCCCAGGTCACCACCAGTCCGTTGCCGTAGAAGAATCCATTGCGCCTCTGGGTCGCTCCCAGCACTTTCGAAATGTCACGCGCCACCGAGGGTTTTTCGGCAACGACTGCGCAATTCTGGGGCACCCATGTCGGCACTGGAGTCGATTTCAGTGTAGCGCCCCCTAGCACGCTCGAAGCGACGCAGGACCGCTGTTGCCAGCGGCCAACGACGCTCGTCGGCAGCGCCGACATCGGGCATATGCGACTCCCGGCTACAGCTACAATCGGGAGTCGGCCGACATGATGCGGCAAGTCTGGAGACGGGAATGGCCGGCGGCAGGGAGCGTCCTGCGGTGAAGTGGCTGGCCGACCGCATCCGGCGAGGCGAGGCGCGCGCCTTGGCTCGCGCTCTGAGCGCTGTCGAAAACCGCTCCGCCGGGGCCGGTGAGCTGCTGGCCGAGCTACACGATCCCAACAGCGCGGCACTGCGCGTCGGGATCACCGGCCCTCCGGGCGCGGGCAAGAGCACGCTCGTCGACTGCATCGCGCGGCACTTGCGCAGCAACGGCGCCTCGGTCGGGATTCTCGCGGTCGACCCGAGCAGCCCCTTCAGCGGCGGCGCGATTCTCGGCGATCGAGTGCGCATGCAGCGCCATCACGGCGATCCCGGCGTCTTCATCCGCTCGATGGCGTCCCGGGGGGAGCTGGGAGGTCTGGCCCCGGCAGTGGGCGACGCGCTCACTGTTCTGGAAGCGGCGGGTCGCGACGCGGTCTTGATCGAGACGGCCGGCGTCGGCCAGAGCGAAGTCGATGTCGTGCAGCTTGCCGGAACGGTGGCCGTAGTGCTGACACCCGCCCTCGGCGACGATATCCAAGCCGCCAAGGCCGGCATCATGGAGATCGCCGATGTGTTCGTCATCAACAAGGCCGATCAGCCGGGCACGGACGAGCTAGAACGCCAGATCCTGGCCATGATCTCGCTGATCCCGCCGGGAAAACCCAAGCCGCCCGTGGTGCGCACGTCGGCTACCCGCTGCGAGGGTATCGCGGAACTGGTCGAGGCATTGCGGCAGACCGGCCACGTCCCGGCCGACCCAGCCTATTGGAAGCGGCTGCTGGTCAAGCGGCTGGGGGGCGAGTTGCAAGCGATGCTGCTGGACGGCGCGGCACTCGGCGCGGACCTGGACCGGGCCGCCAAAGCCATCGCGGCCGGCGAGCTGAACCCCTACACCTACGCCGAAGAGGTCCGGGGCCGCTTCAAGCGACAATGGAAGCAATGACTGTCGACCACATCGGCATCGCCGTGCGCTCGATCGATCGGGCGCTGGAGTTCTACCGCGACACACTGGGCGTCGAGCCCGCGCACCGCGGCATCGTCGCCCAGGAAAAGGTTGAGGCCGCGATGCTGCCGGCCGGCAGCAGCCGCATCGAACTGCTGCAGCCGACTGCCGAAGACTCGGTCGTCGCCCGTTTTCTCGAGCGCCGGGGCGAGGGCATGCACCACCTCGCTCTGCAGGTCGACGACATCGAAGCCGCGGCGGCGGCAGTCCGCAAGTCGGGGTGCCGCTTGGTGGCAGACCGCGTCCAGATCGGAGCCGAGGGCTACAAGTACGTGTTCGTGCATCCGAGCGAGACCGGCGGCGTCCTCCTGGAACTCGTGGAGCGCGGGTGAAATCCGCTAGGATCAAGCCGTAGCCTAGGCCCTAGCCGCCTATCCAGCCATGGACGACACCACACGGATCGCACGCCTCGAGGGCGAAAACCGCCGCCTCAGAGCCGCGGTGGAAGAGCTGTCGATCCTCAACGAGGTGTCTACCGCGGTTTCCTCGACATCCTCGCTGGATGCCACCGTGGACCTGATCGTGCAGAAATGCGTCAAGCACCTGCGGGTCGAGCAGGGCGCTGTCTTGCTGTTCGACCGACTCGAGCAGGGCGCAAGCCTCAAGACGATGGTGCGCAAGATCGATCAGGACGACTCTCAGATCATCCCGATGCGCTTGGGCGATCAGATCACGGGCTGGATGTTGAAGAACCGCAAGCCTTTGGTGATCAATGACTTCGCATCAGAGACACGGTTCCGCGGCGCTTCTGCCGGCAGCGACATTCAATCGCTGCTCTGCGTGCCGATGATGCTCAAAGGCCGCCTGATCGGGGTCGTGAACGTCTTCAACAAACAGGGCGCGAGCAGCTTCGGCGAGGGCGACCAGCGACTTCTGAGCATCATCGCGACGCAGTCGGCTCAAGTCGTCGAGAACGCCCGCCTGGCCGAGGAGGAAAAGGCTCTCGTGGTCCTGCAAGAGGAACTGCGGTTGGCCCGCGAGATCCAGAAGAACCTCCTGCCCCAACAGCCGCCGCAAGTGCCGGGCTACGTCATCGCCGGAATCTCTGAACCCGCCAAGCGCGTCGGCGGGGACTACTTTGACTTCTTGGAACTCGGCGAAGACCGTCTCGGCCTGTGCTTGGCGGACGTGTCAGGCAAAGGCATCACAGCCGCGTTGCTGATGTCCAATGTGCAGGCGACCATCCGCAGCCAGGGCCGCTCCTCGCCCGACGTGGGCAGTTGCGTGTCTCGTTCCAACGACATGCTGCACGCCAGCACGGACTCCGACAAGTTCGTGACGATGTTCTACGGCGTGCTCAACACGCGCACTCATCGGCTCGACTACTGCAACGCCGGCCACAACCCGCCGATCGTGCTGCCCGGACCCGATGGCCCCCAACAGCTCCGGACCGGCGGGCCGGTGCTCGGCGTGCTGCCAGGCTATCCTTATGACCGCGGCGAGGCGGAACTGAAGCCGGGACAGACCCTGCTGGTCTACAGCGACGGGTTCAGCGAGGCGATGAACGACCGCTTCGAAGAGTTCGGCGACGAGCGCCTGCGAACCTCGGCGCACGCGCATGCCGAACTGCCGCCGGACCGGCTCTTGGACACCCTGCTGCAAGAAGTCACTGATTTCTGCGGCGACGCGCCGCAAGCCGATGACATGACCATCATGGCGGTCCAGCGCCTGGCGCGGTGAGAGACGGCATTGCGCGCGCTATCGCGCTCGCGATGCGCTCGCTGCGACGGACGCAATCGGGGATGCCGAGACCGGCATAACCGTTTCCGGCCAGGTGCAATCCCGGGTAGCGGAGCAGCCCCTCCGTGATCTGGCCCACCCTCGTCGCATGGCCCACCGCATACTGCGGCATCGTGGCGGGCCAACGGTAAGCCCGCGACGCCAGCGGAGCGGTTCGAAAGCCCATCCACTGCCGCAACTCCCCATCGGCCAGCGCTAGCACTGACTCGTCGCTTGCCTCCAGCGCCGCCTGCGCGGCCTCGCCTCCCAGAAAGGCCCGCAACAAGACCTTGCCGGCTCCCGCACGGCCTGTGAACTTCGTGTTCATCCAAGTACAGGCGGCCACGGTCCCGCCCTCCGCTCGGGGAATCAAGAGGCCGAAGCCGTCCAAAGGATGGCCAAAGCCCTGCTGGGGGTACACCAGAGCGACTACAACCGAGGAGGTGTAGACGATGTTTCTGAGCCGCTCGGCCAGCGCGGAATCAGCGGCGGCGAGCAATCGCCCGGCTTCGTAAGCGGGCGTCGCAATAATCACGTCCGATGCCACCCATGCGCCGCTGCGCGCCTGGACCAGCCAGCCGGCAGCGCCTGGCTTCACCGCCAACACCTCGTCGGTGACCGCTTCGCAAGTCCTAGGCAGATGGCGGCGCAGCGCGTCTGTCAGCGATTGCATACCGTCTCGCAGCGAAAGGAACTGCGCTCCCTTGGGGCGCAGGTGGCGGCCCTTCCACGCGCCGCGCAGCAGGCTGCCGTGCTTGCGCTCATACTCCACGAAACGCGGAATCACGCTGTCCGCAGAGAGATTCTCGGGCGGAGAGCCGTACACCCCCGCCAGCAACGGCTGCGCAAGGTACTCGACGGCCTCGCGCCCGAAATGGTCCTCTACGAACTCGGCCACGGATCGGTCAGGTCGCGTCGCGGGCCGGTGAAACCACTCGCAAGCCATGCGAGCCTTGGACCTCAGGCCGAAGAGCCTGCTAGTGGCGGCCTGCCATGGCCTCGACGGGGCCAGCAGCCGCATGCTGTCGGGCAGCGGCACCGGGCGTCCGCGACGGACGATGTAGGTGCGCCGCCTATCGTCATTGGAGGCGATCACCTGATCGCCCAGCCCGATCTCGCGGACCAAGTCCAACATCCAAGCCTTCTCTGCCAGCCAACTGTCCGGCCCGGCTTCGACCAAGCAATCGCCGAAGCGCTCGGTGCGGATGATGCCGCCGAGCCGTTGCTCGCGCTCGATCAGCGTGCATGGAATGCCGTGCCGCCCCAA
>LXNI01001573.1_pt1 | contig 18965 bp, 15 predicted proteins | sample 809091 | NCBI WGS metagenome assembly LXNI01 (sample SAMN04870527, study PRJNA318959) | sponge metagenome | biome: 01000161; feature: marine sponge reef; material: water | host: Sarcotragus foetidus | place: Greece: Milos, Mediterranean Sea | collected 2013-05-29 | depth 5-7 m | reverse complement strand
CCCTTGAGCCCGAGCGGGTTCAGCGGGCTCGGCGCGTCCTCGCTCAACAGCACCTCCACGGGCGGCATCATCTACGACAGCGACGCGGAGTTCCTCGCCCACCTTCGATCTCAACCTGCATCCGGCTAGCGGGGAGGCGTGCCGACACACGAGGAGGTAAGGGCGTTCCTGCGCGACTACCAGCGACTCACGCCATACCAGAGAGAACGGTTCTTGGACGCCCTCGCTGAGTTCGTCGACGACCTGAGGGAGATGGAGACCGGTCGGCGGCAGTGGTTTCGCCCGGGCAGCGTCCGAAGCTCGCCGGCACGAAGGGGCTGTACGAACTGAGGTGGGCGCCCGACGGGCGGGCGACGTTCTCCATCGGCGTCCCGCAGCGGGCCGGGAACGTGCACATCCAGTGGCGTCGCTGCGGCACCCACGACATTCCGCCATGAGCCCCACCCTTCGAGCAACGGCGCCCGTCAGCGGGGTTCGCCAAAGTGCCCATCGACAGCCGCCGATCGCCGGTGCGCAGCGCGACGCTTCTCAAGTGCGCTGTGGCCGCGAGGTTCGCGTTCGGGTCGGAGCGTTCGGGATGGTGGAGCCGTCGATGTAGGGCTGCGGAACCGGTGCCGGATCGCCCTGACGATGCGGCTGAGCGTTCATTCCCGGCCCTGAGCCGCGGCAGTAGGATCATGACGGTGACTTCTGCAACCGCGATGCCGCCTTCCGGCGGATCTGACTGGCCCTACGGCGGCGCCCGGTGGTGGAAGTTCGACTTTCACACGCACACACCGGCCTCACAGGACTACGGGAAGGGTCCCGACCAAGCCTCGGAGAGGGGTATCGCGCCCCGGGACTGGCTGCTGGGCTTCATGCGAGCCGGCATCGATTGCGTCGCTGTCACCGATCACAACTCCGGCGAATGGATCGACCCGCTCAAGGAGGCACTCGCCGAGTTGGAGGCTGATCCCTGTACCGGCTACCGCCCGCTCCGGGTGTTCCCCGGCGTGGAGATCACCGCCAACGACGGCACCCACGTACTTGCCATCATGGATCCATCCAAGAGTTCTGCCGACATCGACAACCTCATCGGCAGCGTCGGGTTTCGCGGCGTCCGCGGTGCGAGCGACACGACGTCGGACCACTCGGTGATTCAGGTGGTCGAGGCAATCGACAAGGCGGGCGCCATCGCCATCCCAGCCCACGCCGACGGGGAGCGGGGACTATGGCGCCTGAGCGGCAACACGCTCGAGGCCATCCTGCGGTCGGACCGGCTGTTCACGGTGGAGATCACAGAGACCGCCGACAAGCCCTCCAGATACGCCGAATTGAAGGTTCGCTGGGCCGAGGTCCTCGGATCGGACAGCCATCATCGGTACTCCGCGTCGCCGTCGAGCACCATTGGGAACCGCTTCACATGGGTCAAGATGGCACGCCCTTCGCTGGAAGGCTTGCGTCTGGCCCTTCTCGACGGCAATGACTACTCCATCAAGCGGTGCATTCCCGGCGGATCGTTCGATCCGCCGGGAATGCCCGAGTATCACCTTCAAGAGCTTCGAATTCTTGATGCACAGTTCATGGGCCGAGGCGAACCGACGACCATCGCTCTCAGCCCGTGGCTCAATGCGATAGTCGGCGGTCGCGGCACCGGCAAGTCGACACTCATCCATGCGCTTCGTATCGTGTCGAGACGCGCCGGCGAGATTCAGAGACTCGATGAGCGGAGTCCGACGCGGCGCACGTTCGAACGGTTCAATCAAGTTCCGAGCCACAGGTTCGCCGAGGGCGGGCTCGACGACTGCACGGAGTTGAGCCTGATCGCTGTGCGCGACGGGGTCCGCCATCGCATCCGCTGGAACCGCAAGGAACAAACTGCGCATGGCGGAGCGGATCAAGCGCCGACCGTCGAGGTGATGACTCCGGGCGGCTGGGAGGCCTCCGAAGTACAGGAAGTGACCCCCGAGCGGTTCCCGTTGCGGCTCTTCAGCCAAGGCCAGATGTCCGAGCTGGCCGACGGCGACCAGCAGGTCCTTCTCCAGATTATCGACGAGGCAGCCGGCATTGCCGCCCCCCGGTCCGGATTCGAGAACGCTCGGTCGGCGTTCATGCAGACCCGGGCACGGATCAGAGGGCTAGACGATCAACTGAAGCGGCGAGCCGACGCCCAGGTAGGCATGGAAGACACGGAGCGGAAACTACGGAGCTTCGAGGATTATGGTCACGCCGAAGTCTTGAAGACCCATCGGATCCGCTCCCGCCAGCGCCAGGAGGTTGATCGGCACTTCGAAGTCGCGGATTCGGCGCTGAGACTCATTGAGAGCACCGCCGACAGGTTGCAGGCCGAGGACTTGGACGGGCGGCCATTCGAGAACGGCGCTTCCGAGGACCAGGCCGCTGTCGATGCGGTCGCTTCGGTGGCGGAGGCGTTGAGCACTGCCGCTCACTCGTTGAAGCGGGCAGCCGACGAACTACGGGTCAGGGTCGAATCAGTACGGTCCGGCCTGGGCCAAAGCGATTGGCAGGCCGCTGTCAACCATGCTGTCGCCGCTCATCAAGAGTTGATCGAGACGCTCAACGCCGAAGGAATCGACGATCCGGGCGAGTACGGGCGGCTCGTGCAGGCGCGCAGCCGCATTGAAGGTGAATTGGCGGCACTCGAGTCGATGGAGCAGGAGCGGTCCCGGCTGATAACGCAGTCGGAACGGGAGTTGGTGGAGCTGTTCGAGAGCCGGTGCGCGATGAGCGAGGCTCGCCGCGCCTTCTTGAGCCAAGTGCTGGAGGGCAACGAGTTCGTGCGCATGGAGCTGCTGGCCTTCGGCGACTCGGGCTCATTGCAGACGGCGGAGCGCTCTCTGCGCGGGGCGATCGAGGACGAGGATCACTTCGAGAGCGACATACTCCGCATCAACGGCAACCAGAAAGGCGGGATCCTGCCCGACCTGCTGGAAGAACTCCCAACCGAGCCGGCCGAGCGCCGCGACGTGTTCAAGGAGCGAATCGACCGTCTGCGCGGGCGGTTCAACGAGGCCTGCCAGGGCCAGGGACAATTCGGCGGGCACTTCAACAACTTTCTGCGGAGGCGGTATCAGGCCGGCCCTGAATTCTTGGACAGGCTCCTGACGTGGTTCCCGGAGGACGTGCTCCGGGTCGAATACAGCCGCGACGGCGGCGGCTCGGAGTTCGCACCCATCGCGCAGGCGTCGGCCGGACAGCGGGCCGCGGCCATGCTGGCGTTCCTGCTGGCCCACGGTGACGAACCATTGGTGCTCGACCAGCCCGAGGACGACCTCGACAACCATCTGATCTATGACTTGGTTGTACGCCAGATTCGTGAGAACAAGCTCCGCCGCCAGATCATCACTGCGACCCACAATCCCAACATCGTGGTCAACGGCGATGCGGAGATGGTGCACGCCCTCGATTTCGTAGGCGGCCAGTGCCGCGTGATGGGGTCGGGTTCCCTCCAGGATCTTGAGATCCGCAACGAAGTCTGCCGAGTGATGGAGGGCGGACGAGAAGCCCTTGAGCGCCGATACCGGCGGATTGCCTCCAGTTTGAGCGATGTTTGACAGCATCCAGGAACTCGCGGACAAGATCGCATTGGGCGAGAGCACCTATCTCGAGCTCAAGGAGGTCCGGTTCTCCGGCAAACGCGTGGCCGGGCCGTCAAGGGATGGCCTCGCCGACGAGTTGGCCGCCTTCGCCAACAGCCGGGGCGGCGTGCTGGTGATGGGCGTCAGCGATCGGACCCGCGAAGTCCTTGGAATCGACGAGTCCCGTCTCGACACGGTGGTCGACTTCGTGAGGCAAGCGTGCACGGATTGTCTGGATCCCCCTCTTGTGAATGTCTTAGTGGACAGGCTCCGACTCTCCACCACCAGCGGCGAGCAGGTCGCTGTAGTCAAAGTCGAGGTTCCCAGGAGCTTGTTCATCCATCGCAGCCCTGGCGGCTACTTCCATCGCCTAGTTGATTCGAAGCGCCAGATGCCCACCGACTTCTTGGCCCGAATGCTGCAGCAGCGTAGCCAGACTCGCCTCATCAGATTCGATGAGCAGCCTGTGGCCGGAGCGAACCTCGAGAGTCTCAGCACCGTCCTGTGCGACTCTTTCCGAACTGCTCGTTCTGACGCCGACGCCGTCACCTTCCTCGAGAAACTCGGGATCGTCACGTCCGACGATGAGGGGATTCGGCGTCCGACTGTGGCAGGAGTGCTAGTTGCCTGCAACGAGCCGCGGCGCTGGTTGCCGAACGCCTACATCCAGGCGGTCGCCTATCGCGGCGTCTCGATTCAAGTCGCATCAGATGCGGAGCCGTATCAGCTTGATGCGAGCGACATCGACGGATCGGTTGCAGCTCAAATTGCGGATGCATGTCGCTTCGTCTTCAAGAACATGAAGACGTCAGCGATCAAGTCGATGGGACGTAAGGACAAACCGCAGTACGACATGACAGCGGTCTTCGAGGCCGTTACGAACGCGGTCGCACACCGCGACTATTCGATCCCCGGATCGAAGATCAGACTGCGCTTGTTCGACGACCGCTTGGAGTTGTGCTCGCCGGGCTCAGTCGTGAACTCGCTGTCGGTCGATTCGTTGCGGTACAGGCAAGCGGCTCGCAACGAGACACTGTGCAGCCTTCTAGCGAAGTGCGTGGCACCCGGCGACGACTGGCTCGTCACCGGTCGCCGCCACATCATGGAGAAGCGGGGCGAAGGCGTCCCAATCATCTTGGACAACAGCACAGAACTGTCGGGCAGGGAGCCGCAATACCGGTTGATCGACGATTCCGAGTTGATGTTGACGATCTATGCGGCCGATTCACCCTCCCCGCCGGCGGGACACTTCCCTGCATCACAGACATGATCGCCCCCTGATCGGGATGTCAACCCAACGGGGGGATGCTCACCCGAAGACTTCGCCGCCTCCGAAGCTCAGCCCCGGAGGAGAACTCAGCCCCTGAGCAGCGAGCGGACCAACTCCGGGGTGGCCGGCAGTTCCGTCACCGCACCCGGGCGCCCGATGGCGTCGTCGATGGCGGCGGCGATGGCCGCCCCGCAGGCGGTCGTGCCGCCCTCGCCGGCGCCCTTGAGCCCGAGCGGGTTCAGCGGGCTCGGCGCGTCCTCGCTCAACAACACCTCCACGGGCGGCTGCTCGGCGACCGTGGGCAGCAGGTAGTCCATGAACGACGTAGCGAGCGGCTGGCCGTCGGCGTCGTAGGCGAACAACTCCAGCAGCGCGCCGCCGACACCCTGGGCGACACCGCCGACGATCTGGCCCTCGCACAGCATCGGGTTGATTGCCCGCCCCACGTCGTAGGCCACCACGTAGCGCTCGATGGTCACCCCGCCCGTGCCCTCGTCGACGCGCACCGCCGCCGCGTGGGCGCCGTAGGGATAGGTCATGTGATCGGCGTTGAACGTGGCCTCCGCCGGCTCTCCCGTCGCGGCCAGTTCGGTTGCGGCGAGGTACACGGCCACGCCCGTCATGACCGTCACCCGGCTGGCGAAGGCCCCCATGCCGCGCCCGATCATGTCGGTCTGTCCGTGGCGCACCGTCACCTCGCCGTAGTCCACGTCCAGCACCTCGGCGCAGATCTGAGCGAGGACGGTCTCCATGCCCTGGCCCACCGAAGCGGCCCCGGTCACCACCTCCACGCCGCCGGCGTCGAGGTATCGCACGCGCACGTCGTCGAAGGGTCCCAGACCCGACTTCTCCACGAACATGCCGATTCCGAGACCCACCATCTCCCCGGTCCGGCGGCGCTGCGCAAGCGACTCGCGCAGCGACCCGTAGCCGATGTGGTCCAGCAGGCGGTCCAGCAGGCGGGCATAGTCGCCGGAGTCGTACACCACGTGTGTGCCGAGGGTGCTCACCCTGCGGTCGAACGGCATCGCCTCGGGCGGGATCAGGTTGCGGCGACGCACCTCCGCGGGGTCCAACCCGTACTCGACGGCGACAGCATCCAGAAGACGCTCACGCGCGAACGTGCTTTCGTAGCGGCCCGGCGCCCGGTAGGTCCCAGCCGGGGTCTTGTTCGTGAGACGGATGTGGCCCCGCACCCGGTACGCCGGAATCTCATACGGGCCGGGGAGCAGCGCCACCGACAGATTCGGCACAGTGGCCCCGTGGGTGCGGACGTAGCCGCCCTGGTCGTGGAAGAACTCGGCCTCGAGAGCCTGGATGACGCCGCGGGAATCCACCGCCGCGCGGAGACGGTAGGTCTGCTCGCGGGAGTGGTTGGCCGCCAGCAGATGTTCCCGACGATCCTCGACCCACTTGACGGGCCGGCCCAGTTTCAGCGCCGCGTAGGCGACGAGAACGTCCTCGGGGTACAACTCGCCGCGGATCCCGAACCCGCCGCCGACGTGACCTTCTCGCCCGACCACCTGCCCGCTCTCCAAGCCCAGCATCCTGGCGATCGTGGCGCAGTTGTAGTGCGGCACCTTGGCGATGCCGTGCAGTTCCAGGACGCCTCCCTCGACGGGGCGCGCCAGCAGGCCGCGGGTCTCCAGCGGGATCCCGCTGTGGCGACCCACCGCCGCCTGCAGCTCCACGACCCGATGCGCGTCGGCGAAGGCCTCCTCGACATCCCCGTAGCCCCCCTCGAGGGTCAGGGGCGCCACCGCGCCCGGCGCCTGGGCCTCCAGCACGGGGTCGAGCGGCTCGACATCCACGAAGGCCAGCTCCGCTGCGTCCTCGGCCAGGTACGGATCCTCCGCTAGGACGACCGCGACAGGGTCGCCCACGTACCGGACCTTCTCGACGGCGAGTATCCGCTGGCAATGGGGCCGCAGTTCGTCCAAGCCGGTCATGCGGAACTCGATCGGCGGAACCTGCGCCACCTCCTCGGCACTCCACGCCGCCACGACGCCTTCGGCTTCGCGCACCTCGCTCAAGTCCACGCCCGCCAGCGCGCCGTGCGCGACGTCGGAACGCACGACCCGGAGGTGCAGCTCGCCCTCGAAGCTGACGTCAGCCAGGAAACGGCCCTCGCCGACGAGCAGCGGCCGGTCCTCGAGGCGCAGGACCGACTCGCCGATCAGCGAGCGGCCCCGCGCGCCTTCGGGTTCGCGCAAGGCTCAGGCCTCGGCGGCGTCGCGCACCGACCGCACCGCCTCCACAATGGTCTGGTACCCGGTGCAGCGGCACAGGTTCGACGAGAGCGCCTCGCGCAACTCGTCGTCGCCGATGTCGGGGCGGGTCTCCAGCACAGCGGCGCTGAGCATCAGGAATCCCGGCGTGCAGAAACCGCACTGCAGTCCGTGATGGCGCCAGAACGCCTCCTGCAGGGGGTGCAGGCTGCCGTCGGCCGCGGCGAGGCCCTCCACGGTGCGAATCTCCGCTCCCGGCGCCTGCACCGCGAACAGCAGGCACGACCGCACGGGCTCGCCGTCGAGCAGCACGGTGCACGCCCCGCAGACACCGTGCTCGCACCCCAGGTGCGTGCCGGTCAGCCCGCAGTCGTCGCGCAGGGCGTCGGCCAGGGTCCGGCGCGGCTCGGCGGCGATGCGGTATTCGCCGCCGTTCACCCGCAGCACCACGGGGACCGCTGCATCGGATGGCGAGATCTCGGTCATTGGCGTTGTGCCCTCCTCGTGGATCAGCTCGGTCCGCCCGCGGATTTCCCAGGGGCGGCCGTCGCAGCGCGCACCGCCGCCCTGACGCGCTCCGGCGTGGCGGGCATCTCGTTCAGCTCCACCCCCAGATGGGCGAGGGCGTCGTTCACGGCGTTCAGCACGGCGGCGGGGGCCCCGATGGTGCCGCCCTCGCCGAGCCCCTTGGCACCGGTGACCGTCGCGTCGCTCAGGGTTTCCAGGTGCAGGATCTCGATGTCGGGGATCTCGGCGACAGTGGGGGGCAGGTAGTCCATGAGCGAGGTCGTGAGAATGTTGCCGTCCTCGTCGTAGACGACCTCCTCCAGCAGGGCGTTGGCGATCCCCTGCGCCACACCGCCGCGGATCTGGCCGTCCGCGATCATCGGGTTGATGAGTCGCCCGGCGTCCTCCACCACGACGAAGCGCTGCATCAACACACCGCCGGTGTCGGGATCCACCTCCACCTCCGCCACGTGGCAGGCGTTGGAGAACGTGCCCGAAGGGTCGTAACCCGCATTCGCCGACAGGCCGGGGGCGGCGCCGGCCGGCAGCCGCTGCGTGTGATGGTGGGCGATGCGGGCAAGCTCGGCGATGTCCACGCCCACCGCCGTGCCGGCCACGGTGGCGCGTCCGTCTGCCAGGACGATGTCGTCGGCCGCCGCCTCGAGCACCTCCGCGGCCAGCGAACCGAGTTGGGCGGCCAGCTTCTGGGCCGCGAGATGCGTCGCTCCACCCGCCAGCACCATGGCGCGGCTGGCGAACGATCCCCAGCCGTAGGGGGTGCGGTCGGTGTCGCTGGCCACGACCCGCACACGACCCGGGTCGGTGCCCAACTCGTCGGCCGCGATCTGCGAGAGCGCGGTCTCCAGACCCTGCCCGTGCGGCGAGGCGCCGATACGCAAGGTCACGTAACCCGACGGGTCCATCGACATCTCCACGTTCTCGTAGCCGGGCGTCACCCCCATGGCCCGAGCCGCGAAAGCCGGGGTCCCGTAGCCGGTGCGCTCGCTGAAAGTGCAGACCCCGATGCCCGGCTGAGGCCCTCCGGCGGCTCGGGCGGCCTGCTGGCGGGCGCGGAAGGCTCCCAGGTCGACGTGGCGCACCGCCAGTTCCATGGCCTCGCGGTAGGTGCCTTCGTCGTGGCGCAGGCCGGTCGGCGAGGTGTGCGGGAAGTCGCTCTGCAGGTTCCGGCGGCGGATCTCCACCGGGTCGATGCCCAGACGGGCCGCGGCGATGTCCATGAGCCGCTCCAGCGCCAGGGTGATGGCGGGCCGCGACACGCCCCGGTAGGGGGACATGGGGCAGGTGTGTGAGGCCACGCCCCGCGAGCGCACTCCGTAGTGCTCCGGCGTGTAGGGACCGGGCAACTCGGCCAGCGCCATGAGCGGTTCCACGCCCCAGGTGATCGGATAGCACGGCCACGCCCCGACGTTGGCCGCCACGTCGGCCTGCAGTGCATCGAGGTGGGCGCCGGCGTCGAACCCGGCGCGCAGCCGGTAGCGCTGCTCGCGGCTGTGCCAGGACGCCATGAGGTTCTCGCTGCGGTCCTCGATCCAGGCCACCGCGCGACCTAGGCGGCGCGACAGCCAGACCAGGACGGCGTCCTCGCGGGCGAGCGGCAGCTTCTGGCCGAAGGCTCCCCCCACGTCGGGCGCCACGACCCGCAGGTCGGCCTCGGGCATCCCCAGCAGGTCGCAGATGACGGTGCGCACCATGTGCGGCGCCTGGATCGAGGCGTGCAGCGTCGTGCGGCCGCCGAACCGTTCGGTCACGGCGTGCGAGCCGCGCGCCTCCAGGGGCAGCGCCGCTTGGCGCCCCGAGAGGACCTCCAACTCGACGACCGCGTGGGCGCGTCCGAGAGCCTCGTCTAACCCGGGAGTTGCCATCTCGCCGGCCACCATCACGTTCGAGGGCGACTCGTCGGGGTGCACCGGCGGGGCGCCGGGCGCCAGGGCCTCCTCGAGGCCGACAGCCGCCGGCAACGGCTCGATGTCCAACTCCACCTGCTCGGCAAGGTCCTCCGCCTCGGCGGCGGTGTCGGCGACGACCACCGCCACCGGCTCGCCCACGTACCGCACCCGCTCGCGTGCCAGCAGCGGCTGGGCCAGCCGCACATACTCGGGTCGGTGCAGTACGGCCTCGATGCCGCCGACGGCGTCGGCATCGAGGTCCTCGATGGTGTAGGCCGCGCCGCGCACCGCCCGGATGAGACCACTCGCCACCGGACTCCGCACGAACCGCACCGCGGCCGCGCCGCCGATGTCGCCGACGAAGACCCCCGCGCCGCGCAGCAGCGTCGGGTCCTCGACCCGGCGGATGGAGCGGCCGACCCAGCTCACTGCCCGGTCTCTCCCGGCGACTAGCCGGACACCCCGGCGCCCTGCGCCAGCGCCCGTGCGACCATCGCCCGCACCAGGTCCCGCCGGTAGACGGCCGAGCCGTGCAGGTCCCCCACCGGGTCCACCTCGGCTGCGGAGGCTGCCGCGGCGGCCGCGTGCAGTTCGGCGCTCGGCGCCTCCCCCACCAGCGTCGCCTCGGCGCCCGGTAGGCGCACCGGCACGCCGGCCACGCCGCCGACGCCGATGCGGGCCTCGGCGACGGCGCCCGTCGCCGGCGCCAGGCGCACCGCCGTCATGGCCGCCACGACCGCGAAGTCGCCCGCCCGCCGGCTGAACTCGCAGAAACCGGTCCGCCAGTCGTCCCCCAGGACCGGGAGGCGCACGGCAACCAGCAGTTCCTCCGGCGCCAGCGCGGTGGTGAACACCGTCTCGAAGAAGTCCTCCGCGGTGATGGTCCGCTCGCCGCCGCGGCGCAGCGCCACCATCTCAGCCTCCAGGGTCCGGGCCACGATGCACCACTCGGCGGCGGGATCGGCGTGCGCGATCGAACCCCCGAATGTTCCCCGCACCCGGATCGGCAGGTGGCCCACGTAGCGGGCCACGGCCGGCAGCAACGAACCGAGCACACCGCCGAGAGGCTCGCTGCGGCCGTCGGAGGTGGTCACCGCCGGCGCCTCCAGCCGGGCGTGGATCGTCCGCGCCCCCACTGTGAGGGTTCCGTTCGCCAGTGACATGCCGTCGAGGCCGCCCACCCGACCGATGTCCACGATCACCTCGGGACGGGCCAGGCGGAAGTTCATCATCGGCACCAGGCTCTGGCCGCCCGACAGCACCTTGGCCTCGTCGCCGAAGCGATCCAGAGCCTCCAGCGCATCCTCGATGCTGTCCGGCGCCACGTAGGCGAACCTCGCCGGCTTCATCGCAACCGCCGCAGGACGGATCCTCCGCCCCGCCGAATCGTCGAGCGCATCGTCATCGGCACATCTCCCTCGGACATCTAAAGGTGCTGCGGGCCGAGAGTCACACCGTAGACGTCGGTCCGCCGGTCGTCGCGCGGCCGGATCAACTCGCTGCGCACCTGTGCCCGAGCCGCATCGGCCAGGTCCACCGGCGCCACCTCCGACTCGTCCCCGTCGCGGGAGAGCGGGCCGGCAACCACCTGCCCGTACGGGCCCGCCAGGATCGACGACCCCAGGAAGTGCAGGTTGCCGAAGACGCCGACCTGCGAGGCGCAGGCGATGAACACCTGCGACAGGTTCGCCTGCAGCAGGGCGCCCTGGGCGTGTGGGATGAGCCCACCGTCATCGCGACCACGGCGGTCGAACCCGCCGACCCAGGCCGTCGGCACACAGATGAGATCGGCGCCGGAGAGAGCGAGAACCCGGACGACCTCCACGAACCGCAGGTCGTAACAGACACAGATCCCCAGGCGCCCGAAGGGGGTCTCGAAGGTCGGGAGGCCGAGGTCCCCGGGCGCGAAGCAGAGCTTCTCGCTGTCGAACAGGTGCAGTTTGCGGTAATGGCCGATGACGCCCTCCCCGCTCACGGCCACTGCGCTGTTGTAAATCGCCACGTCACTCCCGGCGCCGTCACGCTCGCAGAATCCTCCGACCACCACGCCGTCGTGCGCCGCGGCGACGGCACGCCACGCCTCGATGGTCGGCCCGTCGAGCGCTTCCGCCTCGGCCTCCAGCAGGGCCCGGTCCGCCGTGTACCACGGCACGCACAACTCCGGGAGCACCACGATGCCGGCGCCCCGGTCGAACAGTGCGGTGGCTGCTTCGACGCTGCGCCGGCGGTTGCCTTCAGGGTCTCCCGGCCGAGCGCCCAACTGGGCCAGGCCCACTCCGACGGAGCTCGCTGTCCTTGTCGGGCGGCTCACTCCACGCCGAGCAGCCGCAGCAGGTGCCGGTCGGGCGGACACGGTCCGCCCACGCTCACGATGCGGCTGTGGCGGTCGGCGCAGACCGCGTGCTCCACGCCGGCCGGCACGTGCACCGCATCCCCGGCCTCGAACTCGAGGCGCATGCCGTTGCTGAGGTCCTGCACCGAACCCTTCCCCTCGATGATGAAGATCGTGTCCTCGGACTCCGAGTGGATGTGCGGCACGTTCTGCTCGCCCGGCTCGAGTACGACGTAGTTCATGTTCGCCACTTCGGCGCCCACGCCGGGCCAGACGATCAGCCGGGCGTCGGAGGAGATGATCGGCATCATCAGATCGGGCTCGTCGCGGTGGAACACCCGCACTGCCATGGTCAGACCTCCTGTGACTCGTAGATGGAGGGGTCGGGCGGGCACGGGCCGCCGACGATCTCCGCGCCCCCCTCCCCCGCCTCGAACCGGTGCGCCGTGGACGGGTCGACGTGCACCATCGACCCCTCCACGAGATCATGCCGCGCGCCGCTGTCGCCGTCGGTGACCGTGGCGGTCCCCGTGCGCACGTAGTAGACGGACTCCGAGGGGTGCTGCAGATCGATGGTCTTCCCGCCAGCTTCCAGCAGGAGCCGATGGAGAGAACGGTGCTGGGACCCGACGCCCGGCCAGACGACCGCCACGGCCTCGCCGCCGGAGGCGATCAGCGGCAGCGGGACGGCCTCGCCGCTGCCCCGCACGACCTGCACCCGGTCCTCGCTCATTAGACCTCTCCCGCCACCGGCGACTTCAAGAAATGTGTAACCCGTTGAACCGTACTGTAATCGTGGAAGCGTCGCAGGCTGAGACCAGAGGCCGCTGGCGCGGCGGGAAAAGCAGCCGCGGGAAAGCAGCCGTGGCCCACCCGCGGCCGCAATCGCACGGGGACAGGTCAGGGCTTGATCACACCGCCGTCGATGCTGATGACGGCCCCGGTCATGAAGTCCGACCCCGGGCCGGCCAGCATCACCGCCAAGGGCCCCAGTTCGGCTGGGTCGCCGACCCGGCCCAGCGGCGTGTTCCCCTCCACAGCCGCCATGATCTCCGGAACGTCCAGCAGATGGCTGTTCATGTCGGTGTAGAAAGCCCCCGGTGCGATCACGTTGACCGTCACCGACGGCGCCCACTCCCAGGCGAGGCTCTTGGAGAGGCCGATGACGCCGGCCTTGCTGGCCGAATACGCCGCCCAGTTGGCACCGCCGTGGAGACCGAAGTTGGAGGCGATGTTGACGAGCTTGCCACCGCCCTGCGCCAGCATGCGTTCGCCGAAGGCCCGGCAGCAGTAGAACATGCCGGTGAGGTTGGCGCCCATCACCGCGTCCCAGTCCGCATCGCTGGTCTCGGTGGCCGCCTGGAGCAGCAGCACGCCCGCCGAGGTGAACGCAGCGTCCACACCGCCCGCCTGCTCCCATGCCTCGGCGGCGGCGGCGTTCACCTGCGCCGAGTCGGTCACCTCGACCGCTTGGGCGAGACAGTCGCGCCCGGCGGCGCGCACCTCCTCCGCGGTGCGCTCGAGGGCGCCGGCATCCCGGCCCCAGACGACGATGTCGGCGCCCGCCTTCGCCATTGCCAGGGCCATGGCCCGTCCCAGGCCGCGATTGCCCCCCGTTACCAGAGCCGTCCTGCCGGCAAGTGTCTCGCTCATAGCGCCCTCCCGTTTCGTGGGTTGATCTCGGTGCCGCCCCGGCTGCCGAGGCGGCCGGCGACCGGCCAGCCGCCGGGGTGGCCCTCAGTCGCTCCGGTTGCCATCTCCCCCGGCGTCGACCTGCTGGAGCCGCGGCGACAGGTTGACCCAGACGGCACGCGCCCGCTTCCGCCCCTCGTTCACGATCCGGTGCGGCCGGGTGGACTCGAAGGCGATCGAGTCGCCCGGCTGCAGACAGTGCGCGGTGTTCTGGAGTTGGACCGTCAGGGTGCCCTCCAGCACGTAGCCGTACTCGTAACCGCTGTGGTGCGTGACCTGTACGGCGCTCGCGGTGCCGGGGGCGTACTCGTTGACCACCAACTCGAGCCCACGTCGGGGATCCACCTGCACCAGCCGCCGCAGTACCCCGTTGGCCGTCTCCACGACCTGATGGTCCATGGCGCGTTGCACCACGTCACGCGGCCCGTCCACGTCCAACTCGAACAGGTCGGCCATATGGACACCGAGTGCCGAGGAGATCGCGATCAGCGTGCCGATCGACGGGGAGGTCCGCCCTCGCTCCACCATCGACACCATGGACGAGCTGAGCCCGGTGCGCTCGGCGATCATCTGCAGCGTGAGCCCCTGCTCGACTCTCAGGGCGCGGATCCGTCCGCCCAACTCGGCAAGGTGGTCTTCGGCGGCTACCACTTTCGGCCGCGACGCGGCATCTGCATCTGGCTCGTCCGCGGCGGAAATCGCACGATCTGCCGAAGGAGCAGTCACGTTCTCGATGGTACCGCGCCCCGGCGCGAGCGTCCGCGGGAGTACGGCCGCCGTCGCAAGGGCCCGCCTGCGTGCACCGGTCCGGGATTTCGATATTGCTGAAACACCGATGCACATGATTGAAAACGCGGTTGCGAAAAAGGAGTAACGTCACCGCTCGGATTATCGGTCGGTCGGCACCGCCGACCTGCACCGGTACCGCGGGCCGAGGGAGGAAGGCTGAGCGAGGGGAACGGCGGCCGCAGTGCTGCCGGAACGAAGCTGAATGGCGACACCGCTGCCGACCGGGGAGGCCCCGGGGGCTTGGCGCGCCTCAACGTGCTGGCCGCCATCCGTCACGGCGACGTCCTCGGCTCACTGCTGCTGACTATCGCCATCATGGCGATCATCGTCGTCGCCTTCGGCGGCAACCCCTGGACGGTCGCCAAGACCATCATCAACAACTCGCTGGCCGAGGAGATCTTCCTGGGCCAGACGATCATGACCGCCGCCATCCTGATCTTGACCGGGCTGGCCGCGGCTATCCCCTTCACGGCCCGCCTGTGGAACATCGGCGGCGAGGGCCAGATGTTCGCCGGCGCGGTGGTGTCGGTCACGCTCGGCATCATGCTTCCCGAGGGCACCTCGCACGGCCTCTTCGTGCTCATCCTCATCTTCGGCGCGGCGACCGCGGGCGCGGTCTGGGGTTGCGTCCCGGGCCTGCTCAAGGCCTACTTCGGGATCAACGAGATCGTCACGTCGCTGATGTTGAACTTCCTGGCGTTCTTCGCGGCGAACTACGTCGTCACCGTCGCCTGGCCGGAGATCTACGCGCAGCTCCAGAGCCAGGAGATCCACGACAACGCCCGCTTCCCGGACTTCTGGGCCTCGGCCAAGGTGGACATCAGCGTCTTCGTCGCCCTTGCCGCGGCGGTTGCCGCGTGGGTCCTGATAACCCGCACCTCCCTCGGCTTCTCCATCCGCTCCGTCGGCGCCAACCCGCGGGCCGCCCGCCTAGCGGGCGTGCGGACCCGCCTGGTGACCGTGTCGTCATTCGCGGCCGCCGGTGCGGCGGGCGGGCTGGCAGGGGCCGTCACGGTGGGGGGCGTCCACCACGACTTGGCCCTGGACCTGTGGATCTCCAACTACGGCTACATCGGCATCGCCGTGGCGCTGCTCGCCCGGCTCAACCCGATGGCAGTGCTGCCGGCGGCGTTCATCTTCTCGACGCTGCGGGTCGGCAGCAACAGCCTTCAGGCCGCGGCGGGTATCTCGGCCTCCTTCGGCGAGGTGCTCATCGCCACGTTCGTCATCGCTCTGATGGTCACCGGCACCATCAGGTTCCGCTACGCGCAGCACTAGGAGCGCCGTGACAGAGATCGTCATCGTCACGCTGTTCGCCTCGGGGCTGGCGCTCATGGTGCCCGTCCTGCTGGCGGCGCTCGGCGAAGCCATCAGCGAGCAGGCCGGCGTGCTGAACGTGGGCATCGAGGGCACGATGCTGTTCGGGGCGGCCATCTGCGCGCTCGTCGGCGTCAACACCCCCCACGTCGCGCTCTCCATCCTGGGCGGCACAGCGGCCGGCGCCGGGGCGGGAGTCCTCCTGTCGGCTCTCTACGTGCGGCGGGGCACCGATCAGATCGTCACCGGGCTGTTGTTCAACATCTTCGCCCTCGGCCTCACCGGCATCCTGGTCTCGCAGGTGATCATCGGAAACACCGCGCCGACGCTGTCGCCCTGGACGGTGCCGCTGCTGGGGCGGATCCCCAAACTGCGCGACGTGCTGAACGAGCAGAATTTCCTGTTCTGGATCTCGATCCTGCTGGCCATCGTGATCTTCTACCTCCTGCGGCGCACCTGGTGGGGCCTGTACGTCCGGGCCGCGGGCGAACGTCCGCACGCCTCCTCCTCGGCGGGCCTGGACGTCTGGCGGCTGCGCTACGCGGCGGTCATCACGGCAAACGCCCTGGCGGGCCTCGGCGGCGCCGCGCTGGTCGTGGGCACGTCAGGTCGCTTCATCCCAGGCTTCACATCAGGCCGCGGCTTCATCGCGCTGGGCGTCGTCGTCGTGGCGCGCTGGAACCCCCTGTGGGTGGTGGCCATCGCCGGGCTCTTCGGACTCAGCCAGGCACTGCAGTTCGTCTCCGGGCTCATCGACTTCTTCGATCCCGTGCCCGACCAGTTCTGGCTTGCCCTGCCGTACCTCGTCACTGTCGCAGCCGTCGCGGTGTCCCGCGGCTCGCGCTATCCGGCCGCGGTGGGGATCCCCTGGCGGGAGCCTGCCGCCGAGGCCCGATCGTGACGCCCGCGACTTGGAGCGGCCCCATGGCGCCGAATTGCGATGCGCGCAAGGCGGTCTACGGTACAGAGTCCCCGACAATCCGGCCCGGGCGCGCGGCCCGAGGCCCTGAGCCAATCCAAACCCAACCAAGGAGAGAAAGATGAACCGTCGCACCGTGGCCAAGCTGTTCGGCTTGTTCTTGAGTGTCGCGTTGATCGCCGCCGCCTGCGGCGGTGACGACGACGACACGTCGGCGCCCACCCCGGCACCGGCGCCCGCTGCCGAGCCGGAGCCGCCCCCGCCGCCGCCCGAGCCCTCACCCGCGCCTGCGGACGAGCCCGCTCCGGCGCCTGCCGCCGAGCCGGAGCCGCCCCCGCCGCCGCCCGAGCCTGCGCCGCCTGCCGCTGACGCCGAGCCCTACCGGGCCGTGATCCTGTTCCCCGGCTTCTCCAACGACGAGAGCTGGGCGAACGCCTGGTGGGACGGTGCACTGGCGGCCAGCGCAGAGTGGCCCAACCTGCACGTCGAGCCGACCGAGTACGCCTACGAGGTGGACGACTACCTGCAGCAGGGCCTGGCCTACGCCAGCGAGGGCTTCGACCTGGTCATCATGGCCCACGGCGCCATGGCCGACCCGGCCGCGCAGGTGGCCGAGGCCTACCCCGACGTCCAAGTGTGCGTTGCGCCCGTGGATCCCCCGCCGGATCTACTGGAGGGCAGCCCGGACAACCTCTGCTTCATCGACATGGCCCAGCACCACGCCAACTTCTTCACCGGCGTGCTGGCGGCTCTCATCACCGAGACCGGCCACGTGGGCGCGCTGGGCGGCTTTGCGTTCCCGGCACTGACCCGCCAGCCCGAGACGTTCCACCTAGGCGCCCGCTGCGTGAACCCGGACATTGAGTTCACCCAGGAGTACATCCAGACCTGGGACGACACCGGTCTCGCCAAGACGGCCGCGCAGGCGCTCATCGCCGGCGGCGTGGACGTGATCCAGTCCGCCACCGACCAGGCGGTGCTCGGCATCATCGACGCGGCGCAGGAGGCTGACAGCCAGGTCTGGGTCATCCCGGCCTACTACGACAGCCATCACCTGGGCCCCGAGGTGATCCTGACGTCCTCGGTCCACGGCCTCGCGGACGTGGCCTACACCATGCTCAACCGCGGGATTGCGGGCGAGGTGGAGAAGTTCAACGACTTCACCGCCTATAACACGGCCGGCATCGCGGCGGCCCCGCTGCGGGATCCCGCACTCTCGGCTCTCAGCGCCGACGAGCTGGCCGTCTACGAGGACTTCGAGGCGAGGGTCCGCAGCGGCGAGATCCAGATCCCCGACGAGACCAAGGGCGACAACCCGGTCGGCCTCGAGGTGGGCATCGGCGGCACGATCAACCTCGCCGACATCGGTTGCTGAGCCAAGAGCCGCAGCACCGACCCCACAACTGAATCAGAACCCGACCGCGGGGAGCAACCGGGCACTTCGCTCGGTTGCTCCCCGCGGTCGGGCGGCCGTGCGACACGCGTTGCCCGGATCCGACAGACCGACCACCGACCCACACCCAATCGACAACCCCAATCGACAACTAGGGAGGCGACCATGGAAACCGAAATGTATTGCTACCTGGAGAACAAGGAACGCCGCGTGCTCCCCTCGGGCACCAGCAACTCCGCCGACGTGTTCGACAAGTGGCTGGACCCCGACAACACCGCAGTGGCGTGCATCGACATGCACCGCGGCCACGTGGGGCCCGAGGCGGAGTTGACGTGCCCGGCGCCGCGTGCCCGCTGGCGCATCCCGGCGCACAACATGTTCCACGCCGCCTGCCGAGCCATCGGCATCCCCATCATCCACGTCCAGCACTGGCAGCGCTACGGCGGGATCGATGACCTCAACTCACGCCATCACAACCGCATGGCGAACTGGCGGGCAATGTACGAGCTGTACCTTCCGCCCAACCCGCTCATGGACCAGCACTCCTGGGAGGGCACCGAGTGGCTCGACCTCCTGGTCGAGGAGGAGGAGGGCGACTATTACGTGCGCACGAAGAAGCGCCTGTCGGCCTTCTACCCCACCGACTTGGAGTTCCTGCTGCACCAGCTCAACGTGCCGAACCTGGTGCTGACCGGCACCTACACCGACGCCTGCGTGCTCTCCTCGGCGTTCGATGCCGCCAACCGGGACTTCCGGGTGATCGTGCCCCGCGACATCGTGGCGGGCTACAGCGAGGAGGTGGAGGATTCGGCGCTGACGATCATCTCGCTGCACCTCGGGCTCGTCACCGACGGCCCCGCCCTGGTGCGCGAGTGGTACGCCCGCAAGGGCATGGCTGTCCCCGCCGGCTTCGAGGGGATCACCGAGATCACCGAGAGCTGCGGCCTGCTCACGGATCGGGACGCGGAGAGCCAGGAAGCGGCCTGAGGCACGACCAGACCGGACCACGAACAACCGAGGGAGGGGACGCCGG
>LXNI01001572.1_pt1 | contig 18972 bp, 22 predicted proteins | sample 809091 | NCBI WGS metagenome assembly LXNI01 (sample SAMN04870527, study PRJNA318959) | sponge metagenome | biome: 01000161; feature: marine sponge reef; material: water | host: Sarcotragus foetidus | place: Greece: Milos, Mediterranean Sea | collected 2013-05-29 | depth 5-7 m | reverse complement strand
ACGGTGGAACCCCCTGTCGAACACTTCGGGCTCCCGAGCACATGTCGGAGATTGCGGACCTGGAACGCCGCGTCGAAGCCGCGTCAGCGTGAGTGAGGAGATGGCAGACCCCGAGTCAAGCCCTCCAGGGGACTTCACCCGTGAACTGGTGGTACCCCCGAGAGGACTCGAACCTCTGCCTTCGGCTCCGGAGGCCGACACTCTATCCGCTGAGCTACGGGGGCCCGCAGGGATCGATCGTAGCGCCTGGGGGGCGCTGCCGCATTCCCCTCGACCGCTCCGGCGAGAGTGCTAGGATCGACCGGCACTTACCGCCAGACCTTGCGAAGGAGCCCCGACCCATGCCCATCTACGAATTCCGCTGCCCCTCATGCGGGAAGGTCTTCGAGCGCAAGCGGCCGGTCCAGAAGGCCAGCCAGGGCGCCCGCTGCCCGGACGACAGCAAGATGGCGCAGCGCATCTTCGGCGCGGCGATCATCGGCGTGGGCAGCGGCGGCGACGACTTCGGGGACCTCGGAGACCTGGGTGACCTCGGCGGCATGCCCGGCATGGGTGGCGGGATGCCCGACATGGGTGGCGGCATGCCCGGCATGGGCGGCATGCCCGGCATGGACGGGCTCGACATGGGCGGCGACCTCGACTTCTAGGGCCCGGCCCCGGCGACTCCCCTAGTACGCATCGTGGCGCGAGAAGATGCGCCGCGGGTTCTCCACCATCATCGCGTTGATCTGCGTCTCGGTGACACCGCGCTCGCGGAGCGCGGGCAACACGTCGTTGGAGATGTGGAGGAAGTGCCAGTTGGGCGCCCACTCCTGCGAAGAGGCGCGAGGCATGGTGTCCATGAAGCAGTTCGTGTCGTGCGAGAGGACCATGCCCTCGGCGTAGCCCATCTCGCAAAGCCTGGCGATGGTTTCGACGCGGCCTTCGGTGTTGAGGGTGCGATCGATGCCGAAGCGGTCCATGCCGATGGCGCTGCCCCGGTCCATGATGCGGCTCAGGTATCCCGTGTCGTCGCTGTCGCCGGAGTGGCCGATGACGACGCGGGTCATGTCGACGCCCTCGCTCTCGAAGACGTCCTGCTGGGCCAGTCCCGACTCGGTGGAGACATCGGTATGCGTGCTGATGGGCACGCCGGTACGGCGATGGGCGCGGGCGCCGGCGCGCAGCATGACCTCGTTCACCTCGTCGACGGTGGGCTGGGTGGCGAGCTTGATGACGCCTGCGCGGACGTCGCTGCCCTCGATGCCCTGCTCGATGTCGCGGACGAAGAGGTCGGCGATGGCGTCGCTGTCCATCTGGCGGAAGAGGTTGGGGGGCTGCCGCCAGACGCCGGTGCACATGACGATGTTGAGGTCGACCTGGCGGGCGACCTCCGACACCATGGCGGCGTCGCGGCCGAGGTCGATGGTGGTCAGGTCAACGATGGAGTCGATGCCGGCAGCCTTCAGTTCGCGGAAGCGCTCGACGGCGTTGGCGACCTCGGCATCGCGGTCCCAGAGCTCGGGCCAGGCCTCGAAGACGCCCGGGGAGCGGATGAAGACGTGCTCGTGCATGAGCGTGGCGCCGAGGTCGGTGTGCTCGATGGCGCCGGCGGCGGTGGGGATGGTAACCATGCCTGCCTCCGTGACCGAGTCGCTGGCGGGCGGCAGTATACGGGGCGGGGGGAAGGCGATGGACCCTGCGATGGCGGAGCTGGTGGCGGCCGATCAGATCCCGTACTGGTCGCTGCTGGGGATCGAGCTGGTGGACGCGGAACGCGGGCACGTGACGCTGCGGCTGGCAATGCGTCCGGAACTGGCCACGCGCCGCCCGGACGTGATGCACGGGGGCGCCATCGCCTCGCTCGTCGATGCGGCCTCGGGGTCGGCGGTGGCGACGCTGCGGGATCCGGAGGATGAGACCTGGGCGGGACACGCCACGACCGACCTGAACGTCTCGTACCTGCGGGCGGTGCGCGGGGAGGCGGTGGCGGCGGGGCGGGTGCTGCGGGCGGGGCGGACAACCGTGTTCGTGTCGGTCGAGGTGCGGGACGAGTCCGGGGAGCTGGCGGCGGCGGGGCGCGTCACCTACGCCATCGCGCGGCGTTCCTGAGCACCGATCGGGGAGCGCCTGCTATCGTGACGGGAGCGCCCCCACCGGGGCGAGGAGAGTGGCCCGTGGGCGCGAACGACTTCCAGAACCTGACCGCGATGGCGGAGCTCGACGACTGGTTCGAGCGCTCGCGCGAGCGTGACGTCGTGCTCTTCCTGCACGATTACTGGTGCCCCATCTCGAGCCGCGCCTACGACGAGATGTCGCTCGTCGAGGGCGAGATTGCCCTCATCGACGTGTCCGAGGGGCGAGAGCTGACGCGGTCCGTCGAGACCCGCACGGGCGTGAAGCACGAGTCGCCACAGGTGCTCATCCTGCGTGACGCGCGGGCGCGGTGGGCGGCCTCGCACGGGAGCATCACGCAGCAGGCCGTGGGCGAGGCGATCACCGCGCCCTAGCGGTTGTGCCTGGGCTAGCGTGACTCGCGCAGACTCTCGCTGCTCTTTTCGAGCGCTTCCAGCACCCCACGGATGTCCTCCTGGAGCCGCTCGATCACGCTGACGGCGTAGCGGTCGGCGTCCTGGAGCTGGCTGGCGGCGGCCTGGGCGGCCTCGCTCAGGTGGGCGGCAGCGGTGGCGTCGGCGTCGGCGACGGTCTGCCGGGCGCGGGCCTCGGCATCCATGATGATCTCCTGGCTGCGCTTCTGGGCTTCCTGGACCACCGAGGTCTCGCTCACGAGCTGCACGCGCTGGCGCTCCGCTTCCTCGATGACGGCCTGGCCGTGCTCCTTGGCGTCGCGCAGCAGCTGCTCGCGCTGCTCCAGCACCTGGGCGGCCTGGCGAATGTTGTCGGGGACGGCGAGGCGGAGCTGGTCGACGAGGTCAAGGATGGCGCGGCGCTCGATAACGAGGTTGCCCCCCACGGGAAGGCGGCGCGCCTGCACGACCAGGGACTCGAGACTGGCAACGAGTTCGAGGAGTTCCACCGGGGGCCTCCCCGCGGGCTAGGCTTTCAGCCCGACGCGCTCACGAATAGCGGTTCGCACATGGTCGGGCACGAGGCCGTCCACGTCGTAGCCGAGCTGGGACACCTCGCGCACGCGGCTGGCGCTCACGTAGATGTATTCGTGGTTGGTCATCAGGTACACGGACTCGATGGTGGGGGCCATCTTGCGGTTCATGAGGGCCATGTCGAACTCGTACTCGAAGTCGCCACCACCACGGATACCGCGGACGATGGCGACCGCGCCCCGCTGCTTGGCGAACTCGACGGTAAGCCCCTCGAGCTGCTCGACCTCGACGTTGGGAAGGTCCTTCACGGCCTCGCGGAAGAGCTCGATGCGCTCCTCACAGGTGAACATGGCGCTCTTGTCACGACCGCGAATGACGGCCACGATGACGCGGTCAAAGAGGCGCGTCATGCGCTTGACGAGGTCGAGGTGCCCATTGGTGACGGGATCGAACGCACCCGGGAATATCGCGGTTCTCATGCAGCCTCCAACGTCACGAAGAACGCTACGGCGGTATCGCCGTAGACCCGCCGATCGGTCAATGTGAGGCCGAGCGGGCGTTCGGGGGGATTGTATCGGCTCCGGTGCTCATAGACGACCAGACCATCCCCGGCGAGCAGCGGAGCGACCTCGCTGAGGGTGGGCAAGGCCTGCTCGGAGTCGTAGGGCGGGTCGAGAAAGATCAGGTCGAAGGGGCCGTCGAGGGAGCCGATGGCGCCCGGGAGCGCGCCCCGCACGACCGAGCCCCGCTCGCTCGCTTCGGCACGGGCGAGGCTCTGCACGATGGCGCGGGCGGACTGGCGGTGGCTCTCGACGAAGACGGCGCGGCCGGCCCCGCGGCTGAGGGCCTCGATGCCGAGCGCCCCGGTTCCGGCGAAGAGGTCAAGCACGGCGGCGCCCTCAGTGCGCGGGGCGAGGACGTTGAAAATGGCCTCGCGCACACGGGCGCTGGTGGGACGCAGGCGGGCGCCGCCCGGCTCGGCCAGCTGGAAGCCGCGGAGGGCGCCACCTGTGACGCGGACGCGCGTCTGGGGCATTCAGTTCGCCTCCCCGGCGGGCTCGGCTTCGACTACTTCGATAGGCTGGAGGGCGAGCACGATGCGGCTCTCGAAGCGCTCGACGCCATCGCTGAGGGTGAGGGTGACGGTATAAGAGCCGGCCTCGAGAGGCGTCTGCCAGGTGACAAGCCCGCGGTCGCCGCCCACGAGGGCACCCGCGGTCACCTCCCACTGGGGGAGGAGGTGGGAGTGGCTGGGCTGCCGCAACACGGGCTGGCCCGAAGCCACGAAGGGCTCGACAGCAGCCCAGATGTTGCCGAGGAACTCGTTGGCGCTGGCGTCCTCCACGGCCAGACCGCCGAGGTTGAAGACACTCACGAACTCGAGCTTGAAGCCCGCGCTGAACATGTTCTCGATCCAGACGGTGCGACCGCCGTTGAGCTTGTAGGTGAAAGCAACGGTGGCGGTCTCGGGCTGCCAGCGCAGGCCGCTTAGCCCCTCGTCACGGTCGATGTTGACAGCGACCACCTGGATGTCGCTGCCGGCGGTCACGCTCTCGCTGCGGATGGCGAGCTTGCTGGCGACCGTCATCGCCTCCGTGAGGGTGAGGCTGCGAAGCCCGTCCCCCGATTTCTCGGAGGCGTAGGGGGTGATGGTGAGGATGACCTTGCCCGGGTCGACGGCTTCGGTGATGTGCTCCAGCACCTCGGGCATGTGCAGGCGGTAGGTGCTCTGGTCGCGAACGGGGGCGATCTTGATGAGGTCGGCGGACTGGGCGAGCGCGGCCCAGTCATAGGCGCCTTCGTCAATGCGATCGATGGCCTTTAGGGGAGCGGGCAGCGTCAGCGTGAGGGTCTTGCCCTGGGAGTGGAGCCCCTCCGCCAGCTCGGAAATGAACAGGGTGAACGAGGTGCGGTGGTCGGCGCGAAGGTCGAGGTAGGCGATGTCGATGCCGGAGAGGCGGTGGGCGGCGACCCGCTGGAGGATCTGGCGCACGTGATTCGTGCGATCGGCGCCCGTCGAGAGGATGTTGTCGACGTTGGGGACGGAGCCGTCGATCTCGGCGGAAGCGGAGATGACGGGGTAGTGCACCGCGGTGGTGGGCGGCCGCGGGCTGGGCTGTCCCGTGAGCGAGCCATCGAAGGCGGGGGTGAAGTCGAGGGTGTGGACGACGGTCGCGAGGAGGGCGGCGGTGGCGTGGAGCGTCTCTCCCGGGGAGAGGTAGGCGACCACCTGGCGGCCCTCGTTAAGGCGGCGGAACACGCCCAGGAACCGGGGTGGGTCGGCGAAGATGCCGGTTGCGCTCGTTCCGGGCTCGTCGAGGAGGGCGCTCGCCACGGGTTCCCAGATCTGGCTGTCTTCGTTGTAGCCGTAGAAGCTGAGGCCGCGGTCGTCGGTGGTAGGCACTTCGAGCGGGATGGTGATCTGCAAGTCGAAGCCATCGGGGAGCGGGTCGGCATCGGGGTTGCGCTCGAAGAGCTTGCTGTGCAGTTCGAAGTCGGCCGGGATGTCGATCGTGGCGACCGACGTCTCGCAGTAGGCCTCCGTGCAGTCGGCGGACCCGCGGCCGAGGAAGAACCAGATGAGGCCACCGCCAACCAGCACCGCGACGGCGATGAGGGCGAGCACGAGGAAACGGAAGGGGGACGGCCCGCCGCGACCCGCGAAGGTGGTGCCCTGCACCGTGCCACCCGCATAGCCCCGCCGGGGGCCAGGCCGGATCACGGCCTGCCGCCTGCGCCGGAAGGGTAGGTGGCGCCAGTCGGAGCGAGGGCGGGAGCGAGCGCGGGAAGCATCAAGGGGGATTATCGCCCACCCGCGCGCTACATCCAGAGGCGGGAAGGAGGAAACGCTACTGCGGTATACTGCGCCTTCCGCGAGCGGCCTCCCAGGAGGCGGCTCGCGTGCGTAAAGGCCAGGAGCAATGCCGCAAGATCCAGTGCCGATGACGAGAGACGGTGTCGCCAAGCTTGAGGGTGAGCTGGAGGGACTGAAGGCGGATCGCAAGACCGTCGCGGACCACATCCACAAGGCCCGCGAGCTTGGCACCAGCCAGAACGACGCCGAATACGACAACGCAAAGCAGGAGCAGAGCCTGCTCGAAGGGAAGATCCTCAACCTCGAGGATCTCCTGCGGCGCGCGGTCATCATCGACGAGGAAGGCGCGCACCACGCTTCGCGCGTGGTCGTGGGGAGCGGCGTGAAGGTGCGGCAGGGGCGCAAGACCCTGCACTACCAGATTGTCGGGCCGCCGGAGGCGAACGCCGCCGAGGGCCGCATCTCCAACGAGTCGCCTATCGGCGCCGCCCTGCTGGGGCGGTCCAAGGGCGAGGAAGTCGAGATCACAGTACCCAGTGGCATCATCAAGCTGAAGGTGCTGGAAATCGACTAGCAAGGCGGCATGACGGCTACAGCCGGAGAGGGCCGCCAACCAGCGGCCCTCTTTGCTGCGAGAACAGGACGAAGGTACGGATGGGCGAGGAACAGGGCACACAGGAACCAGAGGGCGCACCCGCGGGGACGGGCGCTGAGAGCCTGCGCGCCCAGCGCATCGAGCGCGTGCAGCAGCTCCGAGAGGCCGGCCTCGACCCCTACCCGCCGCGTATCGCACGGACGCACACAAACGCCGAGGTCGACGCCCTGCTGGAGGGGGTGGCCAGCGGGGAGGAGCCCGAATTCGACCCTGTCGCGGTCGTGGGGAGGGTGGTGGCGCAGCGGGGGATGGGCCGGGCGAGCTTCCTCGACGTGCTGGACGGGAGCGGACGCCTTCAGGTCCTGGTCCGCCGCAACGTGGTCGGAGAGGAGGCCTACGAGCGGCTGAAGCTGCTCGACCTGGGCGACTTCGTGGCGGTGGAGGGCAGCCCCATGCGCACGCGCACGGGCGAGGCGACCGTGGGGGCGACCTCGTGGCGGGTGATCGCGAAGGCGCTGCGGGCGCCTCCGGAGAAGTTCCACGGCCTCACGGACGTGGAGACCCGCCAGCGGCAGCGCTACCTCGACCTGCTTGCGAACGAAGAAGTGCGGGAGACGTTCAAGTTGCGAAGCCGGATCGTGGGGGCGATCCGCCGGAACCTCGACGAGCGTGGATACATCGAGGTGGAGACGCCGGTGCTGCAGGAGGAGGCAGGGGGAGCGGCGGCAAGGCCGTTCGAGACCTATTCGCAGGCCCTCGGCGAGAGTCGGGCGCTGCGGATCAGCCTGGAGCTGCACCTGAAGCGGTTGCTCGTGGGCGGCTACGAGCGCGTGTACGAAATCGGACGAATCTTCCGCAACGAGGGCTTCAGCCAGCGCCACAACCCCGAGTTCACGATGCTGGAGCTGTACGAGGCCTACGGCGACTACGGCACGATCGCGACACTCCTCGAGGAGCTTGTCAGCGGGGTAGCGCAGGAAGTCCTGGGAACGACCACCGTGTCGTTCGCCGGGAATGAGATCGACTTCACCCCGCCGTGGCGGCGCGTCGGGTACGCCGACGCCCTGCGCGAGTACGGGGATCTCGACCTGGACGCGTTCGGGGAGGCGGAAGCGCTGCGGGAGGAGCTGCGGCGACGCGGCCTTGATGCGCCCGCGGAGGCGGGACGGGGCAAGCTCATCGACATCGCCGCGAGCGAACTGGTCGAGCCACACCTGATCCAGCCAACGTTCCTGCTGGACTACCCGATCGAGCTCTCGCCGCTGGCGAAGCGGAAAGCGGGTACTGAGGGGCTGGTGGAACGGTTCGAGGCGTTCGTCGGCGGGTTCGAGTTCGCGAACGCCTACTCCGAGCTGAACGACCCGGTGGACCAGCGGGAGCGGTTCGAGGCGCAGCAAGCACTGCGCCTGGCGGGCGACGACGAGGTGGAGCTGGCAGACGAGGACTTCCTGCTGGCGCTGGAGCACGGGATGCCCCCGGCAGGGGGGCTCGGATTCGGCATCGACCGGCTGGTGATGCTGCTCACGGGCCAGACGAGCATCCGCGAGGTCATCCTGTTCCCGCAGCACCGCAGCCTCTCCGGGCAGGACTCCGAGTGACGGAGCCGTTCGAGCGTCACCACACGAGCACCGCCTACGTGGTCGCGGGGGACCGCACGCTGCTGCTCTGGCACGCCAAGCTGCGCATGTGGCTGGCGCCGGGGGGACACATCGAGGCGAACGAGGATCCGGTGCAGGGCGCCCTGCGCGAGGCGCTGGAGGAGACGGGGCTGGAGGTGGAGGTGATCCCGCCGCCGGACCTGTTGGTCGTCGACCGCCCGGAGGTACTGCCTCCACCGGCGGTGATCCTGGTCGAGGACATCGTGCGCGAGGACCAGCCCTTCCACCAGCACATCGACAACGTCTACTTCACCCGCGCGACGGAGGCGGTGGACTACGAGGCGCCCATCCCGCACGGGCCCTGCCGCTGGGTCGACCGGAGGACGCTGACGGGCGCGTTTTCGCTCCCGGCGCCCGATGGTACGCTCATGCCCGTGGCCGAAGACGTGCGATTGCTCGGGGTAAGGGCGCTGGATGCGGCGGCGGAGGCAGCACAGCAATGCTGAGCGCCCAATTCATCCGCGAGAACCTGGACAGGGTGCGGCGGGACACCACGGCGCGGGGGGCGGAGGCGCCGCTCGACGCGATCGTCGAGCTGGATGAGCGGCGGCGCGCCCTCATCGGCGAGGTCGAGGGGTTGCGGGCGGAGCGCAATACCGCCAGCAAGGCGATTGGCCAGACGCAGGACGCGGAAGAGCGCACGCAGCGCATCGAGGCGGCGCGGGCGATCGGCGAGAAGCTCGACGGGCTCGAAGACCGACTGCGCGAGACCGAAGCCTCCCTGCAGGAGGCGCTCTACGAGGTGCCCAACATCCTCGACCCGGAGACGCCCGTGGGCGTGGACGAGAGCGAGAATGTGACCCTGCGCACAGTGGGCGAGCCGCGCGAGTTCGACTTCGAGCCGCGGCCGCACTGGGAGGTGGGGGAAACCCTGGACGGCATCGACCTTGCGCGCGGGGCGAAGATGTCGGGTTCGCGGTTCTTCGTGTTGCGAGGAGGCATCGCGCGGCTGCACCGGGCCATGATTCAGTGGATGATCGACTTCCACGTGGAAGCCGGTTATGTCGAACACTACCTCCCCTACATGCTCACCGAGGAGTCGTTCTACGCCTCCGGACATCTGCCCGACTTCCGCGACAACCTCTACCAGGACGCGGAGCAGGACTACCTGTTCGTGCCGACGGCGGAGGCGCCGTTCGCGAACCTGTACCGGGACGAGATCCTGCCGCCGGACTCGCTGCCGCAGCGGATGGTCGCGCACACACCCTGCTTCCGCAGGGAGAAGATGAGCGCGGGACGAGACACACGCGGGCTAAAGCGGCTGCATCAGTTCGAGAAGGTCGAGATGTTCGTCTTCTGCGAGCCGGAGGAGAGCGAAGCGGAGCTGCAGGCAATGGTCGAGCGCGCCTGCGCCCTGGCCGAGGCACTCGAGATTCGCTACCACGTGCTCCAGCTCTGCTCAGGCGACATCGGGTTCAAGGCCTCGAAGGCGTACGACGTCGAGCTCTGGTCGCCGGGACTAGAGGAGTGGCTGGAGGTGAGCTCGGTCTCGGATACGCTCGACTTCCAGGCGCGGCGGGCGAACGTGCGTTACCGGCCCGCGGAGGGCGCGCGGCCGCGGTTCCCACACTTGCTGAACGGCTCGGGGCTGGGCGCCCCGCGGGCGCTGATCGCGATCATCGAAAACTACCAGCAGGCGGACGGCTCGATCGCCGTCCCGGCGGTGCTCCAGCCCTACATGGGCGGTTTGACGCGGATCGAGACGGAGTCCTCGGGCTAGCTGCCCGCCGAGTCGGAGCTGGCGCCGTTGGCGCCGGCCACCGGCCCCTCGAGCACCTCATCAATGAGGCCGTACTCCTTGGCCGCCTCGGCATCGAGCCAGAAGTCGCGGTCGGTGTCGCGTTCGATACGCTCCATCGGCTGGCCCGTCTGGTCGTGGATGATGTTGCGGAGGATGGCCTGCAGGCGAAGGGTCTCCCTGGCCTGGATCTCGATATCGGAGGCCTGACCCTCGGCGCCGCCCATGACCTGGTGGAGATGGACTGTGGCGTTGGGAAGGGCGGTGCGCTTGCCCTTCGCGCCGCCGGTGAGAAGCACGGTGCCCATGCTGGCCGCCAGCCCGATGCAGACGGTGGCGACGTCGGGGCGGATGAGCTGCATCGTGTCGTAGATGGCCAGGCCGGCCGTGACACTGCCGCCGGGGCTGTTCACGTAGAGGGTCACGTCCTTCTCGTCGTCCTCGCGGTCGAGGTAGAGGAGCTGGGCGATGATGATGTTCGCGACCATCGCGTCGATCGGTGTCCCCAGGAAGACGATGCGCTCCTTGAGAAGGAGCGAGTAGATGTCGTAGGCGCGCTCGCGGCGTCCATCGGACTCGATGACGAGGGGCATGATGTCGCGGATGGGATCAAGACTCACGTGGGCTCTCCCGGCGGTAGTCCTCCCAGTTTGCTAGGCGCGATCCCTGCGAACAATCCGGGCCGACCGTGCCCGAGCGGAATGGGCAGGCTAGACTGGCGCCATGAAGAAGTGTCCCGCCTGTGGTCGCGAGAACCTGAACGTGTACGGTTACTGCCAGAGTTGTGGCCGCGGCTTCGCCGATATCGAGGATTCGGGGGGCGCCGGAAGCGGCCCGAATCCTCGCGTGCAGGCCTTCCTGAACTGGCTACGCGGCCGCCGCACGACCGCCGCCTAGGCGAGGAACAGCCCCGGTCGCCCTATTGACTCTGCTAGCCTCGCTGCTGTGTCTTCGGCACGGGAACGGCACACGCGCACGACCGACGGGTACGACCGCGGGGCCACCGCCTATGCGCGCCGGGGCGAGGCCTCGGGGCGCGACTGGTTCAAGGAGCCGCAACGGCGGTGCCGTGCGCTCCTGGGGACAGGAGACCGTGTGCTGGATGTGGGGTGCGCCTCGGGTCTGGAGATGGCTGACCTGTGGGAGCTGGGCCTCGATCCCGTAGGGCTGGACGTTTCGAGGGAGCAATTGCGGATCGCGCGCGAACGGCTGCCCTCGGCCGGACTGGCGCGCGGCACGGCGCTAGCGCTGCCCTTCCCGACGCGGGCGTTTCAGGGGGTGTGGGCATCGGCCTCCCTGCCGCACCTGGCCCGCACGGAAGCGCCGCGCGCACTGGCCGAGATTCAGCGCGTCCTGGCGGACGGCGGGGCCTTTTACGCGTCCGTCCAGCGGGGGAGCGGGGAGGGATGGGTGCGGGGGGCCGTGGGGACGGACCTCTGGTACGCGTTCTACGAAGAGGACGAGTGGCGCAACCTGGTGACCGCGGCCGGCTTCTCGATCCTGTGGTTCCATGCCTCGGACGAAGGTGAGACGCAGGAAGGCGCGACAGGCTGGATAAACTGCCTCGCCCTTACGTCGTGAGGGGTGGAGAGGCGGATAGCGGCTCCGAACGACGGGCGTAAGATTGGCCCCATCGAAGCCACCCAGACAGGGGGAACGGACATGGACGAAGGCGTACTCCGGCAGACCGTCGCGGACCTGATCGCACCAAGCAGGGGCATCCTCGCGGCCGACGAGAGCTCGCGCACGATCAAGCGCCGCTTCGACTCGATCGGCGCCGAATCAACCGAGGAGAACCGGCGCGCCTACCGGTCCCTCCTGCTGACCACGCCCGGTGTAGGCGACTACATCTGTGGCGTGATCCTGTTCGAGGAGACGCTGGGGCAGACGGACGGGAATGGCACACCGCTGCCGCAAGTGGCGGCGGCGGCGGGCGTGGTGCCCGGCATCAAGGTCGACAAGGGAACGACGGACCTCCCCGGCGCCCCCGGCGACCTGATCACGGAAGGGCTCGACGGCCTGGCGGGACGGCTCGAGGGGTACAAGGAGCAGGGCGCGCGCTTCGCCAAGTGGCGCGAGGTCTACAACATCACCGACGACCTGCCGAGCGCCCTCGCCGTCTCCGCGAACGCGGAGGTGCTGGCTCGCTATGCGCGCATCTGCCAGGAGGCGGACGTGGTGCCCATCGTCGAGCCGGAGGTCCTGATGGACGGCGGCCACACGATCGAGCGCTGCGCGGAGGTAACCGAGGCCGTCCTGCACGCCGTGTTCGCGGCGCTCGACCGGCACGGCGTGCTGCTCGAAGGCATCGTGCTCAAGCCGAACATGGTCCTGCCGGGCAGCGACAGCGGCCGCAAGGCCACGCCCGAAGAGGTCGCGGACGCGACCCTGACGGTCTTCCGGCGGGCGGTGCCGGCGGCGGTTCCGACGATCAACTTCCTCTCCGGCGGGCAGTCGGCGGTGGAGTCGACGGAGAACCTGAACGCCATCAACACCGCCGTGGGCGAGAAGCCGTGGGCGCTGAGCTTCTCCTACGGGCGGGGCTTGCAGGCCCCGGCGCTGGCGGCGTGGGGCGGCAAGGTCGAGAACGAAGGCGCGGCGCAGGCCGCCTTCTTCGAGCGGGCGAAGCTGAACGGCCTCGCGCGCGACGGTCGCTACGAGGGCGAAGCTGCGGCCTCGGCGGCGAGCTAGCAGCCCTGCCTATAATCGAGCCGACGGGAGACTCGCGATGACGGCCACGGCGACGCGCGACCGGGAAGCCGCCCGCCTCTTCGCCCAGCTCGAGGAGGGCATCCTCGGGCGCGACCAGCATGCGACGCGGCAGACGCTGCTCGACCTGCTGGAGGCGGGGCGCGATCCCGTCGAGATCCTGAGTGAGACCGTGCGCACGCACGGGCCCTACACGAACGTGCCCTACCACCAGCGGGTCGACGGCGGCGTGATGCGCTTCGTGAACAACGACCACTGCATGCTCAGCTCGCGCACGAGCCTGAACCTGCCGCGCTACCTGCCAGACGAGCTGAAGCACCTGCCCCTCGCGCAGACGCTCTGGTACGTGCCCACGGGGCTGGATCCATGGAACCAGCTCATCGGGCGGATGCCCGGGCACTACGGACGTCGCACCTACAAGGCGGTACCGGGCGTCGAACCCCCACCCCCGGAGCGCCACTGGGAAGACCAGGAGCCGCTGCACCTCGAGGGCACGTTCGAGGAGCGGCTGAACGAGTGGCTGACGCTGGTGGAGCGGGGCGAGGTGGTCCGCGCCTACCGCGTCTTCCTCGGGCTGTTCGAAGAGACGGAGCGGCGCAAGGAGCTGCTGGCGCAGCTCGTCTTCGCCGGGCTCATCGACGTGCAGGGGCGGCTGCTCTACAACCGCTCCTACACGACCGGGCACAAGGCCTACCGGGCCCGTGCGACGGTCGAGCTGGGGCAGGCCGTCGGGTGGGAGAACGCCCACCACGTGCTCTATGCGGGCGTGCTCGACGTGGCCGTGGGGCCGCGCTGGCACTCCGAGTACGAGATGGCCTGCCAGGTCGAGCTGTACCGGCTACGGGAGGAGCTTCCCAGCTCATCGATCGACCCGACGCCGGGCGCGAGCCGCGACATGGAGCTGTTCGCAAACGACAGCGTCCTCTCGGAGCCAGAGGCGGAGGGCCTCATCCGGGCGCTCACGACGATGCCGGAGCCGGACTACATCGAGCAGATCGTGGCGCTGCTGCTGGCGGGACGCGGTCCGCGCCAGATCCTGGACACGATCCAGGTGGCGGCCGCGAACGTGATCCTGGAGACGGTCGTGCCGGACGAGTTCTCGATGCCGCAGCACGCCTACGAGTACACGAACACCGTGCGCTGGTTCTACGACACCTTCGAGCACCCGCACCGCACGAAACTGCTGTTCGTGGCGGGGTCGTTCGTGAACCAGGCGGCGCGCTGGATCGCGAACCTGAAGGGTCACGGGCGACCGCTGGTGGCGCCGCCGAAGGGCTACGACTCACTCTCCGGCGACCAGTTGCTGTCGCGGCTGGACGATGCCCTTATGGCGCTGGACAAGGTGGAGAGCGTGGCGTGGACGCAGGCCTACCTCGACGCCGGGTTCGGACGCTCGCCGCTGGTGCGAACGCTGACGACGGCCGCGGTGAAGCACGGCAACGACCCACACAACCAGGAGATCGGTCTCTGCCTGACCGAGGACTATGGCCACTCGACCTCGTCGCGGCGGGACACGCTGCTGCTGGCGAGCGCCTGGCACACGGCGGGGCACCGCAAGTACGGCGACTCGCTCGAATCGTACCGGCGCTTCGCGGAGGCCATCGGCGTGAGCGCGAGCGGTGAGGGACGGGGCGAAGGAGACCCCCAGGAGGCGGTGCTCGACCAGATCGAGGAGCTGCCGGAGCCGGTCTCGCCCGGGGAGTAACCGCCGGGCCGCCCCCTACCCAGACCTTCCCCAACTGTTCAGAATAAGCGCGCTTGTCGCGGGAAGAGTTGACGCGTCCCGCGACCGTGGAGGAAGCGTGTGTCGCTTGGGCGACTGGGCAAGCCGATCCGGATCGCGATTGGCATCGCTATCAGCCTCTTCCTCGTGTGGCTCCTCCTTCGCGACGTTCACCTGGGCGATGTGGGACGGACACTGGCGAAGGCGGATGCGCGCTACCTGATCCCGATCGCGCTCGTGTTCTTCACGCGGTACTGGCTGCGGGCCATCCGCTGGAAGATCCTGGTCGAGCACCTGAAAGCGGTCACGACCCGCCGCGCCTTCCCGCGCGTGATCCTGGGGCAGGCGGCGAACATGGCGCTGCCGTTCGGGCTGGGCTACGTGCTCATGATCCAGGTGACGGCGCGCAAGTTCGGCATCGGGCGGCTTGAGCTGCTGGGGGCGGAGGCGCTGGAACGCGTCATGGACGGGTTCGTGTTCGCGCTGCTGATGGCGGTCGCCATCGCGACGCTGACCATCGGAGACGGCTTCACGGGGCTGGGCGCTTTCATGCTCTTCGGCACGCCCGCGGGAATCGGGCTGGCCTGGTTCCTCACGAGGGACCGCGGCGAGCCACCGTCCGCGATCGGCTGGCGGGGCCTGCTCGCGAATCCCAGGGTCGAGCCTTTCCTGCGTGGCCTGCGGTCGGTACAGAGCGGCAAGCAGACCGGCAATGTGCTCGTGCTTACCGCCGCCATCTGGATGAGCGAGGCGCTCCTCTACTGGGCGGTGGCGGCATCGCTGGGCATCAGCCTCAACTTCTTCGTGCACATCTTCGTGGTGGCGGCGGCGAACATCGGCGCGGGCATCCCGCTGGCGCAGGCGAGCGTGGGGCTCGCCTTCCTCGCAAAGGAGGCGCTGGTGGCGCTGGGCGAAACGCAGGATGCGGCGCTCGCGTACGCCGTGGGAGTCGAGGCGATCATCATCCTGCCGGCAGTCTTGCTGGCCCCGCTGGCGGCCTGGGACATGCGTCTGAGCTGGGGCGACGCCATCCCCCGTTTCGGAGGCAAGCCGCCCCAGCCCGCGGTCGCCATCAACAGGGCGCGTCGTGCCCTGGAGGGGCAGTGAGCCCGATCAAGCGCGACCCTTCCGTCGACGACTCGCTCTTCTGGGAGATGGCGGAGCCGCTGCTTGCCTCGGGAGAAGCGGAGGAAGGCACGATCATGGGCTTCCCCTGCCTCCGGGCGCGGGGCGGGGGGTTCCTGGCGATGGCCGAGTACCGAACGGGCGATATCGTCGTGAAGGTTCCCGCGGGCAGGGTCGACGAGCTTGTCGCCGAGGGAACGGGCCTGCCCTTCGCGCCCGCCGGACGGCGCTTCCGCGAGTGGGTTCAGGTTCCCGGACGGGACATCGAGCTATGGCAGGAGCTGCTCGACGAGGCGCGGGAGTTCGTCGGCGGCGGGTCCGCGTGACCGTCGCGGCGTTCTCAGCGGGGGCCCGAGACTTCCTGCGCGAACTGCCGACGCGCGACAAGGCCTGGTTCAATGCGAACCGCTCCGACTACCAGGCGTTGATCGCGGAGCCGGCGAAGGCGTTCGTCGAGGCGGTAGCCGCCGAGCTCCAGACCGAACTGTCACCGGCGATCGTGGGCGTGCCGCGCGTCAACGGCTCCATATCGCCCATCAACCGCGACATCCGTTTCTCGGCCGACAAGACCCCCTACAAGGACCACCTGCTCTTTCGCTGGTGGGAGGGCGAGGAGAAGAAGACGGCGCCGACGCTGTTCGTGCGGCTTGCGGCGGACGAAGTGGGGTTCGCGACGGGCGCGATGCCGCCCTCGCTCGACCACTGGCGGGAACTCATCGACACGGAGAGCACCGGCGCCCCGCTGGCCACCGCGATCGAGGCGCTGGTCGCCGCGACGAAGGCGGACGTGGCGGGGGCCGACTACAAGCGCGTCCCGAAGCCGTTCCCGGCGGACCATCCCCGCGCCGACCTGCTCCGGCACAAATGGCTGCAGGTGCGCTGGTCCGCGCCGTTCCCCGGGGACGTGGGGGAGGCGGAATTCGCGGGGTGGTGCGCGAAGGAACTCCAGCGGTGCGCAGACGTTCACCGCTGGCTCGTGGCCAACCTGTAGGGGCTACTCCACCGGCGTCAGTTCGACGTGGAGCTCCTTGAGCCCGCGCAGGACGAAGCCGGGCAGGTGCGTGAAGTCGTTGGCGCCGGGAACGAGGTCGAAGCGCTCGACGCGGTCGAGCATGGTTTCCCAGGTGATGTTCTGCTCGAGGCGGGAGAGGCCGGCGCCGGGGCACATGTGCTCGCCCTGCGAGAAGGCGACGTGCTTGGCGGCGTTCGATCGCTCGAGGCTGAAGTCGTCCGGTTCGGGGAACTCGTCGCCGTCGCGATTGGCGGCGGCGAACCGGAGGTGGAGGACGGAGCCGGCGGGAATCTTGACGCCGCGCAGCTCCTCGTCCTGGACGGTTCTGCGGAAGAGTCCCTGGGTGGGAGACTCCAGCCGCAGCGTTTCCTCAACGAAGAAGCGCACGCGGGAGCGGTCTTCCTTGAGCCGGGGCCAGACGGTGGGGTCCTGCGTGAGCAGCCAGAGGGCGGAGGTGAGGGCGAAGGTCGTGGTCTCGTTCCCGCCGATGTAGAGGTGGGAGATGATGCCGATGACCTCTTCGTTGCTGAGGGGGCGCTCGCCCGCGAATTGCGCCCGCGCGGCGAGGTGCGAGAGCACGTCTTCCCCGGGGTTGGCGCGGCGCTCATCGATGAAGCCCTCGATGTACTTCTGGAACTCCACGCCCTTCTCGGCGAGGTACATCTGCTCCTCGTGGGTAAGGCCCAGCTTGAAGGGCATAACCCAGGCGTTCGACCAGACACGGAGCTGCGGGATGTCCTCCAGGGGGAAGCCGAGCATGAGGGTGATCACGCGCACGGGCAGGGGCACGGCAAAGTCCTCGACGAATTCGACGCGGCCCTTCGCCACGACATCGTCGACAAGCTCCTCGATGGTCGCGGTGATCATCTCGCGCTGGCGGGTCGCGCCCGCAGGGGAGAAGAAGGGGTCGACGAGCTCGCGGTAGCGGCGGTGCTCGGGGGGATTGGTGCTGAGGGGCTGGAGGCGGGGGTAGCCGTGCTCTTCGTGGTAGGCCTTGGCCTCGTCGCTCATGAGCAGTCCGTGGCTCCCGGTGGAGTTGTGGGGGAAGCGATCGGGATTGCGCACGATCCAGGCGATGTCCTCGAACTTGGAGACGAGGTACATGTCCTGGCCGGGGATGGGGTAGACGGGGGCCTGGTCGAGGATGGCGCGATAGGAGGGGTACCAGTCTTCCTGCGTCTCGGGAGAGAAGAGGTCGACGTCGTCGATGCTGAGGGTCATCGCGTACCTCGCGGGGTGGTCGGTGGTCGGTGGGAGTGTACAGGGGGGCGATCAGGCGGGGGCGAGCGTGCGGGTAAGCCAGTCGAGCATGGCCTCGGCTCCGTCACGCCAGTTGGCCTCCAGCATGATGTCATGGGCGGTGTCGTCCAGGAGGGTGAGGTCGGCGCCGTAGTCCCTGGCGGTGGCGCGCAGGGCATCCTCCGGGATGAGGCGGTCGTTGGCCGCGGCGAGGATGAGCATGGGCGTACCGCGGATACGGCCGGCGTCGGGTGCACGGCCCAGCTGCTCTAGGGCGGAGCGGAAGGACTCCGGCCCCAGCCGGGCCCAGTAGCGGCGCACGGTCTCCCTGTCCATATCGGGGGAGAAGACGAGGCCGTGGCAGCGCTCGGGTGTGGAGAAGAGGGCGTACGGCTCCAGGGTGAGCCAGAACTTGAGGAACGGCCACGGATCCCGCAGGGACCACCGAAGGGCCGTGCGCCTCATCCCCCGCCTGGGCGTGGGCGCCACGAGCACAGTTCCCGGCGCCTCATGCCGTTCGAGGTACTTCTGCACGACGAAGCCGCCGAGCGAGTGCCCGATGACGACCGGTTCGCCTGGCAGGTCCGAGGCCACGCGTTCGACATCGGTCACGTAGCTGGCGATGGAGGTCCAGCGGAGGCGTTCGCCGCCGCCACTCCCGCCGTGGCCGCGCAGGCTGAGGGCGTAGGCGTCGAAGCCGTGCCCGGCGAAGAACGGCAGGAAGTGCTCGTCCCAGCACCAGGCTGCGTGACACGAGCCGTGGACGAAGAGCAGGGGCGGGTAGTCCGAGCCTCCCTCGCACTTGCGGACTATGACCTCGAGCTCGTGCGGCATCGGATTCTCCCCAGGCGTCCGGGCCTACTCAGGGTCGAACTGTATCCAGAGCTCGACAGGCGAGCGGAACCCGCCCGAACCGAGGGTCGGCGAAGTGATGCCGGGGTGCGTGGGGAACTTCGGACGGGGGTTCTTCATCGCTTCGAGCAGGCGCGTGCTGGCGATGATCGCCTCCTGGCGGGCCATGGCGTAACCCATGCAGAAGTGCTGCCCCATGCCGAAGCCGAGGTGGCCGTGCTTTCCGTCGGGGTAGCGCCCCGAGCGCAGCTCGCGGCCCATGTGCAGGTCTTCGCGGAAGATGTCAAAGGTGTCGGGGTCCTTGAAGACGCGCTCGTCGCGGTTTCCGGCGCCGAGGAGCAGGGTGATGCTCGTGCGCTCGGGGATGACCTCGCCGTGCAGCTTCACCTCGCGCGTGGTGAAGCGGTACTGGAAGTGGACGACCGGGTCGTAGCGCATCATCTCGGTGAAGACGTTGGTCCAGAG
>LXNI01001571.1_pt1 | contig 19001 bp, 17 predicted proteins | sample 809091 | NCBI WGS metagenome assembly LXNI01 (sample SAMN04870527, study PRJNA318959) | sponge metagenome | biome: 01000161; feature: marine sponge reef; material: water | host: Sarcotragus foetidus | place: Greece: Milos, Mediterranean Sea | collected 2013-05-29 | depth 5-7 m | reverse complement strand
TCGTAGCCGTCATTGTCGGTTGGCGAAGGCGTGTCGGCATCGTCGTCGTCGTCGCTGTCGTCCTCTTCGACGTCCAGAGTCGGGCGGGAACTCATCACGATTGGTTCAGTGCTGCCGCGGCTGCCAGAAGCGAAAGCGGTGCTAATTCCGCGAGAGGCCAGCACCATTGCCAGCACCAATGTGCCAGCATACCGAAGGATTTTGAACATCGCTGTCCTCCTAGGCCAGACTGGGCAAGGGATCGCCTGGTCTGCATTGGAGCTGCTCGGACAGTTCTTCGCCTTAAGGGCGCACATCCGGCAGCATGTGAAACACAGCGTGAAGAACTCTCGTTATCACTAAGTTCGACCAGCGGCATTCTTCCGCATGGTGCCAGTCAACTAGCTCTGGCAGGCCGGTGGAACTCTTAGACTTATTTTAGCAACGGTTCATTCAGGAAATGTGAAGGAGGTGTTTCGATGTTGTTCAAATCGTGGATTTTGGAAGCAGAATGGTAAATCGTGTGCCCTTCCCAGGGGTAGATTCGGCCCGAATCTCGCCGTCATGCGCTACGACAATCGCCCTCGCGATGGCCAGACCGAGGCCGGACTGAGCCTGCCCGTTGCGATGACGGGAGCCGTCGACTTTGTAAAAACGGTCAAAGATGTTGTCCATCTCCTCGGGAGCAATGCCTGTCCCGGAATCTGTCACGTGGAGGGAAACTGTGCTGTCACGGCACTCTCCACTAAGAATTATTTCACCCTGCGACGTGAACTGCAATGCATTGGCTACCAGATTGTCGAGGACCTGCGTCATTCGTTCAACATCAACTGCTACGGAGGGCAGCGTGTCAGGGGCATCTACGCGTAGCTTGATTCCTTTCTGGCGTGCCGAAACCACATGAGCCAATCCGGTCCGTTCAAGAAGGGCCTTGGGATCTATGATGCGGCGGTCGAGGGTCAACTCGCCCGCATCCGCCAAAGAAAGGGTACGCAGATCTTCCACGAGATGTTGCAAATGGACCACTTCCATGTGGAGTAGGTCGTACAGCTCCTGCCCGCCCTGGATGGAGCCGTTGCAGAGTCCTTCGGTATAGCCTCGCAGAATGGTTAGCGGGGTACGCAAGTCGTGAGCTATGTCTGCAGTCATTTGGCGTCGCAGACGACTAGCCTCGGCCAGGTCATTACTCATTTTGTTGAAGGAGGTCGCCAGTTTTCCGATTTCATCCTGCACGTGCGTTTCGACCTGCATGCCAAGTTGGCCGGCGGCCATTTCATCGGTGGCAGTTGTAAGATCGCGTAAGGGGCGTGTGAGCGCACGGGAAAGCATGACGCCCAACGCCAGGGCCAACAGGGCTGCTATCACTGCGGCCAGGACCGTTGCCTGACTTACACTGTAGAGGAAAAAGCTTTCGGGAGAGAAGCCTGGAAGTCCCTCGTCGGGGAAGATGCGATTCATGAAATACGCGGTTCCGACAAGCTCGTTGTCATGAATGACGCCAATTCCTTCACCTAACTCGAGTGAAACGGTGTCACGGCCGACTTGATCTGAGATTGGTGAATAGATGATTTCCTGGTTGCTATCAGCAAGGACGACAAGCTGACTAAGAAAGCTCAGAGAAGGTTCATTTTTCAGCCACTGCTCAATCCCTTCCCAGCTGTAATTGTGTTCCTCGTAGAAACCAAGTAGCAGCACAGCCACGACCGAGTCGCCGCTCTGCTGGGAGACAAAGCGATTAAATTCCAGGCGGGTACGCTGACCGCTGATTACGGCAACAAGCAGTGCGCCTGTAACGCCTACAGCCAGGAACGCCAGAGTCAACTTTACCGCCAGAGAGCGGATCATTCAGTTCGCCTCCGCTGCAAAGCGGTAGCCCATGCCATAGACGGTCTGAATATAGCGCGGCTTGCTTGGAACTGGTTCGATCTTTGTGCGCAGGTTGCGAATGTGCACGTCGATGGTTCTCTCGTAGCCTTCGTAAGCATCACCGCTGACCGATTCCAACAGATCCAGGCGGGAGAATGCACGTCCTGGGGAAAGCATAAATGTCTCCAGCAGATCGAATTCAGAAGGCGTGAGTGCGACTGGATTGCCGTCGACGTTTACGGTACGCCCGGCACGGTCAAGGGTGATATCGCCTACACGGAGCAGTTCAGGTAAGTGGGACGGTTGCCCCGCTCGCCTAAGCACGGCGCGCACGCGTGCGATCAGCTCCTGTATGCCGAATGGTTTGGTGACATAGTCGTCGGCGCCAAGCTCCAGGCCGGCGACCTTATCGCTTTCTTCCATTTTGGCGGTAAGAATAATGATTGGAGAATCTGACTCCTGCTTAAAGAGCCGAAGGAAGTCATAGCCTCCCATCTTAGGCATCATCAGGTCGAGGAGAACCAGGTCCGGTTTTTCGTAGCGCGCGACGAATAGTGCATCGCTGCCGTTGGCGGCTTCGACGACGCGATAGCCCTCTCGCTCCAGATAAAGGCGGACCATTTCCCGCAGTTTGACTTCATCGTCAATTACAAGGATTGTTTGGGGCAAATGATTTCCTCTCCCTTCTGTTGAGGAGTCACTTTTTTTGGCGCCAAGTGCGTAGGCCGCCAGTCCGCTAGCAACCTTGTAAAAGCAGCGTACGGTCTACAGCCCTATTTTCGCACAGAGTTGTTCAGAAAGTATGAAGGAAAACTGAAGATCTGGCTAAAGGTTTCGAAACCACTCTGCAATTCTAAATTTATTTGAAACTACTAAGCCATATACAGTGTCTGTCTTGACCAGCCCTTTATCCCGGCCGCCATTCAGGCTATCTGATTGCGTATTCGGTTGGCGGCAGCCAGGTTGCTGGAGCCGCACGGCTGGAATGAGCACACAAGGTCGGTGAGCGATGGTTTTGTAGGGGGGCGTTGCGGGGGCGCAGCCCCTGCACAAGGGAGGGCCGAAGGCCCGACCGCCCGGAACTGCAGTGGTCAGTGGTCAGTGATCTGAGACTGCGGCGATTGATTGAGGATATGAGTGAGAAGAAAAGTGAGGAGAGAGTCGTCTTTGCTCGCCTCGCTCGGGATCGCAGATTAGTTGTGCTTGAGTAGTTTCACTTATTTTCCCTGGGAGAGGCGAGACAGATGGCAGCGACGAGCAGCGGCACGGGGCATGAGAGAGACCTGTCTACGGCTTCGGCAACGTCAGGCGCGCAATTCTCACTCCTGTCTCCTCCGCGCGCGCTGTTCATGTTGGAACGCCCGTCGGGGCAAGCACGATTCGGCGGCTCAGGGCTGGCGGTCGCCGCATTGCATGTGAAAGTCGGTAGGCGCCCCCAAGGCGAATGTCCTTCCAGGCAAGCGGCCCTGCGGCGGATTTTTTTGTACACACGACTGGACGCGTAACGCCCACGTGGAGACCCAAGCCTTTGCTCGTCCCCGGCGCGTATGTTGGCGAATTTCGGCTGTGGTACAATGCTGGCTGGGTAAGGAAAAGGCACTCGTTCCGGAAGACAATAGAGTGTTAGCCCATCCAAAACCATAGCTAACATCGCGACCATGGAAAGGGAGTGAAGACATGTCACAAGTGGCGATAGGTATGCACCGACACATCCGCTCTTCGATACATTCGGCGGTTGAAGGCCTTTCGGCCAAGCAACTGCTGTCAATGCCGCCGGGATTCGACAACAATATTGCCTGGAATCTGGGGCACCTTGTGGTCGTGTTGCCGCGACTGGTGTACCGCCCCAGCGGGCTTCCTCTGCCTGTGGACGAGGCGATGGTGCCGCTTTACCTGCCAAACACATCGCCGGCGGACTGGGAAACCGAGCCGGATGCCGAGGCGTTACCGGCGATGCTGATGGCCCAATTGGAGCAACTGGAGGCCGACTACGCGGACGGCCGATTTGGCGAAAACGAGTTTAGCCAGCTCACGACCGGTTCAGGCATAAGTATTTCCGACGTTGACGGCGCGCTTGTCTTTAACACCTACCATGAGGCGCAACACTTCGGCTTCATTCAGGCACTGATCAACGTTGTAGGGTAATTAGAATGGGTGAAGTCGTAATCGTCAGCGCAGTGCGCACGCCGATAGGCAGGATTCGCGGCGCGCTGGCTTCTGTGCGGCCGGATGATCTGGCGGGGCTGGTCGTCCGCGAAGCTGTATTGCGGGCGGAGGTGGAGCCGTCAGAGATCGAGGAGGTTTACCTTGGCTGCGCCAATCAGGCGGGCGAGGACAACCGCAATGTGGCACGCATGGCCGCGTTGCTGGCGGGGCTGCCGCAGGAGGTGGCGGGCGTAACGGTGAACCGCCTTTGCGCCAGCGGTCTCACTGCCGTGAATCAGGCGGCGCGGGCGATATTGTGCGGTGAGGGCGATGTCTTTGTCGCCGGCGGGGTGGAGAGCATGACGCGTGCGCCCTATTCGATACCCAAGAACCCCACCGGTTTTGGACCGTCAGGCAACATTACGGGCTATGATACGACCCTTGGCTGGCGCTATCCCAATCCGGCGATGGAGGCACTCTTCCCGCTGGAAGCGATGGGAGAGACTGCTGAAAATATCCATGACATGAGTTGTGCGGCCAACATTGCAGGCGGCGAAATCAGCCGCGCGGAGCAGGACCGCTTCGCGTTGCAGAGCCAAGAACGTACTGTCCGCGCAATCAGTGAGGACCGTTTTCACAGGGAAATTGTGCCCGTAGAAATCCCCCAGAGAAGGGGTGAATCGGTTGTGTTCGGGACTGACGAGCACCCGCGCTACACCAAGACGGATGACGGCTACGAGCTTGCAACCAGCATGGAAGCACTGGGAAAGTTGAGACCGGCTTTTCGCGAGGGAGGTACGGTGACAGCCGGCAATTCCAGCGGGCTGAATGACGGCGCGTGCGCGTTGGTTTTGATGTCGAGGAGCAGGGCAGATGCACTGGGAATCCAACCGTTGGCGCGTTGGGTTGCCTCGGCCGCGGCCGGCGTCGATCCCCGCGTAATGGGTTTGGGACCGGTTTCTGCTGCGCGCAAGGCACTGGCGCGGTCGGCGCTATCGATCAACGAGATCGATCTTGTCGAAATCAATGAGGCCTTCGCTGTGCAGACGTTGGCGGTATTGCGGGAGCTGACGTTGAGTGAAGCTGTCACGAATGTTAACGGCGGTGCGATTGCGCTGGGGCATCCATTGGGTTGTTCGGGCGCCCGCATACTGACGACGCTTATACATGAGATGCGGAGACGTGCTGAGGCAGGAGAGACCTGCCGGTTCGGCTTAGCGACTTTATGCGTGGGCGTGGGTCAGGGTGAGGCGACTGTGGTAGAGAGGGTTGAACAGTGAATCAGGTACCGCAGATTACGCCGTCCCAGGCTGCGGCTCTTGTTGGGTCAGGAGACACGATTCTGGTAGGCGGGTTTGGCATGACCGGCAATCCTACGCAGATATTGCACGCGCTGGCGGAGACGGAGGTGTGCAAGCTGACCTATATCGCCAATAATGTTGGCGAGGTGGGCCTGGGCGGAGGGCGGTTGTTGCGCAATGGGCAGATCAAGAAGGCAATCGGCTCATTTTTCACCAGTAATCCGGAGGCGGTTGCGGCGGCACAGACGGGTGCGATCGAGTTTGAATTGATGCCGCAGGGGACTTTGGTCGAAGCGATTCGCGCGGGCGGCGCCGGGTTGGGAGGATTCTTTACGCCGACGGCTGCGGGCACGGTTCTGGCCGAAGGGCGGGAGACGAAGTGCATTGACGGGCGCGAGCATGTCTTTCAGCCGGCACTGCGGGCGAAAGTGGCTCTCATCCGGGCGTGGAGCGCGGATACGGCCGGGAACCTTGCCTATCGGATGACGGAGCAGAATTTTAACAGAGCGATGGCCACTGCCGCGGATTTGGTCATTGCGGAGGTTGAGGAGTGCGTTCCCGCCGGGGAGCTGCCGCCGGAGAGCGTTCATACGCCCGGCTGCTATGTTGACTACCTGGTGCCGGTAAAGACGACGGAGGCCGATCTGGGTTCTTCGGCGTCGATTGCAGATAGTGGCAAGAAGGCAGACGATGCTCGCATGAGGTTAGCGCGCCGGGCGCTGGCCGAGTTGAAGCCGGGGGACATCGTCAACCTGGGGGTGGGAATTCCGACGCTCGTGGCCGATCTAATCACACCGGAGCACGGAATAATACTTCATACTGAGAACGGCATGTTGGGGGTGGGTCCTGCGCCGTTGAGCGGCGGGGCGATGGAATACCCGATCAACGCCAGCAAGATCCCGGTGACAGCGCTGCCTGGAAGCAGCTATTTCGACAGCGCCGACTCTTTCGCGATGATTCGCGGCGGTCATGTGGACGCGGCGATCATGGGTGGCCTGCAGGTTGACGAGCGGGCCAATTTGGCCAACTGGGCAGCGCCTGGGAGGCCGCTGCTGGGCGTGGGGGGAGCAATGGATTTGGCAACGGGAGCCAAACGTTTGATTGTTACCATGACCCATGCCAGCCGTGACGGCCAGTCTAAGATTTTGCCGGCGTGTACCTTGCCGCTGACCGCGACGGGCGCTGTAGATATAGTCATCACCGATCTGGCCGTTTTTCGATTCTACGAAGGGCGCCTGACTCTGACCGAGTTGATGGAGGGCACGTCGCTGGAGGAGGTCCGTGCCAAGACGGCGGCGGCATTTGAGATTGCTCTTGAGGGCTGAAACGATAGGATAGTAGCGATAGGCCTTCGCCTTGCGGTTTGATAACAGAAAGGAAGCGCAGTTGAAGCAAACATATTTCCCAATTTTGATGGCGGCGTTGGTAGTCCTGTTGCTGGCTGCCTGTGAAACGATTGAGGGCACAGTGGATTCCGCCGAAGAGGCCGCTCATGAACCGGCCGCGCGGAGCGTGGTCACGCCTGGCAAGGCGGAGGAGCCAAGCCAGGCGGAAGATGGCGGCCAGGATTTCCCTATAACAGTGGAGTATTTTACGCCGTCGCAGACCAGGGGCCCTTCTATCCGGTCCAGAAGCCTGAAGATGTGGACAACGACCTTTTCGTTTTGGAGGGTGCGGCGGGCAGGCCGTCGGGCGAGATATTGGCGTTTGGCGGCAGGTTGTACGACAGCACGGGAATGCCGGTGCCCGGGGCCGTGATCGAGATTTGGCAGACCGACGACAACGGGGTCTACCTGCATCCGGGCGACCCTGACAGTTCGCAGAGGGACGTAAACTTTCAGTCTTACGGTGAGGCGATTACAGGGGAGTACGGAGGCTTCAGCTTCAGGACGATCATGCCGGGCGGATACGATTCGCGTCCCAGGCACATCCATGTAAAGGTTGGATTGGATGGACGGGACCTTTTGACCACTCAGTTCTACTTCAGTAACGACGCCGAAGCTTCCCAAGACAGAATATTCGCGGGAGCAGGAGAGGAAGTAAGTGCATTGATTATGGCGGTCGAAGAAGGGTTTGACGATGACGGCAATCCAGCGCTGATCGGAAGGCGCGATATAATCCTGCGTACTGAAGTGTCGGAATAGTGGGACGCAGCCAGGGAGAGGGATGACATGAGTTTGAGCAGTTTGGGGAATCCTAAATATATCGCGTTGGAGACGTTTCGCAAGGGCGGGGAAGGCGTCAAGACGCCGGTCTGGACTGTGCAGAAGGATGGCAAGCTGCTTGTTTGGACGCAGGGAGACAGCTGGAAGGTCAAGCGAGCCCGCAACAATCCGCGTGTGCGTGTGGCCAAGTGTGACATGAGGGGCAACGTAGAGGGACCTTGGGTAGAAGGCGTGGTTTCGTCAATTTCCGACGAAGACGACGTGAAGAAGATGATGGCGCGCGAACTCAGGCGGAAGTATCCTTTCATGGTTCTATTTGTCTCGCTTGTAGCCTTCGTGCGCAGAGAGAATAGGGGGCAGGTGGTTGTAGAAATTGAGGACGTATAGGACGCAGGCCTTGTTGGCAGGGCGCGCTGAAAAATGCGAATCGCGTTCTGAGGACTGTGCCGATGATGTACATGAAGTGCTCATTTTGCTTGGTCACGTGGTTAACCAATTTGAATCAGGAGCCCTTAGCCCTATGAAAGCCGTGATGGTGATGTTCGACACTCTTAACCGGCATATGTTGCCGCCTTACGGTTGCGACTGGACTCATGCCCCGAACTTCGCTCGCTTGGCGGAGAGAACGGTTACATTTGATAACTGCTACGTCGGCAGCATGCCATGCATGCCGGCGCGGCGAGAGATGCACACTGGGCGCTACAATTTCCTGCATCGCAGCTGGGGGCCCCTGGAGCCATTCGACGATTCGACGCCCGAAATTTTGTCGGAAAACGGTGTCTACACGCATCTGAGCACAGATCACCAGCACTATTTTGAAGACGGCGGGGCTACTTATCATACGCGTTACGATAGTTGGGATTTTCATCGCGGCCAGGAAGGGGACGCCTGGATAGGACAGCTGGAGGATCCAGTAGTCCCAGAAAATATTATCAGGAAGACAGCGGCCAGCAATATTCCTCGCCGGGAGGGAGAAAAACGCAGGAATGGAGATACGAGCCGCCAGGACTGGATCAACCGGGCGGTGATGGACAGTGAGGAGAAGCAGCCGCAGGCCAAGACTTTCGGCGCGGGTCTGGATTTTATGCGACGCAATCACGAGCAGGACAACTGGTTCCTGCAGGTGGAGACGTTTGATCCCCACGAACCCTTTTTCACGCAACAGAAGTACAAGGACCTGTACCCGCACGAATATAACGGCAAACTGTTTGACTGGCCGCCGTACCGCAAGGTGGAGGAGACGGAAGAGGAGGTGCAGCACTTGCGTTACGAATACGCGGCGCTGCTCAGCATGTGTGACGAGTATCTGGGGAAGGTGCTGGACCTGATGGACGGTTTGGACATGTGGGATGACACGATGCTTATCGTGTGCACGGATCATGGATTTCTGTTGGGAGAGCACGACTGGTGGGCAAAGATTGTTCCCCCTTTTTACAATGAAGTTGCGCACACGCCACTCTTTGTCTGGGATCCTCGCAGCCGAGTGGCAGGCGCGCGCAGGGCGCAGCTAACCCAGATGATAGACCTGCCGGCGACGCTACTGGAATATTTCGGTGTTGCGCGACCGCCAGACATGCAGGGATTGCCTCTTGGCAGTGTCATTGCCGACGACGAGCCGACGCGCGATGCGGTGCTGTTTGGCGTACACGGCGGACATGTGAATATCACAGATGGACGCTTTGTATACATGCGTGGGCCTGTTGATCCGTCGCACAACGAGCCTTTATACAATTACACGCATATGCCAAATCATATGCGGGGCCGCTTTGCGGTGCAGGATCTGCAGGATATCCAGTTGGCAGAACCTTTTTCCTTCACGAAGGGGTGCCGGACCATGAAGATCGCATCGGGCCAGGTTTTCGATGCTCCGCCCCGCTACACGATGCTATTCGACTTGGAAACGGATCCAGGGCAGGAGAGCCCCATCAATAATGTGGCGGAAGAGGCCAGACTGTCGGCGCGCATGGCAGAGCTGATGCAGGCCAATGATGCGCCGCCTGAGCAGTTCGAAAGGTTGGGATTGGCGGTTGAGGAGGTGGGGTAGGGCGCACGCAAAGAGGCGCCGTACGCATTCTTGTGCGTCGGCGCCTAAGTAGGCTGAGTTGATTCTTTGGGAGATTCGAATTGATTCGGCCTCTGAGAAGCTGAGGCTGGCCCAGATTACACGCTGATGAAGCGTTTTTCTCTCAGGCGGGCGGACTTGCCTTGCCGCTCTCGCAAGTAGTAGAGCTGGGCGCGGCGAACTTTGGTCTTGCGGAGTACTTCGACTTTTTCCACATTCTTGCTGAAGAGTGGGAAAGTGCGCTCAACGCCGACGCCATGGGAGCCGGTACGACGCACGGTATAGGTCGCGCCTGCGTCCTTGCCGCCGCGTTTGGAGATTACTACTCCCTGAAACACCTGAATTCTTTCGTTTCGTCCTTCGGTAATGCGCTGGTGAACACGAACGGTATCACCGGGATCGATATCAGCCATGCCTGCCGGCATTTCCGGTTGCAGGGAAGCCATCAAAGCGTTTGTCATTTCACACCGCCTTCTTTACTGAACTGTCTTCGCCAGGCACTGTGGTAGTGACCATGCCTGAGCCGACGATACTTTCCCTGTTCCAGCCCATGTGATACCTGGGACGACGCGGGAGAAAGCCTCTATGTTTGGACCCGGAGGAAACCTTCCCTCCTGGACATCTCTTACTCGCACACAGCCACCAAGTCTACCACAAGGGCGGCGGCGCGCCAAAATTTTGGACACTAGAGTTCGGCGCGAACTGCATGTACGCCTTCCACCATATTGCTCAGCTTTTGTTTGGCGGCCCAGCGGGCGGTCTGGCTGAGTCCACAGTCAGGCGCGAAGGCCAGGCGGCCGGCGGGAGCGAACTCCAGGCAGCGGCGGACCGTTGCTGCAACGTGCCGGGAAGGTTCGATAAAGTAGCTCTTCACGTCGATGATTCCGACCGCAACATCCTTCTTTTCGGCGATCAGACCAATCACTTCCAACTCGGCGTACTCCCGGTTTGCCATTTCGACATGGATTTCGTTTACGGCCATCTCCAGGAAGGACGGAAACATGGGCGCGTAGCGCCGGAGACCGACTGGATGGCCCTTGAAGTTACCAAAACAGAGATGGGTTGAGAGACGGCATTTGCCTACGACAGGCTCGACAGTGCGGTTGAAGATGTCGACGAAACGGTCAGGGTATTCGCGATAGGCGTAGCAACTCATGGACGGTTCGTCGACGGTTAGCTCGCGGCAGCCGGCTGCGACGAGGGCCTCCAGTTCGCGGCGTACAATCGGAAGGAGCGCCTCGGTAACTGCGTAGCGATCAGTGTACTGTTCGTTAGGAAGCAGCCTGCCGCTTAGCGTGTAAGGACCGGGCACGCTTGCTTTCAAGGTCGGCGCGGCGGCGGCGTCTGGCGCCAGCCTTTGCAGGCGTTGAAATTCTTCCACTGCGCCGAGCCCATCTGGCGCAGAGAGCTCGCCGATGATGGTGTGTTTGCCGCGCTGATCATGCGCCGGAGGACCCCAACGCCTCGGCGAGGCCGGCTCCGGCTGGATCCCTTGCAGGAATCCGTAGAATGACAGGTTGAAATCGAGCCTGGTCTGTTCGCCGTCGGTGATAACATCGGTTCCGGCTTCCAGCTGGTCGTGGACAGCGGCCACCACGGCGTCATCCACCATTTCGGCGATGTCGTCGCTGCCAAACTGATCCAAGTTGGCACTGGCAAACTCGAGCCAGGCCGGGAAAGGGTAGCTGCCAATTACGGTTGTTCTTAGAGGTATGGGTTGCATTTTGGAATCTGAATGGTCTGTTTCACCCACGGACGTTGGTCGTCGGTCCCAGGTACGCGGCAGGCTGGACTTAGTTGCAAATCAGTCGCCGTAAACGCGGCGAACTCTCCGCCTGTAGTCGTCGTACGAGGCGTCAAACTTGGCGGCGGAGGCGTCACCCGAGAAAACGCTGCTGGAAAGGACGAGGGGCGGTTTCCCCCGTTTGGTCAACCCGTCGGCTACGAGGCATTTGACGGCATTTACGACCGCGGCCGCGCCGACAGTCGAGCCCGGCCCGACCGGATCTTCGAGGCCTTCGATTGTGACCAGGGCATCGCCGGCGGGCGTTCCGTTGTCGATAGTGACATCGGCGATATCGAGGAGCTTCTTGCCGCTGCTGTGCTTGGGAGCAGACGCGGTACAGTGATCAACCGAGAGGACGGCAATAACGGGCAGGTCCAGGGCCTTGGCCTCGAGAGCCATTTCGACTACGACTTCATTGACGCCGCTATTGGAGAAGATCATGAAGCTGTCCGGGGGGCGCAGGACGAAGTTGCGCAGAATCTGCCGGGCGAATCCCTCCACATGCTCGATGAACATCGCCTGGCGCTGCCCATTGGCGCCAACGACCTGGTTGTGAAAGGTGAGCGAAAGTTCAACAATGGGATGGAAGCCGGGAAACGAGCCGTGGCTGGGATACATCTCTTCGATAAACATGCGAGAGTGGCCGGTTCCGAACAGGTGTACGAGGCCATCCCCGGCGATCGTTTCCACGCAGATATCGGCAGCGCGTTGAATGTTATCCTGCTGTGTGGCGACTATTCGCTCCAGGATGGTTTGGGCTGCATTCAGGTAGGACGATGCGGGATTCATGCAGGGTTTCAGGCTCCTGTGTTTCGCTCAGGCCAAGACGTGCGCCCTCCATACTTCGCCAGGGCAGTTGCCACTGTTCTCACCACGAGAATGGGACAGTCCCTGTGCGATCCAATGCATAGTTCCATTTCTCGATGTAGGACTCGCCAGGCAAGAATTCGTCGCCTCTATCGGCTAGTTTTTTGTGGAGAAGTGCATCCAGGTCTGCTTGCAAGGCCTGGAATTCGGCGCGGTTAACAAGATTGTTCAGCTGAAAGGGATCGTTGTCGTTGTCGTAGAGCAGCCAGGGTCCGTTAAGATCACGTGCATAGGTGTGGTTTAGCGTGCGGAGGCCCCGGTATTCGCGGCCGCCATCCACGCGCAGGAACTGACCGAAGGGATGGGGGCAGTAGATGAGAGCGGCACCGCCCGAAGGGTCCTGGCCGCCCTCGATGGTGGCCGAAAAGTCTCGACCTTCCACCGATTCAGGGATGGGGATATCACTGAGGGAAAGCAAGGTAGGGAGGATATCGGGTGTATCCAGAAGCGCATCCACGGCTCTCCCTTCTCTGCCGAAGCGCTGCGGCCAACGCAGCAGGAAGGGCACACGGATCGATTCCTCCCAGGGGCGCTGCTTCTTGACCTCGCCCTGGGAACCGAGCATGTCGCCGTGGTCCGAAGTGAAGACGAAGATCGTATTCTCGGCGAGACCTTCCTCTTCCAACGTTTGCAACAGGGAGCCAAGGCAGTCATCCAGAGCTGTGCAATGGGCATAGTAGCCGGCGATCCAGTCGCGGGCTTCTTCAGCCATTTCCGGGGGCACGTTGGGGCGCAGCTCGATGGTATCCGGATCATACATTTTCCGATAGATTTCGGGCGCGGTCTCGTACGGGGCATGGGGCGGGCCCCAGGAAAGGAGGAGGAGGAATGGCGTATCGCTCTGGCCTTCGTCCTTGCGGCCGCGCAGGTAAGACTGAACGTCTCTGGTCTGCTCGATTGCGTCGTAGCCATCCCACTTCAGTGGCTGCTCGGAATCGCCGGCGTAATAGCGTGAGTTGTTGTAGTCATGGGTGCATTCCAGGGCCTTCCAGTAGTCGAAGCCCTGACGGCTCTCGGGGGGAATGTAGTTGCTGCGGCCGCGGCCGTCGACGTGCCATTTGCCGACGTAGGCGGTGTCGTATCCGACGGCTTTGAATAGTTTGGCCATCGAGACGGCGTCGTCTGCCAGGTGCACATCATTGACGAAGACGCCGTGGGTGAGAGCGTGCTGGCCGGTTAGCAGGCAGGCGCGGGCGGGACAGCAGACGGGAATTCCGGCTACGGCATGGGTGAAGTTTATGCTTTGGGCGGCCAGGCTGTCCAGATGGGGCGTCTCTACCTGGCTGTTGCCGGCGTATCCTGTGTCCTGGACTCGCCATTGATCGGCGAAGACATAGACAATGTTGGGGCGATTCAGGGACATTGGTCGATCTCACTCACGTAGTGGTGGCTAGAGGGACACACCCAGCAGGCCGCGGGTGAATTGGAATTCGATGTTTCCTGCCCGCATCGCCTTGGGCTGGCGCTGCCCACCCAGTGCCTGTGTGAGCAGGTCGGCAAGGATTTGGGGCCAGGACTCCGGGTCTCCTTCCAGGACCGCATCCATATCGGCGGCGAACTGATTCAGCGGACTTTCGGAAGAGGTCACCTGCAGCACGGGTACGAGTGGATGGCCTTCGATTGGGTGGCTGGCCACGTATGCCAGAATCGCCTCAACGCCGACGCCGCCGAGGCCGGTCAGTGTCTCGGCCCAGTGTTCGGTTGGCGTCTCCATTATGTGAAGACCGCTCTGATCGACTGCGTCGGCCAGCGATTGACCATATTCCAGGGAAGGTAGGTGCGGGCCTTCACCGATGCTGCTGTGGAGGAATGCTTCCGCTGACAGAAGAGGGCTGTTTTCGGGCAAGACGACGGTGCCGCCGCCGGCGACTATGGCGGCGGCCAGCCTTCCCAATTGGTGTGAGACGGCGGCGGGGGGGTCGCCGGCGCTGAGCAGCCCGATGCGTACAGCAGAAATGCCGGCCGTCGTCTGCTCGGGCGGGTCGGCCGCGGCCAGGCGCTGGGCGAACCAGTCATCGACTTTGTCCAATACAGCGTCGATCCCGCCGTCCAATTGGATGCTGGCCCATCCGAAGCGGTCCAAATCCAATCCGTTTGCCTCCAGCTCGTGGCGGAAATAGTCGTTGTGCGTTTTCTCGCAACCATGCTCCAACAGCAGCGTTTCCGCCGCCTGGGGATGACGCAGATAACCCAAAACGGTTCGCACATAGAGGTCGCCGGTATGGCCGCCGGAGAACCCGCATCCTTCAGTGTGGGCAAGGGCAACATACCGCTTGAGCGAAGGTGCTGCTTCGTCGCCGCCGGCATACTTGCTGTTAAGGCGGGCAGCCGCGATTTGGCCGATCTGGCCGGAACAGAGGCTGGTTGGGAGGATCAGCCCGATTCGGTCTGCTGCAAGGCCGGCATGGGTTGCGAAGGCAGGATAGGCGAAATCGAGGGCGGGAAGTGGCGGGGCATTCTCACGAAGAGGCAAGGCGCGCCCGGCAGGCTTGGGACGGTTGCTGATCTCCTCGACGCGGCCCGGTCCGGTCTGACGCCAGTCGCGCCACAGTTGCACTTGGGCATGCCCGGCTTTTTCACCGACAGTGCGCTCGCCAGATGCAGCTTGGACGGTCAGTTCGAGGGTCTCCGCGCCGAGTTCATCCATCGGCGTACCATCCAGATAGCGGCCGGCGTTGACGTCCATGTCACCGCTGAGCAGTTCATAGCGGCGCGTTGTCGTTACAATCTTGATGGTAGGCACAAAAGGGAAATTGGTGATGGAGCCATTGCCGGTGACAAAGTAGATCATGTTACAACCGGAGGCAACCTGTCCGGCGATACTTTCCAAGTCATTGCCGGGGCTGTCCATGAAATAGTAGCCGGGTTCCTTCATGGGCGTGCCGTAGGGAATTACGTAATCGAGGCGCACATCGGGGTGGCGTTTCATGGCCGCGCCGATTGATTTGAGGACGATGTTGTAGAGCCCGCGATATTTGTTGCCGCCGGAGGGATTGCCTGCCGCGGAATGGCCATGCCAGGCGACCCGCTCCTGAAAGCGTTCAATTGTCTGGAGGAATTCAGAGGCGGTGGCGGTATCGCGTACGTTTAGCATCATGTACGGCTCTGCGCCGATAAGTTCGTCAGTTTCGGCCAAATTGGCGGCGCCACCGTAACGAATCAGTTCGCGAGCTACCCAGGAAGCGAGAGGATTGCCGGAGATGCCGGAGAAGGCGTCGGAGCCCCCGCATTGGAGAGCAAGCTTCAGTTCGGAAAGGGGCTGAGGCGTACGCGGGGTAGAATTCACCTGCTCCAGCCAGCCTTTCACGATGGCTTCCGCTTGTCCCAACCCGGCCTGAAAACCGCCCTCAAGGGTCAGGAAGGCATGGGGAACGGCATCCATCGGGTAGTCGTTTTCTGCCAAGTAGGTGCGCAGGAGCGCGTTGTCTACGGGCTCCAGGCCGTAGTCGACGCACAGCACCGCGCCGACATTTGCGTGCGTGAAGAAGCCTGCCAGCGTTCGCAGGACGGAATCGGTGTTGTTGGGGTTGTCGTGGCCGCCTTCAGTGTGGGCGACGGCCACGATGCCATCAATGTTTGTGTAGTTGTTGGCGACGCCGGCCAGGCGGGATTCCAGTTGCCTGACAAATCCCCCGGTGCGAGAGGATGTTCCCAGTAGGATGATCATGTTTCGCGTACCGACGCCCCTGCCGCCTGTTCGGGCATACCCTTCGAAGTAACTATCTTCGTCGCGGCGGGGAATCTGCTGGCCAGCGCCGAAGCTAGCGGCGTCGAGATCATAGGACTGAACGTGGTCGGCGAAATTGGCCTCGTGTGGAAGGTCAAAGTCGAGCGAGCGTACGCTCAGGGCGTCGAGCATCTCGGCGTTGCGAATGTATTCGCCGGGAGCAATGGCACGGGTCGCCAAACCAAAAGGTAGCTCCCAGGAGAGCAGGGGTCCGCCTTGGGGTATTGGCGCCACAGCAAAGCGGTGCCCTTCCATGGTTGTATAGTCCAAGGTCAGGACAGTGCCATTGAATTCAATTTGCGTTCCTGCAAGTAGCTTGCGGGTTGCAATGGCGACATTGTCGCGGGGAAGTGGTAGGCGGGCCACTTCATCGAAGGGAAATGGGGAATGGTTCTGGGACTCATGTGTCGGTGTCATCGCATCACCTTCGCAGTGTGGAGACGGGTCTGCCAACGCGGATAGCCTATCACATTTGTGGGAAAACGACAGTTTTGGACGCTGCGATTTTGCCGTTAAGGCTCTCAAATTGTCGTGGGGAGACTGTGACCTGGCGAGGCTTTCCTTTTCTATGCGAAATTAGGCACTGCCGCCCATTTCGGCGTCCAGCTGTTCGTAGAATCGAGCCATGAATTCGTGTCGTTGGGCGCCGATTTTGCGGGCGGTTGGGGTGTAGAGCGTCGCAAGGATGCGCCGCAGCTTGTATACGTACTCGTGGACCGGCGTGTATTCGGAGCCGGAAGGCTGGGCGTCATCGGGCGGCGCCTCAGCAACCGGCTGATTCCAGAGCCGGCTGTTGTGGCTACCGGTGTGGGAAAATGCCCTGGCTACGCCAATAGCTCCAATGCTGTCCAGTTTGTCGGCATCGTATAAGCATTTAGCTTCGAGCGTCTGCGGCTGGATGGAGCGGTCGCGGTAGCGGTGGGCCTGGATGCAGTGGACAACATGGTCAATGCGAGGTGCGTCCATGCCTTTCGTCCGCAGAAGGTCGGCGGCGTAATTGGCAGCGGCAACGTGGTGGGACGTGCGGACGCTGCCGGGGACGGGTAAGTCGTGGAGCAGGGCCGCCGCGCGTACGATTTCCACGTCGGCTCCCTCGGCTTGGGCGATGCGAATGCCCATCGTGGTTACACGCAGCACATGGTCAAAGTCGTGGGCGGCGTCGCCGGCGGCATAGAGCTGGCGGATTTCGGATTCGTTCAGGAGATCCGGCGCATTTGCCGAATCGACAGCGCCCCTCGTTGTGGCTGACATGTTAGACCTCTCAGGCGCTTGGTCTTTCGGTAGATTCAAGCAGTGCCCTGGCTGACATACTGTTCTATCCTGTCGAGCAGGCGACGACGAAACTCCTCCTGGCTGAATGTCTCAGCCTGGGCGCGGCAGTCGACCGGGTCATACGCGTGGGGATCGAACTGTTGGATCGCCTGGCATAGTGAATCCGGAGTCTGCTCATCAAAGAACTCGCCGGTCTTGCCTTGGAGGACCGTATCCAGGGCACCGCCACCCTGATAGGCGATTACCGGCCGGCCTGCGCTCATCGCCTCGACGGGGGCGATGCCGAAATCTTCCAAACCGGGAAAGAGGAAGGCCTTGCAGCCGCGCATGAGTTCAAGCTGGCGCTCGGGGGACTGCCAGCCGAGGAAACTGACATTCGATCCGGCTTGGGCTTCGAGCGACTGCCGTGCGCGTCCGCTGCCCACCACCAGCAGCCGTTCCTGCGGCAGCGCCTGAAATGCATTCACTGCCAGGTCGATGCGCTTGTAGGGGATCAGGCGACTGACGATCAGATAGTAGTCGCCCACCGGTACTGCGGGGTCAGGCGTGAACTGCAGTGTATTCACCGGTGGATGGACGATGGCGCTCTCGCGGCCATAGATTTCGCGGATGCGCTCCTGCACAGTGCTGCTGATAGCGATGAAGTGATCGACGCGCTGGGCTGCAGCGTAGTCCCAACGGCGCAGCATCGCGAGCAAGGGCTTGAGGCCAAAGTCCAGTAAGCCGCCAATGTTCTCGCGTTGCCGGTACTGGTCGTAGAGCCACAGGAAGCGGGTCGGGGTCAGGCAGTAACAGATGTGCAGGGCTTTCTGGTTGCCTTTGCGAGCCCTTACTCCGTGGCAGAAGCCGCTCTTGTTGCTAAGGATAAGATCGAAATCGCTCAGGTCGGTAGTCTGGAACGCGGCCGGATAGAGCGGCAGGTAGAGTTGGTGGTTTTCCGTCACCCGTGGAAGGCGCTGCATAAAAGTGGTGTGAATGGGCCAGTTCCGGTAGGCATCAGGCATCTTGTCGGGCCCGTACATACTGGTATAAATGGGTGCGCCTTGAAAGAGGGCAGCGAACTCTTCCAGCACATTTTCTGCGCCGCCCATTTGATTGAGCCAATCGTGGACCAGAGCCACGCGGGTATGGTGCAACCAGTCATCAGGTCCGGTCCCACCTCTACTATATTGACGGGGCTCAAGAGCCGGCCTTCTCAATGCGTCCACCGGGAACCGCCTAGGTCCTTTCTGCAGGTGACTGTCGGTCCTCGGATTGCGTACCTCGCGCCGAGAAAATCGTAAGTTCGGCGGATACGAAGTGATCCACCATTGTGCGAAATAGCGCCTCGATCAGGTCCGGGGCGACGCCTTCGGTTTCGGCCCAGAGCCGGCGCACGGCCATCATCTGGCGTTGCCTTTCGTGGGCATGCACTTCGTTGTCGCTGCGCTTGAAACGCGCGGCAGCGTGGACATACTCCTGGCGCCGGCCTATTGTGTTAATGAGCGACTGGTCCAAACGATCGATTTCCGCCCGTACCTCTGCGAGGGTTTGGCAGTCTTTGGGTTCTTTCATTGGGATTCCTGTTTATGAAGCGGCACGGGCAACTTGGATCTTGATAGGCATTTTAAACTGCTAAGCCGTCTACAGTGTCTGTCTTGACCAACTCTTCGCCTTCGCCGCCATTCGGACCTTGTGTTGGCGCATTCGGTTGGCAGCCGCCAGGTTGGTTTGGAGGCACTGTCGGCATGCCACGATGGTGGGAAAGAACCAGCAACGTGGGTAGCCAGGGCGGGGCGTTGCGGGGGCGCAGCCCCTGCACAAGGGAGGGCCGAAGGCCCGACCGCCCAAA
>LXNI01001570.1_pt1 | contig 19011 bp, 15 predicted proteins | sample 809091 | NCBI WGS metagenome assembly LXNI01 (sample SAMN04870527, study PRJNA318959) | sponge metagenome | biome: 01000161; feature: marine sponge reef; material: water | host: Sarcotragus foetidus | place: Greece: Milos, Mediterranean Sea | collected 2013-05-29 | depth 5-7 m | reverse complement strand
GCAGGGAACGTCAATGAAACCAATCAAACCTATCCTCATATTCTTTCTCTTGACCGTTGCCGCGCTGCCGGCGCGGGCCGAGCTTCGGATCGATATCACCCGCGGTACCGTGGAGCCGATCCCCATCGCGGTGACCGATTTCCTCGGCAATACGGGCGAGGAGGAATTGCTGGGCCGGCAGATCGCCAATGTGATCAAGGCCGATCTCGAACGGTCCGGCCTGTTCAAGCCCGTCGACCCCAAAGCCTTCATCGAGGTGGAGCGTTCCATCGAGACGGTGCCGAAGTTCGCCAACTGGCGGGTGATCGGATCCCAGGCCCTGACCCAGGGACAGGTCACCGTCTCGGGCCAGAAGCTTCAGGTGAAATTCCGGCTGTGGGACGTCGTCGCCGAGGCCTACGCCACGGGCAACCAGTTCTCCACCATCCCGACCAACTGGCGCCGCATCGCCCACATCATCGCCGATGCCATATATAAGCGGATCACCGGCGAGGAGGGCTATTTCGATACCCGCATCGTCTACATCGCCGAGACCGGCCGCCAGGACCGCCGCGTCAAGCGTCTGGCGATCATGGACCAGGACGGTGAGAACCATCACTTCCTGACCGACGGGCAGGATCTGGTGCTGACGCCGCGGTTCTCACCGAGCCAGCAGGAAATTACCTACATGTCCTATTTCGGGGGCGTGCCCAGGGTCTATTTGTTCAATATCGATACCGGCCGGCAGGAAGTGCTGGGTGACTTTCCCGGCATGACGTTCGCGCCGCGGTTCTCGCCGGACGGCAACAAGGTGATCATGAGTATGGCCCGGGACGGCAATACCGAGCTCTATACGATGGATCTCCGGACCCGGGAGGTGAGACGCCTGACCAACCATTCGGCGATCGATACCGGCCCCTACTATTCTCCGGACGGCAAGCGCATCGTTTTCGAATCCGACCGTAGCGGCACCCAACAGCTCTATGTGATGAACCCCGACGGGCGCGGTGTGAAGCGGATCAGCTTCGGTCGCGGGCGCTACGCGACGCCGGTCTGGTCGCCCCGCGGCGACCTCATCGCTTTCACGAAAATCCAGGGCGGCAAGTTTTTTATCGGCGTAATGAAGAACGACGGCACCGGAGAGCGTCTGCTCACCGACGGGTTCCTGGTCGAATCGCCGACCTGGGCGCCCAACGGCCGGGTGATCATGTTCTTCCGCGAAGCCCCCGGCACCAAGGACGGGCGAAAACAGTCGAAACTCTACTCCATTGATTTAACGGGCTTTAATGAGCGCGAGGTGGTCACGCCGATGGATGCGTCCGACCCTGCGTGGTCGCCCTTGATTCCGTGAGAATCGTTCCGTATATTCCTGAAAGTGTCGGTGTTTAAGAATTTTTCCGCCTCATCGTTTCCCACGCGTCCCTGTTGCCGAGGAAATGAGGTTTCGTACGACTCCATGGGACGCTAATCCAGCGTTCCTCCCACATTCCCGATCAAGGGGACAAAATCAATGCGTTTCAAGTCTTTAGCTTATGTTTTCGGGGCGCTCTTCATCTTGGCGGCATGCGAGTCGCCGACGATGGAAGCTGGTGATGCTGGCTCTAAGGGTGCGACCAACAGCGAAAAACCCCCTCCCGCCGCGAAAAAAAGCCGCCCGCGGCCTCCGGCCGGTGCCTCCATCACCCCCGGCTCCGTCCAGGACCTGGTGGTCAATGTCGGTGATCGGGTCTTCTTTGACTTCGACCGGTCCGATCTGAAGCCGGATGCGCGGGCGACGCTGGAGAAGCAGGCCGCCTGGCTCAAGAAATACCCGGCTATTCGCGTGACGCTCGAAGGTCATGCGGATGAGCGCGGCACCCGCGAATACAACCTCGCCCTGGGTGAGCGCCGGGCCAATTCGGCCAAGGATTTCCTGGTCGCGTTGGGCATCAACCCGAATCGGCTCCAGACCATCTCCTTCGGTAAGGAGCGCCCGGTTGCGCTCGGCAGCAACGAAGCTTCCTGGGCCCAGAACCGCCGTGCGGTGACGGTGGTGCTTTCCGGCGCCGGCAGCTAACCGGCAACGAGTTTTACGACGTGCCCGCGGTTCCTTGATTGGGGCCGCGGGCGCCTTGTTTTTGCCATCTTTGGTTTGCAGACTGGCCGCCCAAAACTGGCGTGAGGTGATTCGGCCTGAGGTGATTCGGCGTGAGGGATGGGGCGCAATATGAGCAAATTCTCCTATGGATTGATGTCGGTTCCGGCGGCGCTGGTGGTGGGGCTGCCGATTGTCCTGAGCAGCGCGGCGGTTGCGCAGGATCCGGCGGTGGACGCCCTGCTCAAACGGCTCGAACGGATGGAGCGCGACATCGGCACCCTCAACCGCCAGGTCTATCGCGGGGAGAGCCCCCCGCCTTCGGCCGCCCCCGCACCGGTCAGCCGCTCGCCGTTGCCGCCTGCCGGCGCCGATGCCTCGACCGCCCATGCCGCCCGGGTGCAGGCCAAGATCACCCAATTCGAAGCCGAACTCCGCGACCTCACCGGCCAGGTGGAAGGGTTTGGCAACACGCTCCGCCAGATCAACGAGCGTCTCGAAAAACTGATCAGTGACGTGGACTTCCGCTTATCGAGCCTCGAGGGCGCCCGTCCCGCCGCACCGGCTGGTGTGGCGCCGGGTCAGGCGGCCGAGCCGCCGCCGCTCGGCCGGGTTCCTCAGAGTGCCACTGTCAGCGCGGGTGCCGCCCAAGGCGGACCGATCACCGGGAGCGGCGCGCCACAGACCCTCGGCACCATCACCGGGGCGGACCTCGCACGCGTTCCGCAGGCCCCGGGTTCTCCGGCATCGGCACCGGCGGGCACACCGGTACCCCGGGCGCCGCCGGCACAACCTGCCGCCGTGGCGCCGGCGGCTGCGCCCGCCCCTCAGCAGGCAGCGGCGCCGGCGGCGATCCTCCCCCCCGGGACACCGCGCGCCCGGTACCGGTTCGCGTTTTCGCTTCTCAGGCAAGCGGACTACAACAAAGCGGCGACGGCCTTCGAGGAATTCCTGGGCGCCCATCCGAACGACAAATTGGCGGCCAATGCGCGCTATTGGCTGGGCGAGACCCACTATGTTCGAGGTGATTACCGCACTGCGGCCAACGAGTTCCTGACCGGGTTCCAGAAGAATCCGGAAGGGCCGAAGGCGGCCGATTCACTCCTGAAGCTCGGCATGTCGCTGATCGGCCTTAAGCAGAATAAGGATGCCTGTGCCACCTTCGACAAACTGAGCGCCGATTTTCCGGAAATGCCCGGAAACATCCAAAGGGTTCTGACCCGTGAGCGCGCCCGCGCCGAGTGTGGATAGTCCCGCGCCTCCCCACCACCCTTCTCCGTCCGACATTGCAAATCCGCTGACGGAGACCGAATTCGACGCGGCCTTGGCGAGGCTCGGTCCTTGGGAAGACCAGCCGCGGTTGGCGGTCGCCGTCTCCGGCGGGCCGGACAGCTTGTGCCTGACGCTGCTGGCGCACGGATGGGCCGCGGCCCGGGGAGGTGAGGTCATCGGGCTGACGGTAGATCACGGGCTTCGGCCCGAGTCGGCGACCGAGGCAGGCCGGGTGGGCGAATGGCTCGGCGCGCGCGGGATCCGGCACCAAATTCTGAATTGGCGCGGCGACAGGCCGGGTACCGGCATCCAGGAGGCGGCACGTCACGCCCGTTACCAATTGTTGAACCAATGGGTGCGGGAACATGGCTGCCTCCATCTGTTGTTGGCGCACACGCGCGACGATCAGGCGGAAACCTTCGTTATGCGTTTGGGGCGAGGAAGCGGTCTACGGGGGCTGGCGGCCATGCCGACGGTCTCCTATGGCGCCGATGCGCGTTTACTCCGCCCGTTGCTGGATATTCGCAAGTCTCGGCTCGTGGCTACGCTGCGGAATTGGGGCCAGCACTGGATCGACGATCCGTTCAACGACGATATTCGGTTTGAACGGGTGAGAACCCGCGGCTTTCTGGCTCGCCTCGAAAACAGCGGATTTCCCACCCATCGGCTGAGCGATGCCGCAACGGCGGCGGGCGGGATCCGCATGCGCCTGGATCGTCATTGCGCGCGCGCCCTGGCGCATACCGTGGCGATGAGGGGCCGGGAACATGCCCTCGTCGATCGGGAGCGCTATGCCCGCCTGCCGGAGGAAATCCAAAGACAAGTGATCGGGCGGCTTCTGGCCGCTGTCGGCGGGGCGCCGTATGGGCCCCGCAGCGAGAAGCTGAAGCGGTTGCTGACCGATCTTCAACGACCGGATTGGCGGGGCGCGACTCTCGGCGGCTGCCGATTGTCCCCCGACGGGCCCGGTATCCGCGTCACCCGCGAAGGTCCACGGAAATCGGCGGCTCGGGACCAAAAATCCCCTATTTCCGGTGCCCGCGATCCGGGGTATAACCCCGGACGATCCGGGGAAGTCCGACGCAACGCGATGGCCGTGAATACAACCGGCCCGAGACCACTGGTAACACCCTTGTGTGAGACCAGGCTTTACCTTGCCAGCCGCGATTCCTAGACTATTTATAGGGCGGTGGAATATGCAGGCTTTTTTGAAGGCCAAGGCGGAGGAATCAGCGCCGCGCCCGAGCACAAACGGAACGCGGAGCGGTTGCGGACAGAGAAGGCCCGATAGAGAAGGAATGAAACGTTGAACTTCAGGAAAAACATGGCGCTGTGGGTCATCATCGGGCTGCTCGTCTTCGTCCTGTTCAATCTGTTCCAAAGCGCGCCGACATCCGGACCGCAGCAGCAGATGCCGTATTCGGATTTCGTGGCCGCGGTTGAGCAGGGTCAGGTTTCCGAGGTTACCATCCAGGGCAACAACATTTCCGGCCGGTTCGAGAACAATCAGGCCTTCCGGACCTACGCGCCGGACGACCCCAACCTGATCAGCAACCTGTCGGCCAAGGGCGTTCGCATCGAGGCGCGGGCGCCGGAAAACGAAGGCCATTCGCTGATCAACATCCTGATTTCCTGGTTCCCGATGCTGCTGTTGATCGGCGTCTGGATCTTCTTCATGCGCCAGATGCAGTCCGGCGGCGGCAAGGCCATGGGCTTCGGCAAATCCCGGGCCCGGATGCTCACTGAAAAGACCGGCCGGGTGACTTTCGCCGATGTGGCCGGTATCGACGAGGCCAAGACAGAGCTCGAGGAAATTGTCGAGTTCCTGAAGGATCCGGCCAAGTTCCAGCGTCTTGGCGGCAAGATTCCGAAGGGCTGCCTGCTGGTCGGCCCCCCCGGCACCGGTAAGACCCTGCTGGCTCGCGCCATCGCCGGCGAGGCCAACGTGCCGTTCTTCACCATTTCCGGTTCCGACTTCGTCGAGATGTTCGTCGGCGTCGGCGCGAGCCGGGTCCGCGACATGTTCGAGCAGGGCAAGAAGAACGCGCCGTGCATCATCTTCATCGACGAATTGGACGCGGTCGGCCGCCATCGCGGCGCCGGTCTCGGCGGCGGCAACGACGAGCGGGAGCAGACTCTCAACCAGCTGCTGGTCGAGATGGACGGCTTCGAGAGTAATGAAGGCGTGATCCTGATCGCCGCGACCAACCGTCCCGACGTCCTTGACCCGGCGCTGCTGCGCCCTGGCCGGTTCGACCGTCAGGTGGTGGTGCCCAACCCGGACATCCTGGGCCGCGAAAAGATTCTCAAGGTGCATATGCGCAAAGTGCCCCTGGCGCCCGATGTGGATGCAAAGGTCATTGCGCGAGGCACGCCTGGCTTCTCCGGCGCCGATCTCGCCAACCTTGTCAATGAAGCCGCGTTGCTGGCGGCGCGATCGGGCAACCGCATGGTGACCATGTCCGAGTTCGAGGCCGCCAAGGACAAGGTGTTGATGGGCACCGAACGCCGGTCCATGGTGATGACCGAGGACGAGAAGAAGCTCACCGCCTACCACGAGGCGGGTCATGCCGTCGTGACGCTGAACGTTCCCAAGGCGGATCCGCTGCACAAGGTGACCATTATTCCCCGCGGCCGCGCCCTGGGCGTCACCATGTCACTGCCGGAACGGGACCGCTATGCCTATTCAAAGGTCGAGCTGGAATCCCTGCTGGCCATCATGTTCGGCGGCCGGATCGCGGAGGAACTGATCTTCGGCGAGGAAAACGTCACCACCGGCGCCGGCAACGATATCCAGCAGGCGACCGAACGGGCACGCCGGATGGTCACCGAGTGGGGTTTCTCCGACAAGCTCGGTCCGCTGCGCTACACCGACAACGAGGAAGAAGTGTTCCTCGGCCATTCGGTGGCGCGCCAGCAGAACATCTCCGACGAAACCGCCGCGATGATCGATTCCGAAGTGCGGCGCCTCATCGATGAGGCCGAAAGTGTGGCCCGCAAAGTCCTCACCGAAAAGGGCGATGATCTGGAGGTGGTCGCGCAGGCTCTACTCGAATATGAGACGCTGTCCGGCGAGGAGGTACATGCGTTGCTCCGCGGCGAGCCCGTCTTCCGGCCCGATACGTCGGACGACGAGCCGACCGGCTCGGAAGGGGCCCGGAGTTCCGTCCCGTCCAGCGGTGCGGCGCCAAAGAAGGACAAGGGCAGCCCCGGCGACTTCAACCCGGAGCCGCAACCCGGCACTTGACCGGCCAGCAAACACCGCCGAGAGAATTCGCGGGCGCGGCCATGGCCGCGCCCGTTCTCATGGGGATCGTCAACGTCACCCCCGACAGCTTCTCCGACGGTGGTGAAACCGCGGGCGCCGAGGCGGCCATTGCCCGCGGGCTGGAACTCGTGGAGCAAGGGGCGGCGATCATCGATGTCGGCGGCGAGTCGACCCGCCCGGGCGCTGAGCCGGTAACCGTCGAAGAAGAGCTCCGGCGGGTCACGCCGGTGATCAGTGCGCTGGCGTCGGTGGGCATTTGCGTTTCCATCGATACCCGGCATGCCCAGGTGATGGAGTCGGCATTGACCGCCGGTGCCCGGGTTATAAACGACGTGACCGCGCTCAATGGTGACGGCCGCGCCATGTCGGTGGCGGCGGCGTCGGACGCCGGCATCGTATTGATGCACATGAAAGGCGAGCCCGGCACCATGAATGTCCGGCCGGTCTACGGGGACGTGGTCTCCGAAGTCCGGGATTATCTGAGCCGGCGGGTCGAGGCGTGTCTGGCGGCCGGCATTTCGGATAGGCGATTGGCCATCGATCCGGGCATTGGTTTCGGCAAGCACATGCCCGACAACTTCCGGTTGATCGAGAATCTCGAAGCATTGTGCGAGCTCGGCCTTCCGGTGCTGGTCGGCGTCTCGCGGAAGATCGGCAAGGCGCCGGACCCAAGGGATCGGCTTGCCGAATCGCTGCACTGGGGCCGGATAGCGGTGGATAACGGCGCCGCCATCCTCCGGGTGCATGATGTGGCGGAAACGGCCGAAGCCGTCAGCGGGCGGGCTTGAGCGGCCGGTAATGCTCTGAAAGATTTTGTTATCTGACCCGACCCCCGCGATGTAATAGAACCATTACAGTGAATTCAGCCCGGCGACGGGCGGGGACGGACTATTCATGAACAGACGCCTATTCGGCACCGATGGCATCCGGGGGACCGCCAACAGCGAGCCGATGTCCGCCGAAACCGCATTGAGGGTCGGCATGGCGGCGGGGCTGCATTTCAGCCGCGGCGCGCACCGGCACCGGGTGGTGATCGGCAAGGATACGCGGCTGTCGGGCTACATGATCGAGCCGGCTCTAACCGCCGGCTTTGTCGCCGCGGGGATGGATCCGATCTTGGTCGGGCCGATGCCGACGCCTGCCGTGGCCATGCTGACCCGGTCCTTGCGCGCCGATCTGGGCGTCATGATTTCGGCGTCACACAATCCCTACCACGATAACGGCATCAAGCTGTTCGGCCCGGACGGATTCAAACTCAATGATGAGACCGAGGCCGAGATCGAAGCCCGGATGGAAAATGGGATGTCCGGCGACCTCGCGAACCCGGAAGATCTGGGCCGCGCGCTGCGGCTCGATGACGCCCTCGGCCGCTATACGGAATTCGTCAAGCAGACCCTGCCCCGGGGTCAGACGCTGACCGGCCTCAAGGTGGTGGTCGACTGTGCCAACGGCGCTGCCTACAAGGTCGCCCCGACGGTGCTGTGGGAGCTGGGGGCCGAGGTGGTGCCGGTCGCCGTCCAGCCCGATGGATACAACATCAACAAGAATTGCGGCTCGACCCACCCGAGCCTGGTGTCGGAACAGGTGATCGCCCACGGCGCCGACATCGGCCTGGCTCTGGACGGCGACGCCGACCGGGTCCTGATCGTCGATGAAAACGGCGAGCTCGTGGACGGTGACCAGCTGATGGGCCTGGTCGCCCGGTCGTGGCAGCAAGCCGGCCGGCTGGCGGGCGGCGGCATCGTTGCGACGGTGATGTCGAATCTGGGACTGGAGCGCTACTTGACGAATCTCGGCATCGGCCTTGCCCGCACCCAGGTGGGCGATCGCTATGTGGTGGAGGAAATGCGGGCCATGGGCCGCAACCTCGGCGGTGAGCAGTCGGGCCATATCATCATGACCGACTACACCACCACCGGCGACGGAATTGTGGCGGCGCTTCAGGTCTTGAGTGTGCTGGTTCAAGGCGATGCGCCCGCCAGCCGGGTCTGCCGGGTTTTCGATCCGCTGCCGCAGGTCCTCAAGAGCGTGCCCATCAACGGTGCGGATCCCATGGGCGCCGACAACGTGAAGGCGGCCATCGCCGAGGCCGAAGCCGCGCTTGAAAATACCGGGCGCCTGCTGATTAGGAAGTCCGGCACCGAACCGCTGATCCGGGTGATGGCCGAGGGCGAGGATGCGGGCATGGTCGGCAGGATCGTTGATGATCTTGCGCACCAAATTGCCGAGGCCGGCTGAGCGGCGTACCATGCAGGGCAGGGTTCTGATTGTAGCCGGGTCGGATTCCGGCGGCGGCGCGGGCATCCAGGCCGACATCAAGGCGGTCACCGCGCTCGGCGGCTATGCGGCGACGGCCATTACCGCGCTCACCGCCCAGAATACCCAAGGCGTCTTTGGTATCCACGACGTGCCCGTCGAGTTCATCTCCCAACAGATGGAACTGGTGCTCGATGATATCGGCGCCGACTGCATTAAGTTCGGCATGCTCAGCCAACCGGCGGTAATCGAGGCGGTCGCAGGTGTCCTGGATGCGAAGGCTGCCGGCATCCCCGTGGTCCTCGATCCGGTGATGATCGCCAAGGGTGGCGCGAAACTCTTGGTGCCGGAGGCGGTCGAGACATTGAAATCCGTCCTGGTGCCGCGCGCGACGGTGATCACGCCAAACCTGCCGGAAGCGGAGAGCCTCGCCGGATACGCCGAAGGCGGTTTGGATGGCGCCGAGGCGCTGGCGCGGGATTTGCTCGCCCTGGACCCGAAGGCGGTGCTGTTGAAAGGCGGCCACCGGGACGGCGGCGAGGTCGTCGACCTGTTGGTCTCGGGCGATGGCGTGGCCCGTTTCTCCAGCCCGCGGATCGACACGCCCAACACCCATGGAACCGGCTGCACGCTTGCCTCGGCGATCGCCGCGGGCATCGCGCAGGGGCTGGTCCTGGAGGAGGCTGTCGCTCGCGCCCGCGACTATGTCATTGAAGCGATCCGAACCGCACCCGGGTTCGGTTCCGGTCACGGCCCCCTCAATCACGGGCATACGGTTTCCGCCTGAACCGCCAACATTGTCACCAGGACAAAAAATCCCGTTGACCGGCCGGGCCGGCTCTCCGAAGCTGCGGCCATGACAAAAGCTACCCTGGAAGAGCTGGAGGCGGCGCAGGAGATCGTCGGCCGGCACATGAAACGGACGCCGGAGCTGCACTGGCCGCTGTTGTCCCAACGCGCCGGCTGCGAGGTGTGGGTCAAGCATGAGAACCATACGCCCATCGGGGCGTTCAAGGTGCGGGGCGGTCTGGTGTATCTCGAAGATTTCGCGAAACGCCGGAACGGCGCGCCGGGCATTATCTCGGCGACCCGCGGCAATCACGGCCAGAGCCTGGCCTATGCCTGCGGACGTGCCGGCGTGCCGCTGACCATCCTCGTTCCCCACGGCAACAACCCGGAAAAGAACGCCGCCATGAAGGCGATGGGGGCGGAGATCATCGAGCATGGAAGCGACTTCCAGGAGGCGCGGGAACATTCCGAAACCCTCGCCGGGGAGCGCGGCCTCCACATGATCGGTCCATTCCATCCCCTGCTGATGCGCGGGGTTGGGACCTACTCCCTGGAGTTCCTCCGGGCCTGTGCCGATCTGGAGGCGGTGTATGTGCCCATCGGCATGGGCTCCGGTATCTGCGGCATGATCTCGGCCCGGGACGCCCTCGGCCTATCGACCAGGATTGTCGGCGTGGTGGCGGAGAACGCGCCGTCCTATGCGCTCTCCTTCGATCAGAAGAGGCCGGTCTCCACCAATTCAGCGGATACCATTGCTGATGGGCTCGCCTGCCGGGTGCCCGACGAGACGGCGCTCGGGATCATCCAGGCCGGGGCCGAACGGGTGGTAAGCGTCTCAGAGGATGAGATCCGGGCGGCGATGAAAATCTACTTCACCGATACCCATAATCTGGCCGAAGGGGCCGCCGCCGCGCCGCTGGCCGCGCTGCTGAAAGAGAAAGACGGTATGGCCGGCAAGAAAGTGGGTCTGGTGCACTCCGGCGGCAATGTTGACGCGGAGCTGCTAAAGTCCGTGCTGGCGTGAGGAAACGGCGATGACCGATGAACTCTTCCGAAACGATTCCTACCTCAAATCATGCGAGGCGAACGTGATTGCCGCCGATGACCCGGGCGTGGTGCTCGACCGCACGGTTTTCTACCCCGTAGGGGGCGGGCAACCCGGCGATCGGGGGACCCTCACGCTGGCCGACGGGTCGACGCTGGAGGTGGTGGATACCTACAAGGATCGGGAGACGAGGGACCACGTTCATGTCCTTGCCGAAGGCGTTTCGGCGCCGGAAGTTGGCGCTGCCCTTACCGCCGAAATCGACTGGGATCGACGGCACCGGCTCATGCGTATGCACACCGCGCTCCACCTGCTCTGTGCCGTGGTCGACGGCGGTGTCACCGGCGGCCAGGTCGGCGAGGAGAAGAGCCGTCTCGATTTCGATCTGCCCGACACATCGCTCGACAAGGAACAAATTCAGGCTGATCTCAACCGCCTGATCAACGAGAATCACCCGGTCGGCTTCTCGTCCATCACCGATGACGAACTCGACACCCGGCCCGAATTGGTCCGCACCATGTCGGTCAAGCCGCCGAGCGGCCAAGGGAGCGTCCGGGTGATCGATATCGACGGGGTTGACCTGCAGCCCTGCGGCGGTACCCATGTACGGGAGACGGGCGAAATTGGCCGGGTGCGGGTCGGCAAGATCGAAAACAAGGGCAAGCACAACCGGCGAATCAACGTCCATCTCGACGACGAGACCTGACTTACGCGGGGGCGGATGGCTGCGTACAAGATCGCCGTGATTCCAGGCGACGGGATCGGCACCGAGGTGATGCCGGAGGGAATCCGGGTGCTGGAAGCCGTGGGACGCGCCCACGGCGTCGAGTTTATCTGGGACGAACTCGACTGGAGCTGCGAGCGCTACCACAAGACCGGCGCCATGATGCCCGACGATGGGCTCGCCTCGATCCGCGACCATGACGCGGTTTACCTTGGCGCCGTCGGGTTTCCGGGCGTGCCCGATCATGTTTCCCTTTGGGGCCTGCTGATCCCCATCCGCCGCGACTTCCGGCAGTACGTCAATTTGCGTCCGGTGCGGCTGTTCGAAGGGGTGCCGTCGCCCCTTGCGGGCCGCTCGGCGGGCGACATCGACATGATGGTGGTGCGCGAGAACAACGAGGGGGAATATTCGGAGATCGGCGGCAAGCTCTATGCCGATACCGACGACGAGACGGTGACCCAGTTGACCGTGTTCACCCGCCGTGGCGTCGACCGCATTCTCAGATTCGCCTTTGAACTGGCCTCCCGCCGGCCCGCCAATCACCTGACGTCGGCCACCAAGTCCAACGGCATCATCCACACCATGCCCTATTGGGATGAGCGGGTGGAGGCCATGGCCGGCAATTATCCCGATATCGAAGTGGACAAGTTCCATATCGATATCCTGACCGCCCACTTTGTCCGCAACCCCCATTGGTTCGATGTGGTCGTCGGCTCAAACCTGTTTGGCGATATCCTCTCGGATTTGGGGCCCGCCACGACCGGCACCATCGGCATCGCGCCGTCGGCCAACCTGAACCCGGAGAAGGAGTTCCCCTCCATGTTCGAGCCCGTCCACGGATCGGCCCCCGACATCGCCGGGCAAAACATCGCAAATCCCATCGGCATGATCTGGTCCGGCGCGATGATGCTCGATCACCTGGGCCATGAAGACGCCGGCCGGGCCGTGGTCGGGGCGATCGAGAAGGTGCTTGCCGACGGTTCCTGCATGACCCCGGATATGGGCGGCTCGGCGGGCACGCGGGAGCTTGGCCGCGCGGTGGAGGAGGCGCTCTAGCCATGGAAGCCGGCGCCGCGGTCTCCGGCACCCTCTCCATGTGGGTGACCTTCGCCTTCATTGTGGCGGCGCTCACCCTCTACGCCGTCGAGAAGATCGCCATCGAGGTGACGTCCATCGGGCTGTTGGCGGTGATCGCCGTTTATTTCCAGTTCTTCCCCATCGTCGGGGCCGATGGCGCCAATGTGCTCGACGCCGAACGGGTGATCGAAGGTTTCTCCAACTCGGCCCTGATCACCGTGCTGGCGCTGCTGGTGGTGGGGCAGGGGATGGTGCGGGCCGGGGTCCTCGACCGGGGCGCGCAACTGGTGATGTCCCTGGGCGGCGGCCTCAAATGGCCGACAATCATCATAACGCTGCTGGTGGTGTTGCTGGTCTCCGGTTTCTTGAACAACATCCCCGTGGTGGTGATCTGCATCCCGATCATGGAAGCGGTGGCCGGCCGGTTTGCGGTATCACCCTCCAAAGTCATGATGCCGCTGTCATTCGCCGCGGTGCTCGGCGGTATGACCACGCTGATCGGGTCGGGGACCAATCTTCTGGTCTCGGGCGCCATGGACGAACTCGGCGAAACCCCGTTCTCCTTCTTCCAATTCACCGTGCCGGGCCTCGTGCTGGCCGCCGTCGGTCTGGTTTTCGTGGTGCTGGCGGTGCCGCGGCTGCTCCCGGACCGGGCGTCCTACGCCAGCCAACTGGTCGAGGGCGAGGGGCGTCAGTTCCTGGCCGAACTGACCATTGCCGAAGGTTCCGAACTTGTGGGCCTCAAATCACGGGGCGGCATCTTCGGGGCGTACGGGGACATGACGCTCCGGATGATCCAGCGGAACGAAGAGGCGATCATGCCGCCCTTCGAAGACGTCACCCTGCAGGTGGGCGATGTGCTGGTGGTGGCGGCGACCCGCAAGGCGCTCGAAGAAGCTGTCGCCCATGATCCTCATCTGCTGATTCCCGACCTCAAGGACGGCCGGGAGACCGAGGGCGCGCCCTGGACCGTGGGCGACCGGGTGCTCGCCGAGGTGATGGTGGCGCCGGCTTCGCGGATGAACGGCTATTCCCTGCGCCAGATCGGTTTCCGGCACAAATACCGCACGGTGGTTTTGGCCGTCCAACGTCATGCCCGGATGCTGCGCACGCCCGTCACCGAAATCCGCCTCGAAGAGGGCGATGTGCTGCTGGTGCAGGGGCAGCCCGAGGATATCGGGCGGCTCCGGGCCAACCGGGACGTGGTGCTGCTCGAATGGTCGCAAGCCGAACTGCCGGCGCTGGATCACGCCCGCCGGGCCACCCTGATCTTCGCCGGGGTCGTATTTTGCGCGGCGACGGGCCTGTTGCCGGTGGTCGTCGCGGCGTTGGGGGGCGCCGTCGCCATGGTGGCGTTGGGCGTCCTCTCGATTCAGCACGCGGTGCGGTCGTTGGATACCAAGATCTTCACCATGATCCCGGCGGCGCTGGCCATGGGGCTCGCCATGCAGGAGACCGGCGGCGCGGCCTACCTCGCGCAAATCATGATCGATGCCCTGTTCGGCGCGCCGCCCTGGGTGGTGCTGTCGGCCTTTTTCCTCCTCGTGGCGGCGCTGTCCAACGTCATTTCCGCCAAGGCGGCGGCGGTGTTGTTTACGCCCATCGCCGTCGGTGTCGCGCGGGAGCTGGGCGTACCCGTCGAGGCCTTCGCCGTCGCCGTTGTGTTCGCCGCCAACTGCGCCGTGGCGACGCCCATCGGCTACCAGACCAGCCTGCTGGTAATGGGGCCCGGGCATTATACCTTCGCCGATTTCGCCCGCGCCGGCGTGCCGCTGGTTATCGTTTTGTGGCTTGCATTCACCCTGTTCGCGCCGTGGTATTACGGCATCTGATCTTGACGCGGGAAGGCACGGATCGTGGAACATGCGCTCGACAATCTGGACGGTCTCACCGCCCATCAGGTGACCATGGAAATCGGCGAGCATCGGGGCGCGGCGGCGCTCAGGGTGCGGAAGCTCGAGGAGGTGACGGCGCCCGACGAGCCGACCTTCGTCATGCTGGACGGGCCTGCGTTCCAGGACGGCGCCATCGACGTGGAGGTGGCGGGCGATGTGCTGCCCGATGCCGAAGGCGGCGCCCGCGGGTTCATTGGCGTCGCGTTCCGCATCGCGCCGGACCGCTCACGGTTCGAGAGCATGTATATTCGCCCGACCAACGGCCGCGCCGAAGTGCAGCTCCGGCGCAACCGGGCCGCCCAGTACTTTTCCTATCCCGACTACAAATTCGACCGGCTGCGCGCCGAGGCCGCGGGCGAGTACGAGGCCTATGTGGATTTGGCGCCGGCCGAATGGACGCCGTTGAGGGTGGTCGTGTCGGGCGGGACCGCCAAGCTGTACGTCCACGGCGCCGGCCAGCCGACCTTGTGGATCAACGACCTGAAGCTCGGGAGCGATGCGTCGGGCGCGGTGGGGCTCTACGTCGACAACGGAACCGACGGGTTCTTCCGCAACCTCAAGGTCACGCCGGCCTGATCCCCGACAGAACATAGCGGCGGCCCGGGCGGCCGTGCTTCATCGCCGGTCCGTGATCCTCGAATCCGAGATACTCGGCGACGGCGACGGCGCGGGCGTTCTCCGGCCGGAGGAACGCCACCAATTTGGGAATCCCGGCTTCGTTCATGGCATAGTCGACCAGCGCCTCGCCGGCCTCCCGGGCATAGCCCTTGCCTTGCCGTTCGACGCTGATGTCATAGAAGATCTCGCGGGCCGCCGGTTCTTCGACGATCGGGTTCAGTCCGCACGCCCCGACGAAGGCGTCGGTTTCCTTGTCGGCGATGGTGAGCGAAAAGATGGGTTCGGCGACTTCGTAGAGGTTCAGCGCCCGGCTGAATTGGGCGCGGGCCCCCGCCTCGGTGCGCTCGCCCGCGGTCAGCAATAGAAAGCGGGTCGCTTCCTCGTCGGTCATGAACGCGACGAAGGCGGCCTCGTCCTTCCGCCGATGACGTCTGAGACGCAGCCGCGCCGTGCCGATGGCGTCGGGCACCCGCATGGGGCATGTCCCTCCCTGTCTGGTTTTTTCCATCCTCGCACCAACGCGGAATCGGGACAAGAGGGCGGCGGCCGGATTGCGGCCGGATTGCGGCCCGACTGCGGAATGACTGCGGAATCCGGCGGTCTCCCGGACGTGTGATTGCCGGTAACCGCGTCCTACACTGGCTGGTGGAATCAATTCTTTATGCCACATTCCGGCTGAGCTAGGCTTTTATGGAACAAGGTTCATTGGGATTCGACGGATGACCAGCAACAATCTTCGTGCCGTCTACGCCATTCCGGCCCTCCTTTTGCTGATGGCCTGTCAGACCGGTCCCAATTTTCCCAATTCGGCCGGGAGCGGGATCCCGGCATCCACGGAGTCACCCACACCACAGCAAGCCGCCGCGCCGCAACCCGCCCCTCGACCGGCACGCTTCAACATGCCGCCCAAGTCGGAGCAGGCGTCGGTCAGTTTGGTTAGGGTTAACTTCGATCTCCCTGCCAATGTGTCGGTCGGTCTGTCGGCGACGTCGCTTTTGAATCAGTGCCGAAGACCCGAACGTGCCGCCGGCATCCCCTGGAACCCGGCCGATGGGACCAGCAACCTCAAGGAAATAGCCGCGGGCTTTTACCGCGTCCTGCGATCGGCCGGCTACAACGTCGTCGGAAATCCGAGCGAAATATTTGCCTCGGTCTCCCGTGACAAAATTGATCCCGACTACTGGATCGGGGGGCAGGTGACCGGTTTGAAGGTCATTAATTGCGATGCCAGCTGGGTTTACAACAAGGTGGTTGGGGAAGATGTCGAGATAGACATGAAGATAACCTGGCAGGTCTTCTCCCGTATCAGGGAGGAGGTTGTCTTCGAGGTCCCGTTGGAGGTCCGGCATACATATTCCTGGCGCGTCGGGAAATCGGACGCGAAACCCCTGTCGCTGCTGTATGCCGAGGCCGTGGTGAAATCCGCGGCCGATCTTACCCGAGACAGGCGTTTCTTCGGCCTCGTCACCCGGCCGGCGCCGGCGGTGGCGGACATCCGGGCGGTCGATGAGGCGGTGTTGGTCATGGACCGGCGGAAACTGTCCGCCCGGCCCATCCGGGACGACATCGATCTGATCCGGCAGTCGGTGGTGACTTTGGATGCGGGGGCCGGGGGGCACGGTTCCGGCTTCTTCGTGTCACCGACCCTGATCATGACCAATCACCATGTGGTCCAGGGTAAAAGCCTGATGCGGGTGATCCTCGCAAACGGCCGCAGGGTCTTGGGCGAGGTCGTCCGCAAACATGCGGAGCGGGACGTGGCGCTGGTTCAGGTGGAAGAGCAGGGCCGCCGCCCGCTGCCCATCCGCAACGAGCCGCTGAAGGTTACCGAGGAGGTGTTCGCCATCGGCACCCCGTTCGACCGCGAACTCAGCAGCACGGTCAGCAAGGGTATCGTCAGCGCCTTCCGCTCCAACCGGTTCGGGCTGGAGGATATTCAGGCGGATGTGGACATTCATGGCGGCAACAGCGGCGGCGCGCTCCTCGACCGCCACGGCAACGTCGTCGGCGTCACCTATGCGGGCATATCTCCCACGGGGACGAAGCTCTCGGCCGGCCTGAACTTCTTTGTTCCGATCGGCGATGCGCTGGACAAGCTCAATATAAAATTCAAGGACCAGGTGCCCGCCGGACCGGGCGGCCGGTAATCGGCGCGTCCGCCGCCGGGAAAGACGCCTGGTTCCCGGCACAATTCTAGTTTCCCGAGACCCGGCGCAGGATTTCGGTTGCGGCGCCTGGGCCCGAATTTCCGCGCCAGGCCACGTGTTGATCGGGGCGAATCAGAACCAGATCGTACCCGTATAGCGAGCGGGCATGGGCATCGTCGACGAAGAGGGTCCGCAACGGGATGCCCAGGGTCCCGGCCGCCGCCTCGAAGGCGCCGGCGGCGCCGGCCGATCCGAAATCCACCAGGGTGAACCAGGTCCCGAAACGATCGAAGATCGGCGTCCCGTCCTTAAGATAAATCCCCGGCGGCCGATAGCCGGGGGTCGTGGTGGGGAGATAGACCAGCGGATCGTCCTGGGTTTCGTCGCCGTCCCGGTTGCAGACGATGGACGAGCCGGCGTAGCCGTAGCCAAGCTCGATACCCAGGCTTTCGTTCTCGGCGTTGCCTATTTCCCGGATTCCGCCGGCGAGTTCGGCGCGGGCCGCATCGCCCTCGGGACCGGCGGCGTCGATGCCCTCCGGCCAGATCCGGCCGATGGCGAGCCGGGCCTCGGCGTGGCGCTTCGATCCCTCCCGGTTGCGCCGGGCCACGGGCTGGCGTTCTTCCCGGACCGCGTCCAGCAGCCCGTCGCCGCCCCAGCCCCGGATCACGGCCGAGAGCTTCCAGCCGAGATCGAAGGCATCGCCGACCCCGGTGTTCATGCCGTAGCCGCCGGTCGGGATGTATTGATGGGCGGCGTCGCCGGCGAGCAGCACCCGGCGGTCCCGGTATTCCCCGGCGACCAGGAGGTTGTTCTGCCAGTTGAGCGCGCGGAGCGGCTCGAAGTGAAAATCGGCGCCGGCGAAGGACCTGACCTTGTCGTAGGGGTCCGCCGTCTCCGGGGTTTCGCCGTCGGCGAGGTAGGAATGGAGGGTGTAGCGCTCCTTCCCGTCCTGGTTCACCAGGGTGCCGTGGACCGGCGACTGATAGTGCCAGGCCGGCCCCCAGGGCTCGAACGCCGCCCGGTCCCTGGAGATGAAGTGGACGCTGTAGCGGCTTCGGATGTTGGCCTCGCCGGAGAGCCCGATGCCGAGTTGCCGGCGCACCCGGCTGTTGCCGCCGTCGCACCCGGCGAGATAAAGGCTGCGGAGTTCCCGGATTTCGCCGGTTTCGGCGATCCCGACCCGGGACGTGACGCCGCCGGCATCCTGTTCGAAATCCAGCAACTCGGCCCCGTAGCGGATGGTCACATGGGGAGAGGCCAGCGCCGCGTCGCGGAGCAGGGGTTCGACGACGATTTGCGAAATCCGGACGTCCGGCTCCAGCGCCCGGGCGCCGTCATTCCGCCGCCGGTAGGTCTCCCGCGCCTCCGCCGGGCCCGGATAGGCGAAGCGGTATATCTCATGACCGGTGAGGGACGTGGCCCAGCTCACATCGTGGCAGATGTGATCCGGCACGGCGGCGGCGCGGATGGCGTCCGCAACGCCCAGCATCCGGAAGATTTCCATGGAGCGGCCGTTGGTGATGTCCATCTTCGGGTGTTGGGTGGGGCCGGCGGCGCGCTCGACCACCATGCAGCCGATGCCGAACCGGGCGAAGGTGAGGGCCAGGGTGAGGCCCACCGGCCCGCCGCCGGCGATCAGAACCGAAATATCCACGCGATCCCCCTCATGGGCTGTGCCGGTGGGCAGTGTTCCCTGTTTGGGCGGCGGCCGCAATCGCGGCGCCGCCGCCTTCGGGGCGGAGACCGGTCCCGGGCGCGAGCCATGCACCAAGCGCATATCGTTAAGATGTTGAAACAATGGCATTTATACTCAAATTCCAATTTTCGCAATTTCGGCGACATGGACATTCATGGACATTAATGG
>LXNI01001569.1_pt1 | contig 19012 bp, 15 predicted proteins | sample 809091 | NCBI WGS metagenome assembly LXNI01 (sample SAMN04870527, study PRJNA318959) | sponge metagenome | biome: 01000161; feature: marine sponge reef; material: water | host: Sarcotragus foetidus | place: Greece: Milos, Mediterranean Sea | collected 2013-05-29 | depth 5-7 m | reverse complement strand
TTTTTTCTGAACCTTCACGGCCTCCGGGATGGTGAACGACTCCCGGCTTCTGCCCTTGGCCTTGAAACGGGGGAATCCGGCCTGCTTCCCGCATTTGCCCTCCCGGATCCGCCGGGAGAAATGAGAGAACGCCGCCCCCAGGGGGAACGCCCCCGTGCCGCGGACGACGGTGGCCGACAACTCCCGCAGCCACTCGTTGCCTTCCTTCGCCTTCAGGCGTACATACCGTTTCGCGAAATCGAACTCGGAAGCCCTCGGCCTTTCTCTCTCGCCGGCCTCGAAACGCCCGTATTCCCGGATCTGGTCGGCCAGCAACTCGTTGTAGACGAACCGGCCAGCTCCGCACAGCCGCACGAACTGCCGCTCCTGCGTCCGGCTCGGATACAGGCGGTAGCGGGAGGCCCGATTCATGATACGCGAATACTACCACGGGCCGGCGTCACGAAGTCAGGCCGGGAGGGGAAAGCCGGACCAGTCGTTCCATACACTTCCGCGAAGAACCCCTAATCACTATCGCCTAGAATTCCATCCAATGCAGTTATAAGGGCTGGTAGATCGTGGGTTACCGTATTGTGTAGGACGCTGATATCAAGGACATCGTAACCGTGAATCATCCTGTTGCGCATGCCCGTGATCTCACTCCAAGGAATCTCGGAATGCTGTTTCTGCGCTTCAGAGGTAACGCGGTATGCGGCTTCCCCGATGATCTCGATCAGCCGTGTTAACGCAAGTTGTAATACTCGATTGTTCGAAAGATCTTCTAGACTTCCGGAGCCCAATAAGACAATGGCTTCGTCTGCATGAGCACGCATGTCTTTGAGACTGATTCGATCATCACGTCTGCTCATATTGAACCTCGGCCGTCTGCAGCACTTCATCGCGAAAGCGGGGGTTGAGCCCTGAGATGGTGTGGATTTCCGCGTGACGTCCGAGAATCTGGCTCAATTCGAGTTCCATGCCTGCTAGGCCGAATAGCCCTACAGAGTGATTGGGCTCGAGTTCTACCAGAATGTCGATATCACTGTCTTCGGTAAAGTCGTCGCGAAGGACAGACCCGAACAAGGCTAAGCGACGAACACGGTTGCGTCGACAGAAGGTAGCCACCTGATCGCGGGGAATATTAATTCCGGTACTCATGCTGCGATTCCAGAAGTCATGCGTATGAACGAAGTGCGCCGCAGATGGGAAAGGCAAGGTTAGATGGTCTTCCAATCATAATACATACGGCTCGCTGGTCAGTCGTCGATGCCCGAATCCGTATCCAGCTTCCGCAACTCGTAGATCAAATCCAAGGCCTCTTTCGGCGACAGTTGATCGGGTTTCACTTGCCGGAGACGTTCCAATGCTGCCGGGACGGATGGAGGTTTGGGAGGGGCGACGAACAGGTCTTTCTGCGGGTTGCTGCGCGCCCAGCGCTGGGTGCTGTCGTCCTCGAGTTCCAGCAAATACGCTTGCGCCCGTTCGAGCACCTCCGGGGGAATGCCCGCCAGACGCGCGACCTGCAGGCCGTAGCTCTGGCTGGCAGGTCCGTCCTTGACGGCATGCAGGAAGATGATTTGCTGGCCGTGCATCGTGGCGTCCAGATGCAGGTTGATAATTCCAGGGTGAATCTCGGCCAGTTGGGTCAGTTCGAAGTAGTGCGTGGAGAACAGGGTGAAGGCCCGGTTGCGGGTCGCCAGGTGCTCGGCGCAGCCCAGCGCCAGCGCCATGCCGTCGAAGGTGCTGGTGCCGCGGCCGATCTCGTCCATCAGCACCAGGCTGCACTCGGAGGCATGATGCAGGATGTTGGCCGCCTCGGTCATCTCGACCATGAAGGTGGAGCGGCCGGAGGTCAGGTCGTCGGAGGCCCCGATGCGGGTGAAGATGCGGTCGATGGGGCCGATCCGGGCGCGCTGGGCCGGCACGTGGCTGCCGATGCAGGCCATCAGAACGATCAGTGCGGTTTGTCTCATGTAGGTGGATTTGCCGCCCATGTTCGGGCCGGTGATGAGCAGCAGGCGCCGCTGCCCGGACATCAACGTATCGTTCGGAACGAACGGTTCGTTCCAGGTCAGCTCGATGACCGGGTGGCGACCGGCTTCGATCTCGATGCCGGGCTCGTCGACCAGCTCGGGGCAGCAGTAGCGATGCGCCTTGGCCTGTTCGGCGAAACAGCAGAGTACATCCAGTTCGGCCAGTGCCGCGGCGCATTGCTTGAAGTGTTCCAGGTGCGGAACCAAGCCTTCCAGCAGGTTCTGGTACACCTGTTTCTCGCGTTCCAGTGCCCGGCTTCGCGCACTCAGGATTCGATCCTCGAATTCTTTCAATTCCGGTATCAGGTAGCGTTCGTAATTTTTGAGGGTCTGCCGCCGCCGGTAGTGGTCGGGCACCCGCTCAGCCTGGCTGCGCGGAACCTCGATGTAGTAGCCGTGAACCCGGTTGTAGGCAACCTTAAGTTGCGGGATGCCGGTGCGCTCCCGTTCAGTCGTCTCCATCTCCAGTAAAAAGGAGTCGGCGCTCCGCGACGGTTCTCTCAATTCGTCCAGTTCAGCGTCGAAGCCCGGCGCGATGGCGCCGCCGTCGCGGATCGTCGGAGGAGGATTTTCCGAAAGCGCCGAGACCAGGTGGGCGGCCAGTTCGGGATCTGACTGCAGGTTGTTGCGATAGGAGTCGAATTCTTCGGCGTTGACGTCCTCCAGCAAGCGACACAGGCTTGGCAGTTGCTGCAGGGTCTGGGCCAGTCCGCATAAATCCCGAGGGGAGGCGGTGTGCAGGGCGATGCGGGCGACCACGCGTTCGATGTCGGAAGTCTTCCTCAATTGCTCGCGGATCGGACTCCGGTGGGTGCCATTCAGCAGATGGGAGACGATCTGGTGACGTGTCGCCAAGGTTTGTCGGCCGCGAAGGGGAGATTGGATCCACCGGCTGAGGCAACGGCGGCCCATGGCGGTGACGGTTTTGTCCAGTACGCCAAGCAGGCTGTGCCGGGAGTCTCCGGAAAGGGCCTGCTCCAATTCGAGGTTGCGCCGGGTGGTGGCGTCCAGATACACATGGGTGTCGCGCCGCTCGCGTTGTAGACTCGTGATGTGTGGCAATGCCGCTTGCTGGGTTTCTTGGGCGTAATACAGCAGAGCCCCGGCGGCTCCGATGACGGAAGGTGCATCTTGACAGTCGAAAGCGGACAGGTCGTGGACTCCCAATTGCTGGCACAAGAGTCGCGTGGCGGTCTCGGCGTCGAAATGCCAGTCCGAAAGGGGCTGCCAATGCGTGTCCTCCCACTCCGGCGGCACGTACGATTCCGGATACAGGATTTCCGCCGGGCGTAGCCGCTCAAGTTCTGCGTACAGGTCTTCGACGGACGGAAGCTCCATCACGTTGAAACGACCTGAACTCAGGTTCAGGCTGGCCAGCCCGATCGGGGCGTCCAGCCACAACGCGAGCAGCAGCGTATCGCGCCCCGCATCCAGCAGTTCGTCTTCGATCAAGGTGCCAGGCGTGACAATGCGCGAGACCTGGCGCTCCATCGGCCCTCGGCCGGACGGGCTTTCCCCCACTTGCTCGCAGACCACCGCGGACTCCCCGAGCTGGACAAGCTTGGCGAGATAGGAGTCGAGCGAGACCACCGGGATGCCTGCCATCGGGATAGGCTGCCCTTTGGAACGTCCGCGCTCGGTCAGCACGATGTCCAACAACTCAGAGCCGCGCTTGGCATCTTCGAAGAATAGCTCGTAGAAATCACCCATTCGGTAGAGCAACAGGTACTGGGGATATTGCGCCTTGAACTCAAGGTACTGGCGCATGCTGGGAGTATGCTGGTTCTGCGGAGCGGGGGAGGTCAATAGCGGAGTCGGTTGCAATGCCATTGCGCTATTTTGTCAAATTTTTTATGGCCTCAAGAAAAGCCACCGGCGAGATCTCGCGGTGGGCCTGATAGAGGCTTACTCCGCTGGAAGCCAGCCATGCATTTCGTCGTGGAGATTTTTGATTCGATTAATCAATGTTTTGATATTCCGCGGTGCCGGAGATACTTGAGTCGCCTCTGTCCTGTCGACCCATAGGGTATCGGTGGCCTTGGACGACAGGTAGGACAAACAGAGCAGGTTGGTCTTGAAAAGATTTGAATCCGGGAGCTGTTCGGCGATTCGCGCGACATCATGGACATTGATGTCCGGAATATCTTCGAGCGCACACATGGCGCGTGCAAGTGATTCCGTTGCCTGATATGCCCAGAAAGCTGCATGATTCGGAGAGCTCGATAAGAGACGCTCCGCGGCACCGGCATCCTGTTCGGCGGCCTCAAGCAGCTTTAGAACAAGTTGGGATGCCATGATGGTGGGAACATGTCACGGTAATGTTTCCAGAAAGGGCCGCCGATACGCGCATGGAGCAGTCTTCCTTCCCGGTCGACGGAGTAAGGCAGCATGCCGGGGATTTTCCGGTGTTTCGCGAACGTGGAGTATTTACAGGGAACCACATCCACCGGGACGCCGCATCCGACGACAGGCTTGCGGGCAGACAGGTAATTAAGAGCTCGATTGCTCGGCGTGATGACCATCAAGTTGAAGTTGCTGTCCGGTCGCGCTGTGCCGTTCGCGCGGCTACCGAACAGAAAGATCGCGTCGGGGTCAAAAGCAACCGACAGGTTGGTGACGAGAGCGGACAACGCGACTTCCGCATTTCGGAAGGGACCGATGCTTTCGGTCGCCGCGTGGTGTTCCGTTTCGGATTTTTGACGGATGAACTCCAGGACTGAGTCGATCAGGTCGGGGTTGTTTTTCGTCGCATTGACCATCTTACGGATCGCGGTTCGCTGATCCGAAGGCACCCGGAAACTGATGATGGGGGTACTCATACATGCCTCCTGTAATACAGAAGTGTATCACACTGCTTACCCGAGGTAAAAATAGAGATCGAACAATGCTTCCTTGTCGGAGAACATGTCGTACAATTGAAGATAGAACTTCCCCCAGTACATTGCTGAGATGCGCGTTGTGCCATGACTTTTCCAAGTCAAACACATTATTCCCAATTTTTCCCGAAGCTCTGCCCGTGAAACTCCTCGACAACTTCCTATCCAGAAACCGCGGGCTCATCATCGCCGGTTTTGCAGTCCCTGCCAGCTTCGTCTACCGCAATATCGAGAACCTCCGGAAACGGATCTATCGGATGTTGGGGAACCCCAGCGTCAAACACGACAATGCTGTCCAGGTAATCCAAGCTCATGTGCAGGCTTGCCATGCCGCTGGCAAATCCATGTGTACCGCGCGCAAGCCATGGCAAACGATGTCGGTGCGCGCCGCCGAGTTCAAGAAGGACATGCAGCAGGTCTCCATCAACCTTTGCGATGTCCTTGAGGTTGACGAGAAGCGTCTGATCGTTCGTGTAGAGCCGATGGTCACCGTGGGAGACATTACTTTCTTTCTTGTCCCCAGGGGGTTTGCGCTAGCTGTCCAGCCCGAGATGGAGGATCTCACCCTTGGGGGCTTATGCATGGGCATCGGCATTGCAACAAGCAGCCACCGAGAGGGCTGTCTGTTCGAGTCGGTCGAGGCCTTCGAGATCGTTACCGCCCCCGGAAACCTTGTCCGTGCCACGCGTGACCAGAATGCCGACCTTTTCCACGCTCTGCCCTGTTCCCACGGCACCCTCGGCTTCCTCGTGAGTGTCGAGCTCCGCATTGTCCCGATTCAGTCGCACGTCAAACTCGACTACGAACCATTCCATTCGCTCGACGCTTTCTGCGCGCGCCTTGAGGAGCTTACTGCCTCCCCTGATGCCCCGCGTTTCATAGAAGGGCTCGTCTTCTCCAAGGAATCCGGCGTGATACTCGTTGGCGACTACGCGACGCCCCCGCACGGCGCACGCGTCAATCGTATCAATGATTACTACAAGCCATGGTTTTACAGCCATGTTGGCCAGTGTCTGAAGACTGGGGCGACTAGAGAGTACATTCCTGCCCGCCATTATTTCCACCGCCACACGCCTTCGGTGTACTTCCAGCTTAGGGACCTCATTCCTTTTGCCAATACCTCTTGGTATCGCTATTTGTGGGCTTGGATGGGTGCGCCGAGGGTCTCTCTGTTGAAACTGACGACAACCCGGGAACTCCGGCGGCAAGCTTTCGAAAATCGTGTCGTGCAAGACATCACGGTGCCGATTGAATCCCTTGCTGAGTCTGTCCGCCTGAGCGACGAGCTGTTCGACATTTACCCACTCTGGGTCGGACCGGTGCGCCTGTTTGACCATGGTGCGAACGAGGGTTTTTTGCGGAATCCGGCCAACGGCGGCGACAGCCAGATGTACGTCGACCTTGGCATTTTTGGCATCCCGCCGAAGGCCAGAGCCGGCGACTACGACCAGGTGCCGACCATGCGCTGCCTGGAGAAGTTTGTCCGTGAACGCGGTGGTTATCAGATGCTCTACACTGATATATATATGACTCGTGCCGAATTCGAGCACATGTTTGAGCACCGGCTCTACCGGGACGTGCGCAGCAAGTACGCTGTCGAAAATTCCTTCCCCGAGGTCTACGACAAAGTGGTACCGGAGAGTTGGCTCATTGATCTGCGAAGTTCATCGCCGTGATCCAGACATTCAGGCATGTCTAATTATGTACACTGTCCTTGATGTAGACATGCCATAATGGAGCGCACATTGAACTCGGTTTCCTTGCATCCTCTTCCGCTCAACTTTCACGTGCGCCTGCTCGTTGCGCTGCGAAGGTTTCTTGGCATGCTGCTGACGCTGAATTTTGCGGTGCTGTGGGCGATACCCATTTTTGTTCAGGGCCGATTGTTCCACGCCGGGTTGCACCGGTTTCTGCAGCCCATCCACCGCTTCCTTGACCGTTCGGTTCGGTTGCGACGCATTGCCACAAAATATGTCTACCGGCGATCTGTGCATGCGGACTACTTCGCATCTGCAATATTCCTCACGGTCGGCATTGCACTCTCCCTCGCTGTCGTTTTTGCCTGGCAAATCTCGTTCGGAGAGCTGCCATGGTGGCTCTTGGCCGCATACTATTTTGTATGGGTGGGATTTGGCGGTCGCGGTATGGGTACGGCATACACCTTGGCCCATCGCGAGGGCCATGCAGCAGGCCGCATGTACCGACCATGGATCGCCAAACACATTGGCAATATTTTTGAAACCCGCATGGGTTTGTGCTACGGCCTCGTACCGCACACTTTTTCGACCTCGCATATTCTGCTTCATCACCGGTTAAATGCCGGCAAGTCGGATCCGCTTTACGTGTGGGATCTCGACCGTACCAAGTTTAGCGATATGCTTTTGTACCAATGGCGGACATTCGTGTACATGACCGGCCTTGGCAGTCTTCGGGAATTCCGCCGGCAACAAAGCGTACACCCATCGATTCAAAAGGCGCACGCGACGCTGTCGAAAGGTATGCGGATTTATTGGGTGTATGTGCCGGTGACAATCGTGGCGCTGCTGGTGGCCACGGGTTCAAGCGTTTTATCGTCGATCCTGTTTCTGTTCTTTGTCTACATCCAACCACTTTTTGCGATGACGACGTTTATCGCACTTGTGACCCTGGCACAACATGGGTTCCTTGAACACGACGAAGAAGGACGCAACCTGAAACACGTGGCTGCGATCACCATCTTGGGTGGCCGTGACGATTCCTTCGGGGAAGACGATCATTTCTCACACCATTATTCTCCCGCTGTTACGCACGACAAATTGGCGACGGCGCAACCCCTTCAAGAAAGTGAATGGGCTCGTTGTCACGGCTCCGTCTTCAAAGGAACTTCCATTATCGAGATTGCAGTGTTACTGCAGCTGGGGCGGATTGACCGGCTGATTGACCGCTACTACGTAGATTACTCAGGGGCACTGGGGAGAGATCAAATCGTCAAGCTGTTTACCCGCCGGGCACAACGGAAGGAAATGAGCTATGAGGAATATGAATTTGGGTATCTTCCGGCACTGAGGGACAGGGTTCGTGACCACGTGAAGCAAGGCATCTTCAAGAACGAAAACCATGCGTATGTTTTCCAGGCCCAACACGAGATGGGTCCTGAGTTCAGGATGAGTCAGGCTTAAAAGGCGGTAACTGTTCGCCCCTCATTCCTCGGGTTTGCGGCCCAAGAAGAAAAACACCGGGGTAAAGAGACCGGATTCGCCCCCTTCGACCAATGCGTCCGCTCCCCGGTTCAGCAGCGTGCTGACCATGGTGGTGCCTTCCGGAAACATCCGCAGCTTCTCTCCGACTTTTAACGTCAAGTTGGTCAAGGCGCGCCCGACGGGGGTGCGCGGAACACTGGCGAGACTGAGGTCGCGGCCCTGCAAGGCCCGGTACCAAGGCATTTCCGGATCCGCTTCGGGGGCGAGGTCGCGGGCCTCCAGAAGCTCAAACCCGGCCGCGCGCAATGCGGGGCCGATCTCTGACGCGGGGGCGATATCCGGCAGCCCGTTTCCTTTCTCAATATCCTTCTTGATCCGAAGGTGTTCGGTATTCTCCGGATCGAAGCTCTCGGTGAGACACCACTCGTAGCCCGCAAAACAAGCACCCGGGCGCAGGATACGGAAGATCTCCCGGAACGCCGCGGTCTTGTCCGGTGCGTGGGGCATGGACTCGATGGCGAAGGCCGCATCGTAGGAGTTGTCGCCCTCGGGGATCTGCATGAAGTCACCGTGGATGAAGCGACACAGTGACTGGGTGTCCTGGTTGTGTGCTTCCGCGCGCTTGATTTGGTAGGCGTTATTGTTGAGGCCGACGAAGTTGGCCTTGGAGTAACGGGCCATGGTGCGCATCGGCCCGCCGATTCCGCATCCCGCATCGAGTACCTGCATCCCCGGTTTCAGGGACAGCTGATCGGCGAGGAAATGCTCATGCCTGAGCAGCGATTCTTTGAAGCTCTCACCGCGGCGCCGGGGCGCAAAGTGAAAGGATTGACCCCAGCCAAACTCGTAAAAATCAGTCGCTAGGTCGTAGTAGTGATTGACAAGCGCTTGGTAATCCTCCTTTCTGCCCTCCAAATCCGCATCGTGGAGCCCGGCGTAGTGGTTGACCACTCGTAAGACCTCATCCGGAGTGAGATCCGCGAGGGAATGAGAATCTGATCGTTTGGCAGGTGTAAGTCTCATTCGATATTCTCTAGTTTCAAACTTTTTCTTCAAGAAGGGGCATGCGCGCCATGCGGCTCTTCTAATGCAGCGGCGGCCAAAGGCACCGTGCCGGCCGCCGTTGCGTCGGTGGCGAGGGAATCGGAGGTCGCCAGTTCCAGGCGGGTCCGGCGGCGCTGCTCGTAGAGGCCGAGTGCGCGCAGGGGGAAATACTGCCGATACAGGACGTAGTCCAGCAGCGCCGTGCGGAAAAAGACCCCGGCCATGTCTTGCTTGGGCCAGGCTCCATCCGCGTCCTGGGTGTCGAGGAGGAACCGGGCGCCCCGCGAAATCGCGGCCCAGTGTGGGTCTTCTGCTTCAAGGAGTGCAGTCAATGCCCACGCGGTTTGGATGACCTGGCTTTCTTCATGTGCGACGTATCGGCCGGTGAAGCAACCGCTGTAGTGCTCACCCCATCCGCCATCTTCCCGCTGATGATCCAACAACCACCGGCAGGCCAGGCGCAGTGCCGGGTCACCGGGCCGGGCTCCGGCGGCAAGCAGGCCTCTGATTCCGAAGGAAGTGCCGTAGATGAATTGAACGCCCCAGACCCCGCGCCACGCCCCGTCGCTTGCCTGGGTCCGGCGGAGCCAGGCGCCGGCCCGTGACATGGCATCCGTCACGGTCTGATCTGTGATGTCCGGGAAGTGTTCTTTGCAAGCAGCGAGTGCCGCGAGGCAGGATGCAGTGCACTCGACATAGGAATGCTCGGTCATCGACTCGCCGAACATCTCGGCCGGATTCAGCCATTCGAGCCCGATGACGGAGCGTTGCGCCTCATAACTGCCAAAGCCGCCATCGCGGTTCTGGCCCCGCAGCATGAACTGAATCGCGTCCTTGAGCATGATCGTATTCGTGGCCTTGCGGTGGGCGGCGGAAATCCCGAGCACCGCTTCCGCGGTGCAGTCGGTCACCGGCCAGCCATGCCATTGCCCGGCAAAGCACCAGCCGCCCTTGGGGTCGTTTCGATAAGCTTCACGGAATCCTTCGAAGCTGGTCTTGATTTGCTGCGTTTCTAGGAAGTCGGCTCCGCGTTGGAGGGCGTTTCGAACTTCCGGAGCCAGGCCGAGCCTGGATATCGTCTCCAGTGCCTGAAGGGCGAAGCCGGTATCCCACGAGATGCTCCTCGCTCCGGTGACTCGCGCGCCATGTTCCTCGTCCTCCCAGATCCAGTCGTCCAGTTTCGCGAGTGCCTGTCGGCTGTCGGCATCGCTCGGGTCACGCAGCCATAAGGCCAGGATGTTGAGGAGCCCGCTGACCGGGGAGATGTTCGTATGGTTGGTGGTTTGCAGTTCCCATCTGATGCGCTCGGCGATCGTGTCCGTGCATCGAGTACGCAGATGCTTGTTGTGGAATCGCTCGAATAGTCGCGCAAACTCGTATCCAATCCGCAGCCACACGCTGGGTCGTGCGTAGAGATCGGCGTCTCGCAAGCGGTTGCGACCCGCGGAAAAGTCAACGTTAGCAAAGCCTTGGGGGAACAATTCCTCTCGCAGCGACTCGATCAGCGGTGTGACGGGCGTCTGGAACCGACGCGAGTAGACGGTCGCCATCGCCATGTAGATGAGCCGGGTATGGCAGTACCAATTGGAAGGGTGTAGGGGAATCCAGCGCGGCAGGCTCCACAGCTCCGGCAGGATGGCATTGACTCCGCGCCAGTCGTAGAGGTTGAGGAGCGCCAGCCAAAACTTCCCCCAGCTCGGAATGCCGAGGACTCCCTCGGTTTGCAGAAATTGCTGGGCCGGCTTGATCAGAGGATCGTCTCGCTCGACACCAAGTACTCTCGCCGCGACGTAGACCAGCGTGGTGACAAACAGGTTGGGGGGCGGGTGCTCGTGCAGACTCCATGAGCCTCCGTCGAGACGGGTCTGCTCGAAGGAACGCAGCACGCGCCGGCGCCGGTCGGGCTCGAGCGGCTGCCCCATGATGTGGTGCAGCAGCACATATTGCGCGGTGAGCATGGGACACCAAACCATCTCGCCTTCCCAGGCGCCATCCTTGTCCTGGAGATCCAGCAAGCGTGTGCTCGCGCTCTTCAATGCCGGGCCGGCATCGGGCGACTCGACCGTCCATGGGCGGGCGGGTTGAGAGTCGTCGGCTTTTGAGGGTATGGAGACTAAAAAGGTGCGGGACCAGGTCTCCCGAATCTGCTCGTCTTTTCCTTCGCCCGTGCGTCTCGCCCGGTGCAACTTCCGAGCGCCGAGCAGCAGCCATTTGAAACGACCCGCGAGCGAGTGAAAGGTGTCGCGGGCCCGGCGCCAGGCGAGTCGGTCGAAGGACCGGGGTATCTCTCCGACCACGGCTCGGACCACCGTCGTGAAAAACGCGCGACTCAGCTGGGCCACCGATGTGTCTTCACAGGCGAGCAAGCGCATGGTCCGGTCGCGCATCGCGGAACTGGCCCGCCAACTCTGGTAGACCGCGCGTCTGAGCGCTGCCGCCTCGGTCCGGTGATCGGCGAAGACCTCGTAGAGCCCCATGGCGAGGAACTCTGGGGCGCGGATCGCTTGGAAACGCTTCTTGGTGAAGTCGTGAAAGTCCTCGTTCTCGGCGAGCGTCAGCGCATCGCCGAAACCCAGGGTGATTCCGACGGCCGACATGGGGTGGTAGTGTCCGGCCGCATCGCCGATCAGCACCCGATGTGGGCTCCCGTAGCTGACACGCGGCCTCAGTTTGTTACTGGCAGTACGGAATTGTCCCGCCCGCAGCGCTTCAACAAACGCGGGTCTGACCGATTCCGGCAGCCAACGGGCATACGAATCCAGCAGGAACCCAATCCGGTCCCGGGGTGTCCAGCGATCCGCCGGGACATCGACGACGATGCGCACGCCGCGCTCTCCCAGACGGTACATAAGGACCGGCCCCGGTCCGCCCCCCAGCACGTACCCATAGCCCTCCAGCGGCAACGTCACGTCGTCGACCAGGACCCCCACCATCCATGAGCAGGTTTTATGGTTCGTCGACAGGCCCAGTGATCGACGCACGACCGAACCCCGGCCGTCGGCGCCGACAATCCGCGTGGTTGCTACGGACTCATCGGTACCGTTGTGGGTAAAAGTGATTCGTCCGTCTTCGATCTCACGGACCTGCGCGTTGAAAATAAAATCGATGCTCGATTCTTTCTCGATCGCTTCGTGCAGATGCGAGACGAGCACCGCATGTTCGCATGCCAATCCGTGAGCGCCGTCCGAATAGGGAAGGATGATCGGTTCGGAGTCGTCTTCCGGGTACACCACAAATCCGTTACCCGCGCCGGTGGGGGGTTGCGTGTCGAGCGCGATGCCGGTCTCGCGCAAGAGCCGAACGGCGGGGGGGTGCAGCCATTCTCCCGCCAGTCGCTTGGACGCTTCGGGGTTGGCTTCGAGCAAGGCGATCCGAGCGCCTTTCCGCGCATGGGCGAGCGCGCACAAACTGCCGACCGGTCCTCCGCCGACGATCGCGACGTCGTAGCGCCGGGAGGAGGCGCCGCTCACTGGAATAGGCTGGCCTGCGGGCGGCGGCGGTAACGGACCCGGCAGGGTTCCTTCGGACCCGTCACCCAACTGCCGTAATTCGGTTCGGGAAGCTCAGCGTCGGAAGAGAAATCGAAGCGATCCAGCAGTACGGTCCAGATCGCTTTCATCTGCATGTAAGCAAAATGTTCACCGATACACCGGTGTTTGCCGCCGCCAAAACTGATCAAGGCATAGTGGTGCTGTTTGCCCTCGGAGGCGGGTGGGGCGAACCGGTCCGGATTGAAACGGTCCGGGTCGGCAAACAGGTGGGGCAGCCGGTGGGAAACCGACGGTGACACCATGGCCAGGGCACCGGCCGGCACGATATGATCCTTGTAGTGCAAGGGCTTGAGTACCTTGCGGATCAGCATGATCAACGGGGGATGCATCCGCTCGCATTCACGGATGGCGTGCTCCAGCGTCACCTGGTGCTTGAGGCTCTCGAAGCTCACGATTCCCGCTTCGCGGTAGACGTCTTGCGCCTCGTCCTTGACCCGGGCCAGATAGGACGGTGCCCGCATGAGTTCCAGGAGGGTCCAGGTTGCGAGCACGGCGCTGGTGTGTTGGCCTGCGAACAACACGGTCAACAGGATTCCGGTAATCTCGTCGTCGCTCGGGGCGTGGCCATCCTTGTAGCGGGCGTCCATGAGGGTCTGCATGAAATCATCGGGCTGGGCTTCGGTCCGCCGACGTTCCGCCATGACCTTGCCGAAGAGCTTGGCGACTTTTCGCCGGGCCCGGTCGCGGTGCCAATGTGCCGGAATCGGGAAATTGGGGAAAAAGAACCCCAGGGTGTTGATGCCGTTTTGCAGCTCGTGATAAGCCTCGGCGAATCCCGTGTCCAGTTGCGCCCGGACCTCTTCCCCGATGAGGCAACGACTGGCGATCTTGACGGTGAGTTCGTTCATCGCGTGGGGCAGGTCGACCTCTCCGCTCTCGCCGAGGTCCTCAGCAAACTGCCAGGTCTCCTCGAACATGATGCGGGCGAATCTTCGCATCGCGGATTCGTTGAGCGCCGGGTACAGAAATCCCAGTTGCTCGGCCATCAGCTCGGGGGAGGTGTCGTAAGCCACGCCGCGCCCGAAGATGGGCACCGTGAACTGGTAGACCTCCTTGGCGCTGAGCTGGTCTTCGGGCGCGTGGAAGTAGAAATCGTGGGCCTCGGGCCCGGTGAAGAGGAAAAACTCGCGGGGGCCGAGCCGGAACCGGATGAGTTCGCCCTGTTCGCGCCAGCCGCGTTGCAGCATCGCGATCGGGTCTTTCTGGAAATCCAGCAGATGGCCGAGCAACGGCCACCCGCCCGCGACTTCGGGAATGGCTCTGGCCTCCTGCGGCGAAAGTGGAGTGGAACGTACGGTGGTCATGTCGTGAGTGGTCTTGCTGTTTGGTTCTCAATAGACGAACGGCAGCATCGCGAAACGCACCCGCTTCGTGTACCGCTCCCACAGCTCGCCGTACTTGGCGCGGCAGCGGCGATCGTCGCGTCTCGAGCGATGCCACAACAGGCTCGCCAGCCACGCGGGCAGCAGGAAGGGGATCCAGGATGCGAACCCGGTGGTCAGGGCGAACGAAAGGTAGATGCAGATCTCGCCGGAATAGTTGAGATGCCGCCCGATGCCCCAGAAGCCGGAAACCAGCAGGCGCCCGTCCAGGGACTCGGCGGGTTTTCCCCAGATCGTGACGCCGGGGTCACGCTTGAAGCGGTGCTTTTGCCCGTTGGCGCCGCGGAAGACCCAGAAGCCGAAGACGAACAGCGAGGCAATCGCGGCGGCGGCGATGGGAGAGAGGGGTTCCGGGGCGTGGACCAGCCACCAGCCGGCGAGGCAGTAGAAGAACGGCACCAGCACGTAGTCTCCCCACACCAGCATCCACCCGAAGCGCTCGCTGACGATGTCCCAGGTGTGGACCATCCCGTATTCGAAGTGGAAGTAGTTGAACACGTACAGGAAGGTGAAGGCCTGGTAGAGCATCATCGCCAGGGTCAGTTCGCCGTAAGTCTCGTACTGCACGACGGCAAACGACACGTTGAACAGTGCCAGGCCGATGAGGGAAGGGCGGTAGCTGAAAAACTTCAGGTCCACCCCGAACCAGGTCGGGTGGCCTTCCATGCCGTAGAAGAAGCCTTCCAGGCCCCTCGGGGATGCACCCTGAGCCCGGGTTCCCTGGTAGTACAGTAAGGCGGAAAAGGCAAACGCGAAGATGTTCGTCACCACGAACAGGGCGAGGAAGTGGGTATACAGCACCGAAAGGGAGAACCAGCCCAAGACCTGGGCGATCCCTCCCACCATCAGGGTCAGCAGGAACAAGGCGAGGCCGTTGCTTCTATAGACCCTTGATTTCCCATCGAAATCCGGCCCTGTAATCCGACGACCGGGCAGGATCATCGAACCGAGGAACAAAAGGCCGAAAAACGCCAGCATCATGGCCGTGGCGTCGAGCAGGGTGCTGCCGGACAGCGCGACCCACGGGAGTGATTCAGACATAGGCGCTGCCGTTCTGTGCCTTGCGCTCCAGGTATTCCCGCCACTTGCGCACGGTCACGTCCTGGAAGGCCTCGACCACCGGGTTGAATTCGACGGAAGGGGCGTCCCAGTGTTTCTCGTAACCCTCTTGTTCCCCTTCGAGCGCATATTGGTCCTGGCTGAGCAGGGGGCCGATGAGGAAGCGGTTCGAGACTTTCAGGACCAGGGTCATGGCGAAACGGGGGATGTGCACTGGCAGCAGGGGGATCTTCAGCGACTTGAAGTAGAACAAGAAGAAGGTCCGGCTGGTCCGCTCGTCGATCGGAAGAACAAAAAGCCAGTGCTTGATCGCGTCATCGGTGTTCGACCACTGGTAGGGGTACTGGTAACAGAGGTCCATGTGGTTGGTGTCCAGCTTCTTGTGGTCGACGAATCTCCCGGAGATGCGCCCGCGTCCCACCCGCGTGTCGTAGGAAAGATGTACGTCGTCACCGACCGTCTCGCAGCGGGTGAGGGTGGCGCCGACGAAGGGACGGTACTTGCGGTGCAGGTGAGCGTGGGTGAAGTCGCTCACGTTGTCGATCACCATCGAGTGGTGGGCCGACCAGGTGAAGGTGAGCGGGACGCAGGCCCATCGGTCGGGTCCCTCAAGCTCGGGGATGTCCGGGATCTGCCGCGACTCCGCTTTCTCCGGGTCTCCGGGGAACAGCCAGACCAGGCCGTAGCGGACCTTCACGGGGTAGGACCGGATCGAGACGTTCTCGCAGTTTTCCCCGAGGTGCTCGCGAGGCCCTCCGGCACGCTGCCCATCGCCGGTATATTGCCAGCCATGGTAGGCGCACACGAGCCGGCAGTCCTGCACTTCGCCCAGGGAGAGTTTCAGTTGGCGGTGGGCGCAGCGGTCCTCGACCGCGTGGAACGAGCCGTCTTTCGCCCGGAACAGTGCGATGGAGTGCTTCCAGAAAACGACCTCGACCACGGTTCCCGGCTTGACGCGGCGGACTTCTTCAACCGCGTACCAGTAGTCCGGGTCCATGCCCGCGGCGCGTGCTTGCTGGCGCAGGTTGTTGGCCTCCTCGAAGCCGGGAGGGCCGCCGTTCGTCGCTGGATTCATTTCAGGCCTCCGTCGGGTGCGATGGATGCAGTTGGATCCGGCATGAGTTCTTCCGCTTGTTTCGGGTCGTCCATGCTCGGGGGTTTCGCGTCCGGGTTCGTGATCGCGTTGCGCTGATGGTAGTGAAAGGCGTAGGCTTCATGGACCGCGGCGCGGATGCTGGTGGGCCGATAGCCGAGTTCCTGTTTCGCTTTGTTGGTGTTGGCGTGACGGCACTTCTGCAGCAGGCGTATGGCGCCGGGGGTGAATCGCTGGGGGAAGCTCGGGTGGAACCGGCTCAGATAAAAGCTCGCCACTTCCGAGAAGGCGAGCATCGCGCGGGCCGGGATCCGCCGGTGCGGGCGCGGGATGCCGGAGACTTCCTCGTACAGGTCGATGATGTCGGAGATGGTCTTGTACTCGGTGCTGAAGATGTACTTCTCGCCCGAGCGCCCGCGGTCCATGCACAACCGATGTCCCTCGACGATGTCCCTCGCCGCAACAAACTCGAAGCCGCCATCGACATAAGCACGCAGCTTGCCGTTGGTGTAGTCGCACATGGTTCGGCCCAATCGCGAGGGGAAGAAATCGCTGCCTCCTACAACCGCGCAACACGTGGCGACGATGACATCCTGCCCGGTCGCCGCAGCGCGCCAGCACTCGTGTTCGACGAGCGTCTTGCTGCGTTCGTAGGGCATCGTCCGCTCCATGGGATAAAACCCCATCGTCTCGTCGCTGGGGGCGGAGGGATCATCCAGGCTGTATCCGACCGCGCTGAAGGAGCCCGTCACTACCACCCGTCCGGCTTCCACCTCTCGCGCCGCCTGCAGCATGTTGCGGGTGCCGAGAACATTGCACTCGTACACCTCTCGGCGATGGGCGCGGTTGCCTTCGATGGTCGAGACCTTGGCTGCGACGTGATAGACGCCTTGACAGCCCTCGACGGCACGCCTGACGCCATCCAAATCCCGCAGGTCGCCGAACACGCGTTCGACCCCGAGGCCTTCCAGTGCTTCGTTGTTCTCCTCTTGTCTCAGCAGCACCCGGACTTGGGTGCCTTCGCTGAGCAGCCGGCGTACGAGATTGGCGCCCACATGTCCGGCCGCGCCGGTGACGAAGACGGGCGCTTCTGAAGAGTTGGGGGGGATGCTCGATTCTGAAGTCATTGGGTGCCTTGATTCGAACTTTTGCTATTCCTATTCTGTTCGCAGTGGCGAGGGCACGCAGGCAGAAACTTTAATGGTGGCAGGAACGCTGTCAGCATCCTGCCGCTCAATGTCCGCCTTGTTTCAAGCCTATCGGCTGATCGCAATCATCGACCTGCCTGCCAGTCATCCCTCGCAATGTGACTGGTCAAGCACAATTCTAACAAAGATATGAAGGATTGCTTGTTGGCTTCCGCTGGTTGGTTGTCGGCAATCGGTCTGCGGGCTTTTGGAGAGGGCTATGAAGCTGAGAGCCAGCCATGGATTTCGGCCTGAATGCCTTTGATCTGCTCAAGGGCGGCCTGAATTTCATGAGGATCGGGAGGTTTCGGGAATCCGCCTTCGGCATCCGGGTAACGCCAGGCAGTTGCCGCCCCGGTGAGACTGTCGAGTTTGGCAAGGTTTTTCCTGAGAGGGTGTTCCTGGGCTAGCTGTTCAGTAATTTGGGCGATGTCGGGGGTGCGAAGATCCGGAAGCCCTTCGTGCAGGCACACGGCACGTGCGAGTTTTTCTACGGCCTGCTGGGCATGGAATGCTGCCAGGTCCGGTAGATCCGGGAGGAGGCGCTCGACGCCGGTGATATCCCGTCCGGCAGTTTTCAGGAATCCCAGGACGAGCGGAGAGATCATCGCAGAGGGAACATCTCGCGGTAGCGTTTCCAGAACGGACCATCAACGCGCGCATCAAGCAGTTTTCCCTCCCGGTCGACCGCGTAGGGGAGCATGCCGGGCACTTTCCGATTCTTCTCGAACGCGGAGTACCGGCAAGGGACCACGTCCACCGGCACGCCACACCCGGAAACGGGTTTCCGGGCCGACAGGTAATCGAGAGGCTGATCGTCCGGAGTGATCACCATCAGATCGAAGTCGCTGTCCGGGCGCCCGGTGCCACATGCGCGGCTGCCGAACAGGAAAATGGCATCCGGATTGAATGCGATGGCCAGGTTCGTGGTCAGGACGGAAAGGGCAGCTTCCGCATTGCGAAACGGGCCGACACTTTCATCTGCCGCTGCGGTCGCGTGCCTTGGCCGGTTTTCATCGCGGACGTATTCCAGCACCAGGCCGAGCAGTTCCGGATCGTCTTTCACCGAGTTGACCAATTCGCGGACATCGGCCCGCCGGTCCTGGCGCACGCGGAAAGTGATGGTTGGAGTGTTCACGGAAGCCCCTAGTGTGTTACATAATGTAACACACCCTATTGAGGAAGTGTGCCACATATGGGGCCGACTGCCAAGCGGGTTTGATCAGGTCCGGATGATGGTCTTGCTAATGAAAGAGAATCATTAAGCCGAGAATGCTGGTGCTAGCGCCAACTACCCCGCCTGTAGCGGTCAGGATTTGCCAAGAGAGTTTATTGAACCGGGCTTCCATCTCGCCGCGCAACTTCTGTATTTCGCCAAGAAGGCTAGCCCCCATCTTCTCCATGTCGGTGCGGATGCCGGCCTCCATCTTTTCCATGTCGGTGCGGATGCCGGCTTCCATCTTTTCCATGTCGGTGCGGATGCCGGCCTCCATCTTTTCCATGTCGGTGCGCAAGGCGAGTTCCGTGTTCGCCAAGTCAGCCTTCGTGGCTAATTCGTTTTGCGCGTCCTGAATGGTTTCGACCAAGGTCACGGCTTGCTTGTCTCCGAATTCCGCATTCTTCAGGTTC
>LXNI01001568.1_pt1 | contig 19053 bp, 16 predicted proteins | sample 809091 | NCBI WGS metagenome assembly LXNI01 (sample SAMN04870527, study PRJNA318959) | sponge metagenome | biome: 01000161; feature: marine sponge reef; material: water | host: Sarcotragus foetidus | place: Greece: Milos, Mediterranean Sea | collected 2013-05-29 | depth 5-7 m | reverse complement strand
GCCCTCCCGCTCGATCCATTCATCCACCGCGCCGCAGGCGTCCTCCCAGATCATTCCGGCGCCGGCCCCGCGCAGCCGCCTCTCCTCCAGCCTGGACAGCACCAGCATCTCGCGAACCGCCCGGCGCAGGACCTCCGGCGGCAGTGGATCCCAGTCCAGGGCGCGATGGATCACGAAGCGCGACAGGTCCATGCCGCTCTCCGCAGCCGCCCGGCCGATCCGTTCCCACTCCGCATCGGTCGCCATCACGGCCCGCTGCCGCCGCCCACTGGCATCCTCCTTCATGATCGCCATCCGTCTGAAAAAGCCTTCATCGACTATGACGCATCAACTATGACTCAACTATGATTCGACTATGACACACCAGACCCGATTTACGAAACCACGATTACGAATTCTCCCACGAAATTCCTCATGCCAAAATGACTCGTATCGCTTATACGTTACGTACAGACCCCATCCATCCGAAAGTCACGATCACGCTAATATCCCAGCCCAGCCTCGACACCCACATCCCCGAATGCAACTCGTCAACGACACACAGTCAAACTCTATGTCTCTCCAACCAGCCCCAATCCTCCTTGACATCGACACTAACCCACTGTATTATAACCCTCTTACAGGAGGAACCTTCAACCCTACCCCAGCCTCAATCCACCCTTAACCGTAATAAAAATCTTCACACCAAGCGGCTGCTCCAGGCCTCGCCCCATGCCTCCCTCGAGGAGCAGCTGCAAGCGGAAGGCGAGCGCTTCGCGGACTGCGCGGCGAGCGCGGATTTCGCCGAGGGCGTGCGGGCCTTCGTCGAGAAGCGCCGGCCCAGCTTCACCGGGCGCTGAGCCATGGGCGGCAGGCTCGCCGGCAAGACCGCGCTGATCACGGCGGCAGGGCAAGGCATCGGCCACGCCACGGCCGTGGCGTTCCAGAATGAAGGGGCGCGGGTCTGGGCGACCGATATCGACGAGGCCAGGCTCGCAGGCCTTGCCACGCTGGAGCGCGTCAGCTGCCGGGCGCTCGACGTACGCGATGACGATGCCGTAGCCGCGCTGGCGGACGAGACCGGAGCGTTCGACGTGCTCTTCAACTGCGCGGGCCGGGTGCCCCACGGCGCGATCCTCGACTGCGCGCCCGAGGACTGGGCGGAGACGCTCAACCTCAACGTGACCGCGATGTACCGGACGATCCGGGCCTTCCTGCCGGCGATGCTGGCGCAGGGCGCGGGCTCGATCGTCAACATGGCGTCCGTGGTCTCGACGGTGAAGGCCGCGCCCGAGCGCTGCGCCTACCACGCCAGCAAGGCCGCGGTCATGGGGCTCACCACGTCGGTCGCGTTCGACTACGCGGCTCGCGGCATCCGCTGCAACGCCATCTGCCCCGGCGCGATCGATACACCCTCCTTCGACGAGCGGATGGATGCCCACGCCGACCCCGAGGCCGCGCGCAAGGCCTTCGTCGCGCGCCATCCGGTGGGGCGGATCGGATCGCCCTCGGAGGTCGCGGCGCTCTGCGTCTATCTGGGGTCGGACGAGTCCGCCTTCACCACCGGCCAGGCGCTGGTGATCGACGGCGCCTGGAGCCTGTAGAGACTCGGCTTACTCCCCGGCCGCGGGGCCCCGGTTCCCGGTGAGCACGGTCACCATGTTGTCGATGAGCCGCATGCCGATGCCCTCGTCGAGCGAGAGGATCGATTCCGGGTGGAACTGGACGGCCGCGATGGGCCGCGCCCGGTGCTCCAGCGCCATCACGACGCCGTCGTCGGTCTCGGCCGTGACCGCCAGCAGGTCATCGGGGAGCGATACGCGCCGCGCATAGAGCGAGTGGTAGCGGCCCACGCGGAAGCGCTCCGGCAAGCCCTGGAAGAGCGCGCTGGCCTGCACCGTGACTTCGGACGGCTTGCCGTGGACCGGCTCGTCGAGCTGGCCCAGCTCGCCGCCGAAATACTCGGCCACGGCCTGGAGGCCGAGGCAGACGCCGAAGAGCGGCACGCCCTTCGCCAGCACCAGCCGGATGGTCTCGGCGGTGCCGAAATCCTCGGGCCGGCCGGGACCGGGCGAGAGCACGACGAGATCGGGCGCCGCCTCCTGAAGCATCCGGCGCGCGGGCGCGGGCCGCAGCGTCTCGACCCGGGCGCCGGTCTGGCGCAGGTAGTTGGCAAGCGTGTGGACGAAGGAATCCTCGTGATCGACCAGGAGCACGCGCCTGGCCGAGCCCGGCTGGGCGGAGGGCGCGCGCGCCGGTGCGGGGGCCGCCTCCGCGCGCACCGCCGCGAACAGCGCAGACGCCTTGAGCCGGCATTCCGCGTCCTCGGCCTCCGGATCGCTGTCGTAGAGCAGCGTGGCGCCGGCCCTGATCTCGGCGATGCCGTCCTGCATGCGCACGGTGCGCAGCGTGAGCCCGGTGTTCATCGCGCCATCGAAGCCGATGCGGCCGATGGCGCCGCCGTACCAGCGGCGCGCCGAGCGCTCGTTCGCCTCGATGAAGCGGATCGCCCAGTGCTTGGGCGCGCCGGTGACCGTCACCGCCCAGGTGTGGCTGAGGAAAGCGTCGAGCGCGTCGAACTCGGGCCGCAGGATGCCCTCGACATGGTCGACCGTGTGGATCAGGCGGGAGTATAGCTCCACCTGGCGGCGGCCGATCACGCGCACCGAGCCCGGCTCGCAGATGCGCGACTTGTCGTTGCGGTCGACGTCGGTGCACATGGTGAGCTCGGCTTCGTCCTTGGCCGAGTTGAGCAGCTTCGCGATCTGCGCGGCGTCGCCCAGTGCATCCTGGCCGCGCGCGATGGTGCCCGAGATCGGGCAGGTCTCGACGCGCCGGCCCTCGACGCGGACGTACATCTCCGGCGAGGCGGCGACCAGGAACTCGCCGGCGCCGAGGTTCATCAGCGCGCAGTAGGGCGCGGGGTTCAGCGTGCGCAGGCGGTCGAACACGACGGAGGGCGCGTCGGCGCAGGCCTCGCTGAACTGCTGGCTCATCACCACCTCGAAGAGGTCGCCGCGGCGAAACGCATCCCTGGCGCGCTCCACGGTGGCCGGGTATGCGCCCGACTGGTGATCGTTGGCGGGCGGGTTGGCGCCGCCGGAGGCGGGCGCGTAGGCGTCCTCCTGCGGCGTGCGGGGCATGTCGCGCGTGTCCCCGGTGGGCGTGACGAAATCGTAGCGGTGCCGCACCGCCCTGTCCGACATGTGATCGACGACCAGGATCTCGTCCGGCACGAAGAGCACGAGGTCGCGTTGATCGGCCGGGCGCTCCAGGCGCAGCTCAACCGGCTCGAACTGATGCGCGAGGTCGTAGCCGAAGGCGCCGTAGAGGCCGAAGTGCTGGTCCTCGTCGTTGCCGAAGAGGTCGATGACCGCGCGCAGCAGGCTGAAGATCGAGGGCTGCCGGCTGCGCTGCTCCTCGGGCACGATCTCGGTCGGCGGGTGGATCTGCCCATGCAGGCGATCGGCCTCCGCCTCCAGGGAGGCGACGGCGGCGAGCGGATCGATGGCGGCGCGGATCGGCTCGATCAGGACCCGGCCGCGCGGCTCCAGCGCCCTGACTTCGAATTCGCGCCTGCGGCAGGTGATGGCGAGCGGCGGGGCGGCGAAGCCGAGATCCCAGCGCGTGTAGCGGCCGGGGAACTCGAAGCAGGACGACATGAAGACGCCGGGGTAGCGATCCAGCCGCTCGACCAGGTCCGCGGCCGCGGGCCCGACCGCCGCTTCGCGGTCGCTGCGGTGGACGGTGATGCCGCCGCGCGTGCGGTAGCGGCGCTCGGTGGTCCCAGGCTCGCTCATGGCGCCCTTATCCCACCTGCCGGGAGGGCCAACAACCCCGGCAGGCATGGCCGAGGCCGCATAGCGGCCGGTCGGCCCGCGTCACAATTTAGCCTTGATACGCGGGCATGTTCGCATGGCGGTACCCCCGAAAACGCCGAGCGCGCAGTGATTGAAGAGAACGACACCGTCACGGGGGAGCAGCCGGCACTGGTGCTCCCGCCTGTGCCTGAACGGCGACGGTCCATCGCTGCCTACGCGCTGGCCATGAGCGACAGCCTGATCGGCGGCTTCGACGCCGCCGACTTCAGGGAGGACATCACCGAGCGCAAGTTCCTCTGGTTCCACCACTTCCTGGTGAACCATCCGGACGGCGTGAAGCACATCCTGCAGGACAATGCCGCGAACTACATCAAGGCGAGGATCGTCCGGCCGCTTCTAACGCCGGCTCTGGGGAACGGCCTCGTCACCATCGAGGGCGATACCTGGCGTTGGCACCGTCGCATCATGACACCTGCCTTCAGCGCCAAGAGCGTCGCGGGTCACGCCGGCATCGTGACCGACGCAACGCGCGCCATGCTGCGCATGTGGGACGAGGAGGGGTCCGGCGGCATTCTCGACCTCGAAGCCGCGATGAAGGGCTTGACGCTCGATATCATCTCGCGCGCCATGTTCTCGTCGGACAGCGCGTTGATAAGGGACACGCTTCACCGCAGCTCCACCCGCTATCAGTCGGAGATGAACCTCAGCCCCTTCGCGCTGATGCCGGGTCTGAACCGCGTGTGGGCCCTCTGCAAGGAGCGGCGGGCGGCGCGGATCCTGAAAGACCTGAACGGGCTGATGGCGCGACTCATCGAGACGCGAAAGGCCCGCTCAGGCAAACCGGCGAACGAGGACCTGTTGGATCGGCTCCTGCACGCCCGCGATCCGAAAACCGGACACAGGCTGTCCGACGGAGACGTGCGGGACGAACTGGTCACCATCTTCGTCGCCGGGCACGAGACCACGGCGCTCGCGCTCTGCTGGGCCTGGTTCCTGCTCTCGCAGCATCCGGATGCGGAGCAGAAACTTTGGGCGGAAGTGGACGATACGCTGAAGGGCGCGGCGTCCACGTACGGCGACATTTGCCGTCTGACCTACACGCGCATGTTCTTCGAGGAGACGCTCAGGCTCTTCCCGCCGGTCCATTCGCTTGCATGGCGTGAAGCGCTGGAGCCGGACGAGGTTTGCGGGCGCAAAATTCCCGCCGGTGCGATCATCGGCATCATCCCCTGGGTCATCCATCGCCATCGCGCGCTGTGGGAGGCGCCGGAACGCTTCGATCCCGGGAGATTTGCGCAGGAGCACGGCAGCCAGCACCCACGATGCGCGTATGTTCCCTTCATTGTCGGCCCGCGCTTCTGCATCGGCGCCGCGCTGGCGATGACGGTCGGCATCATGGTTCTGGCCCACGTGGCGCAGCACTATCGACTGCGTCTCGCCGAGGACCGACCCGTCGAGCCGCGCGGGCTGCTCACGCTTCACCCCCGCGACGGCCTCCTCATGCGCCGCGTTCGGCGCGGGCCTCAGCGCCGCCGGAGCTCGACCACGGATTCGTAGAGCGTGCTGCCCGCCGCCTTGCCGGCGCGGACGCTGGACTCGACGATGCTGCTGCCGACGCGGGTTTCACGGGGCACGTGGATGTCCGCCACCTCGAAGCCGCGGCAGGCCGCGATGGCAGCGAGGAAGCGGTCGGTCGGGATCGGCACCCCTTGCAGGATCGAGTTGCCGATCACCACCAGCGCCGTCGCCCCCGGCCGGAGGCACCAGGCCGCGCCGTCCGCAAAGCGCACGCAGTCGTTGAAGTAGCGCGCCGCATAGTTGGCCCAGCCGTTGCCGCCGTAGACGCCCTTCTCGGGGTTCTTCTGCCGCACGGCGTCGATTGCGCTCTTGATCTCGTCGTCGTCGATGGAGGGATCGAGGTCGATGCGATCCTCGTCGCGGGCGTTCTGCCAGTAGGTGCCGAGGTTGAGCGCCTCGAGCCGCTTGAGGTCGCTGGGCGCGGCGCAGAACCCCAGCCAGTACAAGTGCGGCCGGGTGTTGCGGTTGTAGTGGTAGTTGTTGAGGTAGGGCGGCGAAGTGACGAGCAGGTCCACGCTGCCCTGGTCGAGCGCGTCGTAGCCCTCGAAGAAGGAACGCTCGAACACCCGCCCGTCGTCGCGCTCAGGATTCGCGCGGGAGGCGCGGTACCAGCCAGCATCGTCGGCCATCTGGCCCAGCTTGGCCGCGATGGCGCCGGCCACGTCATCGTCGTCGACCTCGGGCCGTCCGACCGAGGACTTGCGACCCAGACTCGGCTCGTAGGAGTAGTTGGAGTACCCCACCATGGTGGCCGCGAAGGCGAGCCGGAAGAGGCGCGCGACGGGCGCCTCCAGCGTCGCCATGAAATCGAAGGCCAGCAGCACCTTGCGCTTGACGGCCGGGCTGTAGAACGGCGCGCGTGTGCGGAAGGCGGCGGGCGGGGTGGCCTCGGGGGCGCGGCCCTTACGCCCCGCTTGCTCCATGAACGTCTCGAATTCAGCGATGGCCGCTCTTAGCTGCTCGGACTCCAGCCGGTGCGCTGCCAGCTTCGTTCGCGCGGCGTAGGCGGCGTAGGGATTGATCTCGAAGCCGACGGCCGCATGCCCGGCGATGTCGGCCTCGATCAGCGTCGTGCCGACGCCGGCGAAGGGGTCCAGCACGACGCCCGCCCCCGGCTCCGGCAGGTGACGGGCCAATGCGTCCTGCACGAACTGCCGCGAAAACCCCGCAATCCAGGGAACCCACCGGTGCACCGGCGCGTCCCGGTTGGCCATGAAGGCGGGATCGCGGAAGGCGCCGCGGCCCTCCGCCCGGTCGGCGGACGCGCTCACCGGCCGGTTCGGTGCGGCGCCCCGTCGTCGGTCAGGGGGTCAGGATGGTCGAGCCCGTGGTCTTGCGGGCCTCCAGGTCGCGGTGCGCCTGGGCGGCGTCGGCCAGCGGGTAGGTCTGGTGGATCTCGATCTTGACCGCGCCGGAGCGCACGACGTCGAAGAGCGCGCCGGCCGATTCCTCAAGTTCCGGCCTCGTCGCGTTGTAGCCGAAGAGAGTGGGCCGCGTGATGTAGGCGCTCTTGGGCGCAAGCCGCGCCAGGTTGAAGTCGGTGATGGGGCCGGACGCGTTGCCGAAGCTCGCGAGCGTGCCCAGCCGCGCGAGGCTGTTGAGCGAGCCTTCCAGCGTGTCGGCGCCGATGGAATCGTAGACCACGGGCACGCCCTGGCCGTCGGTGATCTCCATCACGCGCTCGGCGAAATTCTCGGTCCGGTACTGAACCGGGTGGTCGCAGCCGTGGGCGCGGGCGAGCTCCGCCTTCTCCTCGGAGCCCACGGTGCCGATCACCGTGACGCCCAGATGCTTGAGCCACTGGCACTGGATCAGCCCGACCCCGCCGGCAGCGGCGTGCACCAGCACGGTCTCGCCGGCCTTCACCGGGTAGGTGCGGCGGATCAGGTATTCGACGGTCATGCCTTGCAGCATCATCGCCGCGCCCTGCTCGAAGCTGATGTCGGCAGGCAGCTCCACCAGCGAGCCTGCCGGCATCACGCGGGCCTCCGAATAGGCGCCGGGCGGCGGCGGGTTGGCGTAGGCGACGCGCATGCCGGGGGCGACCTCGGCGACGCCCTCGCCCACGGCCTCGACCGTGCCCGCGCCCTCCATGCCGATGGGCCAGGGGAGCGACGGCACCGGGTAGAGGCCGGTGCGGTGGTAGACGTCGATGTAGTTGAGGCCGATCGCCTCGTGGCGCACCAGCGCCTCGCCGGGGCCGGGATCGGGCAGCGCCACATCCTCGTAGTGCAACACCTCGGGCCCGCCGGCCTCGTGCATCCGAACCGCCTTGACCATGTGTCTCCCTTTCCTGTTCGGGGGGCGCCCGCCTGCGCCTGGTTCAGACCGAGAGCGTCGGCGGCAGCGCGCGTTCCAGCGCGAGAAGCTGGCGCTTGGTATCACAGCCGGCGCCGCCGGAGAACCCGCCGAGCGCCCCGCCTGCGCCGACGACCCGGTGGCACGGAATGACGAGGGGGATGGGGTTGGCGCCGCAGGCGCCGCCGACGGCGCGAGGGGCGCTGTCGAGCGCACGGGCGAGGTCGCCGTAGCTCCGCGTCTGGCCGTAGGGAATGGCCTGCATCGCCTGCCAGACGCGGAGCCGGAAGGGCGTGCCGGAGGGCGCGAGCGGCAGCGCGAATTCACAGCGGTCGCCGGCGAAATACTCCGTGAGCTGGCGCGCGGCCTCCGCCAGCACGCCCGCGTTGGGGCGGGGGCCGCCGCCGGCGCCGAAATCGACTGCGGTGATGACGCCGTCGGCGGCGGTGATCGTGAGCGGGCCGACGGGGCTCTCGATGGTGCAGCGGGCGGCGGCCATCGGCCTCAGCCTTCCGCCGGCGCGCGGGCGGCGGCGAGCGCGGCCTTGAGCGCCTCCGCATCGGTCACGGGCAGCGAGCAGACCGGGCCCACGCAGACGTAGGCCGTGGCCTTGCCCTCCTGCTGGCCCTTGCCGAAGGCTGGATGACCGAGCGGCAGCGCATCCTTCGGCGCGATCCGGGTCAGCACGCGGTTGGGCAGGCTGGTCGCGAAGACGGCATCGACGAGGGCCTGCGTCCCCGCGTCGTCGCGCGCGCCGCAGACCACCACCTGCACCGCGCGGCGCAGCACTTCGCTGTTGTTGGCGAGCGTCGCCAGCGGCGAGAAGTTGCGCTCGAGCTCGCCGGAGAACGCCTTCTCCAGCGCCTCGGCCCGCTCGCGATAGGCCGCTTCGCCGGTGAGATGGTGGAGGCGGGCCAGCACGCCCACCATGGTGCCGTTGCCGGCAGGCGTCGCCGCGTCGTGTGCGGTCTTGGTGCGGCTGATGGCGGCCTCGCCATCGTCCGGCGTGTAGAAGTAGCCGCCCTCGGCCTCGTCCCAGTAGTGGGCGTCGAGGATCGCGACCCAGCCGCGCGCGCGTTCCACGTAAGAGCCCTCGCCGGTGGCCTCCGCCAGCATCAGCGCGGCGCGGGCCATCTCCGCATAGTCGTCGAGGAACTCCACGTCCTTCGAGCGGCCGTGGCGGGCCGCGTGGCGGAGCCGCTCGCCCGCCGCCATCGGGCCTGCGACGTAGTCGAAGGCCTCCACCGCCGCATCGAGCCAGGCCTCGGCGCCGAAAACCATGGCGGCGTTGGCGAGGGCCGCGATCATCAGGCCGTTCCAGTCGGCGAGCACCTTGTCGTCCCAGCCGGGGCGCTCGCGGCCCGCGCGCCGCGCCAGCAGAGGCGTGCGGAGCTTCGCGAGGCGGGCCTCGTCCGGCGCTTCGTCGGTGCCGGGCGGGAGCAGCCGGTTGAGGATCGTCTTGCCCTCCCAGTTGCCGCCCGGCGCCACGTCGTAGACGGCCTTGAAGTAGGCCGCGTGCGTGCCGAGCACGTCGTCGATCTCGGCCTCGTCCCAGACGTAGAACTTGCCCTCCTCGCCCTCGGAATCGGCGTCGAGCGCGCTCGCGAACGCGCCCTCGCCTGTCCGCATCTCGCCCAGCGCCCAGGCCACGGTCTCGGCCGCGCGGGCGGCGAAGAGCGGCTCGCCCGTCTCCTGCCAGACGTGGCAGAGCAGGTCGAGAAGCTGGGCGTTGTCGTAGAGCATCTTCTCGAAGTGGGGCGCGAGCCAGCGCTCGTCGGTGGAATAGCGGGCGAAGCCGCCGCCCAGGTGGTCGTAGATGCCGCCCTGGCACATGCGCTCCATGCTGAGCAGGACGGCGGTTTTCATCAATTGCGACTCGGACCGGAGATAACTGCGCCAGAGCAGCTCCAGCATGGAACATTGCGGGAACTTCGGCGCGCCGCCGATGCCGCCGTGGCGTCCGTCGACCTCGCGCAACAAAGCTCGCGCCATGTTCTCGATTTGTGCCTCATCGATGGCCTCGCCGGGCTTGCTTCGGGCCAGTCCCTGCAGCGCTTCGACCAGCGCTGTTCTGTTTTTGTCCACTTTCTCGCGGTCGTCGCGGTAGGTCTGCTCGATCAGGCGGAGCACGTCCTTGAAGCCGGGCCGGCCGAAGCGGGGCTCCAGCGGGAAGTAGGTGCCGCCCCAGAAGGGCTCGGCGTCCGGCGTCAGGAACATGGTAAGCGGCCAGCCCCCCTGCTGGCCCATGAGCGCGAGCGCGCGCTGGTAGATGGTGTCGAGGTCGGGGCGCTCCTCGCGGTCCACCTTGATGTTGACGAAGAGGCGGTTCATCAGCTGGGCCGTCTCGTCGTCCTCGAAGCTCTCGTGCGCCATGACGTGGCACCAGTGGCAGGCGGAATAGCCGACCGAGAGGAGGATCGGCTTGTCGGCCTCCTTCGCCTCGGCCAGCGCGTCGGGCCCCCAGGGGTGCCAGTGCACGGGGTTGTCGGCGTGCTGGATGAGATAGGGGCTGGTTTCCGCGCCCAAGAGGTTCTCGCTCATGGCCCTTCCCGTCTGGTTCGGGCCGCGCGTGGCAAGGGGGCGGCCTTGGGGCCTGAACATAGGGCGGGACGTGCCGAGCCGCCAGTGCTGGGGGCGCTCACAGCCCGGGCAGCCGGGGTCCAGGATCGGCCGAAACGTCGGCCAATTGGTAAGGGTCCAAGACGATCCTGTCCCGCCGTGCCCGCTCTCTCGCCTCCCGGAGTTCCTTGCCGGCCGTGTAGTAGCGGCCCCGCTTCTCACCATGCGGCACGATAATCTCCCGGCCGGTCAAGGTCTTCAGATCACGCCCCGCGACATGGGCGCTGACCTCCGTCTCCTTCTGATACCTGGCGTTCGTGACCCTCATGCCGAGCGCTGCGTTGAAAAGCGGAATTGCCGTCCTGTCGTTGAGCCCTTCCCGCTCGACGATCCCGTCGATGCTGTTCAGTAGGGCCTCATACTCCTCGTTGCGCCGGATCAGCGTACTTGCCTGCTGATAATGGGCCTTGAGGCAGAATTTCACCCAGGGTGCCGCGCTGTTCGATGGCTTCCACGCTCCTTCACCCACTTCGGCAAGAACGCCGTAGTATTCCTGGGTGTTGCGCCCCAGCCATTCCTCAATGCTCGAAAAGAGGGGATGTATCACGCCCTCGCGCGCAAGAACCAATGTTTGCAAGGCCCGCGCCATTCGGCCGTTTCCGTCCTTGAACGGATGGATCATGGTCAGGTTCAAGTGCGCCATGGCCGCGGCCACGACCGCGGCTTCGTGGCCTTGCCCATCCAGATACGCCACGAGCTCGCCCACCAGCGAGTCCACCAATTCGACGTCGGGCGCCTCGTAGACGACGCCGCCGGTGGCGTGGTTCACGACCTGAACGGCACCGGGGCGCCAGGTTCCGGGGTGCGAAGACAGGTCGAACTCCGTCATCATGAAGTGCAGGCTCTTGAGGAACTGCTTGCTGAATTCGAAATAGGGATCCTCTGCGGCTCTGACGATGTAGGTCATCGCCGCCCTGTAGCCGTTGATCGCAAGCCAGGTTTCCGTCCTTTCGTCGAGGGGCGGCTCGTCCTCCACAGCCGCCATAGCCTCGTCCATCGTGGCGTTGTAGCCCTCGATGGCGTTCGAGCCCTGGATCGCGCGCGCGAACATGCTCCGCCGCAGGGCCCCGTGCCAGCGGCGGGGGTTGTGCTGGGTCTCGATCCGCAGGCGGCGCCTCTGACCCTCCAGTGTTTCCAGCACCTTGTGGTCCTCTCGCGACAAGGTGGGCTCGGCGAAGATCATGCCGGATATCTCATTGCATATCTGCGTTATGCAGATATCTATCTCACATTTCGCAAATGTCAATCCTAATATCGTACACGAACAGGCCTTCTGCCAGGACCTGCGCGCAGATTGCCCATGGCTCGCGAGACGCGAACCTGTTCAAGGGCCGGGCTGCGGGGTATGGTCGCGGCCGTCGGGCGATCGAGAGAGGCGCTGCGAGCGAGGCCACCATGAAGGTCAAGATCGAGATCGACTGCACGCCGGAGGAAGCGCGTGCCTTCTGCGGGATGCCGGACCTGACGGCGGCGCACGCGGCCATGGCCAAGGGCCTGGAAGACCGCATCGCCGACGCCGTCGGCAGCATCGACGCAGAGATGTTGATGAAGACGTGGCTGCCGGGCGGGCTCAAGGGCTTCGAGGCCATGCAGCAGGCCTTCTGGGAAGGCTTCGGCCAGGCCGGCGGCGGCGGGCCCAAGAGGGGCGGCGGAGGCGGCGGAGGATGAGCCGGGCGGACCCGCCGCTCTACTACCGGCGGCACGTCTTCTGCTGCGTCAATGCGCGCGCGCCGGGCCATCCGCGCGGATGCTGCAGCGCGAAGGATTCGATCAAGCTCCGCGCTCACATGAAGGCGCGCGCCAAGCAGCGCGGCCTCTCCGACGTGCGCATCAACGCGAGCCAGTGCCTCGACCGCTGCGAGTTCGGACCGACCATGGTGATCTATCCCGAAGGCGTCTGGTACGCGGTCAAGACGGTGGCGGACGTGGACGAGATCATCGAGACCCACCTGGTGGGCGGCGGCCGGGTCGAGCGGCTCATGCTGATGCCGGACCAGCCGTTCCCCGACGAGGCCGACGATCCCGGCCAGGCGGCGGCCGCCTCCTGATCCGGCGCCGGCCTGCCGCTAAGTCTTGCTCGGCGCCACGCGACAGACCATGACCGGCGACACCATCTTCGCGCTGTCCAGCGGCGGCGGGCGTGCCGCCATCGCGGTGGTTCGCCTCTCGGGCCCCGGCGCGGCTGAGGCGCTCGCGCGGATCGGCGGCGAGCCGCTGCCGGAGCCGCGGCAGGCCACACTGCGGCGTTTCCGCGAGCCGAACACTGGCGAGGCCATCGATCGGGGGCTCGCGCTCTGGCTGCCGGCGCCGGGCAGCGCCACCGGCGAGGACATGGCGGAATTCCACGTCCACGGCGGGCCTGCCGTCATCGCCGCGCTCAGCCACGCGCTCGCAGGCGTGCCCGGCCTGCGCTCCGCCGAGCCCGGCGAGTTCACCCGGCGCGCCTTCGAGGCAGGCCGCCTCGATCTCACCGAGGCCGAGGGGATCGGCGACCTGGTGGCGGCCGAGACCGAGGCCCAGCGGCGCCAGGCGCTCGCCCAGATGGAGGGCGGGCTGCATCGGCTCTATGACGGCTGGCGGGAGCGGCTGATGTCGCTCCGGGCCAACGTCGAGGCCGCCATCGATTTTTCCGATCAGGAGCTGGGCGGCGACCCGATGGCGGCGGCAGCGCCGGGCCTTGCGGCGCTGGAGAACGAGATCGCGGCCCACCTCGACGACGCGCGCCGGGGCGAGCGTCTGCGGGAGGGCTTCTGCATCGCCATCGTGGGCGCACCGAACGCAGGAAAGTCCAGCCTTCTCAACAGGTTGGCGGGGCGGGACGCAGCCATCGTCTCGACCCGCGCGGGCACCACCCGCGACGTGGTCGAGGTGCGCCTCGACCTTGGCGGCTGGCCCATCACTCTCGCCGATACCGCCGGCTTGCGCGAAAGCGGCGACGAGATCGAGAGCGAAGGGGTGCGCCGTGCGCTCGAGCGGGCCGCGAGCGCAGACCTCTCGCTGGTCGTCTTCGACGGCGCGCGCTGGCCCGAGGCCGATCTGCAGAGCGTTGCGCTGCTGGGCGCGGGGGCGCTCGCGGTATTGAACAAGACGGACCTCCTCCGGGATCCCTCGCCTGCTGGCGTCGGCGGCCACCCGGCGCGCGGCGTCTCGTGCCTCACCGGCGCCGGCATCGACGCCTTGCTCGAGGCGCTGACAGACGAGATCGCGCGGCGCTACCCGCCGGGCGGCGCGCCGGCGATGACCCGCGCCCGGCACCGGCAAGCGGTCATCGACTGCCGCGACGCGCTGGTGCGCGCCATCGACGGCCCGGCGGACGAGCGGCTGGCGGAAGAGCTCAGGCTCGCGGCCCGCGCGCTCGGCCGCATCACCGGACGGGTCGACGTGGAGACGGTGCTCGACCTCGTCTTCCGCGACTTCTGCATCGGCAAGTAGGCGCTTTACGGGCGCCCGCGTCTGCCCTATAGGGTGCGCCGTCCGTTGGAGCCGGGCCGGGACGACGGCCGGGAGGGCGGCCATGGGCCGCGAGCGTTTCGATGTCATCGTGATCGGGGGCGGCCACGCCGGCTGCGAGGCGGCGGCGGCGGCGGCGCGCGTGGGCGCTGAGACGCTGCTCGTCACGCAGAAGCGCGAGACCATCGGCGCGATGTCGTGCAATCCCGCCATAGGCGGGCTCGCCAAGGGTACGCTGGTGCGGGAGGTCGACGCGCTCGACGGGCTCATGGGCCGCGTCGCCGACGAGGCGGGCATCCAGTTCCGCGTGCTCAACCGCAGCAAGGGGCCGGCGGTGCGGGGGCCCCGGGCGCAGCAGGACCGCGCGCTCTATCGCGCGGCCATGCAGGCGGCGCTCGCAGCCCGGCCGAACCTCACGATCCGCGAGGGGACGGTCGAGGACCTGGCGCTCGTGGGCCGCGCGGGCGGCAAGCCCTGCGTGCGCGGCGTGGTGCTGGGGGACGGCACGCTGATCCCCGCTTCGCAGGTGGTGCTCACCACCGGGACCTTCCTGCGCGGGCTTATCCATATCGGCGAGCGGCAGATCCCGGCAGGGCGCGTCGGCGATGCGCCCGCGACGGGCCTCGCACTCACGCTGGAACGGCTCGGTTTCCGCCTCGGCCGGCTGAAGACCGGCACGCCGCCCCGGCTCGACGGCCGCACCATCGACTGGGCGTCGCTCCAGGCGCAGGAGGGCGACCGGCCGCCGGAGGCGTTCTCGTTCCTGACCGGCGCGATCACGCGCGAGCAGGTGCGCTGCCACATCACGGCCACGGGGCCCGAGGGCCACGACCTGATCCGGCGCAACCTCGCGCGCTCCCCCATGTATTCGGGCGCGATCGAGAGCCGCGGACCCCGCTACTGCCCGTCCATTGAGGACAAGGTTGTGCGTTTCGCGGACCGTGCCTCGCACCAGATTTTCCTTGAGCCGGAGGGACTTGAGGACCGCACGGTCTATCCCAACGGGATCTCCACCGCGCTGCCGGAGGACGTGCAGCGGGCGCTGGTGGCGACGATACCGGGGCTGGAGCGGGCGGCGATCCTCCGGCCCGGCTACGCCATCGAGTACGACCACGTGGACCCGCGCGAGCTGAGCCCGGCGCTGGAGACCGCGCGGGCGGGCAGCCTCTATCTCGCGGGCCAGATCAACGGCACCACCGGCTACGAGGAAGCGGCAGCGCAGGGCATCGTGGCCGGCATCAACGCCGCGCGGGCGGCTGCGGACGCCGCGCCGTTCATGCTCGACCGGGCCGAGGGCTACATCGGCGTGTTGATCGACGATCTCGTCACGCAGGGGGTGAGCGAGCCCTACCGCATGTTCTCGTCCCGCGCCGAGTACAGGCTCCGGCTGCGGCCGGACAACGCGGACCGCCGGCTCACCGGGCGCGGGATCGAGGCCGGCTGTGTGGGCGGCGAGCGGGCACAGCGCTTCGCCGCCAAGAGCGCGGCGCTGGCCGAGGCCGAGCGCCTGCTCGACTCCCTCGACGCCACGCCCGACGCGCTGCGCCGCCACGGAATTGCGGTGAACCGGGACGGGCGCAGGCGGACGGCGCGCGAGCTGATCGGCTATCCCGACGTGACGCTGGGGCATCTGGCGTCGCTCTGGCCGGCGGTAGGCGCGGTCGCGCCGGATGTCGCCCAGGCGCTGGAGAACGACGCCCACTACCGGGGCTACGTGGAGCGACAGGAGGCGGACATCGCGGCCTTCCGCCGGGACGAGGCGCTCCGGCTGCCGGGGGACATCCGCTTCGACCGGGTTGGCGGCCTCTCCCACGAGATGCGCCAGCGTCTTTCCGCCGCGCGGCCGGCGACGCTGGGCGCGGCGGGGCGCGTGCCCGGTGTGACACCGGCGGCGCTGACGGCACTGCTCGCCCACGTGCGCAAGGCGGATGTGCGCAAGAACACGGCGGAGACGGGGCGCAGGTAGGCCGGATGGAGCCGGGCGAGGCCTTCCGGCGCGATGTTTCACGTGAAACACGCGAGCGGCTCGAGATCTACGAAGCCCTGCTCCAACGCCGGCAGCGGCGCACGAACCTGGTCTCGGCGGCCTCCCTGCCGGCGCTCTGGACCCGGCACTTCCTCGATTCCGCCCAGCTCGCCCCCCTGCTCGGCGACGACCGGAGTCGCCACACGGTGGATGTCGGCAGCGGCGCCGGGTTTCCCGGCATGGTTCTCGCGATCGTGGATGGCGCACGGCGGTTTTCGCTCGTCGAGGCCAACGGCAAGCGCTGCGCCTTCCTCCGCGAGGTGGCGGATGCCACGGGCACCGCCGCCGACGTGATCGAGGGCCGGCTCGAGGATAAGCAGGTGCAAGCCGCGCTTAGCCCCGCCGGCACGATCGTCGCCCGCGCCTGCGCGCCGCTGGTGGAACTGCTAGGTCTGGTTTTCCCCGTGCTGGAACCCCATACATATTGTATATTCCCGAAGGGGCGCCGCTACCGGAGCGAGCTGGAAGAGGCTCGCCGCCGGTGGGATTTCCAGGCGGACATCGTCCCCAGCCGCACAGCGGCGGAGGCCCGCATATTGAGGATCAGCGATGTCGAACGCCGCCGCGCTTGAGACCGGCGTAGCGGAGGCGGAGGACGCGGCGGCCCCGATGGAGCGGCCCCGAGTCATCGCGGTCGCGAACCAGAAGGGCGGCGTCGGCAAGACCACCACGGCCATCAACCTGGGAACGGCGCTCGCCGCGGCCGGGCATCCGGTGCTGCTGTTGGATCTCGACCCGCAGGGGAACGCCAGCACCGGCCTCGGCATCGCCCAGGCCGAGCGCGAGCCCGGCAGCTACGGGCTGCTCCAGGGCGCGCGGCTTGCCGAAGCCCGGCGCGAGACGCCCGTCCCGGGGCTCACGGTCGTGCCGGCGACCCGCGACCTCGCCGCCGCAGAGATCGAGCTGTCCCAGAGCCCGCGCCCGCAGCACTGCCTGAAGGAGGCGCTGGCGACGGCGCTCGCGCAGGGCGGCGGGCTGGAGTACGTGCTGATCGACTGCCCGCCTTCCCTCGGCATGTTGACGGTGAACGCGCTGGTCGCGGCGGACTCGGTGCTGGTGCCGCTGCAGTGCGAGTTCCTGGCGCTGGAGGGCCTTAGCCAGGTGCTCAGCATCGTCGACCGCGTGCGCAGCGCCTTCAATCCGGCGCTCCGCGTCCAGGGCGTGGTGCTCACCATGTACGACAAGCGGAACAATCTTTCGGCCCAGGTGCGGGACGACGTGCGGACCCACCTGGGCGATGCGGTGTACGACACCATCATCCCGCGCAACGTGCGGGTTTCCGAGGCGCCGTCCTTCGGCGTTCCAGTTTTGCTCCACGATTTCCGCTGCCCCGGCGCGCAGGCCTACGCCCACCTCGCGGGCGAGCTGCTGCGCCGCGAGCGACGCGAGAGGGAAAGCGCAGCATGACATCGGATACGGGCGGTCAGACGCGCCAACGTGGCCTCGGCAAGGGCCTTGCCGCCCTCCTCGGCGAAACCATGGAGCAAGCTGCGACCGGCGCGAAGCCGGCCGCGCTGCTCTCCATCCCCATCGAGCACCTGACGCCGCACCCCGATCAACCGCGCCAGCACTTCGACGAGGCGGAGATCGAGAGCCTCGCCGCCTCGATCCGCGAGAAGGGGGTGGTCCAGCCCCTGGTGGTGCGCCCCGGCGCAGGCGGGGACGACGGCGTGCCCTATGAGATCGTCGCCGGCGAGCGGCGCTGGCGGGCGGCGCAGCGCGCAGGGCTCCATGAGCTGCCGGCGGTGGTGCGCGAGCTGAACGATTCCGAGAGCATCGAGATCGCGCTGGTCGAGAACCTGCAACGGCGGGATCTGAACCCCCTGGAGGAAGCATCCGCCTACCGCCGCCTGATCCGGGACTTCGACCACCGGCAGGAGGACGTGGCGAGCGCGCTCGGCAAGTCCCGCAGCCACGTCGCCAACACCGTGCGTCTGCTCGACCTGCCAGAGCCGGTGAAGGCGCTGGTGGAGGGCGGCACCCTGAGCGCAGGCCACGGTCGCGCGCTGCTGGCGGCCCCCGATCCGGCGGCGCTGGCGGAGACGGTGGTGCGCCTGCGGCTCACCGTGCGCCAGACCGAAGCGCTGGTCCGCCGCGCGGGCGAGGCTCGAACCCGCCAGGCCAAGCCGCGCACGGCCGACCCCAACGTCAAGGCGCTGCAGGACGATCTCAGCCGCGCGCTTGGCCTCAAGGTGACCATCGACCCCGCCAGGCGCGGCGACGGCGGCCGCATGACGATCGCCTACACGCAGCCCGAGCAACTCGACGCGCTCATCGGCCGCCTGCGCGCCGGCCCCCTTCCCCGCCCGCCTCTCAAGGCCGTCTAGGGATTGGATCCGCGTTTTTTCAATGTTTTCAGTGTATTAAGGCCGTCGCCCCGTATTAGATACCTTGCTAACTGTCGTGTTGCAGGGCCGGCGCCTGGCGCGCGCAAGACTGTTCGTATTCCTTAGCGTGCTGGGTTATCTCGGCGTACGGGCGATGCGGAGCCATCGCGGGCGGCCACCCGTCATCCTCCAAGACCCCTGACCATGGTGCGGTGTATGGTGACCGCTCCCAGCACAGGACTATGTCAGGAATGATGTTCTAATAAATCGCGTTATATCAGTAGTATATGTAATCTTTTCAAGACTTCTGTCATATGAGCCCAAACTCCAGGCACCACATAGGCGCAACTAGATTTCGCATTCCTGCGTACAAGAGTCGCCCAATCGCTAGGATTCTTGCACGTTCTTTCCGAATATCGCAATTCGCGGCCGGCCCCATCACCAACCCGGCAAGCAGTCGGCTGTGCTCACGCTCCGGGGGAAGGGTCAAATGCCGATCGTCCTTCCCGGTGCATCCAGGCCACAGCGCGTCGCATGCGCCGGCAGGACGGCACCATTCGTCGATGCCGGAACGGCGCCATCGCCTGCGTGAACGATACTCGTGACGTCGAACACGAACAGCTTCATGGACTTCGACAAGTTGCGCGTGCAGCATCAGAGAGGATCGCGTCTGCGGCGCCCTGCCGCGCCGATGGCTTGAGCGCTAATGAATCGCCTCGCCGGTCCAGCGGTCGCGGTTTGCCCAGAACGGGCAGTCGGGGCAGACCGGCCCGTCGTAGTCGATGCCTTCCTCGTGAGGACAGCCGATGATCCTGTCGGGCATCGCCACGGTGAGGTGCCGAATCTCACGAAAGTAGCCACCCAATCTCAGGCAAAGTAGCCACCGATTCTCACCGAAAGTAGCCACCCAGTCTCACCAAAGTAGCCACCCCTCGGGGCGGCGGGTTTTGGTGCG
>LXNI01001567.1_pt1 | contig 19071 bp, 16 predicted proteins | sample 809091 | NCBI WGS metagenome assembly LXNI01 (sample SAMN04870527, study PRJNA318959) | sponge metagenome | biome: 01000161; feature: marine sponge reef; material: water | host: Sarcotragus foetidus | place: Greece: Milos, Mediterranean Sea | collected 2013-05-29 | depth 5-7 m | reverse complement strand
GATAGGGCTCAGGCGGTATGACACCGCAGAAAAACCCCGGTGTCAACCCCTCAAACAAAGAACATGGCCCTACAAACGAATCCAAAATTATAACCCATTGATAAAACAACACAAAATAATACAACCTGGCCAAAATCAGGCAAAATCAGACCGATTCGAAGGGGAAAAGTGCCAAGTTGGGATAGGCTGCATTGAAGGCAATCCAGAGAAAAATGAAGCGTTCGATGTCCACCACATTTTCTTGTTCGCTGCGTTTGATCCAGGTGTCGGCACGGCGTATCCGATCCTTGTTATGCTGTTGCTGTGGGACCGCGTCGTCAATACGTTTTGATTCGGGCATGGTTGGGGACTCCATTGAGTTGATAGTGACCTGAGGCGACACATTAACGCAGTTTTGCAGTTGCTGCTAGCTGACGGTTCCTTTCAATTTGAACCGACGATGGAATATATCCAGATCAGATAATGTGCAACCGGCTTGCGGTTGCAAGCTTACTTTCCCGTTCAAGGTTCGTCTCATTCACGCCGTTCAGATGCGCCCGTAACTGAACCTGTTTTTTAGTGTGCCCTCTTCGCATTCTTTAATGGTCTGTAGAGTCCCGTCGTGCCTGACGGCGATTTAGTGTTTTCTGGGTCGGTCAATCGGCATCGAACCGAGCCACTCTTTAATGTCATCGGTCACGTCATCGACAAAGACGATCAACAAGGTATCCACAGCGCTGTTATCCTTGATTTCACTATAGTGTGTGGCTATCGATATATTTAAAATAATTAATTAGATTAATTGAGACGCCTGCTCTAGAATAGGCACATGTTCTTAAATCGAACATGTAATTAGTACTAATTATTATTCATTGAGGAGTAAAAAATGAGTTTGAAAGATTCCAAAACAGAACAAAATCTGAAGGATGCCTTTGCAGGTGAGTCGCAGGCGAACCGTCGCTACCTGTATTTTGCCGCGAAAGCAGATATCGAAGGTTACAATGACGTTGCGGCGGTATTTCGCTCAACAGCGGAAGGGGAAACCGGTCATGCCCATGGCCATCTGGAGTACCTGGAAGAATGTGGTGACCCGGCGACCGGTTTGCCGATCGGGGGCACCGCAGACAATCTGAAAGCAGCGGTGGCCGGTGAGACGCACGAATATACGGACATGTATCCTGGCATGGCCAAAACAGCCCGGGATGAAGGATTCGACGAGATCGCGGACTGGTTCGAAACACTGGGCAAAGCCGAACGTTCGCATGCCAATCGTTTCCAAAAAGCATTGAATGAACTGTAACGATAAGACCCGGCAGAGGCGTCGATTCGGCGCCTCTGTTTTACCTGATTGAAGAGTAGACAGATGGTTTCAACTCAGATACGTGAAGGGAGTCTGGAGTCGCCGACCCGGCATCCCATTGACTGGCAAAATCCGGATTTTTATGACGAGGAGGCCTTGTTGCAGGAACTTGAACGGGTGTATGACCTGTGTCATGGATGCCGTCGCTGCGTGAGTCTGTGCAATGCCTTTCCCACCTTGTTTGATCTGGTCGATGCCTCATCGACGCTGGAAGTCGATGGGGTCGACAAAAAAGACTATTGGAAAGTGGTTGAGCATTGTTATTTGTGTGATCTGTGTTATCAGACAAAATGCCCTTATACCCCGCCGCATGAATGGAACATCGATTTCCCCCATCTCATGCTGCGTGCCAAATCAGTGAAATATCGACAGGGAAAAGTCACCCAGAGTGAAAAAATCCTGTCGTCGACCGATGCGTTGGGAAAACTCGCCAGTATTCCGGTGGTCGTCCATGGCGTCAATGCAGCGAACCGGTCAAAACCACTGAGAAAGTTGCTGGACAAGGTACTCGGCGTTCATCCCGAAGCCGGCGTTCCGCGTTATCACAGCAATACGCTCAGAAAGCGAACAAAAAACAGCGATACGTCTTCGGGCGAGGCCAGCGTCGCTGAACGCACACGGGGCAGGGTGGCTCTTTTTGCCACCTGCTACGGCAATGTCAATGATCCCGACTTGGGGGAGAACCTGATTCATGTCCTGAGACACAATGACATTGCCGTGCGCCTGACGGACAGCGAACAGTGCTGCGGGATGCCCAAGCTGGAAATTGGTGATTTGAACGCGGTTGTCAACGCCAAAAAAGTCAATATCCCGGTGCTGGCGGCGCTGGTTGAACAGGGGTGGGATATCATGGCTCCGGTCCCCTCGTGTGTGCTGATGTTCCGGCAGACCCTGCCGTTGATGTTTCCCGATGATGAGCAGGTCCAGGCAGTGGGCAAGGCGATTTATGACCCCTTCGAATATCTCATGCTCCGCCACCGGGACGGTGTATTGAATACCCGGTTCAAACAGTCACTCGGGACGGTCGCCTATCATGTGGCCTGCCATCAGCGGGTTCAGAAAATCGGTTTGAAGACCAAGGAGTGCCTGCAACTGATTCCGGATACCGAGGTCAGGGTGATTGAACGGTGTTCAGGTCATGACGGGACGTATGGGGTGAAATCAAAATACTATGAAAGCGCAATGAAAATTGTCAAACCGGTTGTCAATCGGGTGAAACAGGCTGAGGCGGACTATTACGGAAGCGATTGCCCGATGGCCGGCAAGTTCATTGAGCATGCAATGGCTGATGGGACGACAACCTGTCATCCGATCACATTAATGAAAAAGGCATACGGCATCTAGCCGTTGAGATACCAATCCGACACCGGGTAATTGACAATGAAACCCCTCCTTAAATCCGACCTGATGAGCCTGGAAGATTATTCACAGCAGCGTCCAAGCTTTCGGTCCCGAGTGATGGCGCACAAAAAAAACCGACAGGTCGCAGTGGGGCCAAATGCGATGTTGTATTTTGAAGACCGCCTCACCATGCAGTACCAGATGCAGGAAATTCTGCGTATCGAAAAAATATTTGAGGCATCCGCGATCGAAGAAGAACTTGAGGCGTACAATCCTCTGATTCCCGACGGCAATAACTGGAAAGCCACTTTCATGATTGAATTTGCGGAGGAAAGTGAGCGCAGGATGGCATTGAGTCGACTGATCGGCATCGAGAAGACGATCTGGGTTCGGGTGAGTGGGCATGAAAAGGTCTACCCCATTGCCAACGAAGACCTGGAAAGGGAAACCGAGGACAAAACATCGGCAGTGCATTTTCTTCGGTTTCAGTTGGACGAGGCGATGAGGACCTCGGCCAAAGCGGGTCAACCGATCGACATGGGGGTTGAACACGACCGTTACGCCTACACAACCGGGCCGTTGCCGGACAATATCCGACAGTCCCTGGCCGATGATCTGGCACTCCCCGTTTAAGTGAATTCCGGAACACATCGATCAGGGGGTGACCGGTTCCCGCCCGATTTGTTTGTGTCATGACGCTGAGCGAACTCAAATATGTGGTTGCGGTTGCCCGGGAACGGCATTTTGGACGGGCAGCGAAGGCCTGCTTTGTCAGTCAACCGACGTTGAGTGTGGCAGTCAAAAAACTTGAGGAGGAATTGGGTACCATCCTGTTCGAGAGAGGGTCCAGCGAAATCGTCCTCACCCCGCTGGGGCAACAGATTGTCGCCCAGGCGCATCAGGTTCTCGAAGCAGCGGACAAAATAAAAAAAATAGCGGTCGGTGGTGACCGGCGGGCAGAGCCGTTGAGAGTCGGTGTGATTTATACCATTGGCCCGTATCTGCTGCCCCATCTGATACCCAGCCTGCATGACGAGGTTCCCGACATGCCCATTATTGTCGAGGAAGGCTTTACCGCCGACTTGAGGGTCCGTCTGAAGCAGGGTAATCTGGATGCGATCATTCTTGCCAAACCGTTTTCCGAAGCCGGCGTGAAAATCAAGCTGCTCTATGAAGAACCTTTTGTTGTTGTCTTGCCGCTGTCTCACCCCTGGGTGGAGAAACCGGTGATTCATACCGATGCGCTGTCACAGGAGACGGTCTTGCTGCTGGGGCACGGCCATTGTTTCAGGGACCAGGTGCTTGAAGCCTGTCCCGCCTGCCTGCGAACCGAAAACCCGGATGGTTTGCAAAGAACCCTTGAGAGCGGGTCCATTGAAACCATCCGTCATATGGTGGCAAGCGGGGTCGGCGTGACCGTGCTGCCGTGTACCGCTGCCGGGGTGGAGGAGTATTCAAGAAGACTGCTGGCGATCAAACGGTTCGCGGATAAGCAACCGTATCGGGAGGTGATTTTGGCATGGCGACATGGGTTCCCCAGGGAACAGGCCATTTTGGCCCTTGCAGAAGCCATTTACAGCTGTCCGATGAGTTGCGTCAGGATGCGACAGACCGACGCATGATCCGAAGGTTGGGTCATTTTGCGGTTTTCCCGGTTCACCGGACAGGATTCGTTGAGCAACATTACCATTTGTTCATTCGCCTTTTGAGCCTATTCGGCGTACCCTATCGGCCATGATGAAAATGTGATGGAGCCAATGTCAAAATCGGCGAGGGTTGCCGTCATCGGTGTCGGCTATCTGGGGCGGATTCACGCCAAGATCTATGACGGTATGCCCAATGTGGAACTCGTTGCGGTCGTTGATATCGATGAAGAAAAGGCCCGATCAGTGTCCAGGCGGTATCAATGTGCCGGCTTCACGTCGTCCGCGCAGCTGCCGGATGATCTCGATGCGGTGAGTATTGTCGTACCGACCAGCATGCACCTCTCGGTATCCCGGTTTTTCATCGAAAAGGGTGTCCATATCCTGTTGGAAAAACCCATTGCGCCTTCCGTTGAAGAAGGCCGTGAAATTGTCGACCTGGCCCACCGACGAGGGATCTTGCTTCAGATCGGCCACGTGGAAAGATTTAATGCCGGTGTCATGAAACTGGCATCGCTTGCCTGCGACCCCCGATTCATTGAAGTGCACCGGCTCGGTACGTTTGTCGAACGGGCCACCGATGTCGATGTCGTGACCGATCTGATGATCCATGATATTGACATTGTCCTGTCGCTGGTTGACTCGCCCCTGGTCAATATTTCGGCAAGCGGAACCCCGGTCATCACGGATCATGTCGATATTGCCAATGCGCGTCTCGAATTCAAGACCGGGGCGGTGGCAAATGTGACCGCGAGTCGTGTTTCGAGGAACCAGTTCAGGCGCATCCGCGTGTTTTCCAACCATCATTATCTCGGCTTGAATTTTGCGGACCAGGCACTCGAACAGGTCCTACCCGGGGAGCCCGGGGGAAATGGGCGGTTTGCGGCACTGACCCACCGGAAGATCGAGGTCGAGCCCCAGCAACCCCTTGATGCGGAATTGGCGCATTTCATTGAGTGCATCCAAACCAATCAATCGCCGCTGGTGACCGGGCAACATGGCCTGACTGCGATCAAGGTTGCCGAACAGGTACGACAAAAAATAGCGCAATCAAGATGACAACCCATTTGACTGACACGAAGAGATGAGATGACGATAGAACGATTTCGAGAACAGGGGTACCTGAAGTCCTGTGATGCGACGGTGACGATCACGGGCGATCATTTTATCTGTGTTGACCAAACCGTTTTTTATCCGCTGGGTGGTGGACAGCCAGGCGATACCGGCGTTTTGAAAAGAGCGGATGGGACCGAGATACGGATCATTGATTGCTACAAGGACCGGGAATCGGGAGCGCACCGGCACATCTGCCAACCCGGATGTGTTTTACCGCATCCCGGTGAAAGGGTCTCATTGACGATCGACTGGGACCGACGCTATCGCTTAATGCGAATGCACAGCTGCATGCACATGCTGTGTGTGGTGGTGCCGGCTCCGGTGACCGGTGGCTCGATCCGAGACGGGAGCGGTCGCTTGGATTTTGACCTCCCCGAACCCCCTGACAAGCAGGCGATTGAAGTCGAACTCAATCGATTGATACAGCAGGATCATCCGATGCAGTTGCGCTGGATTACCGATGAGGAAATGGCGCAACAGCCGGAACTGGTTCGCACCATGTCAGTGCAACCTCCGATGGGAGCCGGTCGTGTGAGACTGGTTCAATTTGGTGAAGTGGATTTGCAACCCTGTGGCGGCACGCATGTGTCGTCTTCGGGGGAAATCGGTGCCGTCAGGGTCCAGAGTATCAAAAAGAAAGGGAAACAGAATCGTCGAATTACCATCGAGTTTGCGCCTGAACAGTAGGGCATCGGCGCGGTTCGAGGTTGCGTCTCAATAGCCCGGAGAGCGTTCCGGTAACGCCGCACGATGCCGGGCGATTGCACAGAGCAGGGGTTTAGGGTCGGTTTTGAGACAGCTTGATGCGGACATCGGCGTTATCGAGCCGAAGACGGAGTGCGTCGGGAGGTGGCTTGTCTGTGACCAGCAGATCGATCTGGTCGAACCCACAGACTCGAGTCAGGCTGGTCCTGTCGAATTTTGAAGAATCGGTTGCCAGGATGACGTATTCGGATTGTCGGAGAATGGCCTGCGAGACTTCTGCCTCGCACAGTTGATAATTCATGCAGCCCTTGGTGGCATGAATGGCGGCGATCGACAGAATGGCTTTGTTGACCTCGAATTGTTCAATAAACCGAATCACCGAAGGCCCGAAAGCAGCGGCGTCATGTGGGCGTAACTCACCCCCGGCTAGAAAAACCCGATTACCGTTTTTTGAGGCAAGCAGATTGGCAATATAGGATGAATTGCTGATGACCGTCAGATTGGAATGTGCCTGTAATGCCTGCGCAACAAAGGCGGTTGTGGAGCCGGTATCGATGATAAGGCTATCGCCATTTTGAATCGATTCGGCCACACTGTTGGCAATCATGCGTTTCTCTTCGACACGGCGCTGCATGCGCTTGATGATCGGCGGTTCCTGCTCCAACAGCGGGAGCGTGATACCACCGTGTATTTTTTTGACTAGCCCTTCCGCCGCCAGATGCTTGATGTTCCGGCGAATGGTTTCATTCGAAACACCGAGCTGTCCAGCCAGTTCGGTCACCGTACAGGTCCCTTGTGCACGGACCAGTTGAAATATTTCGTGGCGCCTCATAATGAGGAACTTGTGTTCACGAGGAAGGTTATCTTGAGCGGCATCATAGATCGATTATAGTTAAAAACAACACCATATCCATAAAAAGTTGGCTAAATAACACGAAAATTATGTGGAATAGTGTTGTTTTCGGGTTTGGGTTGATACAAAATAGACGACATTGCAGGGACAATTGTCGTGATTGGAAAACTGTTGTTATTGTGAGTTTGCAGACCTGAGGAGAACTGAAATGTCAAATAGATTTACCCGACTTGGCCTGGCGGCCGGGTTCATTATCGCGGGGCACATGACCGCGCCGGCGGCACTGGCTGCCGAATCGACCGATCCCATCAAACTGACGTTGCACGATTGGACCGGCCAGTTGGTGACCACCAACATCATGGCCGAAGTGTTAAAGCACGCCGGATACAATGTGGAACTGGTTCCGGCGGATTATATTGCCCAGTTTGCGGGCCTGAAATCAGGCGACCTTCATGTTGCGATGGAAATGTGGGAAACCACCGGTCGTGATGCCATGGATGAGGCGACCGCCACCGGTAAAGTGGAGAACATCGGCGAGACCGGGATGATGGGGATTGAAGAGTGGTGGTATCCTTCCTACATGAAGGAAGTGTGCCCCGGTTTGCCGAATTGGGAAGCCTTGAATGACTGCGCAGAGGCCTTTTCAATACCGGAAACCGCGCCCAAGGGCCGTTATGTCGGCGCGCCGGTGACCTGGGGCGGGTTTGATGATGAGCGGGTGGAAGCGCTGGAACTCGATTATGAGGTTATTCATGCCGGGACCGATGCCGCCTTGTTTGCCGAACTGGAATCGGCCTACCAACGTAAAGCGCCGGTTTTGCTGTGGGTGTATGCACCGCACTGGGCACCGATCAAATATGAGGGTGAATGGATACAGTTTCCCCCGTATTCTTCTGAATGCTACAACGATCCGTCGGTTGGGGTGAATCCCGACCTGGCGTATGACTGTGCCAAACCGAGCGGTCCCATCTGGAAAGTCGCGTGGGCCGGTGTCAAGGACAAATGGCCCGGCGCCTATGCCGCGATCAAGAATTTCAACATTGGCAATGATGAAATGGGGCAAATGATTTCCGCGATTGACTTGGATGGCCAGGAGTTGGATGCGGTTGTCATGGAGTGGCTGTCGAGCAATGAAGCCCGTTGGAAATCCTGGATCGAATAGCTTCATTCTCCTTAAGTGAGGTATCATTTCGACTACGGGGGTTCCCGTAGTCTTTTTTTTTCCCAGAAGCCGGTTGAACGACGATCAATGGGTTGTCTGGATTTGATCCGGGTACACGAGTGCGACTCTCTGTAGCGAAATTTACGGGCTTCGGGCACTATCTGAAAGACAGGCGATTGCCATGGGTGGGCATCGTATCCTTAACGGCTGTGTTTATGGTGTTAGGGAAGTCAGAGGTCAAATGGGCCTTTAAAGTGCCCAGAGACTGGCGCCTCCCGGTCCGCAGGGAAATATCCGCCTTCATGGACTGGCTGATCAATGTGGCTGATCTGGGCGTGGTGACATTCTATGAGTTCACGCGCGGTATTTCATGGCTATTGGAAATACCTCTGGATTTCGTGACCGGGGTGCTGGCCACCGGGTTGTTGTCGGGAGAAGGGTCCAGCGCTGTTCAATTAACGCCGCCGCTGCCCTGGGTCATAGTCATCATTGCATTGGCCCTGATGGGGGGGTATGCCAAAAACTGGCGACTCGGCCTGTTTGTCGGCGCTTGTTTCACCTATCTGGCCGTCTTTGGACAATGGGAAAGTGCGATGTTTACCCTCTCGTCCATCCTGATCGCGGTCCCGTTTGGTGTCTGTGGTGGACTCTTGCTGGGTATCTTGGCCTATCGGTCTCCCCGGTTTGACAAGCTGATGACTCCGGTACTGGATCTGATGCAGACCGTTCCGGTGTTTGCCTATCTGGTGCCGATCCTGTTCCTGTTCGGATTCGGTGCGGTTGCGGCGATGATTGCCACCATCATTTATGCGATGCCGCCGATGGTGCGTATCAGTACCCTGGCACTGCGCCAGATTCCGGAGCAGTACAAGGAACTGGGAGCGATGGTGGGTTGTACCAAATTCCAGATGTTGAGCAAGGTGCTGATTCCCACGGCGAGGCCGTCTTTGATGGTTGGGGTCAATCAGGTCATCATGTTATCCCTGAACATGGTCATCATTGCCTCAATGATCGGGGCGGGCGGGTTGGGTTATGATGTCTTGTCGGCTTTGCGGCGCCTCGATATTGGCGCTGGATTCGAGTCGGGGCTGGCGATCGTGGTGTTGGCGATTGCACTTGACCGACTCAGTCAGGCGATGTCGGAAAAATCGGCGTCAGTCCGCAAAAACACTTCGGATACGCGGTTTTGGGCCAAGTATCCCTACACATCGCTGTGTCTGGCGGTGCTTGTCGTGACCGTCATTACGGCGCTTTGGGTGCCCGCCGTACAGGAATTTCCCAAGACCTGGGTGCTGACCACTGGTGATTTCTGGGAAGAACTGATCAAGACGATCAATGTCAATTACTTCGATCAGATTGAAGCGGTCAAGGTATTCATCCTGCTGAACGTGCTGCTGCCGTTCAAGCGGTTATTGCTGTCATTGCCCTGGCCGATGGTTATCGCGGCGATCGGATTGGCCGGATTCCAGCTCGGCGGAGTCCGGCTTGCCTTGTTGACCATGGCGCTTGCCGCGTTCTGCGCGCTGACCGGTTTATGGGATAAAAGCATGATCACAGTGTATCTGTGTGGCATCTCGGTCTTGTTTGCCGCGATGATGGGTATTCCCGTCGGTATTCTTGCGGCAGAAAAGCCCCGAATCGGCAAACTCGTCGAGTTGATCATCGATACCCTGCAGACGCTGCCGTCGTTTGTCTATCTCATGCCGGTGGTGATGTTGCTGCGGGTCGGCGATTTCTCGGCCATGATTGCCGTGATTGCCTATTCGGTGGCGCCCGCGATCCGTTACACCATGCATGGCATACGCCAGGTGGACCGACAGTTGATTGAAGCCGGACTGACCTGTGGTTGTACCCGTTGGCAGATTCTCACCAAGATCAAACTTCGACTGGCGTTCCCGGAAATCATGCTCGGGATCAATCAAACCGTCATGCTGGCCTTATCAATGCTGGTCATCACGGCCTTGGTCGGTACACGGGAATTGGGACAGGAAGTCTATATTGCGCTGACCAAGGCCGATACCGGAAGAGGCATTGTCGCCGGCTTGTGCGTGGCGTTTATTGCCATCATTACGGATCGTTTGATTCACGCCGGCGTGGCGAAATCACGACGTAGTCTGGGACTCACGACCACCACAGGTTGACACCGTGACTGAGCAATATTACCAGAAAGTTCTCACCCTCCCTTGCTGGAAGAAAACCGTCCGGATTGAACCGCTCGGGGGGGGCATGACCAATCGCAATTTCAAGGTCACTGAGGAAGAAGACCAGTATGTGGTCAGATTGGGAAACGATATCCCCCACCACCTGGTTTTGCGTTCCAATGAGGTGGCGGCCAGTCAGACGGCCTATCGGATCGGTGTTTCCCCAGAAGTGATTTATGTCGAACCCGGTGTGTTGGTGATCCGCTATGTCAGCGGGCGGGTCCTTGACGAGAAAGACATTCGAAATCAGGCCAATTTGCAAAGGATCGTCACCGTACTAAAACGGTTTCATCAGGAAATGCCCAAGCACTTTTCAGGTGCCTGCATCTTGTTTTGGGTTTTTCAGGTATTGCGTCACTACCGAAACGAACTGGACAAGGGAAACAGTCGTTATGGCGGTGAACTGCCTGAATTGACGAGGATCGCCGAACAGCTGGAAGGCTTGGTCGGGCCGGTCCATATCGTTTATGGACACAATGACTTGCTGGCAGCCAATTTTATTGATGACGGCAAACAGATCTGGTTGATCGATTTCGACTATGCGGGTTTCAATAGTCCCGTTTTTGATCTTGCGAATCTGGCTTCGAATAACGAATTGACGGAGGCAGACGAAAGAGGGTTATGGGAGAGCTACTTCGGAAGGGCACCCGATGAACTGCAGTGGCGCGGTTATCATGCGATGAAGTGTGCTTCATTATTGCGTGAAACCATGTGGTCAATGGTCTCTGAACTGCATTCCGATATCGATTTTGATTATGCCGGTTATACGGAGCAGAACCGGGTCCGGTTCGAGCGCTGTTATCTGGATTTTCAGCAACAGTTCGCCTGAAAAGCGCTATGAACATCCCATCGCATGCCGAAGTAATCGTGATCGGGGGAGGCATTATCGGTTGCTCGACCGCGTATCATCTGGCCAAGGAGCATGGCGCGGAAGTCCTGTTGATCGAGCGGGGCAAACTGACCTGTGGAACCACTTTCCATGCAGCGGGCCTGGTGGGCCAGTTGCGTACCAGTGCTTCGATTACCCAACTGTTGAAATACAGCGTGGAACTGTATGACACCCTGGAAAAGGAGACGCAGTTGGCTTCGGGCTGGAAACAAAATGGCGGTCTGCGTCTGGCGAACAATCAGGAGCGCTGGACGGAAATCAAGCGCCAAGTGACCACGGCCCGTTCCTTTGGCCTGGAAATGCATCTGCTCAGCCCCAGTGAGGCAAAACAGGTGTGGCCACTGATGGACGAAAGTGACCTGATCGGTGCGGCGCTGATACCGACCGATGGACAGGCGAATCCATCTGATATTACCCAATCGCTGGCAAAGGGTGCGAGGATGCACGGTGCGAGAATCATCGAAAATGTGTCTGTCATCCAGGTCGCTGTGAAGGACGGCAGGGTCGTGGGGGTGCAGACCACGGCAGGCTATGTCGCCTGTGAAAAAGTGGTGAACTGTGCCGGACAATGGAGCAAACAATTGGCGAAGAAAAACGGCATTTGCGTTCCGGTGCAATCAATGCAGCACCAATACCTGGTGACCGAGCCGCTTGACGGGGTCACTGCCGATTTGCCGACGTTGAGGGATCCGGACCGCCTGATTTATTTCAAAGAAGAGGTCGGCGGGCTGGTCATGGGGGGATATGAACCCAATCCGCAGCCCTGGGATGTTGTGCCGATTCCGGATGATTTTTCATTTTCACTGCTGGAGGAAGACTGGCCCCATTTTGAACAGCTGATGGAGCAGGCGCTGATTCGGGTTCCATCCCTTGAGCAGGCGGGCATCAAAAACCTGACCAACGGGCCGGAGTCGTTTACCCCGGATGGTAATTTCATTTTGGGTGAAGCGCCCGAAGTCAGTCATTATTTTGTCGGTACCGGGTTCAACGCCTTCGGTATCGCTGCTGCCGGTGGGGCTGGCAAGGCGCTGGCCAGCTGGATCATGTTTGGCGAACAGCCGATGGATCTTTGGAGTGTCGATATTCGGCGCTTTTCGAGTCTCCATCGCGACGATCCTTGGGTCAAAAATCGCACGATTGAGGCTTGCGCGAAGCATTACTCGATGGCCTGGCCGAACGAAGAGTATCAAAGTGGGCGCCCGGTTCTCATTTCCCCACTGTATGACCGGATGAAGCGGCACCATGCCTGTTTCGGATCAAAATCCGGTTGGGAGCGACCGAACTGGTTTGCCCCGCCTGATACGTTGGCGCAGGATGTCTATTCCTTCGGACGTCAGAACTGGTTTTCGATCGTAGGACGTGAACACCTCGCCTGCCGAAGCAGTGCGGTATTGTTTGACCAGAGTTCATTTGCCAAGTACGAAATCCGTGGGGAAGGCGCTGCCCGGGGACTGAGTTGGCTTTGCGCAAACCAGGTTGACCGGAAACCGGGTACTCTGGTGTACACGCAAATGCTGAATTCCAAAGGGGGGATTGAATGCGATCTGACGGTGGGCCGGCTAGCCGATGACCTTTATTACCTGGTGACGGGAACCGGATTTCGGACACATGATTTTGCCTGGATCCAGCACAACTGGCCGCATGACAGTCAAGTGAGTTTCAGCGATGTGACTGAACAGTGGGCAACCCTTTCACTGATGGGTCCCCACTCAAGACAGATACTCGAACGTGTCTGTGTCGACGATCTTTCACCGGGTGGTTTCCCCTTTGCCTCCATTCGGGAAATTCAGATTGCCGGAAATGCAGTGCGGGCGCTGAGAGTGACCTATGTCGGAGAACTTGGCTGGGAGCTGCACATCCCGATTGCCAATTCGGGTATTGTCTATGATGCGTTGTGGGAAGCGGGGCAATCCTATGGGTTGGTTAACGCAGGCTATCGGGCGATTGAGAGCCTGCGTCTGGAGAAGGGATACAGGGCATGGGGAGCCGATATCACGCCGGCCGATAATCCCTTGGAAGCAGGGTTGGAGTGGGCGGTCAAATTGAAAACGGATCAGTCATTTCTTGGCAGAGTGGCTCTGGAGAGGCTTGTCGGCCAACCCCTTTCCAAAAAATTGTGCTTTTTTACTCACGGTGATGTTGACACCGTTTTAAATGGGCGTGAGACGATACTCAGAAACGGTGTGCCGGTCGGTTATTTGTCCTCTGCAGGGTGGGGCTATTCGATTGAAAAAAATATCGGTTATGGTTATGTACGGCATAAAGAGGGCATTGATCATTCTTTCCTTACTTCAGGAGAGTATGCGCTTGAGGTCGCTTGTGAACAGGTTCCCTGCGACATGCATCTTCATCCGCTTTATGACCCAAAGGGGGACAGGATAAAATGTTGAATCGCATGAACCGGAACTTCCGGTTTTCACGGGTTTTTTGTTGAATGCAAAAGCCAGTCGGTCATGCTGTCTTTTGAAAGTTGATAGCGTTCAGTGAATGTGTAGCGTAGGATGGTCGCTCAATCAATGAGGGACGATCGATCTGTTCGGGATCAACGGGTGACCTGGCAGTGGTTGGTATTGGATAATGCCAGATAACATGGCCCTACAAATAAATCCGAATTATAACCCATTGATAAAACAACACAAAATAATAAGACCGGGTCGAAATCAGGCCAAATCAGGCCGATTCGGAGGGGAAAAGTGCCAAGTTGGGTCATGCTGGCTTTGCACGAAATAGCGTTTGATTCCAGAGCTACGCACGCGGACGCCGAAACCCTTGAGTTCCGTGTCGCGGAGATCGAAGTTTTCTTGCGGGGATTGAGGGCGTCGATCTGACGTTGGGTAAGATGGGTATTGGACATGATATACTCCCAATTTTCGTAGCACCGCGGGAACAAAAACGGGCGTTTCTGCTACGGGGAAATAAAATTACAAGAGAAAACGGGAATATAATCAATCAGTTAGCACTGCCAAGTGCGCTTCTGGTGTAGACTCGACTAAGTGTTATGCCCTTCGATACATGCCAATGACCCTGGATTTTCAACCAAACCAGAAGCTAGCACTGTTTCTATTACAGAAACAGCTCCCTGATTTCGTCAGTGATTCGGTTAATCTGGAGGGCATCCGTTGTACTGTACCGGAGGTTCAGACCTTGATGGAGGGGATTTCGGTCGGAGGCAGAAAGCTGGAAGATGAGTTGATTATCCATAACCAGATATCTGCTTGGCGGTTCCTGATCAAAGCCGTTAGAGAGAATACCTTCGATTTTAGCAAACCGTTCATCTGCCAATTGCATGCGATCGCTGGCAAGGATGAATCGTTGATCTGGGGAGCATTTAGAGATGGCGGTGTGAGTATTTCGGGGACGGCCTACATTCCGCCTGATTATCAGTGTCTGGACCGCCACTGGAATCGACTGGCATATTCGATACGTTCTGTGACCAATAAACAAAGAGCGATCAACATAGATGAAATTTATGAACAGGCAATCCATGCTTTTTTGCAGATAGCCAGAAACCAGTTTTTCTTTGATGTCAATAAACGGGCCGGTCGACTAATGATGAATGGTGTGCTGCTTGCTAAGGGTCTGCCTGCGATAAATCTGCCCGCCAGCAGACAACTGGAATTCAATCGATTAATGCTGGATTTTTATTCGAGTAATCATGAAGAGCCAATGTGCGATTTTATGTTGTCCTGTCTGGATAAGAGACATGTTGAGAGCATGAAGCATTGTCCTGAATCGGTAAAATAACCCGGGTATTGTCGAAACATCGGTACAGGAAACCGGGAACTTGTACGGATACATCTGAGTATATCAAGATGCGGAGAGGCTTTGCTTTGCGATCACAAGATACCAGAAGGTTTGGCATCTTCCGGCTGAAATCTTTAGGGAAGTATTCGGATAAGGCGAGAGGCGTCACGACAATGAGGGATGCGGAGGAGATCAGAATTATGACAGGATAATGGCATGACTGAAGTACCTCAGGGTTTATGGTGCGACGCCAGAAAACCTGCAGACAGTTTGGCAGTCGTTCAATGATCAGTGACCGGCCCTATAGTAATTACGGGTATGGGGTCACAGGCCTGTTCACCACGACAAACCCATCGGGATGGAGAGTCCATTGTGGCCTCCGAGTTGCTGGAAATCCGTTCACGCTGTTGATTTTTGACGACCCGTGGTCAGTCAATGCTTCATGACCGGTCTGTGCTGTCCATACCAATGGTAGACCGTGCCCGATATGTTACAGGTTGTGAAATTCTTCAGGTGTATTGATGTTGATAAACATGGCCGGCGAATGGTCAAATTCGACAATGCTGAATGCCGTTTGCTGGTAAAACCAACGATCTATTTTTCGTTCATCGGAACGTAAAAAACGCTTTAAGCTCACTTCCAGTGTCTTGTGTATCAGCGCATAAACCGGTTGGAGTCGGCCATCGAGGGATGCAACGGCGAGCGTATGTTGATGATCAAGTGCCTTTTGCTTCATCTGGTTGACATAATTTTCATCAATGAACGGGCCATCGCATGGCGCAGTAATGAGCCATGGGGTCTGCATCCGTTTGAGAGCGGTATGCATGCCCGCCAGTGGACCCTGATACCCCTCCATTTCATCACTGAATACCGTCATCCCCAGTGTGCGGTACTGCTCAAGGTTACGATTGGCATTGATGGTGACGATGCTGCACTGTCGCTTGAGTTGATCGCTGATTTTTCTGACCAGCGGTTTGCCTTCAAATTGAAGCAATCCCTTGTCCTGTCCACCCATGCGACGTGCGCGTCCTCCTGCCAGAATCACCGCGGTGACCTCCGTATCACGGATCACTGCCATCCGTTATTCCTCTCTTGATGCACAAATGCCCTGTTCACCAGGAGCGGGGAGACAGAAAGTACACACGAACCCGGCTATCCGGTGTTTCGCATGCCTGCCGCAATCCCATTGATCGCGACAAGCAAGGCGTCCAGGACTGTTTCATCGGGTTCCGCACGGACACGGGAGAGCAATTCCACCTGCAAAAGATTGAGAGGGACCACATAGGTATTTCGCACATCAACCGAACGCCGTACCACCGGTTCATTTTCAAGCGGGATGGTATGTTGCGTAATATCCAGCAATATCTCTACCGTTTCGTGATATTTTGACCGTAAGGTCTGACCGAATGGCTTCAGCGCCTCGTCCACCAGACGATCATCATAGATCGCGGAAATATTCGGATTGGATTTGGAGAAGACCATTTCAATCGAATCAAGGGTCGCCTTGAAAAAAGGCCATTCTCTTTGCATTTCCATCAACAGGGGCTGGTCTCCCTTTTCAACCGCTGTTTTTAGCGCATGACCGACCCCCAGCCAAGCGGGGAGCATTAAGCTTGTCTGGGTCCATGCAAAAATCCAGGGAATTGCCCGCAGATACTGTATCCCCGTACCGCTTTTGCGTCGGGCCGGTCGGCTCCCGATCTTGAGATTGCCGAGTTCCTGTTCCGGGGTAGCCTGTTTGAAATAGGTGACAAACTGGTCATTGTGCTGCACAACTTGCTGGAATTCGGCCAGTGCGTCGTGTGACAGACGATTAACCTGGTCCCGCCAGTGGGGTTGCGGTTGGGGTGGCGGGATCAGGGTCGTCTCCAACACCGCACTGATGTAGACCTGCAATGTCTCCGTGGCCATTCCCGGCAGGCCGTACTTTGCTTGGATCACCTCACCTTGTTCAGTTACTCTCATCGAACAATTCACCGATCCCGGCGGTTGAGAGCGAATCGCTTCATAAGACGGACCACCGCCCCGTGCCACCGTTCCTCCGCGGCCATGAAACAGGGTCAGTTCGATCTGCCATCGCTTGAATACATCGACCAGTTCTTCTTGTGCCTGATACAGCCCCCATGAGGCGGAGAGCTTTCCGGCATCCTTGGCCGAGTCGGAATAGCCAATCATGACTTCCTGTTTGCCGTGTATTCGGTTGCGGTACCATTCGATCGCAAAAAGGGTTTCCATGCACTGTGCCGCGCCCTGTAACGCCTCGAGACGTTCGAACAGCGGAACCACTCTCATCGGATGCTTTACCCGGCACTCCTTTAACAGCAACTCCACCGCCAGTACATCAGACGGGGCGGAGGCCATCGAAATAATGTAGGCACCGAAAGATTCATGGTTTTCGGAGGCTATCATCCGGAATGTGTTCAGCACTTCGTTCACCTTGGCATTGGTTGCGCCATTGTCCGGGAAAGTCGATGCGATCAAGGGCCGTTTGCTGTTGAGTTCTTCTGTCAGAAAAGCCAATCTGCGATTTTCATTCCAATCCTGATAACTCCCGAGTCCAAGATGCCGGGTAATCGAATCAATGGCCTCGGTATGCCTGTCCGCTTCCTGTCGAATATCCAATGTCAGCAACATCAGTCCAAAGGCATCGAGTCTGCGCAAAATATCGGTCAGTCGACCGTCTGCGATCCGCTGGTGGTCGCATTCAACCAAAGACTGATAGCAAACCAGCAAGGGTTCCCTGAGATCATCCTTGTAGGCATAGATTGCGTCGTCAGGAGGCTGAGCGGAAAAGATTCCCCGCTCATTCGGTGTACTTTCCGACAACTGCGTATAGTATTGAATCGTTACCTTGAGTTTTTCCAAAACCTGCTCCAACAAGGCCCGATAGGGTTCATGGGCATCCTGACCGACCCATGAACGGAGCGGTTCGGAGCATTTCACCATCGACAGGTCGCGTCGCAACTCATCAATTTCCTGCCAGAACAGTTGCGCTGCTTTCAACCGTGACAGGACACAGACCTGCTTGGTAATTTGGGGCGTCGCATTCGGGTTTCCGTCCCGGTCTCCTCCCATCCATGAGCCAAAGGTAATAGGGACGCTATTCAGGGGGAGGGCGCTTCCGGTCTTGTCCCGTGTCGCCCGACTGAGTTCCCTTATCACTGCGGGAATTACATGCCACAGAGAATGCTCCACGGCCACGAAACCGGTTTTCGCTTCATCGAGTGGCGTCGGTGAGAGTCGGCGAATCTCATCCGTTGCCCACACTTCGGTGATGGCCTGACGCAGTGCTTCTTTAATCTCATGCTGTTCCATATTCGATAGATCATGACGGTCCTGCTCGGAAAGCAAACGGGCAATCCGGAGAAATTTCGAAGAAATGCTGCGGCGTAATATTTCGGTTGGATGGGCGGTCAGGATGAGATCAATGCGCAGCTTGCAAATATGCTCATACAGGGTATCAGCACTGACACCGGCAGACAGTATTTTGTCAAATTCCGTCGCAATGAAACCATCATGATTGGTCGAGGTCTTATTGGGCAACGCACTCAGTCGTCGCTGTCGTATCTGGTGATGCTGTTCGGCAATATTGGCCAGATTCAGAAATAACGTAAATGCACGGGCAAGACTAAACAGTTCATCAGAATGCAGGGGAGACAGTTTGTCGATCAATTTGTCCGTATGCTTCGGTTCTCCCTGGCGAGCCTTCTTGGCTATTTCACGAACCTCTTCCACCAGATTGAATAAATATGTTCCGTGCTGTTGTTTGATGGTTTCTCCCAGCAAATCGCCCAACAGCCTGACGTCCCGTCTCAATGCATCGTGACTGTCCCCGGTTACAACCATAACACCTCCTCGTTTAACAATATCATGTCAATCAGGAGCGGTATTTTAACCGAGTATGATCACATTGCCTCGCTCAATGTTTCGGTCTGTGGAAAATCCCTGTCAAACCAGCCCTAGTGGTTCGTTTCATTAAATTATTAACAAATCAGTTATTGACCGATCAGGCAAGGTCCAGATCGAACTTGCGCCAGCGGAACGGCACGGGGGCGGCATTCATCTCGTCAATGCCCTG
>LXNI01001566.1_pt1 | contig 19073 bp, 17 predicted proteins | sample 809091 | NCBI WGS metagenome assembly LXNI01 (sample SAMN04870527, study PRJNA318959) | sponge metagenome | biome: 01000161; feature: marine sponge reef; material: water | host: Sarcotragus foetidus | place: Greece: Milos, Mediterranean Sea | collected 2013-05-29 | depth 5-7 m | reverse complement strand
GAGATGGCGCTCAGGCTATGCTCGCCCTCCGTGCACGCCTCCTCAGCCAACGATGGCATGATTTCCCTATTTGACCACCTTCACCCCAAATTTGGGATGCACCCTTTTCGACCACTCTTGCGCGCCGGAATTCGCCCAACCGAGCCGTGTTTCGAAAACGCGAATGCGTGAACACGGCTGGAGCGAGCCGCTCAGAGACAGGAGCCGTCCACGGGGACGAGGAGGGCATGGCCCCGCATACAGGAGTTACCGTCGCTTTCGGAAGAAAAGCTGAGGGGACGATTAATGGTTATGCCAGCTGTGTGCCGCCGGTTCAGGCATGCGCAAAAAAAAGAGCCACCGGCACCGGTAGCTCTTCGAATTTGAAAACAGAATAAGAGTTATTCCTCAGGCCGCGACCGCAAAATCCCCGCCCGCTCCACAATCTCCGGCACCGTCTCCTCCTGCCGGTATGCCATGATGTGGACCCCGTGCACCCCTTCGATCTGCTTCACCTCCTCGATGATCTCCACGCAAATCTGGATGCCCTCTGCCCGCTTACTCTTCCTTGGCGTCTTCGCCAACCTGTCCACAACCGCATCGGGAATATGCACGCCCGGCACGCGGCTGCGCATGAACTCTGCCGCTCGTTCCGAGCGCAACAGCCCCACGCCCACAAGCATGTAGACCTGCTCGTGCAGTCCCATGTCCCGCGCCCGCCGCATGAACGCCTCGAAAACCGGCACGTCGTAACAGTACTGTGTCTGGATAAACTGCGCGCCCGCCTCGATCTTCTTGGCAAGCCGCAGGTGGCGCAGATCCTGCGGCGGCACAAACGGGTTGGCAGCCGCGCCAAGAAAAAAGTCAGGCGCCGTCGTCAGCTTGCGCCCGCTCAGAAAGACCCCCTGATCCCGCATGATCTGGGCCGTGCGCAGCAGTTGCAGCGCGTCAAAGTCGAATACCCGCCGCGCCTCCGGCTGGTCGCCCGCACTCACGTCGTCACCGGTCAGACAAAGCACATTGCGCACACCCAGCGCCGCCGCTCCCAGCAGGTCGCCTTGGATCGCGATCCGGTTGCGGTCCCGGCAACTTACCTGCAGGACCGGCTCATAGCCCGCCCGCGCCATCAGCGCGCAACAGGCCACACTGCTCATGTGGCAGTTCGCGCCCGACCCGTCGGTAGCGTTTATGCCGTCGCATACGTCGCCCAGCGCCAAAACATTGGCGTAAACATCCTTCGGGTCCGCCGAATCCGGCGCGTTCAACTCCGCGGTCACCGCGAAGTGGCCGCCCCTCAAAACCTGCAGCAGACGAGACTCACTACCGAGCGATTCGCCTTCACTAGCCGTCGGATGCTGGTCTGGATTTTCCATGAGAGAGACAAAGAGGTGGACGTTCTCAGATTCTGAGGATTATATGACGCGCCCCGGCTCGCAAGAGCCGCACCACGCGGGTCAACGCTGAACCACCCTACTCCAACTCAATCGTTGACCAACCGGAGGGCTGCTGCGCGTCAACACCCTCCAACAAATTCAGCCACGCGCTGCTGTTCTGCAAAGAGCGGTTCACCGGCGGTTGCAGCAACTGGATCTCGCCGCCGTAGCGCCCCATCTGCGCGTCCCGCTGCCATGCCTGCACCCACACACACGGCATCTCCGGGATCACCTCGCAATGCCCGTTCTGGCGCACGCCCCCGCAAGGTCCGTTGCGCAGGTTCTTTGGGCAGTTCATCGGGCAGGTCATACCCGTGCTGTGCAAAATACACTGCCCGCACATCTGGCAGTTGAAAAGATAGCCCTTGGAAACCTCTTCGCTCCAAACGAAAATGCCGTCCATCCACCTTGCCGGCAGAATCCGCTTCAACACCGGGTAAAGCAACTGCAACGCCGACTTCGAGCCCGCGTATATCCCTTCCAACAGGCGCGGTCGGTTCTTCAACCACTCACTGCCGGGTTTTCTCTTGGATTCGGCGAAGGAAGACACAGTAACGAAACCAAGCTCTTTCTGAATGTTTTGGCGACAGCAGGATCATACCACATGACGACAGGTTCTCTACACGCCTGTAATCGCTGACCAGGCCCCCAAGTCACGTTTACTCGCGAGACTTCGGGCGCTTCCCCGACTAACCCCAATCTACCCCTGCGAATCTCAGCTATGACATATCTCCGCGAACTCTACCTGCTGTCCGCTGCCGTCCACTAAAGGACTGACTACCAATAACTGCAGCTCAGGCCTCCTGCTGCTCTCGCCAGGCTTCGTATTCTGCCCGGGCGTCCTCTCGCAGCGGGTAATACTTGCGCAAATCGCCGCCTTCGGCCAATCGCATCCGCGAGAACTCCTCCCACTCTGCGTGCTCGCCCGCCTTCTCCAGCAACTCTGGCGCCAGCGCGCTCGGCACGACCACCACCCCGTCGTCGTCGGCAACGATAACATCGCCCGGCATCACCAGCGCATCGCCGCAGGCCACCGGTACATTGACCGCAAACGGGAAAATGGTGGTCTGTGTGTGGAAGTTCGGCGTCACGCCCCGCAGCCACAACCCCAAATCCAACTCCTGCGCCTTGGGATAGTCACGGATGCAGCCGTCGATCACCACACCGACGCCGCCCTTGCCCTGGAAGTAGGTCAGCATCATCTCGCCGAAGACGCCGCTCACCATATTCGCCCTGGCGTCTACAACCACAATATCTCCAGGCTGCGTATGGTAAAGGACATGGCGGTGAAGCTGCTTCTCCGGGTCGTTGTACTCGTCCACGCTATAGAGGTCCTCCCTCTTCGGCATGAACTGCAGCGTCAGCGCCGGCCCCGCCACCACTTTCCCCGGCGTCCATGGCCGCGGCCCCAGAATCTGCGGGTTACTGATGCCCATGCGGCTCAGCTCGCCGCTCGCTGTTGCCGTCCCAATTTCCGCCAATCCCTCAACCAGCGCCCGCGGCGGACGCTGAATGTCCTCAGTCCTGATAGTCATCTCTCATCCTCCCGCAATAGTGAAGACTGCTCCCGTTCAAAATCTCGGCCCAATGAGCTCGCACGTTCATCCGCTTCAAGCTCTTTCTCTCTTCCAATTATAGCCCTCCATGACGGCTGCCCAAGAATCCCCACCTATCGCAGACCAAAGACGCCCGGTCTTCAGTCCGAGTGTCATTATGGGCGGTCGGGCCTTCGGCCCTCCCTTGTGCAGGGGCTGCGCCCCCGCAACGCCCCCCTACAAAACCATCGCTCACCGACCGTGTGTGCGCATTCCAGCCGTGCGGCTCAAGCAACGTGGCGGCAGCCAACCGAATACGTTATCAGATAGCCTGCATGGCGGCCGGGTGAGAGGGCTGGTCAAGACTGGCACTGTAGATGGCTTAGAAGTTACCAGGAAAGGGAAAACTGTTCCCTTTGGATGCTGTATTCCTTTCCCGCGTCCTTCCCCTATGGTACAATCTTTCGAAGTTCATCTGTTCGAAAGCAATTATCTGCCGGACATTCTCCGGCCCAGTGGACAACGGGCGACTTCCTCACGGCGATTCGCTCAAGCCGCGTCGACTCAGGATTTTTTCCTATGGGTAATGATGTTAATCGTACCGCCCTGGCAAGACTAAACCTCGGGAAGCAAATGTCCCAACGTCAAAAGCTTCAGCTTACCGGTTGCGGCGTCTTCCTCATAGCCGCACTGGTCTTTTCGATCGGCTCCGGCTTCGGCTTCCTGATCGGCCGCATGACCAGCCTCGGTGAAACTGCCGCATCGCCAGTGGTCGCGGCCGAAACAGATCGCGCCCTCGCGCCCGATGACCTGGGCATCTTCTGGGAAGCGATGGAGCTGCTCGAGGAGGACTTCTACGGCGAATTGCCCACGCCCAATCAACGCAGCTATGGCGCAATTCGCGGCGTGCTCGACACGCTCGACGATCAGAATACCGGCTTCCTTACGCCGATGGAAGCCACCAGTTTCATGGAGAGCATTGAGGGCAGCTTTGAAGGCATTGGCGCACTCGTAGAATGGGCGGAAGATGAAGGCGCGGTCCGCATAATCGAACCTTTTGAAGACCAACCGGCCTGGAATGCCGGCATCCGCCGCGGCGACCTGATCATCGCCATCAATGGCCAGGAAGTGGCCGAACTTTCCAACCTGAACGAAGCCATCAATAGGATAAAGGGGCCGAAGGGTACCGAAGTGAATCTGACAGTCCGCCGCGACGGGCTCGATGATCCCTTGGAGTTCCCTGTAACCCGCGACCAGATCAATATCCCCGTTGTCGAGAGTGAACTGTACGGCGATAACGAAGAGTTCGCCTATGTTGCTCTCAAACGCTTTTCGGCCGACGCCGGCGCCAAACTGCGCGCCGAGCTTGAAACGGTTCTGACCGACGAGACAAAAGGTTTGATTTTCGATCTGCGCGGCAACCCCGGCGGCCTCCTGCGCGAGGCCATCAAGGTAACCAGCGTCTTTCTCGAAGACGAGCGCGTGCTGATCGAACGCTTCAGTGACGGCACTGAAGAAATCTACAATACCGAAGGCAATGCCCTCGTTTCAGACGATCTGCCCCTGGTCGTGCTGGTCAACCAGGGCAGCGCAAGCGCCAGTGAAATCGTCGCCGGCGCCTTACAGGATGTAGGGCGGGCACCCTTGGTTGGCGTGACAACATTCGGCAAAGGAAGCGTGCAACTTCCGCATACTCTCAGCGATGAGAGCCTCCTGCGCGTGACGATCGCTCTCTGGTACACGCCGGCCGACCGGTCCATTAACGACACCGGTTTGGAGCCCGACATTGAGGTCGAAATCACAAACGAGCAGATCGAAAACGAGGAAGACCCCCAACTCGATCGGGCCCTCGAACTGCTCAGAACCGGGGATTGAGCAACACATCCATCCCCACAGCCTCCGACCGGCTTGAATGGTAGGATTGCGAGCACTGACATTGGCCAGAAAAAAGAAGGAACAGACCGCACCGACTGGGCCCCGCACGGTCGCGACAAATCGTAAAGCCCGCCACGACTACTTCATCGAGGAAACATTCGAGGCCGGCATCGCCCTCACCGGTACCGAAATAAAATCTGTGCGCGCCGGCTCTGTGAACCTGCGCGAGGGCTTTGTTCTCATCCGCGACGGCCAGGCCTGGCTCATGGGCGTCCACATCGCCCAATATCGATACGGCAATATCTCCAATCACCAGGAGACCCGCTCCCGCAAACTTCTCCTTCATCGCCGCCAAATCGATCACCTGCACGAAAACGCCACCCAGCGCAACTGGACAATCGTGCCCCTGCGCATGTACATCAACAACGCTGGCCTCGCCAAAGTGCAGATCGGGCTCGTGCGCGGCAAGAGGCAATACGACAAACGCCACTCCATCGCCAAGCGGGACGCCGAACGCGACGTCAACCGGGCACTTAAGCAGCAATTCCGCGACTGAAACTTGCGCTGATAGCCCATCCCACTGCAAATGCGCTGCCTTAGCACAGCGCCGACCAATCCCGTCCACCTTGCTGCCAACACGCAAATACCCACAACGATAATGAATTGTGCCCCGCAGCAGCCCGATGACCGTCTGGAACGGGCGCTGGCAACGCTCCTGGCCGCCCGCAAATACCGCACCGTACACCCAGGCCTGGCACGCGCCATCGTCTCCACCGAACTCGCCAAGGGACGCTCCCCCAAAGAGGCCGTCAAAGCCGCTAAGAACCAGCTGCACCAAAGCGCGGCCGTCTACATGCGCCGCAACCTCAAATACGACGACGCGCTCAGCCGGCTGCAAACCGCCGTCTCCGCCGCAAAAAACGAGCCCGACAGCCTCGCCCACAGTGACAACGCGGCCGTGCGCGAACACCTGCGCCGCCTGATGTCCGCCCACGCCTCAACCTACGAACGGCTGCCCCAACTCGACACATTCTACCGGCAGCTCTTTAAATTGCTCCCCTCCGTCCAATCGGTTCTTGACATCGCCTGCGGACTCCATCCGTTGGCCCGTCCCTGGATGCCTCTCCCTCCCGACGCGCCCTACCACGCCATCGACATATTCGCCGATCAGGTCGACTTCCTCAACAGCTTCTTCAGCATCATGGGCTATGCCGGCGTTGCCGTCCAGCGCAACGCGCTGGAGGACATGGGCACGCCTGCAGCCGACATCGCCTTCCTCCTCAAAACGCTCCCCTGCCTCGAACAGATCGAGACCGGCGCCGGCGAACGCCTCCTGCACCAGGTCGACGCGCCCATCCTCATCGTTTCCTTCCCCAACCACTCGCTCGCCGGCCGCAAACAAGGCATGGCCCAACACTACGCCGCCAGCTTCGAATCCCTCATATCGAACGCCGGCTGGCAAGCCCAATCCCTCACCTACCCCTCCGAGCAGGTCTACATCGTCCGCAAGGACTAACGCCCTCACCTTGTACTCCTTTGTGAACAGGAATAGGTGTTCTTCGCGGCCTTTAGCGGCCCTTCGAGGACAAAAAGAAGTTGCCGGCGTCGTTCTTCGTGGTCCTTCGTAGATTAGGAAAGGTGTTCTTCGCGGCCCTTAGTGGCCCTTCGTGGCCCTTCGTGGACAAAAGGTGTTTTTCGCGGAAAAAGAGAAGGTGTTCTTCGTGGATGTGTTGAGGAAAAACCACCTATCTGGGCGACAAAACGAACAGAGTCCCAGAAGGCCCTAAATTCAAGATGGTCAGGATTCAGGTACCATCGAGCCCAGGGTGTAACCAAGAATTGAAAAGCAAGAACGTAACTATTAAGCCATCTAAAGTGTCTGTCTTGACCAGCCCCTTATCTCAGCCGCCATTCAGGCAATTTGATTGCGTATGCGGTTTGCGGCAGCCAGGTTGCTGGAGCGGCACTGCTGGAATGCGCACACAAGGTCGGTGAGGGATGGTTTTGGAGGGGGGCGTTGCGGGGGCGCAGCCCCTGCACAAGGGAGGGCCGAAGGCCCGACCGCCCATAATACAAACATGAGGAGTGAGAGAAAACTCTTGCTGACCTCGTTCAGAGTTGCGACTCAGTTGCGCCTGAGTAGTTGCCCTAAAACTAAAAGCTAGAAACTGCCTTCCCCTCCGATCTTCCAGTACAAAAACCGATCCGTCGCCGACGTAATCACAAACCCCACCTTCTGCAACACGCGCATCGACGCCACATTCGTGTTGGCCGTCTCCGCAATGACCGCCTCCACGCTATCATCCTCCAGCGCCCACCGCACCATCTCGGCCACTGCCTCCGTCGCCAGACCGCGGTTGTGATAAAAGGGATCGAACCCGTAGCCGATCTCCACCGCATTGTCGCGGTCCGGCGGCCCCTTAAACGCCAGGCTGCCGATGATGCGGCTCTCCTCCTTCAACACCGCCGCCCACTGGCAATGCCAGTGAACATGATACGGCCTGCGCCGCATGTGGCTGATCGCCCGCGAAACGATTGGACGCAACTCGTCCTCCAGGCGCTGCCCGCTAACGGCCAGACCCACCGCCCGTTCCAGCCGGCCAAAGTCGTCTCGCTGCCAGCGCATCTGCTGCACCGTCAGCGCGATGATCGTCAGTCGTGGCGTTTCCAGGCGCATCATCGTTGCTTCATGTGAATCGGGTCTGCCGTCAGTACCGAGGAAGGATGGGCTGCTGTTCCCAGGCAGCCCAGACATCTGCCCACCGCCCCGCTGCCCTTTATCCAATATCCTGAACAACCGGTCGACTATTTTTTGGACCATGGCCGCGCCTGTAGATAAGAAGCGTGCGTTTGAATTCGATCACAACCACCCCGTCCTGGTTGAAGCCTACCGTACGCACCGTGACAATTCCCTGGTGGGGGCGGCTCTTTGACCCGCGCAGATGCATTACCTCGCTCTGCGCATATATCGTGTCGCCCTCAAAAACCGGCGCCGGCAGACGCACCTCGTCCCAGCCCAGATTGACCGCGTTCTGCGAAATGTCCGCCACCGACTGGCCTGTCACCAGCGCCAGCGTGAAAGTCGAATCCACCAGCGGTCGCCCCCACTCGGTCTGGCTCGCATAGTGGGCATCGAAATGGATTGGGTTCGGGTTCACCGTCAGCAACGTAAACCACACATTGTCCGCCGCCAGCACCGTGCGCCCGAGCCTGTGTTCAAACACGTCGCCCACCTTGAAATCCTCGAAAAAGCGCCCTCGCCCATCCGCTTGCTCGGACATCACTTCTCCCCACATGCGCCCTGGCGATCATCCTGGCCAGCAGCCATCACCTTACACAACACCATCCTGCTCGAACTGCTCGATCGCGTCCGATGAATAACCCAACTCGTCCAACAATGCTCGCGTATCGGCGCCTACCGCCGGGATCGCATCAAAGCGCGGCGCCCAGCCCTCGTTGGTCGTCGCCGGCTGCAGCGCCGGCAGCGTCCCCACCGGCGACTCCACTTCCACCACCCGGCCCCGCGCTACAAGCTGCGGATGCGCCCAGAACGACTCCACATCGCGCAATTCCGCATTCGCGATCTGCGCCTGTTCCATGCGCGCTGTGGCCTCAGTCGCGGTCAAGCCCGAGAATATCGACTCGATCTCCTCACGCAACGCCGCCCGGTTTTGCACGCGCTGCGTATTGTCGGCGAAACGGGAATCGCTCGCAACCTCCGGTTTTTCCAGCACCGATGTACAGAAACGCTCCCACTCACGTTGATTCTGAATCGCGAACAGCACGGTGCGTCCGTCACCGGTCGCATACGGACCATAGGGCGCGATCGCCGCGTGGCTGGCGCCTGTCCGGGGCAGACGGCCTCCGTCCAAAGCGTAGTAGGCCGGGAAACCCATCCATTCACACAGCCCATCAAACAGTGAAACATGCAGCACGCATCCCCCGCCGGCCCGCTCCCGCTGCAGCAACGCCGTCAATATGCCGCTGTACGCGTACATTCCGCCCGCGATGTCTGCCACCGGAATCCCGCTTTTGGCCGCCTCGTCCTCATTGCCCGTTACCGAGACCACGCCTGTCTCAGCCTGGATGAGCAGATCGTACGCCTTCTTATCGCGGTATGGCCCGTCCGCGCCATAGCCGCTCACATGGCACACGATCAGATCGGGATAGCTGCCCCGCAGCCGCGCATCGTCGAAACCAAGCCGCTCAACCGCGCCAGGCGCCAGATTCTGCACAAAGACATCCGCCCGCTCCAGCAGCCGCGCCAAAATCTCCTTGCCCTTCGCCGCCTTCAGGTCCAGTGTGAGCGACTCCTTCGAGCGGTTCGCCCACACAAAGTGGCTGCACAGACCTCCCGCCGCCGTATCATAGTAGCGCGCGAAGTCCCCGCCGCCCGGCCGCTCAACTTTGATCACCCGTGCGCCCAGGTCGGCCAAATGCCGCGTCGCCAGCGGCGCCGCAATCGCCTGCTCCAACGAAACGACAGTAATGTGTGACAGTGGCAAAGCCATCAGAAAAGTGTTTCCATCGCTGTTAATGCGCTACCTAACACTCAATAAGATCGCGGCAATCCCAACACATGCTGAGCCAAATAAGACAGCACCAGGTTATTCGAGACCGGCGCAATCTGATACAGTTTCGCCTCACGAAACTTTCGCTCCACATCATGCTCCCTCGCAAAGCCAAAGCCGCCGTGTGTCTCCAGGCACACATTCGCCGCCTCCCACGCCGCGTCGGCCGCCAGCATCTTCGCCATATTCGCCTCCGCGCCGCAAGAGCTCCCGCCGTCAAACAACGCCGCGGCCTGCCAGCGCATCAAATCGGCCGCGCGCAAATTCGCGTACGCCTGCGCGATCGGGAACTGCACGCCCTGGTTCTGTCCAATCGGCCTGTCAAACACAATGCGCTCGTTCGCGTACGCCACCGAGCGCTCGATAAACCAGCCCCCATCCCCAATCGACTCCGCTGCAATCAAGATCCGCTCCGCGTTCATCCCATCCAAAATATAGCGGAAGCCCTGACCCTCCTCACCAATGCGGTTCGCCGCCGGCACCCGCAGACCGTCGAAAAAGATCTCCGTCGTATGATGGTTGATCATCGTCTCAAGCGGCCGGATCGTCAACTCCTTCTCGTCCACCTCCCGCAAATCCACCAGAAAGAGCGAAAGCCCCTCCGTCCGTTTCTTGACCGCCTCCAGCGGCGTCGTGCGCGCCAGCAGCAGCATCAAGTCCGAATACTCTGCCCGGCTCGTCCAGATCTTCTGGCCCGTGATCACATACTCGTCGCCAGCCCGTTCCGCCCGCGTCTGGATGCGCGTCGTATCCGACCCCGCTGTCGGCTCGGTCACGCCAAAGGCCTGCAACCGCAGTTGCCCTTCTGCCAGCGGCGGCAGCCACCGTTCCCGCTGCTCCGCCGATCCGTGCCGCACCAGCGCGCCCATAACGTACATTTGCGCGTGGCAAACGCCCGCGTTGCCTCCGCTCCGGTTCACCTCCTCCAAAATTACCGAAGCCTCAGCAATCGACGCTCCCCCGCCCCCATACTCTTCCGGGATCAGCGCCGCCAAGAATCCAGCTTCTGTCATCGCCGCCACAAATTCAACCGGATAGCCACGATCCGCATCCAGCCGCCGCCAATAGTCTCCCGGGAAGCGCGCGCACAATCCCCGCACCCCGCGCCGCAGTTCGGCGTACTGTCCTGTTGTGTCAATTTCAATTTGGTAGGTTGACATTGTGGTAAGCGAAATGGTAGTGGGCTATCGAATTAGCTAATTCTACTGGGAAAAGTGTTGGCGAGACATCATTCGAACAACTCTCTGGGAAGTCGCGATTGCCTGATGATTGACATGAGAGTTCCTGTTCGAAGCTCCTTGTGGTCTGGAACCGGGACAGAGATCGTAGATGCCTGTTCGACTTACTGCATGATTACATGACTGCCTTTGCGTCGGGCTTCGCTAAACCCGTGGTTCGTGCGTATTCTGCAGACTTCACGGCTCGACAATACGGGCAGTCTAGGCAACTTCTATCTCCACCTGTGTTACATACACTTCACTGTGCAAACGATCCTGGATTTCGGCGGCTGAAGCCGTCTCGAACAACAAATCCAGAGCTTCTTTCAGATTGGCCCTGGCCTCTGCCACCGTCTCGCCCTGGCTGGCAATATCCAATTCCGGGCAAAGAGAAACGTAACCGTCTCCTTCGCGTTCGATTATTGCTGTCAACTGTCTGGTCATTACGGTGTCTCTCCCTCAAGGCCAGGCTTCCCCTCACACCTATCCTTTTTGATCTCTCCAAATCACAGCTCAAACTATCCCCCAAATCACGTTTCACCCACCCCGCGGCAACATATGCTTCTGCACCTTCCCCATCGCATTGCGCGGCAACGCCTCCACAAACCGCAACCGCCGCGGCAGCTTATACGAAGCCAGCTGCCCCCGGCAATACCGCTCCAACTCCGCCTCGTCGACCTTGCAGCTGCACACCAGGTAGGCCACCGGCGCCTCGCCCCACTCCGCATCCGCCTCACCCACCACTGCTGCCTCTTCAATGCCCGGGAAAGTCGTCAACATCTCCTCAACCTCGCGCGGATAGATATTCAGCCCGCCCGATATGATCAGTTCATGCCGCCGGCCCAGCAGCGTCACATAGCCGGTCTGCGGGTCCATGCGCGCCAGGTCGCCCGTCAGAAACCAGCGAATTCCCAAGTCGTCATGCACAAAGCTCTCGGCCGTCTTCTGCGGCGCCCGCCAATATTCATCGAACACATTGCTCCCCCGCAGCAGCAGCTCACCCTCCTCGCCCGCCGGCAGGTCCCGCCCCTCCGCGTCCACAATCCGGGCGAACACACCCGGCAAAGGCGTCCCCACCGTGCCCGCGACGCGCGGCCCCGCGTAGGGATTGCTGAAATTCATGCCGGTCTCCGTCATCCCATACCGTTCAAGAATTCGTTTCCCCGTCAGCCGCTCAAACGCATTGTGAGTCTCCGCCGGCAGAGGCGCACTGCCCGAACAGAAAAGCCGCACCGCCGCGAAATCCGGCTGCTCCTCCGCCTGCGCCAGGATGTCAACCAGCCGCGTGTAGATCGTCGGCACCGCGAAGAAGAGCGAAGCCCTGCCGCTGGCAAGCGTACTGACCGTCTCGTCCGCATCGAATCCCGTCCGCAAGCGGACCGTCGCCCCCATCGCCAGCGCGCAGTGCAGCCCCACCACCAGCCCATGCGTATGAAACAGCGGCAGCGGCAGCAGCAGCACATCGTCCGCCTGCCACGCCCACGCGCTCAGCAGACCGGTCACCGTCGCCAGCACATGGTTATGGCTCAGCACCGCCCCCTTGCTGGTCCCGGTCGTGCCGCTCGTATACATGATCAGCGCCGGGTCCTCCCCGCGCGCGACCGGCAGCGTCGCCTCGTCCGATTCGATCTTGTCAGCCTCATCCAGCCAGCTGTCCACCTGCTCGACCGACAGCACCTTCAATTCCGTCCCGACTTCAACCCCCACAATCTCATCCAGCACCGGCCTCTGTGCCTCTTCGATGATCAGCAGCGCCGGCTCAGCATCGTTCAATATATGGCTGAGTTCGCGGCGGCGGTAACGCAGATTGATCGGCACCATTACCGCGCCTGCCTCCAGCGTCGCCAGGTAGGCAATCACGAACTCCGGCCGGTTGCACAGATAGAGCGCGACCCGATCCCCCTTCTGCACGCCCATACGCGCAAAGGCGGTCGCCCATTCCTGCGCCTTCCGCTGTAGCGCTGCGAAGCTCAACCGCTGCGGCGCAAGCGCACCGCGCGCATCCTGGAATTCGATGGCCGTTTTGTCCGGCTGGCGTTCACGGCCTATTGCAAAGAGATTCGTAAGATTCATTGCGCCCTGCTTGGTAAGTGTGGTCTGTTCTGCCCCGCTATTATAGTGTCTTGCCTGCGATACACAACCTTGCAGGAGAGTAGAGAGCGGCCCAGATTCAGATGGAAAGTCTAATACGCTGACTTCCGGCCATACGAGCGCAGTTGGCGGGAGTCAGCGCGCGGACGCGGGATGCAGCAGGGGGCGTTCGAGCAATGGGGGGGGTGGGAGCGGGCATCCGCCAGGTTTATGATGCTTACCTTTTGCTACGAGCGTATGAGGAGCGCACGTACGAGCGTTCAACAAGCGTTTGACGAGAGATCTCAAGAGATCACGTCAAGAACAAGCGGGAACAGTGAACGAATGTAGGTCCCATAGGGCAACAAGACTTTTCGCGCGGGTAATGAAATGGAATCGCGGTTTTCTTGCCTGCCCTTACGCAATACCAAATACCTGGCGCGCAAGAAGAGCGGGTCCTGGTACTGAACTGACATTAGAATCTCGTGAAAGCGAAGAGAGATTTGTGGTTGTTGTATGCCGGCCGGACCGGGCTTAGGTAGCGATCTCAGGTCCGGGCGTAGTCGAGGAGTGGAGCAGGCGCGGGGATCAGGGGTCTGCCCGGGACATCGTGGCAGTCGCGGCAGCGCGCCTCGTAGCTCTCACTGCCGCCCACGAAGATGACAGGATCGTCATAGCGGGCAGGTAGGCCGTCGATGAGGCGCTGGGTTCGGGTGGCAGAGGCGCCGCAGCGGACGCAGATGGCATGCAGCTTGTCCACGCGTTCGGCGAGCGACATCAGAAGGGGGATGGGCCCGAAGGGTTCGCCGCGGAAATCCTGGTCCAGCCCGGCGGCGATGACCCGCTTGCCGCGGTCGGCGAGCTCCTGGCAGACGGTTGTGATGGCGTCGTCGAAGAACTGAACCTCGTCGACGGCGACAACCTCGGTGTCCGACTGCAGTTGATCGAGCAGTAATGCGGCGCTTTCGAGGATAATGGCGTCCCCGCGGGAGACGCCATTGTGCGATGCCACCTGTTCACGCCCGTAGCGAATGTCGACCTGGGGTTTGAAAAGCTGAATGCGGCGGCGGGCGATTTCCGACCTGCGCACGCGGCGCAACAGCTCTTCCGTCTTGCCGCTGAACATCGAACCGCAAATCAGTTCGATCCATCCGCCGCCGGATTGAAAGTGCATTCCCTGATTCGCTCGCGCTTCCCGCTATGCTGCCTCTTCGGTTGCCTCTTCGGCTTCCTCTTCCAAGTCATACCTGGACAGCACTTCGGCTGCAGCCGCCTCGGGGTCGTCGCCGCGCGCACGGGCCCGCCGCGCCGCGGTCTCGGCCTCCTGCCGCGCCTGCGATTCGATCTGCTGGCGGGCCGCCGCGCTCTGTCGCGATTCCAGCCGTCGTACAAACCGCTCCACCCGGCCAACCGAATCGATTATACGCTGTTCGCCCGTATAAAAGGGATGACACTGGCTGCAGATATTGACGTTTATCTCCGCCTTGGTGCTGCCGGTCACCCAACTGTTCCCGCAGGAGCAGTTGACCTGGGCCAAGCCGTGATATTCGGGATGAATCTCTGGTCTCATGTCTTTATACCTTCCCCAACGCCTGCTTCTCTTTTGCCGTGTAGACGCTGACCTTCCTGCGATTCTTCTTGGCCCATTCAAAGGTCACAAAACCGTCCTGCTTCGCATACAGCGTGTCGTCCTTGCCCTGGCCAACATTCGTTCCGGGGAAAATCGGCGTACCCCGCTGGCGAATTATGATTCCGCCACACCTGACAAACTCGCCGCCATATTTCTTGACGCCTAGCCGCTGGCCGTTCGAATCGCGGTTATTGCGGCTGGAGCCGCCACCTTTTTTGTGTGCCATAAGTCGTTACCCCTCTTCCTTCTTGTCTTCGTCGGCATCTGCTACGTCGCCGGATTTTTCACCTCTGCCCATCAAACCTTTGAGGTTCTTCGCAACAGCATCGACCGCGTCGCCGGCTGCATCAGTAGCAGCATCCAACGCGTCACTTGCCGCGTCGCCAACTGCCTCCGCAGCATCGCTTGCCATGTCACCAACAGCCTCCGCCGCGTCGCTTGCTTTGTCGCTAACAGCTTCCAGGGCGTCGCCAACGGTGTCGCTGACATCCTCCACCGCGTCGGCTACCGTCTCCTTGACCGCGTCAATAGCATTTTCGTCTGCGTCGGCTACTTCTTCCGTTGCCGCCTCGACGACCGCATCAGTTTCCGTGATCGCAGCAACCGCAGCCGCAGCTTCAACCTCCTCGACGACCGGTTCCACTACCTCGGCAACCGGCTCGGGCGCCGCCTCCTGCTCCTCCTTCACATATTCGTAACCATCGCCGCTGATCTTGAGGATCTGCAGGCGGGTCAGAAACTGTCGGTGCCCGCGGCGAACGCGCACCCGCTTCTTCGGCCGGTAGCGAAACACCAGAATCTTCTCGCCTCTGTGTTGTCCGGTGATCCTGGCCGTTACCGATGCACCTTCCACGGTTGGCTGACCGATCTGAATTCCTTCATCTCTGGCCACCATCAGCACATCATCAAGAACAATACTGTCACCGACATCGCCGGCCAGCTTTTCTACTTCAAGATTATCTCCAAGGGTAACCCTGTACTGTTTCCCCCCAGTGCGTACGACTGCGTACATCTTCCTCTCTCCTTTAACCGCGTCCGGAGACCATCTACTCGGTATCTCCGGCACTTCGGATAGCGGCTTGCGGCCAAACTCCTAAGCACGTCCCGTGCATGGAGCACACCTGGCGCCGCAATGCGGACGAATATGGGCTGGCATTTCCTGACACAATGCTAACCATAGAGCTAGGGTAGCAAAGCCATCGGCGGGCCACCCACACAAAGGAAAAGTATATGACAAGAACCTGTTTCAGCCAAATCTGGACCCCGTTCCGCGTGCACAACCTGTCTGCATCAGCGATCGCCCCTTGCATCTGTCCAAGCAAATTCAAGAATCGCGTCTAAGCAGTTGGAACCAATTCGCGCCATCCCAGAAATACCCAATCTCGCAACGCCAGTCGTCTCCCCCCGCTCTACTTGCTACCCGCTTTCTACTTTCCACTGTCCACTGAGCGCTGGTGATTCACTGACCACTAACCACTGCGGTTGACTTTCTCCGCGTCCTCCGCGGTAAAAGGCGTTGCAGTTGCAGTTCTTCGCGGTCCTTCGCGGCCCTTCGTGGAAAAAGGTGTTGCAGTCCTTCGCATCCCTCCGTGGACAGACTACATCCCAAACTTGATTGTAACATTCCCGAAAAACATCAACGGCCCCAAGAGCCTCCTTGACATACCACAAGAGTTATGGCTAAGTAGTTCTAAATGTACAACAAAATACGAAACGTACAAGTTTTGTACATATTTAGTAAGCGTTTTTCGAACCAAAACCGGGTTCGGAGTTCTGGCTCGAACTGTGTCATACTTTCTGTTGAATCTCTGACAGCTACCACAGTCGGCGCTATGACAGCTCTGGCGGCATCCAATGGAGGATATCTGTGTCAAGGATTATCGTGATCGGCTCCGGGTTTGGCGGTCTGAGCGCCGCTGCACGCCTCGCCGCCCGCGGCCACCAGGTCGAACTCTTCGAAAAACGCGACAAACTGGGCGGCCGCGCCTACGTCTACGACATCAATGGCTACCGCTTTGACGGCGGCCCAACCGTCATCACCGCCCCCTGGATCTTCGACGAAATCTGGCAGGCCGCCGGCCGCCGCCGCCAGGACTACTTCCAGCTGGTCCCCTGCGACCCCTTCTACCGCATCTTCGACCACAATCGCCGCCCCTTTGATGTCAGCGACGATCACGATGCCATGCTCCTCCAGATCGCACAGCGAAGCTCAGTCGATGTCGAGGGATACAACAACTTTGTCGCCAGTTCGAGAGAGATTTTCGAGACCGGGATGGCGCTGATCGACCAACCCTTCCTCAACCTCTCCGACATGCTCAGCGTCGTACCCGACCTGATCCGCCTGCAAAGCTACCGCAGCGTCTACAGCTACGTCTCAAAGTTCTTCCAGGACGACTTCCTGCGCTGCTGCTTCTCCTTCCAGCCCCTCCTGATCGGCGGCAACCCACTAAGCGCCGCCAGCCTCTACGTCCTGATTCACTACCTGGAGCGTGAATGGGGCATCCACTACGCCATGGGCGGGACCGGCGCCATCATCGCCGCCTTCGAGAGACTCCTGCAGGAGCTGGACGTAAAAGTCCACCTCAATGCAGAGGTGGACCGTATCCTTATCGAGCGGCGACGCGCCCAAGGCGTCCGTCTCAAAGACGGCTCAGTCCGGAAGGCCGACGCCGTCGTCTCCAACGCCGACGCCGCCTGGACCTACCTGAACCTGATACCCGCGCATCAGCGGCCCCGCAACAGCGACCGGCGCATAAAAAGCAAGAACTACTCGATGTCTCTTTTCGTCATTTACTTTGGCACCAAACGCCAGTACAGAGATGTCGGCCTCGCCCACCACAACATCATGATGCACCAGAACTACACCGGCCTCCTGCGCGACATCTTCCTCAACCAAGACCTGCCCAAAGATTTCTCACTTTATCTGCACATGCCGACCCTGACCGACCCGTCGCTGGCGCCTGACGGCGGCGAAGCCTTTTACGTCCTCTCACCCGTGCCCCATCTCGGCGCCGACATCGACTGGGAACTGCAGGCCGGGCCCTATCGCGACGCAATTATGCAATACCTCGAACAGAACTACCTGCCCGACCTGCAAGCCAACATTGTAGCCGAACATCGCATCGACCCGCGTCACTTTGCCGGTACCCTTAACAGCTATCTCGGCTCGGCCTTCTCGATCCAGCCGACTCTCACCCAGAGCGCCTGGTTCCGTCCCCATAACAGATCGGAAGACGTCGACAACCTCTACTTCGTCGGCGCCGGTACACACCCTGGCGCCGGTGTCCCCGGCGTTGTCTCCTCGGCAAAGATCGTCGACAGCCTTATCGGCGATCCCGCAACAGCGCGCACGCCCTCACCATCTACGCGCCTTGCGTCCACTCATACAGTCCCTTCCGCGCCAGCCGAAAGTCCTCCGGCGGGCGGCTGATCGACGTCGCCCCGCCCGAGTCGACTTCTATAATGCGGGCCGAGACCGGCTCATACGCCGCCCGCGGCGCCACCGAACCCTTGGCCACAAAAATCTCATGCTGCTCCGGTATAATACCCACCGACTGCAGCTGATTGAAGCTCATCGGCGGCGTACGCCGGCTGTCCAGAATCAGCAAACCACCGTTCGTTGCCAACACCGCGGTCAATCCTTGATCCCAATCGTGCCCGCCTCCGTGCCGGCGTTCCGTCTCGATGAACTTGCCGTCATGGAGGGTACGCACCTTCCCCTCCACCGTCAGCGTCGGCCCGTGCTCGTCGTCCACCTTGCCTCCTACCTGCAGCGTCAACTGCGCGCCGATGCCAGCCGCCGCGCACGCCGCCACTGCCTCCGGATCGTACAGCGCCACTACCCAGCCGTTCGCGCCCTGCCGCAGCAACTCCTCCAGAACAAACGTGGAATCCCCAGCGCTGCCGCCGCCGATGTTGTCGCCCATCTCCATCATCGACACCGGTTTCTCTTCGCTCGCAATCGACATTCGCACCGCCTCGGCCGGCTTGGGGACCTTCGGCAGCAGCTCGTCCCGCAGCGACCACATCAGATCGGCCAGCCTCTGCGCCTCGCGCTCCGCCAGCTCCTCATCGCCATCGGCCACCACCACGATACACGGCCCCATCCACGGCACATCCGCGTACTGGTATCCTGCTGCCACACTTGTCGCCAGAATCCCCGGCTGCCGCTCCAGCTCGATCGCCGCGTCCATCACCGGTTTCATCGGACTCATGTTTGTATTGTGAAACGCAATGTTATAGACAAGCTCCGGTTTGGCGATGCTCGAAACCGGCCGCACCTCCCCGCGCACTGTGCGCGTCAGCAGTTCAGCAGCCTGCAGCCCCCTCTCCCGCTGGTCGATGTGCGGGCAGGTCTTGTAAATGATCAGCGCGGTGGCATCCTCCACCAGCTGTGGCGGCACGTTACCGTGGTAGTCGTGCGTAACGATCACGGGAAAGTCGGGCCCGACCAGCTCCCGCACACGCCGCGTCGTCTCGCCGTCGCCTTGCGGAAATCCCTCGGCTACAAACGCTCCGTGCAGACCCAACAGCAGGCCGTCCAGCGGCATCGCGTCGTCGATCAGCCCCAGCAGCTCGTCCAAGAGGGCCTCATAGGCATCCGCCTCCACCGCCCCAGCCGGCGTAGCCACCGCCCCCATCAGCGGGACCATCTCGTAGCCGTACTCCTCCGCGCCCGCAATAAATCCGCCCACCTCGTGGAACGTCGATCGGTAGTGTTCGACAAGCTCTTGCCCCCGCACAAAACGAAAGTCGGACCAAGT
>LXNI01001565.1_pt1 | contig 19078 bp, 8 predicted proteins | sample 809091 | NCBI WGS metagenome assembly LXNI01 (sample SAMN04870527, study PRJNA318959) | sponge metagenome | biome: 01000161; feature: marine sponge reef; material: water | host: Sarcotragus foetidus | place: Greece: Milos, Mediterranean Sea | collected 2013-05-29 | depth 5-7 m | reverse complement strand
CCCTCGTGGCGACCGCAATTGTCACGAATGACACACTTTTCGTGCGGGCCGGAGTGAAGGGTCAGGCTTTCGTGACGGTGACTGCCACGGATCCGGGCAACCTGTCCGCGCGGCAGACCTTCACGGTGACCGTGCTCAACCGGGCGCCCACCATCACCGATTCGATCCCCCCACAGACCATCTTCCGGGGACCGTCCCACACCCTCGACCTGGACGCCCACTTCGGCGATCCCGACGGCGACACCCTCAGCTACGCGGCCACCTCGTCCAACCGCCGGTTCGTGCGGGTCGAGGTCGACGGCAGCACCCTCACCCTGAGGGCCCCGCGCAAGGGCGCGGCCGAGGTGACAGTCACCGCGACCGATCCCGACAGCCTCACCGTCGAGCAGACCTTCACCGTCACGGTCGGCAACCGCGCGCCGGTCCCGGTGGGCACCTTCCCCGACCTCGAACTCGGCCGGGGCGACCGTCTGACGCTCGCGGTCGACCGCTACTTCAGCGACCCCGACCGGGACCCCCTCGTCTACACGGCCGGCACCTCGGACCCCGGCATCGCCACGGCCACCACGCGCGGCCACCTCGTTACGGTCACGGGCGTGTCCAATGGCCTGACCACCCTGACCCTCACGGCCACCGACCCCGACAGCATCTCGGCCACCCAGACCTCGCGCATTGTCGTCCTGGGCCAAGGCAACACGCCCACCCCAGTCGGCCAGATCCCCGAGCAGACCGTCGCCGTAGGCAGCGACGGGTCGCTGCTGGTCTTCGGCTACTTCGAGGATCCCAATGGCGACCCGCTCACCTACAGCGCGGCCACCGACGACCCCGACATCGCCACGGCGTCGGTGTCGGGCGCCAGAGTGACGATCACGGGCGTGGCCATCGGCCAGACCGTCCTGACGGTCACGGCCACCGACCCCGACAATCACTCGGGCACCCAGAACGCGGTGGTCACAGTGGTCGACCCCGGCCAGGGACCGGTCTCGGTGGCTTTGATCCCCGCCCAGACCGTGGCGGTCGGCCAGGCCCGAGCCATCTCCGTGGCCGACCACTTCCAGGACCCCAACGGGGATCCGCTCACCTACGAAGCGACCACCGTGGACCCTGACATCGCCACGGCATCGGTGACCGGCGCGAGCATCTCGATCAGGGGCGTGGCGATCGGCCAGACCGTCCTGACCGTCACGGCGACCGATCCCGACGACAACTTCGCCACCCTGAGCGCGTCGGTCTCGGTCGTGGTCCCGAGACGGGGCCCGGTCGTGGCGGCCCCGATATCCGACCGGAGCGTAGCGGTTGGCCAGGCCAGGACCATCTCCGTGGCCGGCCACTTCCAGGATCCCGACGGCGGCAGCCTCACCTTTGCAGCCTCGTCGTCGAGCCCGAACATCGCGACGGCCGCCGCATCCGGGAGCGACGTCACGCTGACGGGCGTGGCCGAGGGGCGTGCCACGGCGACCGTCACGGCCACCGACTCCGACGGCCTCTCGGTCGCCCAGTCGTTCTCGGTGACGGTCGAGCCCGCGGGCCGCGCCCCGGTCACCGCCGGCGCCCTCGGCAACCTGTCCATGGACGCGGGGGACGTCCGCAGCTTCGACGCCGGGCCGTTCTTCCGCGACCCCGACGGCGACGACCTGAGCTACGACGCGGCCACCTCGGACCCGGTCGTCGCGACCGCCTCAGTCACGGGCAGCATCGTCACCCTGCGGGGCATCGCAACCGGCACGACCACCCTGACCTTCACCGCCACCGACCCCAGCGGCCTCTCGGCCAGCCTGTCCGCCGCGGTGGAGGTCACGTCGCCGACCAACCCCGAGGCCGTGGGCACGGTCCCGAACGACAGCATCGCGGCCGGCGATCGGATCGAGATCGACATGGCCCCGTACTTCACCCACCCCGACGGGCTCGCCCTGAGCTACGCGGCGGGCACGTCGAGCGTCGACATCGCCACGGCGACCATGAGCGGCGCCGACCTGGAGGTGGTGGGCCGGGGGCGGGGCACGGCCACGATCACGGTCATCGCCTGGGACTCCGGCGGCGGGACGGCCATCCAGCGGTTCAGCGTGCAGGTCACGAAAATCGACACCGGCTTCGAGGTCGCTCTCGCCTTCGCGCGCAATGTGGGCACCGCCCTCAGGTCGGCGGCCAGCAGCGCGGCGGCGACCTGGGAAGCCGCCCTGTCGGCCACGGAGTTTGCGGACGTCTCGGTCGACAGCACCTACTACTGTCGGCTCGGCCCGTACGAATTCGAGGTTGGCATCGGGTTCCTGGACGACCTGATGGTCGTTGTGGGAAGCGCTCCCATCGACGGGTCCACCGGCACGCTGGCCCTGGCTACGGTATGTTTGCGCCGCGCTGGAACCGGTGCTCCTGCGGTGGGGGTCGTCCTGTTCGACGACGCCGATGTGGGGAGACTGAACGCGGCGGGCACTCTGACCCCGGTAGCACTGCACGAGATCGCCCATGTCCTCGGTCTGGGCGTGGGTTCGAACTGGAACTCCTCGATCGAGAATCCATCCGACACGGACCCGGACGCCGACTCCCACTTCCCCGGGTCCCTGGCCGTCGCCGCCTTCAACTCCGCCGGCGGCACCAGCTATGCCGGCGGCAAGGTCCCGGTCGAAAACGGGGGCGACGACGGTCACTGGCGGGAATCCGTCATGGGCAGCGAGCTCATGACCTCGCGCATTACGGTTGGTGAGGCCGAGCCCATGAGCGCGATCACCCTCCAGGCGCTGGCAGACCTGGGCTACACGGTCAACGTCGGATTCGCCGAAGCATACGCCCTGCCCTCGCCGGACATCGCCGGCGAAGTGATCGAAGAAGGGCGAACGATCGACCTGGGCAACGATGTCTACCGGGGACCCGTCATCGAGATCGACGAGGAGGGGAACGTCGTGCGGGTCGTCCCGGGCCCCGATGGCCGAGTGCCGCGGATGCCGCTGCGCCCCGGCGAGGCTGCCGCACGGGCCGACTCGGTGATCCGGATCACCATCGACAGAGAGCGCGGCTAGCCAACTGCTGGAACCGTCGCGGCGGACCAGTGTAACACGCTGAGCAGTTTCCCCCCGCCGTCAGGCCGGTCACAGGACATCCCCGTGAGCATGTCACACCCCCTGAGCCTTTATCGAAGGCCGGGTTCTTCCTAGGTTAGAAACAAATGATTATCCCCCGAGTAACGAGGCGGCGCCAATGATTCCGAGCAAGCTCAGCCTACCAGCCCGCCTCTTTGCGGCCGCCGCTGTAACGTGCGCGAGCCTGCTCTCATCCACGGGTGCGGGCGCGCAGGAGCCGCATTCGCGAGAGCAGGAAGCATCCCCTGCACAAGATGCGTCTCCCGGCACTTCGGACGGGCTGATCCGGCCGGTCGCGCAACCCGGCCTGGCGGCCGCGGCGGTCGCCCCCAGGATCAACTCGATATCGCATACCTTCACCGGGAGCGTGCAAGAGGAAGTCCTTCTCGAAATCACTTTCTCGCAAAACGTGACCGGCTTCACGCTCGAGGACATACAGATCGCTGGCGGGGTGACCCCCGTTCCTCCCCTGAACGGTTCCGGCAACAACTATTCGGTCGCGATGAACACATCCGCCAACTATGAAGGCATTGTGCAAATCACCATCGCGTCGAACGTGGCACACAACGTCGCGAACGAAGGGAATATCGGGCGCGGGTACCTCTTCGAAGTGGACAACAAGGCTCCGGAGATTCAGCGAGCGGTTGTCGATCGCGATGAACTCACCATGACGTACAGCGAAGACCTGAACGAGGACTTCATCCCGTCGGTCGGCGACTTTTCCGTGTCCTACATCAGGGACGGCAGGTTCGGTGTCGCAAGGGTGAGCAAGGTCGAAGTCGATGAGAAGGAGATGCTGCTGACACTGGCGGAAAGGATCCAGTTCGGGGACCAGCGGGTGGAAATGTTCTACGACGACAGGGGTGCAACCGCACTGAGGGACCTGGCCGGCAATCTCGCGCCGGGGCTGCTTCAACAGTCGATAGCCAATATCACCAGCGAGCTGGTCGGCGAGGCACCCGGACCGCCTCTCAACCTCACTGCCGATGCCTTCGGCGCCCATGCGATCGACCTGGAATGGGATGCCCCGTCCGATACGGGCAGCGCCGCGGTCACGGGGTACCGGATCGAGGTGTCGAGCGACGAAGACGGTCCGTGGGATCTTGTCGATGCGGACACCGAGAGCGCCGAGACCACCTACCGGCACACGGGCCTCGATCCCAGCACGACCTACTACTACCAGGTGTTCGCGATCAACACGGGCGGTGGAAGCGAGCCCTCCGACGTCGCCAGCGCCACCACGGAGAGCCTCCGCCCGAACGCGCCCAGGCGATTGACCGCCACGGCCAGGGGCACGTCCACCATCGAACTGGACTGGTCCGCGCCGTTTGCCAGCGCCGGGGGCGCAATCACCGGCTACCGGATCGAAGTGTCCCCCACCGGAACCGGCCGCTGGACCGTGCTCGAGTCCGACACCAACTCCCGGGACACGGACTACACCCACACCGGCCTCAACCCGGGCACCACGCGCCATTACCGTGTATATGCGATCAACAGCGCGGGCAGGAGCGCGCCGTCGAACGTCGCCCACGCGACAACCCAGGCCAACGCTCCGGGCGCGCCCACCGGCCTCAGGGCGGTTCCGAGCGGTCTGGGGGGAACGAACCAGATCCTCCTCAGCTGGACGCGCCCGGCCTCGAACGGCGGGAGCACGATCACCGGCTACCGGATTGAAATGTCCGCCGGCGGCATTACGGGCTGGACCCAGGTCGCGGCCAGCACGGGCAGTGCGGCCACGACCTATTTGCACGGCGGTCTCGCTCCCGGGACCAGGCGGTACTATCGCGTCGCGGCCATCAACGCCGTGGGCCGGGGGAGCTACTCGAATGTGGCCCTCGGCGCCACCAACGCCGGACGGCCGGGCCAGCCGCGCGGTCTGCGCGCGAGGGCGGACGGACCAAGGAGCATTACCATCACCTGGGAGGCTCCGGTCAACGACAACGGAGCGAGAATCACCGGCTACCGAATCCGGGCGCGCAGCCCCCAGGACAGAAGCTGGATCACGATCCGCTCCAACACCGGTTCGACGGAAACCACCTTTACGCACACCAACCTCCGGCCGGTCACCGTCTACCGCTACCAGGTGGCGGCGATCAACTCCGTGGGAGCCGGCGACTGGTCCCTCGAGGCGAGCACGGGCACGCACCCCGATGTTCCCTCCGCGCCCAGTGGCCTGACGGCCCGCGCGATCGGCACGTCGCGGATCGACCTCTCGTGGCAGGCGCCCAGAAACACCGGTGGCGCCCCCGTCATCGGCTACCGGGTCGAGGCGTCGAACGACGGCCGCAGCTGGCGGATCATTCGAAGCAACACGGGCTCGACGTCGAGGAACTTCTCGCACCGCAACCTCCGGCCCGCCTCGACATGGTTCTACCGCATCTCCGCGGTCAATGCGGCGGGCGTCGGAACAGCGTCCAACGTCGCGCGAGCGACCACTGCGGCGACAATTCCCGGTGCACCCCGGGATCTGACGGCAGAGGCGGACGGTACGTCGCGCATCGACCTTGCCTGGGACGAACCGGCCGCCGACGGCGGCGCCGAGATCACCAGCTACCGGATCGAAGTCTCGGAGGACCGCGGAGCGAACTGGCAGAACCTGGTGGCCAACACGCGCAACGCGCGCACCACCTACTCGCACACCGGCCTCGCCCCGGCCAGCACGCGCCACTACCGCATCTCGGCGATCAACCGGATCGGCACCGGACGCGCATCGGGCGTCGCGAGTGCCAAGACCGACGCCACCGTGCCGGACGCGCCCACGGGCCTGGTGGCCAACGCGACCTCGCCCACCCGGATCGATCTCGCCTGGGTCGCGCCCGCCTACGATGGCGGCGCCGCGATCAGCGGCTACCGGATCGAGGTCTCGCAGACGGGCACCGGCTGGACCGATCTGGTGTCCAACACCGGGAACACGGCCACCTCCTACCCGCACACCGAGTTGCTGCCGGGGAGCAGGCGCTTCTACCGCATCTCGGCGATCAACCGCGCGGGGACCGGCGAGCCGTCGGAGGTCGCTTCGGCGGCCACGGACGACCCCGTCCAGCGCGCGGGAAGGCTCAACACGCGCGTCCTGCCGCATGTGGCCGCGGCGATGACTTCGAGCACGGTCTCGGCGATCGCCGACCGCATCGACGCGGTGGCCAGCGGCATGGGCATGGAGCGCCGCATGGAGATGGGCGGACTTTCCTCCATGGCCGCGACCTTAGCATCGCCGGGCGCGCGGGGAGCCGGCCTCGGCCGTCATGACCGCTCTGGCGCAGCCCTCCTCCTCGGGGGCTCGTCCTTCCAGATGCCGCTGGGCGCCGCGGATTCGCCGCAACAGGCTTCTTCCGGCAGCCGGATGGCCACCTGGGGCGCGGGCGAGTTCAACCGCATGGGCGAACCCGGCGAGAGTGTGCTGGACTGGAGCGGCAACTTGTACAGCGCGCACGTCGGCGCGGACACGCGCGTGGCGGCCGACATCCTCGCGGGCATCGCGGCTTCGTATTCGTCGGGCACCTTCGACTTCACGGACCGTAGCGGCGCTTCTCCCGTAAGCGGCACCTACGGCACCACGATGACCAGCGTGAACCCCTACGTGGCCTGGTTCTCCGGCGAACGCGGGACTGCGGTTTGGGGCACCGGCGGCTTCGGCTGGGGCGACGTCGAGGTCGAGGACGAGCGCGAGGCGCTTCGCACCAGCCCGGCGCGGTTGATGACCGTCGCGGCGGGCGGAAGCTACCAGCTGCTCGAGAGCGGCATCGGCGGCGTTCGCGTGAAGGCGGAAGGGTGGGCCGGCCGCGCGATGGTCGACGGCGGCGAGCGGATCGACTCGGTGACGCTCGACATGCAGCGCGCCAAGCTGGCGCTCGAGTGGACGCAGGGGTACCGGTCGGCCAACGGGAATGAAGTCGCGATCGCGCTCGAAGGCGGCATGCGCTACGACAACGGCGACGGAGTGAACGGCGCGAGCGGGGAAGTGGGCGGTGGCCTCCGCTACACAAACGTCCAATTGGGTCTCATCGCCGAGGGCCGTGGCAGACTCCTGATTTCCGCCCGCGAGGGGTACGAGGAGTGGGGGTTCGGCGGCATGATCCAGCTCGATCCGGCGACCCGCGGCGAAGGGCTGCGGATCCGCTTGGCGCCCTCGTACGGCGACGCGGCGAGCGGGGTCAACCAACTCTGGGAGCGCGGCGTCTCCGGTGCGGTCCGCGACCGCGATTTGGGCGCGCGCGCCAACCTGGACGGCGAGATCGCGTACGGTCTACCCGGCTTCCACGGCACGCCCTACAGCGGCTTCTACCTGGCCGAGAGCGGTGTGCGCGCCTTCAGCAGCGGCCTGCGCTACGACCTGGGCTCTGGGCTCGGGCTGCGGTTCGAGGGCACGCGGCGGGAGAGCCCACTCGGGGCGGCCGAGCACACGGTGGGGATCAGGGGGAGGTTGCGGCTGCGGTAGGGGAGATCGCAGCACACCACGGCCCCCGCCCGGACTCGTTCCGGGCGGGGGCTTTGTGCAGTTGGGGCGGGCTGATGGTTCCGCCGAAATCACCAGGGACAAGAGGATGTTCGGATGTGACAGGCGTACTGTCATGTTTGCATTACATAATGTGATGTTAACATGACATTTCCGAAGGATTCCTTTACGCCACGGAAGACCAGTCCCATCCAGCCATGGCTCCGCCCGCGATTCGGATTCACTTTCGTGCATTATCACGGCAGAATCCGTTCCGGAACCGGAGACGCCAGCCTGATCGTGATCGAGTTCCAGGCGACTGTGGACCACCAGTTGCCTTGGCGACTCTTTGAGTCCGGAGTGGGTTGCGGGCCAGCCCGAATTTCAGTATCTGTTGCTGGAAGAACGGCGCGGAGGCACCTCGAGTCCACCCAATGACAATCTGGTAGCCGAACTCCTGGCTGTGATTCGGGCGCGCACACGCAGGAAGTCCATGCGGGCGCTGGGTCGCTTGAGAGCTCGAATCGCGGACACGGAGGGCAGCCCGCTCGACCATGCGCTGGCCGCCTGGATCAGGTTCCTGGCTCGAGATCTCACGGAAGCATCGGCTGCGGAGTTGGCAGCGACGAGGGCCATGACGGAGGTACTGGAAGTGATCAAGCCAACGGGAATTTGGGCGACACGCTGGTTCGAGGACGGAATTGACGAGGGTCAGGTCAAGATACTGCGAAGACAAGTTGCTCGAAGATTCGGTGCCGACACCGTCCGGGAACTATTCGCGAGTTGGGATCACCTTTCCGACCCTGACCGCATCGACGCCATAGCGGACGCCCTCATCGATAGCCACACGGCCGAGGATTTTCTGGCCCAGGTGGGCAGCGGCGCCCCGCAACCAGGTGAGTGACCCAACGGCGATAGCCTGAGCGCCGATAGCACCCCAGCCACCACCGCCCTCCGAAAACCGGCTCCACCCCCTTCAAGCTCCTACCCCTCGTCACCTTGTGGCCACCCGTATTTTACATATTTTATAAACATATGTTTACAGGATGGCGAGCAGGTCTCTCACGTTGAAAATCGGGCCTCCAAACTCCCACAAGGAAACCACGGCATGCATCGAGCCAGGGGCTTCGCGGCAGCCGCCGCTCTGTTTGCAATCTCACTGACCGGCTGTGACGAGTTCGAAGGGGTCTCCGGGACCATCGGGGGACAGGTCTCGATCGAGGGCACGGGCGTCGACGGCGTCACCGTGACCCTCAGCGACGGCACCACGACGACCACCTCCGGCGGCGGCACCTTCCTCTTCAGCGATGTCCCCGCGGACATCTACCAGGTGCTCATCAGCGGCTACCCCTCCGACGCCGTTTTCGACCGCACCTCCGACGTGGTCATCATCCTGGCCGACGGCGTCACCCACAACGTCAACTTCAACGGCACGTACCTGCGCACGTCGAGCATCTGGGGCCGGGTGACCGCGAGCGACAGGGGCCTCGGCGGCGTCGAAGTGCGGCTCACCGGCCCCTCGAACTCCGCCGCGATCACCACGCCCAACGGCGAGTACGTGCTGAGCAACCTGCGGGCGGGCGACTACACCGTCTCGATCTCGGGCTTCGACGCGTCGAATGTGGGGTTTGGCAGTACGACCCAGACCGTCACGGTGCTCCCTCACGAGTCCCGGATCGTCGGCTTCGACGGCGAATACCTGCGGAGCGCCGCCATCGCAGGACGGGTCAGCGTGGCGGGCAATGGCCTCGCGGGCGTCACGGTGAATCTGAGCGGCCCGGAAGGGGAGACCGACGCGACCAGGACCGACGCGGCCGGCGACTACGCCTTCACCGAACTGCACGCCGGCGACTACAGCCTCGACATCTCCGGCTACGACGCCGACGAGTACGAGTTCGACGTCACCTCGACGACCGTCACCGTGACCGGCGGCGAGACCGCCAACGTGCCCTTCGAGGGCTTCCTGCTCCGCTCGGCCGAGATCAACGGCCGCGTCACCGCCGACGGCGTCGGGCTGGACAGCGTGACCGTCATCCTCTCGGGCGTCGCGAGCGACACCACGACCACCGCGAACGGGGGACGGTACCGCTTCCCCGGCCTCAAGCCGGGCGCCTACAAGGTCGAGATCACAGGTTACGACGCCAACACCTACCGCTTCGACAGTTCGGAGTCCCTGACCCTCACCCTCGAGCGGGGCGAATCGACGGCCTTCGATTTCGACGGCGCCTCGACCCTCGCGGCGAGCGTCACCGGCTACCTCTACATCGACGAAAACCCGAAGAACGACCGATTCGATCCCGGCCAGGAGGACTTGCTGCGCTACCAGGGCTTCCCGCTGGTACTGCAGGGGCCCGGCACCACCGATGTCCGGTCCGCCGTGACGGATTCGGTCGGGGGCTACACCTTTCGCGGGCTCAAGGCCGGTACCTACCGCGTGGTGCCCGACCTGACCCCCGCGGCAGTCGAGGGGCTCGGCGAGCAGGGCTACGCCTATGGCGGCACGCCGATGGGCGCCTCGGTCGTGGTCTCGGGCGGCGCCACGACGGAGCTGTACCTCCCCATCGACATCACGCACCAGACGATCACCGTGAAGGCGGTGCTCGGGGTGGGCGACCGGATCGGCCCGGTGGTCGAGGGGGTCGAGGTCGACCTCTACGCAACGAGCGCGGACGCCGACGCCGAAACCGATGCGCTGGCCTCGGCCGTGACCGACAGCAGCGGGACCGCGTCGTTCACCTTCGCGCGCACCGAAGAGACCGACCGGATCGTGTTCACCCGCGTGGGCACGCTGCCGAACGAGAACTTCGGAGTGACGGCCAATTCGCGCATGACGCTGACCTATCCGCTGCGGCACCGGACGACCGCCGCGCCCGAGAACATCAAGCTCGTCAACCGCAGGGCCGACCTGCGCTTCACCGCGAAGGTGATCGAGACGGCGCGCGGCGGCGGCGGGCCTCTCGAGGACTGGGACACGGAGTACTTGACGGCCGGCGGCGGTGCGACCCCGGTCGACATCGAGCCCACCGACTCGCTCGGCGAGGTGGCCTTCCACGTTCTGCCCGCGGCGGCGGACCTGCCCGTCACCTACACGGTGCGCCTCGCGGCCGACCAGGCCGGGGCGCTGGGCGAGCAGTTCGAGCAGACGCCGCTGCCCGGTGAGGACGCCGACAGCGGCGCCGTGACGCTCACCTACACCCACTACGGGCTCAGCCTGGAGAACGACACGCTGGACCTGGGCGAGGTCGAGGTCCGGTTCACCACCCAGTCGCTGGTCGTGGGCGTGCACTGGGAGCGTGACCACGAGGGCGGCTACACCACCGAAGGGATATACGGCGACGAGCGCCCGACGGGATCCCGCGACGCCCTCGACATCCTCCTCCTGGTCCGCGACGAGTTGCAGGGGCACCTGCGGCCGTACCGCAACGCCGACCTGAACCACGACATCAACGTCAACGGACACACCCGCAACCCCGGCGAGAACGGGCTCGTCCTCTTCCGCAATCTGCCGGCCGACGAGGAGTTCATCGTCGACATCGACGTGAGCGGGAACCGCATGCTTGCAAGCCGGGGCCTGGTCGACAGCTGGCGTGACTTCGGCGCCTACGACGTCGGCGCCTTCGGCGAACAGAGCGGCGGCAGCCCCCAAGTGCGCCTGTGCCCGCTCTCCACCGTGTACGGCCTCTCGGCCTGCTCCACCTTCAGCTACGTGTGGACGAACAGCGAGGTCTGGGGATGGGTCGGATCGGCCGACTACGGCGGCGAACCCACCCCCAACGACGCCATCGCCGACCGCTTCGGCGTGAGCGCCCCCGACGTGTTCGCCAACGGCCTGACCGTCGACCTCGACTACCAGGGGGGGCTGTTCGCCTACAATGGGAGCACCGAGGTCGGCGAGAAGACCCCGTCCGGCGATTTCGTCGTGGGCGACGGCGAGTTCCGCTTCTCCGACGTCCCGACCGGCAGGTACACCCTGTCCGTGACAGGCGACGACGACTGGGGCGATTCGGACGACTTCACGTTCCTGCTCTTCCAGAACGAAGACACCGACACCGGCGCCCGGCAGGCCCTGAGCGTCACCGTGCCGTACTTGAAGACGTCCATTTCGGGGACCGTGGTGAACGACGCCGACCGCAACAACCGGGTGAGCTACAGCGAGACCGTCAGCGGTATCGAGATGGAACTCCTGCGCGTCGAGGGCGCTGGCGGCCGGGCCGACGCGGTAGCCACCGGCCTGACCGACACGACGGACATCATCGGCGGCTTTTCCTTCGAAGACGTCATCGAGGGCCCGTACGTGGTGAAGGCTTCCAACAAGGACTACTTCGTAGCTGGCACCAATACGGCACCCATCGACCGCTCACCAGTGCTCACGACCGACGCGCGGCCCGACAACCGGACGATCACCAGCGGTGACGCGCTTCCCGTCTGGAATCATTCCACCGGCCTGATCGACGCCGACGCCGGGACAAGCGGCAGCCAGTCGGATCCTGCGGACTTCACCGACGCGGACTTCGTCGTCCTCCTCGGCACGGGCTCGATGTCGGGGCGGGTGACGCGCATCGATGACGGCAATACCACCGACACCGATACCGACCCCGATCCCTTCGGGGGGCTGACGGTTCATGTGGACCACTGCGAGGCATCGGCAGACGGGACCAGCTGCCAACCGGGCCGATTCGGCACGAGGGTGTCGGTCCTCACCGAGGACGACGGCATATGGCTGGCCCACGGCCTGCGAGAGGGCCATCACCTGGTCACCGTGGAACTACCCGAGGACTGGAACTACGGCACCCCGCCCGGAAGCAATGAACCCCGGCAAAGCTACTTCGAACAGCTGCAGGGCACAGAAGCGTCCGAGGACAGCCTGGACTTCCACCTGGTGCCCGAGATCACCCAAAGCGTTGGGTCAGTGTCCGGGCGGGTCACGCGGACTGACGACGGCGGCACCACCGACACGGACAGCGACCCCGATCCCTTCGCGGGGCTCACCGTTCGTGTGGACTACTGCGAGGCTCCCGCCGATGCGGACCGTTGCCAGCCGGGCCGATTCGGCGAAAGGGTGTCGGTCGAGACCCAGGACGACGGTACGTGGGAAGCCGACGGCCTGCGAGAGGGCTACTATCTGGTCACCGTGGACGTACCAGGGAGCTGGGAATATGGTGCGCCACCCGGCAGCACCGAGCCGGTGCGCAGCTACTTCCAACAACTGGAGCGTGCGTCAGCGGACGAGGACAGCCTCGACTTCCACCTGGTGCCGCGCACGGCGACCGTCAGCGACGGGTCGTTGTCCGGGCGGGTCACGCGCGACGACGACGGCGGCACCACGGACAGCGACAGCGATCCCGATCCCTTCGTAGGGCTCAACGTCAACGTGGACTACTGCGAGGCCCCCGCCGATGCGAACAGCTGCCAGCCGGGTCGCTGGGGCGAGAGGAGTTCGGTCACGACCAACGACGACGGCAGTTGGGAAGCCGAGAACCTGCAGGAGGGCTTCCACCAGGTCACCGTGGACAAGCCCGTCGGACCCTGGGAATACGGACCCCCGCCCGGGCGCGACGAGCCCATTCGACAGTACTTCGTAGAGTTGGAGGGCCAGACCGGCACCAGCGCGGACAAGGTCGCCACTTCGTCTTCGGCGTTTTCGCAGCAGGCCGAAGAGGACACCCTCGATTTCCACTTCGTGCCCCGGGCCGACGGCGCGGACCGTCATCCGGCGTACGGCGTGCTCGTCCTCTTCTACAACTCCACCGCCGGACCCATCTGGGAGGACCAGGGCAACTGGCTGACCTCCAGGCCGGTGAGCGAATGGCAGGGGGTCGTGCTGGATAACGATGACAACCTGGTCGAGCTGCTCGTTCCCGGAAATAACCTGAAATACACTCCCACGCCCCTGCTCGACAGCCTGGTCCACCTGCGGCGCCTGGACCTCTCGAGCAACGGGCTCAGGGGGATTCCCGACACATTCGGCAACTTCGACAGCCTCCGGGTGCTCGACCTGTCGAACAACAATCTCCTGAGAGGCACGATCCCCACGACGTTCGGCAACCTGACCAATCTCGACACGCTGGACCTGGCACGCACCAGGTTCAGCGGGACGATTCCCACCGAGCTCGGCAATCTCACGGGACTGGAATTGCTCGACATCAGCCACAACGAACTGACCGGCTCGATCCCCACCGAACTGGGCGACATGACCAGGCTCACGCGCCTCGACCTCGCAGGAAACGAACTGACAGGAACGATTCCCACCGAAATCGGAGACCTCACCGACCTCGAGGTGCTGGACCTGGCGGAAAACGGCCTGACGGGGACGATTCCGACCGAGCTGGGCAGCCTCACAAACCTGCTCAGCCTGAGTCTGGAGGGGAACGAGCTGTCCGGTGTGGTCCCCGACGCCCTGACCGCACTCAGCAAGCTCAACACCCTGAGGCTGGGCGACAACCAGCTGACGGGCATACCGAGCGACATGAGCGGCATGAGCAAGCTCCGCTGGGTCTGGCTCAACGACAACGATCTCTCGGGTGCCTTCCCGGCGTCGCTACACGGTCTTCCTCTTCTGTCGGGCCTCAACATCAGCGGGAACGCGCTTACCGGCCCGATCCCCGATTTCGGCACTCGCAGGCTGGACTGGCTGGAGCTGGGCGACAACCAGTTCTCGGGCTCGATCCCGGCGGCGCTCGGCGACATGGTTAGCCTCTACGCCCTGAACCTGAGCGGGAACAGCCTCTCGGGCGAGATTCCGACGGCGCTGGGCAAACTCGCGCGGATCAAGTCCCTATGGCTCCATGACAACTCCCTGACGGGCGGGATCCCGACGGAGTTCGGCAGCCTCACCGCGCTGAACGAGCTCCGGGTGAACGGCAACTCCGGCCTTACCGGCACCCTGCCGAGCTCGCTCACATCGCTCACGAGCATGTACTGGTTTGCGGCCCAGGGCACGGACCTCTGCGCCCCAACCGACTCGGCGTTCCAGACGTGGCTGCGCGGCGTAGGCAAGCGCAACGTGGCGAACTGCCCCTAGTCATTTGTGGATCAATCCTCTGAAGCCCGGTACATTAGTCGTCAGGCGTGACACACTAGCGGAAGGGATGAGAGTGATGACGAGATTGAATCGCTGGACAGCACTGCTGGCGCTCGGTGCGTCGATCGGGATGGGCCCGTTGGCGGCAGCTGGACAGGACCTTCCCCCGGAGATCCAGGTAGACCTCTATCTCGTGCGCGCCGACCGGTACATCCAGAGCCAGGATTGGAACGCTGCGCTGGAAGCGCTGGACGTAGTCTTCGCGCTGCAGGCCGCCAACGACATGGAAACACCCGTCGAGCTGTGGTTCAAGCACGCCCAGGCGGCGCTCGAGGCCGGACACGTGCAGACCGCCGTCACGTCGGCGACCCGCTACCTCGTGGAGGCGGGTCAGGCAGGTGACGACTACACGGCCGCGCTGGCCCTGCTGGACGAGGCGCAGAGACGCGCCGCGCCCGCCCCGGCCCCGACACCGACGCGGACACCGACCCCGACCCCGCGAACCACCGCGCCCCCTCCCGCCGATGTCGCCGAAGCCGGCGGGATCATGGACGGGCTAACGGTGCTGTTCCCCCTGGTCGGGATGAACGCGGCAACCATGACCTTCACCAGCAGCGGGCCGCTGGTCCCCGATGCATCGTACCTGAACGGCATATCGGGCGGGGCCGCGGTCGCGTTTCCGGTCATGGGCGAGATGCTCGGCGTGCAGATCGGAGCCCACTACTCGCAGAAGGGCACGCGCATTGCACAGGGCAACGCAGACGTGACCGCGAACGCCGACGTTTCCTTTCAGTATGTCGACATCAGCTTGCTGGCCCGAATCTCGCCGCCGCAGATTGCGAACGTCCCGAGGCTGCCGTTGTACGCCCTGATCGGTCCCTATGCGTCGCTGGAGCTGGATTGCCGCGTCGCCGTGGACGCGACCGCCGGGATGGGGCGCTTCACCGCCAGTGACGACTGCGCCAATGCGAGTCTGGACACCCAGCCCGTCGATTTCGGGCTCTCGGGGGGCGTCGGCGTCGAAATGGGCTCAGGCACCACGCGCGTCAATGTCGGGGTCCTGTACAGCTACGGCCTGCAGGACATCGACAAGGTCATTGGCGAGACGGCCAGGCATCGAGCTCTGAACCTGTTCGCGGGCGTGGCCACGACGTTCTGAGGGGGGTCATTCCGTTCTCCGATGACAGAATGACGTGTTTGCATTACATTTTGTAATGCTGACATGACATTCTAAGGTCTTCGCGACCCCGCCTTGCACAGGGGTCCTGTCCCATCGAGCCATGGATCCGCCCCTGGTTCCGACGTAGCTTCCCGGTACTTGCCACATGGCAGCGATGCCATCATGTTCGTTACCGGACGATGGGTCGCCTCACGCGAAGCACAGGGCCAGGTGAACGAATGACCAAAGCGGCCGACACCAGAGTGATCTCGCTCACTCTGAACCTCGGACATCTGATTGTGGGGATGGTCTCCCTTGTCCTGGCGATCGTGGTCGCGGCGGTGAGCGTTGCCTCGTCCATCCGCAGTCAGATCGAAGACACCGAAGATGAACTTCGGGCGGAGATGAGGGAGGATCACAGGGCACTCAGGACAGACATCGGCAGCCTCCGATTGGAACTCAAAGACGAGATCTGGAGCTTCCGGTCGGAACTCAGAGCAGACATCGCCAGCGTCCGGTCGGAGCTCAAGGCCGATATCGCCAGCGTTCGGTCGGAACTCCGCGAGGAAATAGCATTGCTGCGCGAGGAGGTGGCCGAGCTTCGGTTGACCGGAGCGGGGCCCGAGCAACGAGGCGGCTGTTAGCCAATGGACACGACGATCGTCGCGATAATCACACTGGTGACAATCAGCGTGGGCACGACGATAGCTACCACGGCAGTGATATTGCGGAGTGTCGGGAACTTTCGGCGGCACATGGATCGGAAGTTCGACGCCTTGGCCCGGTCGGATCGGGAAGGCTATGACATGATCTGCCGGAAGCTCGACGACTCTATCTTGGCAATCCGGTTCGAGACTGAGCTTGATCGGGCCCGGTTAAGAAACAGACCGACTTTGTACGCCACTGCCACCATTGGCCACCGCCGCGAGGTGTACCGGTGTCAAAATGGGGGCCTCGGCTACTAGGACCCCTAGCCCGCGCCCTCCTCAACCCGTCCCGGGCGGCCGCATCTCGTTCCACCGCTCGATAAACCGCACCGCCGCGTCCACGGACCGCTCCGTCATCACCCGCCCGCGCTCCGCCGTCCCCTCGGCCGGATGCCGCACCCCCCACACGCCCGTGCTCGTCATCTCGGCCGACGACGTCCCTTTCCCCGTAGACTCGTCCTTCAGCCCCTCGGCCAGGAACACCGCCAGCGCGGTCGGATCGCCCGCCAGCACCCCGGGCAGCATCGCCTCCAGGTGCGCCGGCATGGTCAGCTCGGCCGGGTAGGCAGCCTCCAGGTCGACCAGCTCCGGAATCAGATACAGCGACCTGGACGTCTCGCCAGTCCCGCCGTGCCGGTCGAGCATCGGCGCCGTCTGCCCGCCCGCGTCCGTGCCCGCCGCACCCGCGCCCGCGGCATCCCCATCCGGCCCCCGCTCCGTCAGCGGCCCCGCGACCGCCCCCAGATCCACCGCGATCCCCGCCGTCTCCTGGTTGATGCGGTCCACGATGAACGTCGTGATCGCGCGATTCCCCCCGTGCGCGTTCAGGATCAGGAAGCGCTTGAAGCCGTGCCGGATCAGGCTCTTCGCGGCCTCGACGTACACCTCCTGGATCAGCGTCGAGGGCAGCGTGACCGTCCCCGCGAACCCCATGTGGTACGGCGACTGCCCGGGCAGCAGAATCGGCGCCACGAGCACGTCGGTTCGGTACGCGATCCGCTTCGCGCGCTCCACGCCGTTCAGGTGGTCGGTCCCGATCGGCAGGTGCGTCCCGTGCTGTTCGAGCGCCCCCACCGGAATGATCACCATGTCCGTGCGCGTCAGCAGCTCCTCGACCTCGGGCCGCGTCATGTGCGGCAGATAGTTGCGCACCTTCGCAACCGGCGGCGGTTCCGTGCCCGAGGCGGGTCCCGTGTTCTGGGCAGAGGCGGAGGAGGGGATGAGGGCGGTGGTGGCCAGCGCGGCGGCCACAGCGGCGAAGCGGAGCATGGCGGCGTCCTTGCAGCGAGGGATGAGGGCTGGAGTCGACTTCCCTGCCAACCTAACGCCCCTGGCCCGCCAGCGGCCCGTCAGCGCTTCCGTCCGGCCGCTATCCGTTCCAGTTCGTCCCCTGATCGTTCAGGATCCTGCCGCGCACCCCGCGCACGTAGCGCTTGACCTGACTGTAGCCGCCCGGATAGCCCGCCGCCTCGATTTCCCTGAAGAGCCGCGCTGCGCTCAGCTTCGGGTAGTCGGCCAGGCGAGCATCGATCGTCTCCTTGAAGGGATCGAGGACCGACGCAACCGGTGGCCTGGGACCGTATCGCACGGTCATGTCGTCCGGGTCGCGCTCGAGCTCTCCCGATGCAATCCAGTTGTAGACGGTCCGCCTGCTGACCCCCAGCGCCTGGGCGGTCTCAACCTTGCTGAGCCCCTGCTCGAGGCAGCGCCTCATCAAGACCCGCTTTTCGATACCGAACATTTTTCGATCCGTTTCCGGTGTGCCGATTTTCCAGGGGGGAACAGCTAGCCCCCGCCCGGCGAACCGGGCGGGGGCCGTGTGCTGCTGCTGGGCATCAGCCCAGGTTGAGGTTAGGAGGCTGCTGGTGTTCCCGTCGCGGATGCGACCGCGCCATTACCAGCGTCACTGACAGCCCGAACCTGCACGGTGTATTCATCGCCGCCGTCCAGGCCTGAAATCGTGTGAGCGTTGTTGCTGGTGGCCGTTCCCCATCCAGCATCGTCGTCCGCAAAGCCATCAGCGGTCTTGGCCGATCGGATCTGGTAGCCGGTAATGGCGGCCGTTCCGGCGTCCGCCGGCGAGATCCACTGCACGGCCAGCTCTCCCGCGGTTGCGTTCGCAGCCACCGTGAGACTCCTCACCGCACCAGGTGCTTCGTCGTCATCCTCGATGGTGATGTCCAACGTGTCCGACATGGCCGCATTGGCGCTGGTAGCCAAGACCTTCGCGGCTGCGCCGCCATCATCGAGTGCGTTGTCGACCGCCACTATGGTGGTCGGAGTCCCACCAGGTGTTGGGGTCGTTCGACCAAGCGGAATCGTAATCGTCCCACCAGTGACCGTTAGCCGCGCATCGCCATCAACGATCTCGGCGACTGCAACTTCAACCGGCACGACTGAGGGATTGCTAAGACTCACTGTTGCGGTGAGAGTGTCTGTGCCGTCTTCCGTGAGGGTGTTTCCACTCAAGGTCAGGGTGATCGCCGGCATCGGCGTGGCGGTGACCGCGGTGCCAGCAACGCCGTCTCCAGCGGCGCTGACGGCCAGCACCGTAAACGAGTACTCCACCCCGTTGGCGAGGCCGATGACCGTGTACTCGCGTGCACTGGCTCCGACTTCTCCGTTGAGAGTCAGTCGGTCGTCAGCGGTGGCGGTCCACTTGTATCCAGTGATCGGGTCACTGCC
>LXNI01001564.1_pt1 | contig 19095 bp, 20 predicted proteins | sample 809091 | NCBI WGS metagenome assembly LXNI01 (sample SAMN04870527, study PRJNA318959) | sponge metagenome | biome: 01000161; feature: marine sponge reef; material: water | host: Sarcotragus foetidus | place: Greece: Milos, Mediterranean Sea | collected 2013-05-29 | depth 5-7 m | reverse complement strand
CTCCAGCCGCTTCGGCGCCATCCTGCGCGAGATGAGCAACGGCGTGCTGCGCGCGAGCAAGTCGGGCGTCATCAAGATCGCGCGCGACATGTCCTGCGCCATCCTCACCTACGACCACCGGCTCGTCTGCATCGAGGAGTGCATCCCGGTGCACGCGGCCGCCATCGACCTCACGACCCGGCCGCTCACCGAGTTCTTCGACGACATCGAGGAGGGCGACGCCTTCCTCAACAACTGCCCCTACACGGGCGTCACGCACCACGCGGACCTCACCATCTGCGTGCCGGTGTTCTTCGGCGGCAAGCCGCTCTTCTGGACCGTCTCGCGCGCCCATCACGCCGATGTCGGCGCGCCGATCCCGTCCACCTACCTGCCCTACGCCAAGACCATCTACGAGGAGGGGCTGCACTTCCCCGGCGTCCGCGTGGAGCGCGGCTACAAGGAGCTCCGCGACATCATCCGCATGGCGAGGATGAAGGTGCGGGTGCCGGACCTCTGGTACGGCGACTACCTCGCGCAGGTCGGCGCCTGCCGCACGGCGGAGCGGCGCATCAAGGAGCTGGTGGAGAAGTACGGGCCGGAGACCATCGCCCGGTTCGTCGAGGCCTGGATGGCCTACGGCGAGCGCCGCGCCGCCGCCGCCATCCGGACGCTGCCGAAAGGCTCGTGGTCCTACGAGAACCGGCACGACCCGCTGCCGGGAGTCGCCGACGAGGGCATCCCGGTCCGCGCACAGGTCACGGTCAACCCCGGCGAGGCGACCATCACGGTGGACGTGCGCAACAACATCGACTGCATCCCCGGCGGGCTGAACTTGAGTGAGACCTGCGCCATCGCCGCCTGCCGCGCCGGCGTCTTCTACAACATCGACCACACCATCCCGCACAACGAGGGCAGCGCGCGGCGCATCCGGGTGCTGCTGCGCGACAACTGCATCGTGGGCCGGCCGCGCTATCCCGTCGGCACCTCGGTCGCCACCACCAACGTCACCGACCGGCTGGTGAACGCCGTCTCCTGCTGCTTCGCGCAGATCGGGCCCACGCACGGCATGGCGGAAGGCGGCTACCAGCAGGCGCTCGGCCTCGCCGTGATCTCGGGCGAGGACCCGCGCCGCGACGGCCAGACCTACGTCAACCAGATGTTCATCGGCTTCGGCGGCGGGCCGGGGCTGCCGGGGCACGACGGCTGGGTCACCTACGGCGGACCGGTGGACGGCGGCATGCAGATCCTCTCCCCCACCGAGGTCGACGAAAGCATGTTCCCCATCCACTTCGAGTGCCGGGAGCTTGCCATCGACACCTTGGGCCACGGCGAGTGGGACGGCGCACCGGGCACGCTCGCGATTTACGGCCCGACCGCCGGCGAGATGACCGCCGTCTACTGCAGCGACGGCGACACCTATCCGTCGAAGGGCGTGCGCGGCGGCAGCGACGGCGCGCCCTCGGTCAACCAGAAGCGCGGGCCCGACGGCGCGCTCGCCACCCTCCCCTCCTTCCACGAGGAACGCTGCGCGCCCGGCGAGATGTTCCGCTTCGTCACCACCGCCGGCGGCGGCTACGGCGAGCCTGCGCGCCGCGAGCCCGAGGCGGTCGCGCGCGCGGTCGACAACGGCTGGCTCAACCCGGAGAAGGCCGAGCAAGTCTACGCCGTGGCGCTCCGTCTCGCCGACGACGGCATCCGCCACGAAGTCGACGGCAAGGCGACGGCCCGCCTCCGTAACGCGCGGAACGGCGGAACCGTCAGCTAGATGGCTGCCGAGGCTCCCCCGCCCGGCGACTTCCGGGTCTGCATCGATATCGGCGGCACGTTTACGGACTGCGTCGTCTCGGACACGGACCAGCGCTTGCGCATCTTCAAGACGCCGTCCACGCCCGCCGCGTTCGAACTTGGCTTCATGAACGCGCTCAAGCTCGCGGCGAACGGCTACGGGCTGCCCCTCCCCGATTTCATGGCGCGCGTCGCCCGCATCGTCCACGGCACGACCGTCTCCACCAACGCGCTGCTGGAGGAGAAGCACGCGCCGGTGGGCCTGATCTGCACCCACGGCTTCCGCGACATCCTCACGCTGCGGGAAGCGCCGCGGAAGCCGCCCTTCCACTGGCGCCTCGCCTACCCCGAGCCCTTCGTGCCCCGCATCAGGACGCGCGGCGTGCGCGGGCGGATCGACGCCACCGGCGGGGAGCACACGGCGCTGGAAGAGGACGACGTGCGCGCCGCGGTCGAGGATTTCCGCAAGCTCGGCGTCGAGGCCATCGCCGTCTGCCTGCTCTGGTCGGTGGTGAACGGCGGCCACGAGCGGCGCGTCGGCGAAATCGTGCGCGAGGCCTGGCCCGAGGTCCCGGTCACGCTCAGCCACCGGCTCAACCCCATCGCCCGCGAGTACCGCCGCGCGGTCTCGGCCGCCATCGACGCCGCGCTCCGGCCGGTGGTGAGCGCCTACGTCCACGCGCTCGACCGGGGCTTGCGCAAGAGCGGCTACGGCAACGAGTTGATGATCGCCAATTGCCTGGGCGGGATGATGCCGCCGGACGAAATCGCCGAGCGGCCCATTTACAGCGTGATGTCGGGGCCGACGCTCGCCCCGGTCGCGGCAAAGCGCCTCGCGGACGCGCCCGATCTCGTGGTCGTCGACATGGGCGGCACGTCCTTCGACGTCTCCGCCGTGCGCGACGGCCAGCTCGTCATCTCGCCCGAGGCGATGCTGACCGAGTTCGACATGCTGGGCATCCCCAAGGTGGACGTGCGCTCGGTGGGCGCCGGCGGCGGCTCCATCGCGCACGTGGACGCCGGCGGGCTGCTGCGCGTGGGGCCGGAGAGCGCCGGCGCCGACCCCGGCCCCGCCTGCTACGGCCTCGGCGGCATGCGGCCGACCGTCACCGACGCCGACGTGGTGCTCGGCATCATCGATCCCGACTACTTCCTCGGCGGCCGGATGCACCTCGACAGGGAAGCGGCAGAGCACGCGGTCGGCACCATCGCCGATGCGCTCGGCATCGAGCTTGCGGCCGCGGCCCGCGCTATCGCCAGCACGGTCGATCACACCATGATCGCCGCCATCGAGGACATCACCGTGCAGGAGGGGATCGACCCGCGCGAGAGCTACTTCGTCGCCGGCGGCGGCGCCACCGCCGTGCACATGGGGCAGATGGCGCGCGTGCTCGGCATCAAGGGCTACATGGTGCCGAAATTCTCGGCGGGGCTCAGCGCCTTCGGCGGCCTCATCTCCGACATCGTGTGGGAGGAGACGGCGACGCTCGTGACCGACGCCGCCCGCTTCGATCTGGGCGGCGTCAATGGCTTGCTCGCCCGACTGAAGGAGCGCGGCCGCGCCTTCCTCGCGCGCGCGGGCATCGCCGAGGCCGACCAGCGCTTCGAGCACGCCTATCTCGGCCGCTACCAGTACCAGTCATGGGAGATCGAGGTGCCGTTCAGGGCGACGGACGGCGCGCTTGCGGCGAGCGACGTGGCGGGACTCGCCGATAGCTTCCACCGCATGCACGAGCGCATCTACACCATCAAAAACGAGAACGATCTCGTCGAGTTCACTACCTGGAAGGTCCGCGCCATCGGCCCGGCTGCGGCCGACCTCGCGCCGGCGGAGGGCGGCGCGGCGGCCGCGCAGGAAGCGAAGCCCCACGGCACGCGGCTGGTCCACCTGCCGGGCCGGGGCGCGCCCGAGACGGTGCGGGTCTACCGCGGCGACGACCTCGCGCCCGGCGCCTGCATCGCCGGCCCGGCCATCGTGGAGGAAGCGACCACCACCGTCCTCGTGCCCGAAGACGCCGAAGCCCTCATCGACCCCCTCGGCAACTACCGCGTGACGCTGGCCTGATTCAACTAGAGCGTATCCGTTTTGCACGGAAACGCTGTAGTCATTTGTCGCTCACGGCAGCCGGCCTTTGGCCGGCGCCTGCGCGGGCGCGCCGCGTTTGCGGCGGGCCGCGGTTGCGGCCTGTCGCGCGTCCGTCAAAGTCGGACGCGCTCTAAGGCCTCCGCCCGACCGCGGCGCCCCAGGCGAATCCGGCGAAGGCGCCGGGCTCGTCCTTCCATTCGTCGAGCGAGCGGCGCCAGCGCTCGAACTGCTCCTCGCTCGCCAGCCCGTGCTTGATGGCCGCCGCCATGGTCAGCGGCGAGAAGAACCAGCCGACGATGAGGCCGTGGAGAAAGGCCAGGTCGTCGGCCGTGTCGTAGGTCTCGAAGGAGGCGGAGGCGCGAACGTCGACGAACCCGGCCTCGACGAACGCGGCCTTCAGCTCCCTGCCCATCTGCGGGTGGCCGCCGTTGGCCGCGAGCAGCTTGAGGAAGGTCGCCCACACGGTCTCGCCGACGATGCCGCCGATGTCGCGCGCAGGCTCCAAGACGAACGAATCGCCGAACACCTCGCGCGCGGCGAAGAGCCCGCCCGGCTTCAGCACCCGCTTCACCTCGGCCAGCACCGCCATCGTGTCGGGCGCATGGTTGAGCAGGGCGTGGCAGTGGACCACGTCGAACGAGGCGTCGTCGAAGGCGAGGCCGGTCGCGTCGCCGGTCCGGAACGAGGCGTTGTCGTGCCCGCCGGCCCTCGCGGCAGCGTTGGCCATTTCGACCTGCGTCTCCTCCATGTCCACGCCGTCCACCGTGCCGGGCGCCACCGCCTCCGCCAGGCCTACGGAAATCGTGCCGGGCCCGCAGCCGAGGTCGAGCAGGCGCATGCCGGGCCTGAGGTGCGGCAGCAGGTGGGCGGCGCAGTCCGCCGCGTTTCGCCGCTCCAGCATCTTTCGGAATTCCGGGCCGTAGCCCATCGTGTAGGTTGGCGTGGTTTCGTTCGCCGATTCGTCGCGGCTCATGAGAGGCTCCCTGGTTCGTCCTGCCTGGCCTGATACGTGAGCGCTGTTTACGCGATGGTCAATCGGACCGGAAGTGCCGGTCCGGCAAGAGAGGGAGGCGTGCTGGTGACGAAGGTTCTCGACGGTGCCTGTCATTGCGGTGCGATCGGCGTCGCGCTCGAGGTGGAGGACGATACCGCGCTCTCGCCCCGCCATTGCGGCTGCAGCTTCTGCCGCAAGCACGGAAGCCTCTACGTCTCCGCGCCCTCCGGCCGCCTCACGATCACGCTTGTCGAGCCGGACCGGGTGAGCCGCTACGCCTTCGGCCACGAGACCGCGACGTTCCTCATCTGCAACCGCTGCGGCGTGGAGGCCGCCGCCGTCTGCGAGATGGAGGGGCAACTCTACTCCGTGCTCAACGCCAACCTGCTCGAGCCGCCGCTCGCCGTGGAGCGGGCGGCTGTCCCCGTCGCGGACTACGACGCAGAGGACGTGCCCGGCCGGCTCGCGCGGCGCAAGCAGCGCTGGATCTCCAACGTCACCATCGTCGAGGGCTGAGCCGCGCGTCTCCACGGCGCGCCGATCGGCTCACAGGCCGGAGAGGAACTCCGCCAGCGCCCGGTTGAAGCGCTCGGGATACTCCCAGAACATCATGTGCCCGCCGAAGGCGTCCACGCGCGAGTTGGGGCAGTGCTTCGTCAGGAAGGGCCTGGCCGTCTCCGCCCAGTGGTCGGCGACGAAGTAGGCGGAGGGGATCTCCGCGTCCACCTGCTTCGCTTCCTCCAGGTAGTTCGCGAAGCACACGTCCGCGATGAGGTTGGCGGCGATGAGCGGCGGCGTCGCGAGCGACTGCTCGACCACCCACGCGGTCACTTCCGGCGTCAACTCGCCTTCGATCATGATGTTGTCGGCGTACCAGGTGACGATGGCGCGCTGCCCCTGCGCGGTCTGCACCCCCTGGAAGAACCCGGCGAGGGCGTCGATCGCCCCCTCGACCCAGTCGCTCTTCTCGTAGCTCATCCCGAGCGGCGGCATGTCGACGGACACGAGGCCCCGGATGCCGCCGGTGCCCCGGTTGCGGACGTGGTGCCAGGCGGTCAGCGAGCCTGCCGACCAGCCGACGAGGACCGGGTTATCCACGGACAGGTGATCGAGGAGCGCGGCCAGATCCGCGGCCTGGGTGGCGTAGTTGTTGCCGTCGCTGGTCACGGTCGAGCGCCCGTGGCTGCGCGGGTCGAACGAGATGACCCGACAGGAGTCCGCGAATGCGGCGAACTGGTGGCCGAACACCCGGGTCGTGAAGGTCCAGCCGGGGATGAGCACGAGCGGAGGCCCCTCCCCCTCGTCCTCGTAGTAGATGTCAACGCCGGGCGCGACTTCGACGTAAGAGCCGATGCGTTGAGCGGTCATGCTCCCTCCTGCCAAGGACCGGGCGGCTGCGCTCTACCGTCAGCCGCTGCGATAGATGTAGCTGTAGGCGTTGATGGCCGGCACGCCGCCGAGATGGGCGTAGAGCACCCGCGAGCCGGCCGGAAAATAACCCGTCCGCACGAGGTCGATCATGCCCTGCATGGATTTCCCCTCGTAGACGGGGTCCGTCATCATCCCCTCGAGGCGCGCCGCGAGACGGATCGCCTCGCTGGTCTCCGCCGACGGCACGCCGTAGTTGGGATAGGCGTAGTCCTCGATCAGGACCAGGTCCTCGTCGGCTATTTCGCGGCCAAGTTCCACGAGGTCCGCCGTGTTGCGCGCGATGTCCATGACCTGCGCACGGGTCTCCGCCGGCGTCGCGGACGCGTCGATGCCGATGACCCTGTCGGCGCGCCCGTCCCTGGCGAAGCCGACGAGCATGCCGGCATGGGTGGAGCCGGTGACGGTGCAGACGACGACGTAATCGAAGGTGAAGCCGAGCTCCTGCTCCTGCGCCCGCACCTCCTCGGCGAAGCCGACATAGCCGAGGCCGCCGAACTTGTGGACCGACGCGCCGGCCGGGATGGGATAGGGCTTCCCTCCCTGCGCCTTCACGTCCTCGATCGCCTTCACCCAGCTCTCGCGGATGCCGATGTCGAAGCCTTCGTTGACCAGCTCGATTTCCGCGCCCATCACGCGGCTCATCAGGATGTTGCCGACGCGGTCGTAGACGGCGTCCTCGAACGGCACCCAGCTCTCCTGCACGAGGCGGCACCTCATGCCGAGCTTGGCGGCGACCGCTGCGACCTGGCGCGTGTGGTTCGACTGCACGCCGCCGATGGTGACGAGCGTATCGGCGTTGGACGCGATGGCGTCGGGCACGATGTATTCGAGCTTGCGGATCTTGTTGCCGCCGAAGGCGAGGCCCGAGTTGCAGTCGTCCCGCTTGGCGAAGAGCTGGACGGCGCCGCCCAGGTGCTCGGACAACCGGCCCAGATGCTCGATGGGTGTCGGCCCGTAGGTCAGGGGATAGCGCTCGAACTTCTCCAGCATTGCGTCCGCAAGCTCCCTTGAAGGGCGTCGTCCTCCGCGCAATCCCAACACAACCGCCCCACCCCGTCCACCGCTGTGCTCGCGGACCTCAAACTTGTCGAGGCGGCACCGTTCCCAGGGAGCGGGAAACGACTATGCTGCCCGGGCCCGTTCGCCGGGCACGCGTGCGGGTGTGGAAACTCTGGGGCTTGAGTGGTGCCGGATCGGGAGAACGACAGGCTGAGCGGGCGCGTGCGCCGCTACGCGCGGGTCGGCACGCGGGTCGGCGGCGTGGCGGCGCGCATGGCGGGCCAGCGCTATCTCGGCCTGCCCGCCGACCGGGAGCGCAATGCGGCCGAGCTCAAGCGCGCGTTGGGCGGGCTCAAGGGGCCGCTGATGAAGGTCGCGCAGCTGCTCGCCACGGTCCCCGGCGGGCTGCCGGACGAGTACGCCGAAGCGCTCGGCGCGCTGCAGTCGCAAGCGCCCGCGATGGGCTGGAGCTTCGTCAAGCGCCGCATGGCCGCCGAGCTCGGCCCCGACTGGCGCGCGTCCTTCGCCGAATTCGAGCCGGACGCGGCGGCCGCAGCCTCCCTCGGCCAGGTGCACCGCGCCACCGGCCACGACGGCGCGCCGCTCGCCTGCAAGCTGCAATACCCGGACATGGCGTCGGCGGTCGCGGCGGACATCCGCCAGCTCAAGCTCATCTTCGCCATCTACGCCCGCTACGACCGGGCCATCGACACCGGCGAGATCCATGCCGAGATCGCGGCCCGGCTCCGCGAGGAGCTCGACTACGAGCGCGAGGCCCGCAACATGGCGCTCTACGGCGAGATGCTGAAGGACGATCCCGGCGTCCACGTGCCGGTGGTCGAGACCGCGCTTTCCACCGGGCGGCTGCTCACCATGAACTGGCTCGACGGCGCCCGCCTGCTGGATTTCACGGAGGCCCCGCTGGAGCGGCGCAACGACATCGCTCTCCACATGTTCAGCGCCTGGTACGTGCCGCTCTACCGCTTCGGCGTCCTCCACGGCGACCCGCACCTCGGCAACTACACCGTGCGCGAGGACGGCACGATCAACCTCCTCGACTACGGCTGCATCCGCGTGTTCGACAGCCGATTCGTCCACGGCATCATCGACCTCTACCACGCGGTGCGGGACGACGACCGCGACCTCGCGGTGCACGCCTACGAGACCTGGGGCTTCAGCGATCTCACCAACGACATGGTGGACGCGCTCAACATCTGGGCCCACTACATCTACGGGCCGCTGATCGACGATCGCGTGCGCATGATCGACGAATCCGGCAATGCGCACTACGGCGGCGCGGTCGCGGCCAGGACGCACCGGGAGATCCGCCGTCTCGGCGGTGTCACCCCGCCGCGCGAGTTCGTGCTGATCGACCGCTCGGCGATCGGGCTCGGCTCGGTCTTCCTGCACCTCAAGGCCGAGCTCAACTGGCATCGGCTGTACGAGGAGCTGATCGCCGATTTCGAGGCCGCCCGGCTCGAGCGCCGCCAGTCCGCCGCGCTGGAACGTTGCGGCGTGCCCGAGGCCGCCTGACGGCCGCCGCGCTTGCGCTTCCGCCCCTCGCTCAACCTAGCGTGAGAACGCGCGCACCGGGCCTTGGCAAACCGCCCCGGGCGGGGCATTGTGGCGCCGCGCCCGGGCAGGCGGAGTCATCGGTGCAGGCATGAGGATCGGGGTTCCGAAGGAGATCGTCCCGGGCGAGACCCGAATTGCCGCTTCCCCGGATTCCATCAGGAAATTCTCGGCTCTCGGCGTGGACGTGCTGGTGGAATGCGGCGCCGGCGCGGGCGCCCAGATGTCGGACGAAGAGCTGACGGAAGCCGGCGCGCAAATCGCCCCCGACGCGAAGACGATCTACGGCGAAGCCGACCTCGTCACCAAGGTCCGCGCGCCGCTCACGGACGGGAACGCGCTGGACGAGCTCGCCCTGGTGCGGCCGGAGGCGGTGCTGGTCGGCCTGCTTGCGCCCCTGCAGCAGCGCGAGATGATCGCCCGCTATGCCGAGCGCGGCGTCACCTCCTTCGCCATGGAGCTGATCCCCCGCATCAGCCGCGCGCAGTCCATGGATGCGCTGTCGTCGCAGAGCAACATCGCAGGCTACAAGGCGGTGATCGACGCGGCCGAGCATTTTGGCCGCATCCTGCCGATGATGATGACGGCGGCCGGCACCGTGGCGCCGGCGCGCGTGGTGGTGCTCGGCGCGGGCGTCGCCGGGCTGCAGGCGATCGCGACCGCCAAGCGGCTCGGCGCGCTGGTCTCGGCCTTCGACGTGCGGCCCGCGGTCAAGGAGCAGGTGGAAAGCCTCGGCGCCAAGTTCGTCTCCGTCGACGCCGACGCCGCCGATGCGGAGACCGCAGGCGGCTACGCCAGGGAGATGGACGACGCGTACAAGGAGCGGCAATCCGCGCTCATCCACGACACGCTGGCCAAGCAGGACATCTGCATCACCACGGCGCAGATTCCCGGCAGGCCCGCGCCCGAGCTCATCACCGAGGCGATGGTAAGGGACATGAAGCCCGGCTCCGTGATCGTCGATCTCGCCGTCGAGACCGGCGGCAACTGCGCGCTCAGCGCCTACGACCAGGTGGTCGTGCGCCACGACGTGACCATCATCGGCCACGCCAACTACCCGGCGCGGGTGCCGGTCGATACCAGCACGCTTTACGCGCGCAACCTCTTCAACTTCATCGAGCCGATGATCGACCGGGAGAGTCGCTCCCTCGCCATCGACTGGGAGGACGAGGTGATACGGGGCGCCCTGCTGACGAAGGGCGGCGAAGTGGTGAACCCGGCGCTTCAGGGCGGGGAGACGTAACCGTGGAGCACGTGCTCGAGCTTCATCCGCTGGTCATCGCGGTCACGGTCTTCGTGCTCGCGGTGTTCATCGGCTACTACGTTGTGTGGAGCGTCACGCCCGCGCTGCACACGCCGCTCATGTCGGTCACCAACGCCATTTCGAGCGTGATCATCGTGGGCGCGCTGCTGGCGGCAGCGCCGGCCGAGGGCAGCGTCCTGGCCAAGATCTTCGGCGGAGTCGCGGTGGGACTTGCGGCGGTCAACATATTCGGGGGCTTCACGGTCACCCAGCGCATGCTCGTGATGTTCAAGAAAAAGAAATAGGCGGCGCGTCCCATGACCTCCAATCTGGCGGCGATTCTCTACCTGATCGCCGGCGTCTGCTTCATCATGGCGCTGCGGGGCCTGTCCTCGCCCGCGACCGCGCGCAGCGGCAACATCTTCGGCATCGCCGGCATGGTGATCGCCATCGGCACGACCCTCGGCCAGCCGGGGATCGAGGACTACTTGTGGATCGGCGTCGGCATCGTCGTCGGCGGGCTGATCGGCACGGTGATCGCGCTGCGCATCCGCATGACCGCGATGCCGCAGCTCGTGGCCGCCTTCCACAGCCTCGTGGGGCTGGCCGCGGTGCTCGTCGCCGGCGCCGCGTTCTATGCGCCGGAGACCTTCCACATCGGCGCGCCGGGCGACATCCGGCTGGTGAGCCGCATCGAGATGAGCTTCGGCGTGGTGATCGGCGCGCTCACCTTCACCGGCTCGGTCGTGGCCTTCGCCAAGCTGCAGGGGCTGATGACCGGCGCGCCGCTGGTCTTTCGCGGCCAGCACATGCTCAACCTCGCGCTCATCGTCGCGATCATCGCGCTCGGCGCGGTCTTTTCCGTCGAGCAGCAGGAGAGCGTGTTCTGGGCCATGACCGGCCTCGCGCTGATCCTCGGCGTGCTGCTGATCGTCCCCATCGGCGGCGCCGACATGCCGGTGGTGATCTCGATGCTGAACTCGTACTCGGGATGGGCGGCGGCGGGCATCGGCTTCACCCTCGAGAACACGGTGCTCATCATCGTGGGCGCCCTGGTGGGCTCGGCCGGCGCGATCCTGAGCTACATCATGTGCCGCGCGATGAACCGCTCCTTCATCAGCGTGATCCTGGGCGGCTTCGGCACCGACTCCGCGCGCGCCGTCACGGCGACCGACCGCACCCACAAGGCGGGCAGCGCCGACGATGCCGCCTTCATCATGCGCAACGCGGGCACCGTGGTGATCGTGCCGGGCTACGGCCTCGCCGTCGCCCAGGCCCAGCACGCCTTGCGCGAGATGGCCGGCCTCCTCCAGAAGGAAGGTGTCGACGTCCGCTACGCCATCCATCCCGTCGCCGGCCGCATGCCGGGCCACATGAACGTGCTGCTGGCCGAGGCCAACGTCCCCTACGACGAGGTCTTCGAGCTGGAGGACATCAACAGCGACATGCCCAACACCGATGTCGCCCTCGTGATCGGCGCCAACGACGTGGTCAATCCGGTGGCGAAGACGGATCCGCAGAGCCCCATCGCGGGCATGCCGATCCTCGACGTTGAGCTCTGCAAGACGGTGCTGTTCGTCAAGCGCTCGCTGGCACCCGGCTACGCCGGCATCGACAACCCCGTGTTCTACCGGGACAACACGATGATGCTCTTCGGCGACGCCAAGAAGATGGTCGAGGCAATCGTAAAGTCCCTCTGACCCCGAATCTCTATTGTGGAATTACATCAGCCCACGCGGCCCTGCCGCGTGCGGTCAGCGAAGCGGGAAACTCTTAGGAAACGGCGCCGCCCCACGCGGGGCGGGGATTACTCTTCGCGCTGCGCGCGCTTGCGGGCGAGTTTCCGGGCGCGCCGGACCGCCTCTGCCTTCTCCCGCGCCCGCCGCTCCGAGGGTTTCTCGTAGTGGCGGCGCATTTTCATTTCCCGGAAGATTCCTTCGCGCTGCATCTTTTTCTTGAGTGCCTTCAGCGCCTGATCGACATTGTTTTCGCGTACGACTACATGAACCAAAACTCTGCTTCCCTTCGCACGATTTCGGGTTTCGTTGCGGAGCGCGCGGCTCTATAGCACGCGTCGCCCATGCTGTGAAGGCGGCAGGCACCCTGCCCGCAGCCGCTCACGAGCGCTAGAGTAGCACGGCGCGCGCCCCTTGCGAGCGGGAAAGGATGAACACCATGACCGAGACCACCGCCCAGGTCGGGATCATCATGGGAAGCCAGTCCGACTGGGAGACCATGCGCCATGCCGCCGAGACGCTGGAGGCGCTGGGCGTCCCGTTCGAGACGCGCATCGTCTCCGCCCACCGCACGCCCAGGCGGCTCTGTGCCTACGCCGAGGCCGCGCGCGGTCGCGGGCTCAAGGTGATCGTCGCCGGCGCGGGCGGGGCCGCGCACCTGCCGGGCATGACCGCCTCGATGACCCCGCTCCCGGTGATCGGCGTCCCGGTCGAGAGCAAGAGCCTGAAGGGGATGGACAGCCTGCTCTCCATCGTCCAGATGCCGGCCGGCATCCCCGTCGGCACGGTCGCCATCGGGCGCGCCGGCGCGGTCAACGCGGCGCTCCTTGCCGCCGCCATCGTGGCCCTTGGCGATGAGCGGGTGGCCGCAGCGCTCGACGAATGGCGGGCCAACCAGACCGCGGCAGTCGCCGAGACGCCGCAGTCCTGATCCCGTGATCGCGCCCGGCGGGACCATCGGCATACTCGGCGGCGGCCAGCTCGGCCGGATGCTGGCGCTCGCCGCCGCCGCCCTCGGCTACCGCTGCCACATCTTCTCGCCGGAACCCGGAGGGCCTGCCGCGCAGGTCGCCGCCGCCGAGACCGTGGCGGCCTACGACGACCGCGCGGCCTTGCATGCCTTCGGCGGGGCGGTGGACGCGGTCACGGTCGAGTTCGAAAACGTGCCGGCGGAGGCGCTGGAACGCTTGGCCCGCCAGGTGCCGGTGCGGCCGGGCGCGCGCTCGCTCCGAGTCGCCCGGAACCGCGTCGGCGAGAAGGACTTCGTGCGCGGCCTCGGCCTCCAGACGACGCCGTATGCGCCGGTCGAGGACGACGGGAGCGCCCGGGCTGCCGACCGGCTGATCGGCCGGCCCGCCATCCTCAAGACCCAGACCCTCGGCTACGACGGCAAGGGGCAGGTCGCGCTGGCCGGTGGTGACGATCTGCACGACGCCTGGCACGGCGAACTCGGCGGACGGCCCGCGATCCTGGAAGCGCTGGCGCCCATCGAGCGCGAGGTCTCGGCGGTCGTGGCCCGCGCGGCGGACGGTCAGGTGGCGAGCTTCGATCCGGTCGAGAACCGCCACGTGAACGGCATCCTCGACGTGACGCTCGCGCCGGCGGATATCTCCCCCGCCCTCGCCGCCTCCGCGCAGGCCGGGGCCGAACGCATCGTCCACGCGCTGGAGCACGTGGGCGTCCTCTGCGTGGAACTCTTCGTCACCGTGGACGGCCGCCTGCTGGTCAACGAGATCGCGCCCCGCGTCCACAACTCGGGCCACTGGACCATCGAGGCCTGCGAGACCAGCCAGTTCGCGCAGCACGTCCGCGCCGTCTGCGGCCTGCCGCTGGGCTCCACCGCGCGGCGCGCCAACGCCGCCATGAAGAACCTCGTCGGCGCCGACGTCGAGCACTGGCGCACGCTCGCCGCCGACCCGGCCGCACACCTCCACCTCTACGGCAAGGCGGACACCCGCCCCGGCCGCAAGATGGGCCACGTCACCTGGCTCACCCCCCTTGGCGCCCCACCGCCTGAGCCCCCCTGGCCACCGTCAAAGACGACGAGTTAGCCTGCATTTCTCACCAAGGTCATGGTCTGCGCGGCGCTATCCGGCCGACAGGGTAGGAACGGCGCGCAGCGCGATGCAGGGACATCGGGCAAGCGCCGTGACGCACACTGTCGATTGGAGAGCGCCGCCCTCCGGGTCGCGCCCAGGCGCCCGCCCACGGCGTCGCGCGTCCCACGCGCGCGGGAGCGCACGATGCGGACCTCAACCGTATTCCCCGATACGCTTTTCGGCCCGCTCCTGGCGGATCGAACGCCTGGGCGAGACGCAGGCCGTGACCCTGGTGAGAAATGCGGGCTAGACCACGTCCGTCCCTGGCAGGCGCGCGCCAAGCCGCGCCGGCATGCGGGGAACAGCAGGACGCCCGGCTGCCCTGAGCGAACAGAAGACTGGAGCGTTGCCGCTTATATCGGGAACACTCCGGCAGATTGCCGTCCGCGCAGCGGCTACCGGTAGCGGTCAGGACTGGGGGATCATGCGCCCCAGGCGGCGCCCCCCGCAGAGGTGGACGTGGAAGTGCGGCACTTCCTGCCCCCCGTTCGCGCCCGTGTTGGCGATGGTGCGGAAGCCGTCCTTCTCAAGCCCGAGCGAGCGGGCGATCTCGCCCACCGTCTTGAAGAAACTGCCGACCTCCTCCGCCGACGCATTGCGGGTGAAATCGTCGAGCGAGACGTAGGCGCCTTTCGGAATCACCAGGACGTGCACCGGAGCCTGCGGCGCGATGTCGCGAAAGGCGAGCACCGTGTCGTCCTCGTAGACGGTGTCGTTGGGGATTTCGCCGCGCAGTATCTTGGCGAAGATATTGTTGTCGTCGTAGCTCATCGCCCTTCCCCGGCCTTGCCTCTCGCCGCGTCGCGTTCGAATCCGGAGACGCCTCGCCTATTCGCGAGCTCTTCGAGAACTTCGGCCGGCGAGACGCCTGCGGCCGACCACAGGATCATGAGATGGAACAGCAAGTCGGCGCTCTCGGAAACGACGTTCTGCTTGTCGCCGAGGGCACCTGCGAGCGCCACCTCGACGCCCTCCTCGCCCACCTTCTTCGCCACGTGCTCGCGCCCGCGCGAAAGCGTCCGCGCCACGTAGGACTCGTCCGGATCGGCGCCCTTGCGCTGCTCGATGACGCCGAACAGCTCGCCGATGACGTTGCCGATCTCGTCGTGCTTCATCGTGCCGTCCCGCTCCGCTCAGAGGGCTTGGGTACCAAAATTTCCCCGCGCCGTCATGGCCGCATTGGAATGCCCGCGGCGCGCATGTGCGCCTTCGCCTCGCCGATGGAATGCTCGCCGAAATGGAAGATCGAGGCCGCCAGCACCGCTGTCGCGTGACCGGCGCGGATGCCCTCGACCAGGTGGTCCAGCGTGCCGACGCCGCCCGAGGCGATGACCGGAATCGTCACCGCATCCGCGACGGCGCGCGTCAGCTCCAGGTCGAAGCCGGCGCGGGTGCCGTCCCGGTCCATCGAGGTCAGCAGGATCTCGCCGGCGCCCGAATCCGCCATCCGCCGGGCCCATTGGATGGCGTCGATGCCTGTGGGCCTGCGGCCGCCGTGCGTGAAAATCTCGAAGCCGCCGCCGGCCACGCGCTTGGCATCGATGGCGACGACGATGCACTGGGTTCCGAATTTCTCCGCCGCCTCGGCCACGAATGCCGGGTTCGCCACGGCCGCCGTGTTGATCGAGACCTTGTCCGCCCCCGCCAGCAGGAGCGCGCGGACATCCTCGATCGCCCGCACCCCGCCGCCGACCGTGAGCGGCATGAAGCACTCTTCGGCCGTGCCGGCGACGACGTCGTAGATGGTATCGCGCTGCTCGTGAGAGGCGGTGATGTCGAGGAAGCAGAGCTCGTCCGCCCCCTGCCGGTCATAGACCCGGGCCTGCTCCACCGGGTCGCCGGCATCGACCAGGTCCACAAAATTCACGCCCTTGACCACCCGGCCGGCGTGGACGTCGAGGCACGGGATGACGCGCATCTTCAGCATGGGAGCGGCCCCGCCGGTTCAGGCGGCGAGCTGCGCCAGCGCCTGCGCCGGGTCGATGCGGCCGTCATAGAGGGCGCGGCCGCAGATCACGCCGCACACGCCGTCCGCCTCGTACGCCTTCAGCGCGGCGAGGTCGTCGTGGGAGGCGACGCCGCCCGAGGCGATGACCGGCGTGGCGAGCGCGCGCGCGAGCGCGCCTGTCGCCGCGGCGGCGACCCCTTCGAGTGCCCCGTCACGGGCGATGTCCGTGTGGATGATCGCGGCAGCGCCGGCATCCTCGAACCGGCGCGCCAGGTCCAGCGCGCTCATGTCCACCGTCTCCGCCCAGCCCTCGACGGCGACCCGCCCGTCGCGCGCATCGATGCCGACGGCGATGCGGCCGGGAAAGGCCCGGCAGGCGTCGCGAACGAGACCCGGATCGCGAACCGCCACCGTGCCGAGGATCACCCGGTGCACGCCGCGGTCGAGCCACGCCTCGATGGTGGCCATTTCGCGGATACCGCCGCCGAGCTGGACCGGAATGTCGACGGCGTCCACTATCGCGCCGACCGCCTCGGCGTTGACCGGTTCGCCGGCAAACGCGCCGTCGAGGTCGACGATGTGGAGCCAGGCGAAGCCCGCCGCCGCGAAGGCCCGCGCCTGGGCTGGCGGATCGTCGGAGAAGACCGTCGCCCGCGCCATGTCTCCCTGCACGAGCCGCACACAGGCGCCGTCCTTGAGGTCGATGGCGGGGAAGAGGATCACGACGCCGCGTCCGGCGGCCGGTCCGTCAAATCCTTGCAGTAGTAGTGGCCGGCGATGGATTGCCCGTCCACGAACGCGTACTTGGGATGCGTGCCCCAGCGATCGAACCCGAGAGATTCGTAGAGCGCGATGGCGGCCTCCTGGGTCTCGCGCACGCTGAGGTTCACCACCTTGAAGCCGCGCGCCCGGGCTTCGTCCTCGGCCTCCTCCAGCAAACGCCGGGCCAGGCCGTGCCCGCGCGCCCACGGTGCGACGAAGTGCGTGTCGATGAGGCACGAGAGGCGCCAGGCCTCCTTCTGCGGCGGCGCCGAGACGAGCTGGACCGATCCCGCCACGACCCCGTCCATCCGCCCGATGAAGAGCATCCGCTCCGGCACCACGGTCACGCCCCGCCAGTAGCGCTCGAAGGCGGCAGGCTCGGGCGGACGCACCCAGCCGAACCCGGCACCGTCGTTGATCGCGGCGGCGGCGGCCTCGCAGAGCTCGGCAAGCTCGCGCTTGCGCAGACGCTCGACAGTGTCGACCTCGATGCGGGGGCCGACTGTCGCGAGCTGGCTCATGGCTGCCACCGAAGGAATTTCTCGATCAGGGTCAATCCGACCTCCTGGCTCTTCTCGGGGTGAAACTGGGTTCCGACCATGTTGTCCCGGCCCGCGACGGCGGTGACCGGGCCGCCGTAATCCACAGTTGCGAAAACCTCGTCGTCACGGCGGCAGGTCAGTCCGTAGCTGTGAACGAAATAGGCATGGGCGTCGCCCGGCAGGTCCTTCAGAATCGGGTGCGCCTCGCCCATGAGGGCGAGATCGTTCCACCCCATGTGGGGCACCTTCAGCGTCTCGTCATCGGGCTCAAGCGGACCCACTTCGCCGTCGATCCAGCCGAGCCCCTCATGTTCGCCATGCTCGTGTCCGACGCGCGCCATGAGCTGCATGCCGACGCAGATCCCGAGGAAGGGCACGCCCCGCCGCAGCACGGCGTCTTCCAGCGCCTCGATCATGCCGTCGCGCGCGGCGAGTCCGGCCTTGCAGTCGGCGAAGGCGCCGACGCCGGGCAGCACGATCCGCTCGGCGTTTCGCACCCGGTCGGGATCGTCGGTCACGACCACCGAGGCCGTCGGCGTCACCTCGGCGGCGGCGCGCTCGAAGGCCTTGGCGGCGGAGCGCAGGTTGCCCGAGCCATAGTCGATGATCGCGGTGGCCACGGCGCGTCAGCTCCAGAAGCCGGGATCGGGGTCCAGGCCGCGCGCGCCGGGCGCGCGGGCCCAGGAGGGCGCCGGCGCCGGCTGAAGTGCCGGTGCGGGCGTCATGGCTTCGGCATAGCGGATGAGGGCCTGCGCGCGGCTCGGCGCAGCCACCACCTCCACCAGACGATAGCCGCGGGCCGCGAGGCCGGCCCGGCGCAGATCATTCCCGGACATGCCTGCGAGCACGCCGTAACCGAGGCCGAGGATCACCGGGAGCAGCGGCCCCAGACCCAGCACTTGCGGTACGACGACGATCGCCGCCAGCGAGACAATCAGTACGACGGCGGCGAGCCACAATCCCTCCGCCAGAGCCCAGAACGGCGCAAGCAAGAACGCGAGCCAGTTGAACCCCTCGCGCACGAGAATCGCGCGTCCCAGCGCGCCGTCCTCCGCGCCCTCGTCACTGGCCGAGAGGTGAACCGTGTAGAAGCGCACCGCCTCAGGCCTCCAGGCTGCCGCCGAGCACGCCCTTGGTGGAGGGCACCTCCCCCGCCATGCGCGGGTCGGGCTCGATCGCCTGCCTCAGCGCCCGCGCGAGGCCCTTGTAGCAGGCCTCGATCATGTGGTGGCTGTTCTCGCCGTACATGACCTCGACGTGGAGCGTCAGCCCCGCCGCTTGCGCGAACGCCTGGAACCACTCCTTGAAGTGCTCGGTGTCCATGTCGTCGAGGCGCGGCCTCTCGAACTGCACCCGCCAGATCAGGTAAGGCCGGTTGCTCGCATCCAGGGAGACGCGCGCGCAGGCTTCGTCCATGGGGATCACGGCGCTGCCATAGCGGCGGATGCCGCGCCGCTCGCCGAGGGCCTGGCTCACGGCCTCGCCGATGGTGATCCCGGTGTCCTCCACCGTGTGGTGCAGCGTTACGTCGATATCGCCTTCGGCCGCACACTCGATGTCGATCAGGCTGTGCCGCGAGAGCTGCTCCAGCATGTGGTCGAGGAAGCCGATTCCGGTCGCAATCCGCGAGCGGCCGCTGCCGTCCAGATCGACCGCAACGCTGATGCTCGTCTCCTTGGTAACCCGCTCGACGCGGGCCGTGCGCGCAGGCTCGCTCATGACGCAGACCAGTTGATCCGGGGGGAACGGCGATCTTTTAGCAAGAACCGCCGCCGGCTGCCAGCCTCCACCGGTCGCCCCGATCGGCGAGCAGAAAAGGGTGAGTGCCCGGCTGGGCCATTGCTTACAATGAGTTAGTGCCTCTAACCCGCCCCTTGGGGCGTCACCAGCCGGGTGAAGAACATGGTCCAGCCTTA